>Ga0116117_1000028_pt1 | contig 72453 bp, 65 predicted proteins | sample June2015DPH_11_1_FD_89790 | JGI IMG/M metagenome (GOLD analysis project Ga0116117, IMG submission 89790) | Peatland microbial communities from SPRUCE experiment site at the Marcell Experimental Forest, Minnesota, USA - June2015DPH_11_10 | ecosystem: Environmental > Terrestrial > Soil > Wetlands... | reverse complement strand
GCCGACCAGCGAGATAATGACCGCTTCGGCCATAAATTGGAGCCTGATTTCGCGATAGGTGGCGCCCAGAGCTTTGCGGATGCCGATCTCGCGGGTGCGTGCGCGGACAGTGGCCAGCATGATGTTCATGATGCCCACTCCGCCCACCGCCAAGGTAACGGTGGAGACCGCCACCAGTACCAATGTGAGATAGGTCATGATTTTATCGGCCATGACCAGGAGTTCTTTAAGTGTTTGCGCCTGGTAAACCGAGTTGGGCCGATGGCGCGAATGAATGATGTGGACAATTTCTTTCGCGGCGTCGGGAACCTCATCCATGCTGCGCATGGAAAAATAAATCTGGTTCACATCTTCCGTTCCAGTGAAGTAGCGAGCCACGGAAAAGGGAATCAGGATCGTCTGATTCTCGATCTCAGATGCGCCAAAATCATCCACGCTCTCTTTGAAAACGCCGACAATGGTGAAAGGAATCCCGCTGATATCGAATTCCTGGCCGACAGCAGCGTCGGCACTGCCGAAGCGCTCCCGCGCGAAGATTTCGGTGACCACGGCGCACTTGATATGAGCCTCGTCGTCGGTCTCGTCGAGAAATCTGCCATCGACCACAACCAGGTTGCGAATGTTTTGGTATTGCGGACTGACGCCCAGCACCAGCGTATCTTTGGTGATTCCCGAGCCAAGGCTGATGCGGTCGTGCATGGAGAGGATTGGCGACGAGTATTGCACTCCGGGCAACTGCGCCAGCACGGCCTTTTCATCGTCGCGGGTGAGCGGGTCGTTGTTGATTGCGCGCTCGGCGGCTGTCGCCCCGCCGCCAGAGTACTCCACCTCGACCGAATTGGTTTCGACCTTCTGGATCTCCGCCATGATGAACTGTCTGCCGGTCAGCCCGATTGTCACCACCCAGATGACTGAGGCGGTACCGATGACCATGCCGAGAGCGGTCAGCGCAAAGCGCAGCTTGCTCGAGCGAAAGCTATCCATCGCCAGCTTTAGAATCTCGCTGAGCAGCATGGTGCGGCGGGCGCTCAGAAGGGTTTCTTGAAAGGCGTGATGGCGGACCTGGTCGGTTGGAGTCATCGGTTTCTCTTACAGCTTACAGTGAGGAGCTTACAGCGGACAGCGATCGGAGAACTGAAAGGAATAGATCCTGCGGTAGTGGCCATTTTCCCAGGATTTGCAAGCGGACCACAGATTACCGCAAAACACAACCCCCGGCTAGAGAGCCAGGGGTTGTGTTTGAAAAAGGATGTAAGCGGTTTAGGCCTTGGCCACGACGCGGCCTACTTCTTTCAAGCGGGCAGCCTTGCCGCGCAGTTCGCGGAGGTAGAAGAGCTTGGCGCGGCGCACCTTGTAGCTGCGAACCTTCTCGATCTTGTCGATGACCTTGGAGTTGAATGGAAAGATGCGCTCAACGCCCTGGCCAAAGCTCATTTTGCGCACGGTAAAGGTTCCCTGGGGACCTTTGTTGATGGCGATGACCAAGCCTTCGAAGGCCTGCAAGCGTTCCTTGTCGCCTTCCTTGATCTTGACTTGGACGCGAACCTGGTCGCCAGGCACGAACTCGGGGAGGTCTGTGCGCTTGAGCTTGTCAGCCAAGCGCTGCATTACGGGATGAATGGACATTGTGGTTTCCTGCTTTTGGACTCAGAACTTCAAGTTTACTACACAAGAGAGGGTTTGCGCTCGACCCTGTCCTCAGATCCACTTGCAAATTGCTCTTACGGAACTGCGAAGCACCAGAGACGACGACCGCGGGAGCTAACGTCCGCTCGTATAAAAGCACTTACGGCACAACTAAAAGCCCTTACCATTCACCTCTGTTCGTCCATTGATCGCTACAGTTGAATCTTTACGGGCCAGGTCTTCCAGATTTCTGCACAGTAGTCGCGGATTGAGCGGTCTGAGGAGAATTTGCCGATGCGCGCCACATTCAGAATCGACATGCGCGTCCACTCTTCCTGGTTTTTATACGCCAGGCTGACGCGGTCCTGACAATCGATATACGACTGGTAATCGGCCAACAACATATATTCGTCGCTGGTCAGCAAGGAATTGATCAGCGGCTCGAAGAGCGTGCGGTCACCGCGCGAGAATTCGCCGCTCGACAGCGAGACCAGAACCTCGTGGAGCATTGGGTTGGATTCGAAGATAGCACGCGGATTGTAGCCTTCCTTTTTGCTCTTTTCGACTTCAGGTGTGGTCAGGCCGAAGAGGAAAAAGTTCTCCGCGCCTACTTCCTGGCGAATTTCGACGTTGGCGCCGTCCAGCGTGCCGATGGTCACCGCGCCGTTCATGGCAAACTTCATGTTGCCGGTTCCCGAGGCTTCTTTACCGGCCAGCGAAATCTGCTCGGACAAATCCGCGGCAGGATAGACCCTTTGCCCCAGCTTCACGCTGTAATCGGGCAGAAAGACGACCTTCAGTCGGCTACGCACCAGAGGGTCGGAGTTGATGGCTTCGCCGACAGAATGAATCAGCTTGATAATCAGCTTGGCCATGCGGTAGCCGGGCGCGGCTTTGCCGCCGAAGATAAAGGTACGCGGCACAACCTCTGCATCCGGATCGCGCTGGATGCGCTTGTAGAGGGTGAGAATGTGCAGTATTTGCAGGTGCTGCCGCTTGTATTCATGCAGCCGCTTTACCAGCACATCAAAGATCGATTCCGGATCGGTGGTCATGCGCAACTGGCTCTCAATGTAAGCCGATAGGTTCTGCTTGTTCTGCTGTTTGATGGCTCTCCACTCTTCAGAGAACTCCGGGTCGCCGACCAGCGGCTCAAGCTTGCGCAGTTTTTCTAGATCGCGCGCCCAGCCGGAGCCTAGTCGCGCAGTCAACAATCTCGCCAGGCGCGGATTGCTTAAGACCATCCAGCGCCGGGGCGTCACACCGTTGGTCTTGTTGGAGAATTTCTCAGGCGTCAGCGCGTAGAAATCGCCGAGTACGTTGGTCTTGAGCAATTCCGTATGCAGCGCGGCCACACCGTTGATGGAATGACTGCCGAGCGAGGCCAGGTGAGCCATGCGCACGAATTTCTCGCCGTCTTCATTGATTAGCGAAAGCCTCTGCACGCGCCCCTCATCGCCGGGAAACTTCAAGCGCACATTTTCCAGATGCCGGCGGTTGATGTCGTCGATGATTTCGAGGTGCCTGGGCAGCAACGAGCCGAAGAGGCCCTGCGGCCACTGCTCAAGCGCCTCCGGCAGAAGTGTGTGATTGGTATATGACATTGCATTCTGCGTCACATGCCAGGCTGCGTCCCACTCCATCTCGTGCTCGTCGATCAGCAGACGCATCAACTCCGCCACCGCGATTGCGGGATGCGTGTCGTTCATCTGGATGGCGAAGTTGCGGTGCAACTCGGCCAGCGGACGGTGCTGTGTGGCCTGAATTTTCAAAATATGCTGCAGGCTGCACGAGACAAAAAAGAACTGCTGCGCCAGCCGCAACTGCTTGCCCTGCACGCCTTCGTCGTTGGGATAAAGAATCTTCGAGATGTTTTCGCTGGACACTTTGTCGGCCACCGCGCCGAAAAAATCTCCGTGGTTGAAGGTCTCGAAGTCGAAGCTCTCGACGGCCTGAGCGGCCCAGAGGCGCATGGTGTTGGCGGTATTGGTCCGGTAGCCCAGAATCGGCGTATCGTGCGGAACCCCGCGGACCAGCTTTTGCGGAATCCAGGTGACGTGCTCCTTGCCCTTGACGTCGGTATGCCTTTCGGTTCGCCCGCCCATTTTTACTTCAAAGGCATCCTCGGGCCGCTCAAGTGCCCAAGGATTGCCGAGGCGCAGCCATTTGTCAGTCGACTCGACCTGCCAGCCGTCGCGAATCTGCTGATCGAAGATTCCATACTCATAGCGGATGCCGTAGCCGATGGCAGGAATGTCTAGTGTGGCCAGCGAATCCATGAAGCAGGCGGCTAGACGGCCTAATCCACCGTTGCCTAAGCCCGGCTCTTCTTCCTGCTCGATCAGCACGTTCAGATCGAGTCCCAACTGCTTCATGGCCTGCTCGGCCTCGTCGTAGATGCCCAGGTTGATGAGGTTGTTGGCCAGATGCGGTCCGGTCAGGAACTCGGCCGAGAGGTAGCAAACCACACGCACATCCTGCGCCTGATAGTTTTTAACCGTTTGAATCCATCGCTCGACCAGCCGGTCGCGCACAGTGTGGGCAAGCGCCATGTAGAGGTCGTTTACCGTCGCCCGCTCGGTGGCGCGGCCCTGGACGAAGAGCAGGTTATCGAGGAACGACTGGGCCAGCGCTTCAACACCTGGCGCGGTTCTGAGGCCTTTGTGCGATCCGGCTTGCGGAAGCACGATGGTTGCAATCTCGGTCATGGTCTTCCTCGTCCTCGATCGGTTGAGTATTCCCTCAAATTGGGAGCAATTTATCTAACATAAGGCCGGAATCGCGGCGCAGCGATGAATAATCGGACAAAGACCGGACGCGATCTTTTCGCCGGTCCGAATTGAATACAGCGATGCCGTTTTGGTCAGGTTTTCCCGGTTTCCGCTCAACAGCTGCGCAGAAGCGGCATCTTTGTGTTTGGAGTTGATGGAGTTTGAGGATTTTAAGATTCCTGCGCGCAGATATCTTGGTCGGCCTAGAGTTTGGCACTTGGACGCTTCTTGCGCGGTGGTTACCAAGGCGCGAAGGCACGAAACCAGCGCCAACATTCTTTAGATTTAAGTGGATGATAATGAAATAGTTATCGAGTTGCGAAGGTTTTGAGCTGTTTACTATTTAATTACATACGGATTTTCGAAAATAAATATAGGGGGGTGGGGGGGCTCATTTCAGTTGACAGTTGACAGTTTTCAGTTGTCAGTAACGGCCCGCGGCTCTGGTTCTTGTTCATGCTTTGATTATGCGCTTGAGGAAGGCAATGATCTGCAAAACCCTGCGGCGGGGTTTGCGCGCTCAAAGTTTTGTGACCCTCCCACCCATTCGCAAAGTGCGCGAATGGATGGGGCACAGCTCGTGCGGGTTACATTGAATTTGTGGTATCCCACCCATTCGCCAAGTGCGCGAATGGATGGGGCACAGCTCGTGCGGGTTACATTGAATTTGTGGTCTCCCACCCATTCGCCGAGTGCGCGAATGGATGGGGCACAGCGCGTGCGGGTTACCGCAGCTATTGAACTACATGCCGCCTTTGCCTAGCATTACGCCTATGCCGTAGGTGACTGCGCCTTCTAGCGCGCCTACTACGGTCATCTCAAGGCCTGAGGACCACCAGGAGCGGACGGTGATGAGCGACTTGGCCGCGCCTACGGCGAAGTGGGCCGCTAGCGAAATAATGGCGGCTGCGATGACCGCGTTCATTCCATTGAGGAAAAAGAAGGGAATGACGGGAATGGCCGCACCGATGGCGGTTGAGAGCGCGCCTGAGCCGGCCGAGACGAGCGGATTGGAGAGCGCATCTTCGCTGGTGCCGAGCCGCTCGCTGGCCAGCGCGCGCAGCAGTTGCTCGGGGTCGTTGGCGATGTGGTTGACCATGTTCTGGGCGTCCTCTTCAGGCAGGCCCTTGACTTGGTAGTAGAGCGAGAGGAGTTCGCGGGCTTCGGGACCGTTCATCTTGATGGCCTCGCGCTCGCGGGCGACCTCGGCCATGTAGATTTCGCGCTCACTTTTGGCGGCGAGATACGCTCCCGAACCCATGCTGAGGGCAGAAGCGATCAGCCCGGAGATGCCGGCCAATAGCACGTAATGGCTGGTTTGGGCGGGGTCACCGAGGGTTGCGCCGCTGACGCCCGAGACAATGCCGAAGATGGCGCCGAGGCCGTCGTTGACGCCGTAAATGGCATCGCCGATCCAACTGCCGGGCTGCTTGCGGCCCTGGGCGCGCTTGGCCAGCATCTCATCGAGCACGGCCTGGGCGTCGATTTTGTGCGAGCCGGCGGGCGCGGGATAGTGGCCGCGCAGAAGCGAGCCGAGCTCCTTGTAGTGGTCTTTCTCATCTTCGATGACGTGTTCGAGGATGGCGATGGATTCTTCGTCGCCCAAGCTTTTGAGTTGCTCGCCATAGCCGGCGATGGCGCGGCTCTCCTCGATTTCCAAACGGCGCAGGGCCATGCGGATGCCGCCGGCGCGATTGGCCAGCGCATGGGCCTCACCGCCTGGTTTGCCGCTGTAGGTCGGCTCGGTTCCGCCCAGTTCCGCAATGCGGCCATGCCAAAGCTGGGCGTGCTCCCACTCGGCACCGGCCAGGTGGCGCAGCACCTGCGAACGCACAGGGTCTGTATCCCGGTCGGCCAGCGCGAGATAGGTGTGGTAACCCTCCATCTCGGCTGCCCAGTTGCCTTCCAAGGCCGTCAGAACTTTTTTTAACTTGGCGGGGCTCAACGTTCCATTGGCCATCGTTTATTCCTCGCTTTGTATTGATAATAAGGCATTTGAGGTTGATTTGATAGGTTGGGTTGGCTGCGGGGGTTTGTTGGGGAATTTGCGAATGTGGCGCTGGGAATTGACGCATAACTATCCCGGGATTGTTGTGAAATGTTAATGTCGCTCACAGAAGCCATGAGGATAGCCACGATGCGCGGACGGTTAAACGGCGGATGGCTGGCAACTCTCGTGTGTTGCGTTGGCGTTGTGGCTACGGGGTTGTCGTTGGAAAGCTCTATTTTTGGTGTTTCAATCGCAGCCGCATTGTGCATTGGCTTGTTGTCCTATGGATTGTCAGTGTGCGGTTCGCGTATTAAGACGACTAGGCTCATCCTCTTTAATTCCGCTCTGTTTACGGTGGTCTTCGTGCTTCTCCATGTAGGGCTAGCCATATTTTGGCGGCATTTTCCTCCTGAGTATTGGCCGTGGTTGCATCGTATTTATCGAGTATGGTGGTTGTCAGAATGTTCGGCTATCATCCTTGCGCTCATCGTCGTAAATCTTCTGGCAATTGAGGCCGTCGGTAGCATCGGCGGCGTTTCGACGCGAAGGAGATTCCAGTGGAGCGTCATCGCATCGGCGTCTGTTCTTGGTCTCGCTAACATCGCAAATCTTCTACGAACCGTTGATTGCGCCGACTGTTTCTTCCCGTACGGCGTGCCCTTCGCGTTTTTCACCGAAGGCGGGTATGCGGGGGGGGAGGATTTGTCTGGTTAGGAATCGTCACCGACGCTGCGCTAATACTCGTAATCGCCGCTCTGTGGACACTACTTTGGAACCAGATCGCTCGGAAACTGGGTAATATCTCCAAAACACTTCTTTAAGCCATTTTGGGTGGGTTCCGGTCGCGTGACCGGCAATCCGGAATCTTCTCTGAATTGTCTGTAAAGTTCCGCTTCGAGCAACTTCAGTGCGGCAGGGTGAATTCGCCGTGGGTGTTCCTCCGGGGGCTGAAGAGGCGGCGGAAAAAGGGCAGCGCTTCGGGTGAAAAGCTCGAAAAGCATACCTCAGGGGCTAAAGCCCCGCTTATCTTTTTGGCTTAATGCCGGGGATAAATCCCCGGCCTACCGCCCGCCCGCGTTTTTCCGCAGCCGTAAAGCCCGATTGATTCAATTGGCTTTATGCGGGGGTTAAAACCCTGGCCTACCTCCGCATCGCGTTTTTCCGCAGCCTGTAAAGCGCCGATTGATTCAATTGGCTTTATGCGGGGGTTAAAACCCTGGCCTACCTCCGCATTGCGTTTTTCCGTAGCCTGTAAAGCCCCGCTTATCTTTTTGGCTTTATGCCGGGGATGAATCCCCGGCCTACCCTCCGCCCGCGTTTTTCCGCAGCCTGTAAAGCCCCGATTGATTCCATTGGCTTTATGCGGGGTTGTAACCCCCGCCTACCGTCCAAACGGGTCTTTCCGCAGGGGCTAAAGCCCCGATCATTTTACGGCAGTTACGGCACGACTAAAGTCGTGCCCTGACGCTTCTTGTTTCCCTTTTGAGTTTGCAAGTGGCTCCATCCAGAGCGAATTCTTCAGCGATATGGGGCTTTTTGCGCTGTTTTCCACGACTTCATTTATCTTCACAAGCTCTGACTGCGCGCCTTCGGCCTAGACTCAACTGATATGGCTACGCTTCCCAACCTGGCTTTCGACTCTGGATTGCCGGCTAACGTCGATGCCGAGAAAACCATTCTTGGCGCGATTTTGCTGGACAATGCTGCGCACGCCGAGGCTGCCGAAAAGCTGGAGTCTGACGACTTTTCGCTTGATTCGCATCGCCGCATTTTTCTGCGCATGACCGAGCTGATGAACAACCAGCGGGCGGTAGACATTGTGACACTGGCTGCCGAGCTGGACCGCTATAAGGAGCGGGACTCGATTGGCGGTGTGGCTTATCTGGCGTCGCTGACGGAGGGTTTGCCGCGACGGCCGGTGATCGAAGAGTACATACGCATCGTCAAGGACAAGAGCCTGCTGCGCAAGCTGATGCTGATTTGCTCGTCGGCTATTGCACGGGCCGCGGACCAGGGCGAAACCGCTCTGGAAGTGCTGGGCGCGGCCGAGGCGCAATTGATGCAGGTGAGCGAAAAGGGGCTTACCGGCGGGTTTCAGTCGCTTGACCAGATTGTGCAGAGCTCGTTCGGCAGTATCGACAATTTATACAAGCAGAGCCGCGAGGTTACGGGGCTGGCGACCGATTTCACGGAATTTGACCGCATGACCAGCGGGCTGCAAAAGGGCGAGCTGATCATTATTGCGGCGCGGCCTTCGATGGGCAAAACCGCCTGGGCCATCAATATCGCCCAGAACGCGGCGATCAAGAGTCAGGCGATTGTGGCGGTTTTTAGCCTGGAAATGAGCAAGGAGTCGCTGTTGCGGCGCATGTTGGCGTCGCAGGCCTGGGTGGACCAGCAGAAGCTGCAGAAGGGCTTTCTGGGGCGCGAGGACCAGGAGAAGCTGCAGAATGCATTGAATCAACTGGTTGAGACGCGGCTGTTTATCGACGACACGGCAGGCATTTCGCTGGCTGAGATGCGCGCCAAGGCTCGGCGGCTGAAGCAGAACGCGGGGGGGCTGGACCTGGTGGTGGTGGACTACCTGCAACTGATGACGGCGACGCTGGGCACGAACAGCAAGAAGGGGTATGAGAACCGTACACAGGAGGTTTCGGCGATTTCGCGCGGCCTGAAGGCGTTGGCCAAGGAACTGAACGTGCCGGTGGTGGCGCTTTCGCAGCTTTCGCGCGCCGGAGTGCAGCGGAAGGACGACCATCGCCCGATGCTGAGCGACCTGCGCGAGTCGGGTTCGATTGAGCAGGACGCCGATGTTGTGGCGTTTATCCACCGCGAGTCGTACTACAACCGCAATGAGGAGATGAGCGAAGCCGACAAGGCCAAGTCGGAGATCATCATTGAGAAGCAGCGCAACGGACCTACTGGCGTTGTCCACTTGAACTTTATCGCGCGGTTCACGCGGTTTGATAATCCTGACTCGGAGCACGAGGTTTGAGCTGCGAGTTCACGGCTCGTTGATAATGAGCGCGATGCGGCCGGTGATGAGTTCGCTGGGAGGCTCGCCGGGGTTCAGTTCGATCAGGTCTACGGGGAAGGCAATGTTATGCGGCCTGAGCACGAGCCTGTTCGCGACGAAGTCCAGATAGCGCAGAGTGAGGTGGGCGCCATGCCGCACTGCATAGAGATTGGGCCGGTTGGGCCGGTAAGGCATGAGCGAGTTGTAGTGGCGGTCGATGAGCGCGAGGGCGTCGGGCATTACCAGGGGCTCCATCGCCAGAGCGTCTGGGCCTGCGATGCGGACGGCCAGAAATCGCTGCCATGCACGGCGCGGATTGGAAGCTCGGGCGCGGATCGACTGTAGCAACCCGTCGGGCAGGTGAAGCACACTCTGGGTCGCCGAGGCGCGGATGAAGGGCTCAAAGAGCGCGACGGCATGGGAGACGATGGGAACCATGCTGCCTTCGCCATCCGCCGGCAGGTCTCCTCTTTGGTAGGAGGCGGGCAATAGATCGCTGGCGCCGATTTGCTGCGCGGCGAGGATACGGTCGAGGGCCTCAAGCGAGAGCTGCCTGCGGTTATGCAGGAAATTGGAGAGATGGGACTGCCCAAAGCCAGTTTGACGGGCGAGCAGCGAGACACTGACAGTTCCCCGCTGAATCCTCCGCATCAGCTCGAGGCGGAGGCGTTCGTGCATTTGGGTGAAATTCATCTCAGGAAAATCCGCCACCAGCAATAGGAAGACCGAGTCCTATATTTCCATCTGCAAACCTGGAATGGTTGATTGGCCTTCATTGTCGTCGCTTGTCCACGAATTGGAAAGGGAAGAAGCAGAAAGCTGGCAGAGGAGATTGACGTAAGAGAACCTTCTTTCTAGATTAGTTTTACTCAATCTCGGGGTGGCCTGTGGAAATTTTTTGGGAAACGCTTGATTGCCGTGGAGATGAATCCGACCGATGGACATCGGTTTTGCGGCTTAACAGCAGTGATCGGAAGATGAAGAGCTTTTCCGGTTTTCTTTTCTCTACCCCAAAACGCCCATCAGAGGCGTTCAAGGACGGCCGACCGGGAATATTCCAGCATCTGCGCGCCAGAATCCAGACAAAAAACGAGAGAATTCGGGTGGCCCTCCCCCAGTCAGGGCACAAGAATCCTGAGTTGCCATATCCGCTTCTGTCTACCCCGCGGCAACAAGAAGTTAAAGCAAAGCTGTCGGGAAGTAATCGGAATACGGAGATACGTCATGGAATTGCGCGTACAACTGAAAATTTGCGAGGGGTGCGGCTGTCTTTGGTATCGCGCCGAATCTCAAGGCACTGCTTATTGCCATGGTTGCGAAGAGAAGCTCAAGGCATTTCCGACACCGGAAAGCCGAAAGCGGCGGGGGCGCCCATCCCATAAGACGCTAGTCAGAGTCTGGGCGGTAGCAGAAGCAACAGGAGGTGCGCTATGAGTGCAGCCTTACAGTTGCCGATGTTATGGGAAGCACGTAGTTCACTCAGGTCAGGTCAAGATGCAAGGAGGAATGGGGAAGCAGGGCCGGTAAGAACAGAAGCGGCAAAAGTTGCCGCGAAAGCCTCTGTTGCCGAACCGGTGGTAAGTTTGGGCTTTTACCGGAGACATACCGAGAGCATGTTGCGGCGCTATCTTTACGCATCGATGCAGGTAGGGAGGGCGCCGAACATTCTGGGCGACCCAATTGCTAGGGGATGGTGCTCCAGCCGCCCCGTTCGCACCTTCGAGGACGCAGTGATCTTCGTTCTAGATGTGGAGAAGTGTCTGAATGAGCTCGATTCGCTTGATCGCATGTTATTGAGCCGGATCGTGCTCCAGGAATACACTCAGGTTGAAGCAGCGTCGTTGCTGGGAATGGCCGTACGCACTATTTCCTACAAATTGCCCGCTGCGCTCGATCACCTGACAGAAAAGCTGCTGAAGGCGGGCCTGCTGGTTTTGCCGCACTAGGGCAGTAAAATACCGATCGGAAAAGGGGAGCGCGCATTGGAGCGCTCCCCTTCGCTGAATACATAGATACATTATTTGTCCCGGCACGAAAAGAGTGACAATCGCTCCCCTGCAGGATTGAGTTGCCGGATTATTTCCATTTTCGGCGTTCCCTGAATCCCAAACTTGTTTCGCAAGGATGGCAGGGGCAGGCTGAGCTGAATCGATGCACCGGTAAATTTTTTCGGCGCGTGGGCGGGTGGTGCGTATACTCTTTATCTCATTGCGCATGAACTCAAAATGCGCCCCCATTTCGCTTCGAGGAGAGAGATAAGATGCCCAAGAAAAAGAAAGCAGTGAAGGCCGCCGTGCCCGAAAACGCAAAAGCCGCCAAGCCCAAAGCGAAAAAGTCCGCCAAATCGAAGGCGAAAAAGGCCACAAAGCCCAAGGCTGCCAAAGCCTTGAAGCCCAAAGCGAAGAAGGCTGCCAAGGCAAAGAAGGAAACGAAGTTGAAGGGGGCTCCCAAGGGTATTGAGCCCTCGGTGGAGGAGAAGGCTGAGATTCTCAGCTCTGAGGTGATCTTTGAAGGACCGCTCTTCCGCGTGTTGCGCGACCGGCTGGTGGAGCCGGGGGGGAATGAGAATGTTCGCGACGTCATTCGCCATAACGGCAGCGTGGTGATTCTGGCCATCGACAATACGAAAAGCAAGAAAGATCCGTGGATCGTGATCGAGCGTCAATATCGCCATGCCGCGGGCCGATATCTCTGGGAGCTTCCGGCCGGCAAGCTGGACGCGGGCGAGGAAGCCCTGGCGGGCGCGCAGCGAGAGCTGGAAGAAGAGACCGGCTACCACGCCAAGAAATGGAAGCCGCTGGTTGAGTATTATGCCAGCCCCGGCTTTCTGGGCGAATCAATGATGGTTTTTGTGGCCGAGGGCCTGGTGGCGGGCGATGCTCATCCTGAGGGCGACGAGCAGATCGAGTTCCGCCTGGTCAAGTTGTCAGAGGTGTTGAAGCTCATTGAGAAGGGCGCAATTCTCGACGGCAAGACACTGACCAGCGTACTTTTGTATGCGCGCAAAAACGCGGGCAAGCACGGCAAGTAAGCAGCGAAATCAATCCGATTCTGCTCAAGTCATTCATTGCAAAAAGAGAGCCAGCAGTTTCTTGCGTGCTCTCTTTTTTTGCGCGTGAACCACGGAAAAGATTTGGAACCTTTTTGGATAATTTCGCGTCAATATCAGTATTGGCGCGCGTCCGCGAGTGAATGCGCATCACACTTCACAGGAACAGGAAAGGCAGGAACCTGTGGCTCAGTACAAAGGCAAAGTTAAGTGGTTCAACAACGCCAAAGGCTACGGCTTCATTGGACGAGAAGACGGGCCGGATGTGTTTGTCCATTATTCATCGATCCAGTTGGACGGATACAAAACGTTGAAAGAGGGCGATGACGTGGAGTTCGACATCGTTCAGGGTCAGAAGGGCGCGCAGGCCGATGCGGTGATCCGGTTGCGCGACCTGGCACAGAGCAACACAGCGTAAGGCGTCGATGACCAAGCGTGAAAGTCAGACCGCCGCGGGGTGGTGATGGGTGGTGTGCCCGTTTTTATCCGGCTTATCACATGGCTTGCTGCTGCTTTGAAGTGTTTTGTTCTCTATAGGTTCTGTTGGCGATGCGGTTTGGGAGTTCTGGACCCAAGATAGTGTCGGCGTTGATTTGAGGGTTCCCGGCCTGCCCCCAAAATTATTGATTAAGTGATTCGTTGTCTTCCAATTCCCCTCAATCGATGCGGTCTGGATGGATCATTCTGGAGATAAATTCCGGAGTGCATCCAGAAAAATGCGGGAATAGATGGCCGACCTAGCGTCAGTCGAGATAAGATAAGGGCGCTATGAGCTTACTCCATCAGGATTCCCCACAAGAGATTGACGGTGCTGCCCGCGGTGAAGAATTTACCAAGGGAAGCAGCCACGTGGTGTTGGCCGCCTTTATTGCCGCTTTGCTGGTCACGGTAGTTGTTGTGGCCTTCGTTCTGGCGAGTCGAAAGCCGCCCGTGGCCACCGGAGAGATTGTGCAGGTTTGGGCACATCCGACCCACGGCGAGACCCCGGGAGTGGACGCTAACGGCGAAGCGATGGCCAAGGAGACCTTTAACCAGGTGCTGATTTTTGCTCACGTGAAGCTGCAGAACCAGAGCAAGAATCCGATTGCATTGGAGAATTTGCTGATCAATGCAATCCCGGGAGACGGTATCCCCCTTTCCGTCTCCGCGGGAAGCAAAGCACAATACGAAGAGGCCTTTCTCGCGTATCCCGAGTTGGCCGCGCTGCACACCGACGCTTTTGTGACTCACAAGATCATAGCCCCAGGAGAGAGCGTGGACGGGACCGCTTTCTGGGTCTTGCGGCTCAGCAAAGAGGAGTGGGACGCTCGCAAAGACTGGCAGCCGAATCCGGAGCATGGTGACCCAGGCTCGAAATTCGGCCTGAATTTTACCTTTTCTATCCAGTACCAGCCCAATATAGTGCTTGCGCCCCAAACCGAGGTTATTGAACAGTAGGCGGAACGGGCGCACCCTTGGGCGATGTGAGATAGCCAGAAACCTGGCCATTCTTTGCGCCCACCGAGTTGACCACGACTTCAAAGAGTTGAGGATCCTTGCCGCTATAGAATTGGAGCGGCTCATTCAGGTTCCGATCCTTCTTCTCGTACTCCTTGTCGTCGGAATAGACCTCGAGAGTGAACTTGCTGTGCTTTGCGTCGGCCTTTTTCAACTCGAGGCTGACCGTGCCAACCGGCTTTCTCTGGCCTTTGTTGAGGGTGAACTCATAGTAGTTCCGGTCGCCCTTGTGCTTGAGCAGTTCCAACTCCGAAGCATTGCGGGCGATCAGGCTACTGTGCCCGTTCAAATCACCCTTCATCGATGTCAACTGGTCGATGGTGGTGGCCAGCTGGGTTTGCGTCTTACCCAGATCGGTCTTCACGCCGCCCACGTCGGTCTTTACGTTGGTCACATCGTTGGATACTGCAGTCACGGCCTGGGCTGTCTGTTTCTCGGCGCTTTCGAGCCGCCGGCTGTCAGCCTGCTCGCGCTGCATAATCTGCTGGGCGCGAGCGTCCATCTGCTTCTGGGTTAGCCCGAGGGAATTGCCCAGCTCCTCTGTGGCCACCTTGAGGCGGGCATCGGTTTCGCGCAATTGGGCGGCCAGCTTCACGTTCTGCTGTTTGGAATCGGCCATTGCGGCTTCCGCGGCACTCAGGCGGCTGTTCAGGGTCCAGGTCCAGATCAAGCCGCCAATGCCGGCCAGCAGCGCTGCGGCAACCACCGCCAACAACGCGCCAGAGTAACTACGGGGGGTATCGTCAAGTACACTCATGTTTTGCCTCTCCTTAGCGGCCTACCTTGCAGACCGCATCTCGTGGTGGGCGTCTGCCTGTCCAGTTCGACGCCATTCGAAATGGGATTCTCTCTCGAAATCCCCATCATTCTGCCCGGATTCCGCCCAGAATTCCGGTTTACGAAGCTCTCGCTTTGTGCTCCGTCTGGACGAATCTACAGAATATAGAAAATATGCGGCTTTGTGCAGAAAAAGCTGGCTTTCTTTCAACAACGCACGGCTGAGAGGTAGCCTCTGCACGGTTTTCGCGCCCGGTTGTCCCATACTTCGTGACAAGCAGCGAATCACTGCGATATAAACATCTATACTGCACATTCCGGCGCCGGGCATTTGCTTCAAGCCGGGACAGCCGCCGCAACCGTCTGGAAATCATGGCAAGGGAGAGCCGAGAGCTATGTCGACTGCTGTCGCTGGAAAGGGTCTAGAAGGAATTGTCGCGGCGAACTCCGGGATCTGCTGGATTGACGGAGATGCGGGCGTACTGTCGTACCGGGGAATCGATATCCACGAGTTGGCGGTGCATTCGACCTTCGAGGAGACCACGTATCTTCTCTGGAACGGCATTCTGCCGAATCAACTGGCGCTGCGTGAGTTTCAGACTCGGCTGGCGCTGGCGCGTTCGGTGGATAAGCGCATCATCAAGATGCTGCGGACCTTCCCGACCTCGGCGACTCCGATGGAGGTGCTGCGTACCACGGTGTCGGCCCTCAGCTTCTACGACGCTGACGAGAAAGATAACTCGCACGACGCCAACGTCCGCAAGAGTTATAACCTGACGGCGCAGATGGCCATGATTGTCGCCATCTACGACCGCATCCGCAAAGGCCTGGAAGTCGTGCCTCCGGATCGCACCGTCAGCCATGCGGCCAACTTCCTCTGGATGCTCAACGGAGTCAAGCCGTCTGAGACCGCCGTCCGCACCATGGATATGGCGCTGGTGCTGCATGCCGAGCATGAGCTGAACGCCTCCACCTTCGCTGCCCGGGTTATCGCCGCGACGCTGGCGGATGTGCACTCGGCGGTTACGGGAGCCATCGGCGCGCTCAAGGGGCCGCTCCACGGCGGCGCCAACGAGGGCGTGATGCGGTTGCTGCTGACTATCGACAAGGCAGGCGCCGACCCGGTGGAATACGTGAGGAATATGCTGGCGGCGAAGCAGAAGATCTCCGGCTTTGGGCATCGGGTTTATAAAACCGAAGACCCGCGCGCCACCCACCTGCGCAAGATGAGCGAAAAGCTGGGTAAGGATGCAGGGGTGCCGAAGTGGTACGAGATGTCTCGCGCCATTGAGCTGCACATCAACTCGGACAAGAAGCTCAATGCGAACGTGGATTTCTATTCCGCGTCGACATATGCGACCCTGGGCATCGACATTGACCTTTATACGCCCATCTTCGCCATTAGCCGCATCGCCGGCTGGACCGCGCATATCATCGAGCAGTTGGACGACAACCGCCTGATCCGTCCTCGCGCCGAATACATCGGCCCGCTGTATCCCGCTCCCTATATCCCTATGGAGGAGCGGGGATAGATTCACGAGGAGTGAGGGATTTTCATGCTTCGTCGCGATCTGCTCAAGTCTTCACTGGCGGCCGGAGTAGCAACTGCGTTATCCGGCAGGGCCGCAGCCTCGAGCACGCGCGTTCCAGAGTTATCAAGCGGTCGCTCCTTCTGGCTCGACCAGATGCAACGTGTGGCGCATCCTGTGCTGAGCGCTCTCAGTGAACGCCGACTGCGCGCCACCATGCCGGTTGAGATGCATCCCAAGGGCGATGAAGGCCATCGCCTCACTACTTATCTGGAGGCTTTCGCACGAACCTTGGCAGGGATAGCGCCATGGCTTGAGTTGGGCGGGACCGCGGGCAGAGAAGGTGAAATCCAGGCGGATTTTCTTGCCATGACCCGGCACGCGCTGCACGCCGGAGTGGACCCTCGTTCTCCGGATTATCTACGCTTTGGCTCCTCATATCAGACCCTTGTAGACGCCGGGTTTCTCGCGCTCGCTGTGCTTCGCGCCCCGCGAGAGTTAAACGCCAAGCTCGACTCCACTGTGCGCGCGCAGTTGGCCGATGGACTGCGCGCCACTCGGCCCTTGCAGCCGCCGGTCACGAACTGGCTGCTTTTCTCGGCAGCCGTTGAAGCGGCTCTGTTTGCGCTGGGGGAGCAGTGGGACCGCAAGCCGGTCGATTACGCTTTGCGCGAACATATGCAGTGGTACGTGGGCGATGGCGCTTATGGCGATGGCCCCAGCTTTCATTGGGATTACTACAACTCGTTTGTCATCCATCCGTTTTTGCTGGCCATTCTCGATGCTGTGGGCACGCAGGAGGATGCCTGGGCGGCGTTGATTCCCAAGGTCACGGCGCGCGCCGGCCGCTATGCGCAGGTACTCGAACGCCTGGTTGCGCCCGATGGCACGTTTCCGGTTTTGGGCCGGTCAATCAGTTATCGCGGTGGCGCGTTTCATCTGCTCGGCGACATGGCGCTCCGACACGCGCTGCCGGAGGGTGTTTCGCCTGAACAGGTGCGCTGCGCTCTCTCTGCCGTTCTTGATCGAACGCTTAGCCCGGCGGGCACGTGCGACAAAGATGGCTGGTTGCGGATCGGCCTGGCTGGCCATCAGCCTGCGCTTGGAGAGAGTTATATCTCGACTGGCAGTCTCTATCTTTGCGCCACGGCTTTTCTGCCGCTTGGCCTCCCGCACGACGATCGATTCTGGTCAGCCCCCGATGCGCCATGGTCCTCACAGAAGCTATGGCGCGGCGACGGGATGGCTGCCGATCACGCGATTGACGATTAATCACGGCATTCCGCTTTTGCAGATCATTTTCCATATTCTGCTAACCCAAAGCCTGAGCCTGCTCCGCGCGGCAACAATCCCCTTGCTCCGTGCTGCGGTGCGCAGAGTGACCTTTCCCCGGCGCGCAACAGCAATCTCTGAAAAATCATGGTCAATAATCGAAGGTCATGTTAATCTATCGGGACTGAAGGGCAAACGAGAGCTCGACTCAAGGATCGAAGCCCTGCTGGTCTCAGCCGCAAGCTAACCAAAATCTCAAATAAAACTCCGCTCGGACGCACTCTGCTCTCCCTGCTGGATGCTCCGTGCTCCGCGGCGTGGTTTCAATTTCCCGCTACACGAAAGGAGAACTCTATGATCTTTGGTTTAAGCCTCACAACATTCACGCTTCTGCATGTAGTTCTTAGCCTAGTCGGAATCGTCGCCGGATTGATCGCCATCTTCGGATTGATCAGTGGAAAACTGCTGCCAGGCTGGACGGCAATCTATCTGCTCACAACAATCCTCACCAGCTTGACCGGATTCCTCTTTCCTTTCAAGGGTGTTACCCCCGGGATCGTGCTCGGAATTCTTTCCATCTTTGCCCTGCTGCCGGCGATTATCGCGCTTTATGGCCGAAGACTCTCAGGCCGCTGGCGCGGAACCTTTGTCATTACCGCCTGTCTGGCTCTCTACTTCAATGTGTTCGTGCTCTTTGCACAGCTCTTCGCTAAAGTTCCTGAACTCAAAGCCATCGCGCCCACGCCAGCCTCCCCGGCCTTCGGAATCACGCAATCGATTGTCACGGCCGTCTTCGCGGTGCTGACTTTTCTTGCCTTTAGGCGCTTCCGGGGTCTGCAGCAAGCAAGAGCCTAACGCAAGGATCTATATTCGCGGAATCACTAGCCCGCAAATGCGGGCTGGTTATCTATGGTCACGTTTGCCCTTGAGAATGCTTTACAACCGGAAACGAATACACTCATTCAATGCTCGCCGGCCTCTACCATAAAGTTCCGCAACAGATGTTTGCGAAAGCTCCCGATTTACAGAGATGATTTCCATAGCTGGTCGAACGCCCAACCCTCAAAAGACACCTTCTTGCGGACATGCAACCACGGCGGAACAGCCATTTCCGTGAAACCACCGTGCCGGCGAACCCAGCTTAACCATCAATATGTGATCCCAGTCACACAAAACCAGCCTTCATCGATGAAACCATAGCCTCGTTGGCAATCTGAGACTCTCTTCCCCATGGTTTCCCAGCTTTGATCGATTGAGGTCCATCTATGAAGCTAGACCCATCTGCATTTGTCGCCGCCCCGGAGTTGATCGAAGCGCTCGAAAAGCGTTCCACCGCAATCACCTGTGGCGAAGATCGGGTGCTGTTCAACCAGGGAGAAATCCCTCAAGGCCTCTACATTCTCAAACAGGGCGAAACCACTTTGACGATGACCTCGCCCAAAGACAAGCAGGTCATGAAGATTGAGGCGTCCGCGGGCTCTTTGCTGGGCCTGCCGGGGCTGATTGGCAATGAGCCCTACACGCTCTCGGCCACCGCTCGCACCGGCGCACAGCTCAGCTTTGTCACGCGCGATGAGTTCACCAGTCTGATGCAAACCAATCCGCGGCTCTCGCTCAAGATTCTTGAAGTGCTGGCCGCTGAGGTCCGCTCGGCCCGCCAAGCGCTTTCCAACGTTTGAGCAGAAGGTGGTACCTGCTAAACTCTCATTCGTCATGGTCCTCGCAAGTTTGCTTATCGTGATCGCCGCTTACCTGCTGGGGTCCATCCCCACAGGCTTCCTGCTGATGCGCCTTTTTCGCCATGAGGACATCCGCCAGGCCGGCAGCGGCAATATCGGTGCAACCAATGTCCTGCGTTCCGGAGGCAAATTTCTGGGGGCGGCCACCTTTCTGCTCGATATGCTCAAGGGCTGCTCGGCGGTGTGGCTCGGCGCATTTCTCGGCGGCCTGCTGCTGCACAACGGCTCGCCGGACGCGCTATACAACGCCATGGCGCTGGCCGCGCTGGTTGCCGTTCTCGGCCATGTCTTTCCTGTCTGGCTCGACTTTCACGGCGGCAAGGGCGTAGCGACCGGCTTCGGCGTTTTTCTGGCGGCGACGCCTCTGGCCGCGCTGGCCGCCATCTCCGTCTTCTTTCTGGTACTCGCGCTCAGCCGCTACGTTTCGCTGGCGTCGATTCTCGGCGCTGCGAGCTTTCCGGCCTTTGCCTGCTTCCTGGTTCACGGTCAGCGCCCGCCGTTCTTCATCGCCGTCGAGATCGCTGTCTCGCTCATCATCATCGTCAAACACCATCAGAACGTCCGGCGCCTGCTTGCCGGCACGGAATCCCGATTTGGAGCAAAAAGGACCGCATGAGCCGCATCATCATCTTAGGATCAGGGGCCTGGGGAACGGCCATCGCTCTCTCACTGCATCGTCGCGGCGGCCATCAGCTCTCGCTCTGGGCTCACAGTCCTGAATTCGCACAGGAGATCATCGCCGCTGGTGAGAACACGCTCTTTCTTCCCGGTTTCCCGATCCCAACAGCGGTCGCCATTACCGGTGACAACGCCGCCGTTCGCGATGCCGACATCGTTGTCTCGGTCGTTCCTTCGGAGTTTCTCCGTTCCACACTCGACCGCATCCGTCCTCATCTGCACCACGGCCAGATCGTCGTGAGCGCCACCAAGGGCGTCGAGGACCGCACCTATTTGCGCATGACCCAGGTCATCGCATCAAGCCTGGCAGAAATCAATCTCACTCTGCCCATCGGCGCATTCTCCGGCCCCAGCTTTGCTCAGGAAGTTGCGCAGGGCCAGCCTACTGCCCTCACCGTCGCATTCGAAGACCCAGCCATCGCCGCCCGCATTCAAGCCGACTTCTCCTCTGAGACACTTCGCCTCTATACGTCGACAGATTTGATCGGCGTGGAACTGGGCGGCGCGCTTAAGAACGTGATCGCCATTGCTGCCGGAGTGGCTGCCGGGGTGGGCTTGGGTTATAACTCGGCCGCTGCGCTCATTACTCGTGGCATGGCCGAGATTACGCGCCTTGCCGAAGCTTGCGGCGGCCATCGCGAAACCCTTGCAGGCCTCTCCGGGGTCGGCGATCTGGTGCTCACCTGCACGGGTTCTCTCAGCCGCAACCGGACCGTCGGCCAGGAGTTGGGCCGGGGCCGCAAACTGCCTGAAATTCTTGCCAGCCTCGACGGGAAAGTGGCTGAAGGCGTTCTCACCACACGCGCCGCACTTGGCCTGGCTCGCCAACACGGCATCGAAATGCCCATTGCCGAGCAGATGGAGTTGATCTTGAACGAAGGCAAAGATCCTCGCGAAGCCATCAGGAATCTCATGCTTCGCCCTGGCAAGGACGAACTTTAGCGCATGTGCCTTGAAGGGTGAGGATCAGCCGGCTTCAGAAATTCCATCCTTGTTCTCGATTCGCTGACTCCGATCTTCGATGAACGACTGCAGGATCAGCGTTGCGGCTACCTGATCCACCACGCGGCGATGCTGCTGGCGAGCGTGGCCTGCCTCATACAAAATCTGATGGGCCTCGCGCGTGGTCAGCCGCTCATCCCACAGGTGAATGGGCAAGCCGGTCAACTCGCCCAATTCGGCGGCAAAGGTCTGGGCTTTCGCGGCCTGCGGGCTCAGGTCGCCGGAGAGGTGCAGGGGATTGCCGACCACGATGCCGACCACGCCAAACCGCCGCGCCAGACGCGCCAACGAGCGCAGGTCTTCGCGCCGATTGTGCTTTCGCTCGAGAGTCAGCACAGGCTGCGCGGTAAGGCCGAGCTCGTCCGACACGGCCACGCCGATACGGCGATTGCCGACGTCGAGGCCGAGATAGCGCGGATTAGAAATGGCTTCCTGCTTTCTTGCTCTTAGCTTTTAGCTTCTAGCTTCTAGCTCCTAGCTCCTAGCTCCTAGCTTCTAGCTTCTAGCTCCTAGCTTCTAGCTCCTAGCTCCTAGCTTCTAGCTCCTAGCTTCTAGCTCCTAGCTCCTAGCTTCTAGCTCCTAGCTTAAGGCTTGCATTTGTTGAGGTTTCAAAAAGCTCGAAAACTGGGCTTTTTCGTCTCAAAACTGGCGTTTTTGGGCTAAAAAGTGGGCAAAATTTGGGGTTTTCTGCGACTGATTCGTCAATAGTAAAAAACTTAAGTTGTTGATTTTGTGAAAGTTATAGGCAATGGAAGGGTCGAAAAGTGGCCTCCACAGGGTAGGGGGGGTGGGGGGTGTCATTTCAGGGAACAGGGAACAGGGATCAGGGATCAGGGATCAGGGATCAGGGAACAGGAATGGCCCGCGGCTTTGGTCATGGTTCATTCTTCCATTGTGCATACCGGGACGGATATTATCTGCAAGCAGTTGCGGTTGGGCCAAACGCTCGCTATGTTCTCATTTGAGTTTCGGGGTATCCCAGGTCCCAAATGCTAGGGACCTGGGCATCGAGTCTATGGATGTGGACCTGCGCTACCCGTCAACCTACTTTTTGAAGCGGTCTGCCACTGAGGCTGCCAGGATCGTGGCTTGAATCCAACCACCAACAATCAGAGCCCAGCGGGTGAAGACCAGAATTCCATAGGTGCTTATGAAATAGAGCCAAGGCTTGCGCGGAAACCATGGTCTGCAAAAATCAGGGCTGGGATCGGGCGTCCACTTGTCATCCATGCCGAGTTTGACCAGCGGCACAGCGTTTTCAAGCGTGTAGACGAAAGGTTGATACTTCGGGTAATGCGGCGAAACAGGCTTGACTTCGCCATTCTCCTTGATTGCGTTCGGCTGGTAGCGTACGGTTTCGATCATCGCGTGTTGCCATCCGCCCCACGTGAAGATGCTTGTACCGATCAATAACGTGAGCGCGATGGACCAGCCGATGCGCAGTGGGTTTTCTTCTATCCAAGCGTAGAGTTTTCTGCACGAGCGCCAGGGAATCCAGCTTTTCTGCGCCTGCAGGCAGCGGAAGCGGAAGAGTACGTACTTGGCTCCTTTGCGGTCACTCTTTCTCTCCAGCAAATCGCGAAGCTGCATCCACGGCTGCGGCTCGGTGCGGCACTCACGCGACTGGAGCATGATCCAATCGATCCGCTCTTTGGCAATCAAGGGAAGCTCGTCTGTATACGTTTGGTACTTGATATCCTCATCGGATAACGGACCGTGAAGGGTTAGATCCTCATAAACCAGCCCATCCAGGTCAAGCATTTCCTTTTCTGGCCAACTTCTTCGGTCGTCGCGCAGGTTCCTCACCTTCGCTCCAACCAGATTCAATCTTGTGGACTCAGACTTCTCGATCCTCTGCCAAATCAGGTCGCCGTTAACGACCGTATTCTGGCAGACAACCCCTGCAACCTTGGCGCCTTTGAACGATAAATCCTTGGCAATTTCCGCGCCAGGCAAGCGAATAGTGCCTTGGGACTCGAAGCTATTCTTTAGGAAGACCGCGCCCCCGATCTTGGCGCCGTCCGCGCTTAGCGCATCACCTTCGGCTTTCAGCTTCGCGCCGAAGCAGTCCAGATTGCACTCAATCCGCGCGTTAAGCAGGCAAATCTCGCCACCGGATTCGATACGCCGGAGATAGAGCGGGCCGTGAACAATGACACGGTCTGCACGAATGCCTTCAGCCAGCGTGGAATCAAGGAAGAAGAGGCCTCGCATCTCCGCAGATCGGAGGTTGATTCGACGCTGAAAATCGCAGTTGCGAAAGACGAGCGTCAGATCAATATGACATTCCTGGAGGTCGAGTTCGCCGGGAATAATCGCGGAATGGACACGCAGGCCTTTGGGATCGATCTGAGAGACTGCATCCGGGTCGGTGGCGAGCCAGCGAAGGAATTCCGCTCGAACTTCTGGACGCGGGGCCTTCTCATCGGGCTTGGGAATATCTTCGGAACTGGCCGAGTCATGCAAAACTTTGAACTCGGCTGGCGTCAAGTCAGGGCGGAAGTGGGACATTGCCAAACGGATCAGTCTTTCCTCACGGATCTTGTCGAGAAGAAGCATTGCGGTAGCGACCTTTCTAACGAGGGCTTTGACCGTTACTTTACACCTTTGGCGGGCAACTTACCCGGTTGGGTCTTGGGCAGGAATCTCGGAAGGTATACACAATGAGAACAAAGGGGCGTGGGACGACTGGATAGAGGCCGTCGAAAGGCTGCGTGAGGGAGATGATTGCCTTCTTCTCGTCTAGTGATCCAAATCACTCTATACGCCGCGCGCAACTCAGCATAATGTAGAGGTATGTGCTTAGCGATTCCGGGAAAAGTGGAAGAAATTCTTAGCGAAGGCGATCTCCGCATTGGGTGGGTGAACTTTGGCGGCATTCGCAAGAAGGTCTGCCTGGATTACGTGCCCGACGTTGTGGTGGGCGACTATACCATCGTTCATGTTGGGTTTGCGCTCTCAAAGATCGATGAGGAGACAGCGCTGCAGACGCTCGACGACTTCCGCGCGATGGGCATGCTGGACGAGGAGCTGGCCAGCGAGGATGAGGCCTTTGCGCGAGCGGCTTTGAGGCCGCAATCGGCTTGCCCCGATGGGAGTTGCTCGGTCGAAGTTCGAAAAGCCGTTCATTGAGATTGGTGGTTTCCCATCCTTGCGCCAGAAAAGAGGCGCAAGGATGGGGCACCCAATGTTTTTTCCTTACAGGAGTTTCGCAATTCAGTGAAGTACCTGGTTCAAAAAGTCGTTCGTTGAGATTTGTGATTTCCCACCCTAGCCGCAACAACAAGAACGCGTCGAGGGTGGGGCACCCGTGCTGTTGTCGATACAGGAGTTCTCCAGGCAAATGAAGTACCTGACCGAGTTTCGGAATGGCGAGATTGCGCAGCGTATGGCGCGGGAGATTCATGCTGTCGCGACGCGGCCTTGGAAGATCATGGAGGTTTGCGGCGGGCAGACGCACTCGATCATAAGAAATGGCATCGACCAGATGCTGCCGGCAGGGATCGAGATGATTCACGGGCCGGGCTGTCCGGTTTGTGTGACGCCGCTGGAGTTGATTGACAAGGCGTTGGCCATTGCTGCCGAGCCGGGCGTGATTTTCTGCTCTTTTGGGGATATGCTGCGGGTTCCCGGCACCGAGGGCGATTTGTTTCAGGTCAAGGGCGCGGGCGGAGATGTGCGCGTGGTCTATTCGCCGCTGGATGCGGTCGAACTGGCCGTCAAGAATCCTGACAAGCAGGTGGTGTTTTTTGGCGTGGGCTTTGAGACGACCGCGCCGGCCAACGCGATGAGTGTTCACCTGGCCAAGCGGCGCGGGCTGAAGAATTTTTCGCTGCTGGTTTCGCATGTGCTGGTGCCGCCGGCGATTTCGGCGATTCTGGAGTCGCAGGGGAATTTGGTACAAGGCTTTTTGTTGGCCGGTCACGTTTGCAGCGTGATGGGCTATTGGGAGTATCCTCCGCTGGCGGCCAAGTATAAAGTGCCGCTGGTGGTTACAGGCTTTGAGCCGCTGGATTTGCTGGATGGGATTCGCCGGACCGTGATTCAGCTTGAGGCTGGGCGGCACGAGGTCGAGAACGCCTACGAGCGCATTGTGACCTTCGACGGCAACCGGGCCGCGCAGAAGTTGCTGGCCGAGGTCTTCGAGGTGACTGACCGTGCCTGGCGCGGGATTGGCGTGATTCCCAAGAGCGGCTGGCGGCTGAGCGAGGCTTATCGCGCCTTTGATGCCGAGGAGCGCTTTCACATTAGCGGCATTCATACCGAGGAGTCGCCGCTTTGCCGGGCGGGGGACGTGCTGCGCGGGGCGATCAAGCCTGCTGAGTGCTCGGCATTTGGGAAGGAATGTACGCCGCGTCATCCGCTAGGGGCGACCATGGTTTCGAGCGAAGGCGCCTGTGCGGCATACTACAACTATGGGCGGTTCTTGTCGGCGGAGGAGCTAGCCGGCGCTGGGACAGGGCTGACGAGGGTTGCGAATGTCTGAAGCGTCGCAAGAAAATGCAAGCGCCTTAGCGTATCTGAAAAAGCGCCTTGATCGTAGCCCCGCACTATTAAATGAAATTCCCTCAATAAGCATTCACAGCGGGAAGAGTTTGTTTACCCATCATGAAGTCCTTGAGAGAATTTGGGGGCAGCTAGGGACACCACTTCCTCGAGATTGTCGCGCTATCGTGCATGGAACTCCTGTTTTACAACATCCAGATACTGGATTGATCTTTGTAATTGGAATGGGTACTTTTTATTGGTTGAGAATCCCTGTTGAAATGCTGATTGAGTTACAAGCCAACGAGCATAATTTCGTTCAGAAGATGTGGAACGGAGAGGTGATCGATGTACGACGGGAGTTAGGTGTTGGCTGGGCCTATGGGGGATGGCGTGAAGCTGAATTGGAATGGTGTATAGAATTCTATAAACAAGCGAACGAGAATAAAGAACTCGGAGTTAGGAATGTCTGAGGAGATAAAGGGCACTCCGGATTTTGCTGGCTGGTCGTGTCCGTTGCCACTGGCCGACTATCCGACTATCGTGATGGGCCATGGCGGCGGCGGCAAGCTCGGCAATGAACTGGTCGAGCATCTGTTTCTGCCGGCCTTCCGTAATCCAGAGCTGGAGAATCTGGGCGACGCTGCGGTGCTTGATTTGGGCAGTGGCAGGCTGGCCATGAGCACCGATTCATTCGTTGTTCAGCCGCTCTTCTTTCCCGGCGGCTCGATCGGCGAACTGGCAGTGAACGGAACAGTCAACGATCTGGCGGTTTCAGGAGCAGAGCCGCGCTTTCTTAGCGCCAGCTTCATCCTGGAAGAGGGCTTTCCGCTGAGCCAGTTGGCGGCGATTGTCGATTCCATGGCAAAGGCTGCTGCTACGGCGGGCGTGAAGATCGTTACCGGCGACACCAAAGTCGTCGAGCGCGGCCACGGCGACGGCTGCTACATTAATACAGCTGGAATTGGCCTGCTGCGGCAGGGGATTCAGGTCGGGCCGCAACGAGCCAAGGCGGGCGACGCGATTCTGGTTTCGGGAACCATCGGCGATCACGGCATGGCCATTATGAGCGTGCGCGAGGGATTGGAGTTCGAGAGCCAGATTCGCTCCGATTGCGCGGCGCTGAATGGGCTGATTGCTGAAGTGCTGGCAGCAGCGGGCGCGTCGGTTCACACCATGCGTGACCCTACGCGCGGCGGCCTGGCTTCAACGCTCAATGAGATTGCGCAGGCTTCTGGCGTGGGCATCGAGATCGATGAGCCCAGCCTGCCGGTGCGGCCCGAAGTGCAGTCGGCTTGCGAGTTGCTCGGCTTCGATCCTGTCTATGTGGCCAACGAAGGCAAGGTGGTTTTCTTCGTTGCGCCGGAGGCTGCCGATGAGATTCTCAAAATCCTGCGGGCCGATCCGCTGGGCCGGGAGGCCGCTCGCATTGGCCGGGTAACCGCCGAGCACAAGCGTATGCTGGTGGCGCGAACCGCCATGGGCGCCAATCGCGTCATTCCCATCCAGATTGGCGAGCAGTTGCCGCGGATCTGCTGAGCGATCGCTTCTTCAGGAATCCTTTTTGTTGGTCCATGTGTCCAATTGCTCAGCGTCTTCTCTTTTCGAGGAGAAGACTGAGAATGGGTGAAAGGAGACGCGAGATGGGACTGATCATTCTGATTATTGTTCTGGTGCTGATCTTCGGCGGCGGCGGGGGATATTACGGCTATAGCCGTTGGGGCTACGCAGGCGGCGGAGGCATCGGAATTGGCGGCATTCTGCTGATCTTGCTGGTCCTTTATTTGCTGGGGGTCTTCCACTAAAGCGCCTGCAAAGATGTTGTAACGAGTGTCGTGGCATCCCACCCATGCGACAAAAGTGCAAGAGCAGGTCCTTCGACTTCGCTCAGGATGACAGCATGGGTGGGGTACGAAGCTTTGGGGGCGCGGCTACTATCGAACAGGCGTCGACGCCAATTCGGGCTAGAAGAGAGTCGGCCGGCTTCCTGACCCAAGCAGGGCATCGCTAATGGTAGAGGTCGTGTGGTGACCTTCATTGCCACCCCAGGCGAAGAGTAAATAAATCATCGGCAAGCCACCCGCATGGACGGTGAGGCCTGCCGAGTAGCTGTGTCGCATGTGACTGAAGCTTATGTCATCGCGATTGAATCCCACCTTGGCCTCGTCGACCCCGAAAAAAAGACCGATAGGAATTTTGCCAAGGCTTTGCTCGTATGCGCCGCGAATCAGAAGCACATTGGGGGCGCGAAAGCGATAGTCTGGATAACTGGCAAGGATTGAATCACCGTTGATGTCGGAACCGCCGATGGTGGGATCGAAGTAGAACGGAACCGTATGTCCTGCGTCGGCGATGGATTCCTGAATAAAGAGTCGCGCGGAGATTGAGCCGCTAACATCACGCGTCTGCGATATGGGAGGAATGGTGCGCACGGGCTCTCCAGGCAGAGGAGGCCGAGGCGCGGAGGCAGGCTTGCCGACATCCTTTTTGTAAAGAGTGAGACTGTGATCCAGATCGGTGGTGAGGCGTCGAAAACTGTACTGAGAATCACCGGGCGGAAAGAATTGCTGGAAGTTGACCAGGTAGTTGAGGCTCAGGTGGGCAGCCTGGGGCAACGAGGGAATGATTCGCACACCCTCACCGGCTTGGACGAACGCCGGCTGAGTGGCGAGGCCCGGCGCGGTGATTTCCGTGTACATGGTCTCGATTGAGGGGCTGGTGTCGCCATAGCTGACGCGCACAGATGGAAAGCGGCCGTTGAATTCACCAAGCAGGGACAGACCGAGGGGCGCAATCCATGCGGATGCGAGCGGAATGGTCGCGCTGAGGCCGGTCACGTTCTCGGAGAAGCCGAAATCAGCACGCGCGGACGGCACAGTGGCGGGGCCGAGTCCGTAAAAATACAAGCGATTGAGCGAGTTATTTTCGGAATAGAAACTGACAATGGGCGATGGTCCGGTGAAGCTGCGAACAGGCCGGCGGGTGCGAGACTCGCCGGGGTAATGGACAACTGGAACGCGGGCTGAGATTCGTGCCGCCGTCATATAGAAGCCCGCGCGCCATGACTCGTTGTTGCTAGCCCCCCCGTCGGCATTCAGATTCAGCGACCAGTGACAGGCATTCCGCGTTCCGGATGGCGGCGCGTGCGTGAAGTCGAGCCAACTGGCGCAGTAGGTTGGGTGATAGACCTCTGCAAATGCGAGACCGGCAGCGATTCCGTTTTGTGGCGCAAGACTGCCAACGGAGATGTGAAGGGGCGTACCGGTAAAGACAGTCTCGGCGCAGCCGGGTATGCCCTTCAACCCGGCGCCGCAGCTGCCGAGATTTACTTTCTCCTGGACGAAATCGCGACCGACGTTGGCAAAGAAGTTGGGATTCTTTTCGTCAGCCGGAGCGGGGTTCAGGGCTGGCGGCACAGGAGCGCTCTGCCCTTCAGCCAAAGGAAGGTGCGCGAGGCAGAGCGTAACGAGAGCGAGCCATGTGCAACGAACGGTCGTCATTTGCTTTGGCTCCTCGTTTTAGATTTCGAGCTTGTTTTCTTTTTTGGTCCGGTTCGAGGTGACTTGGAAGGCTCGGCTGACGCGGCAATCGCGAGGCCGGGGGTTTGCGTTTTGGCAGCGGGCTTTTTGACGAGCCTGATCGGCGATTTCTTTACGCTCATAAGCTGTTGAGTGACGGCGGCAATGAACCGGCTAGCCGCAGGGGCGTCATCGGCAGATGGAACGGGCACGTTGACTTGAAGCTGTGGGGGCAGCCGTTTCGCGACTTCGACGAAGTGCTCCAGTTGAGAGCGCATCAGGTCGTTGAGCGGCCCATTCGGGTTGTAGGAATCGGCAGGAACGGGATACCGGCGAATCGTGACCATTGACTTCTCCTGGGGAAATGTCAGCAGCAACTTACTCAAAATCTGGACAGTCGTTACGCATGGTGGGGAGTGTCAAGTATTGGAGAAAGGTGTTGGCAGTGGCCTCGCGGACCGAGCGCTGCGAATTATCGAAACCCGGCAAAAGGCGCTCGGTGACGGTGGCTGGAATCGAAGCGTGCTCAAAAACGTCGTTGATCACCGAGCCTTTTTCGACCCAGGGTGAAATCAAAATTGCGGGGACGCGGACGCCCAAGCGATCGAAGTGAAAAGGATCAGGAGTACCGGTGGCATCAGGCTGAGCGGTAAATTCCTTATCGATGCGTGAAGGATCGAGGTTGGGCGGGGGCACATGATCGTAGAGCCCACCGTGTTCGTCGTACAGCACCAGCAAGGCGGTATTGGGCCAGAGATTGGGATTATTCCGAATGCGGTTGTAGATATCAGCGATAAAGCTCTCACCGGCACGGACATCGTTATCTGGATGCTGATCGGTGGCGGGTAACTGCCCGTTGCCATCGGGAGATGGATGGTCTTTATAGTTCGGCTCGATGAAAGAATAGTCGGGAAGCTGATTGGCATCGCAAGCGTTCAAGAAGTCCGCATAAGTGCCGAAGAGGACCTGTTGGTTCTGGAGAAGATTCACTACTTCGAGAGTGGAGCTGTTGGCATCGTAGTAAAAGAGTTTGGAGGTGCGGCCGCCGGCGTTGAGGCGTTCATAGATACTCTTGAACATCGGATTCACATAAAAAACATTCATGCCGACATTGTTGAAGGATGAACCGTAGTGAGCGAACGCACGATTGCAAAGCGTGGGGCCGGGGATGGACGCGAACCAGCGATTAAAGACCGCGAACTCGGTCGCCAGAGTGTGCAGAATCGGCAGGTTGTTTGGCGGGTTCGCATTGAACGTATACGCAACGTGGTGCGAGGTAGGGACATCAGGCTGTTGTTGCTTCTGGTAAATGCGGATGAAGCCATCCATGGTCGGCGTGCGATCTGAACCAGTGGCTCCGTTGAATAGCTGGAAGTCGACCGAGGCAAAGTCGTGATGCGGATCAGGCAAGAGTTGGCCGCGAAATTCGGCCAACTGCTGAATAGGAACCATGGCTCCGGTTGAGTCTGGAATCGCTTCATTGCCGCTCAGTCCATCGATGTTGGGATTCGTTTGTTTGAGACAACCGAGCATGTGATCGAAGGATCGATTTTCGAGCATGAGCACGACGATATGTTGAAGATTATCGAGTCCAGGTGGCATCGATTCCTACCTCCTATGATTTCTGACCTTCTTTCGGGCCAGAAGAAGAAGCGAATTCAGAAATTTGGAGATCAACTTTTTCGCAGATCGCCATGATGTCGTTGGAAACGGGGAAGGCTTGCGTCTCCCAATTCAAATTCCGGGGCGACGCAGCTTGAATGGAATCATACCTTGTCTTGAGCAAAAAGGAACACAAATTTTCAGAGATTTCAGCCTGCATAAGGCGGGTCGTTTTGCCAGTTTTCTTTTAGATCACGAAACCGATTGGGCGAAGCTGACGGATGCCTACAAAGAACTCTATGGACATATCGCCACGATCAAGAATGTCGTCGGTGCAGCCTGAGCCGCTGCGGACGAACGCAGCGCGCGCAGCAGGCCTCCAGCCTCTGAGGAGCTTGCGCCTTATAAGTAGCTAACGCGGGCTCTGAGTGACTTTAGCGAAATGGAAGATGCAGTTGACTTCGTGCGTGGTGGGGTCGGCTTTGACGTCGTAGGTGGTGATGACTGTTTGCATCCACTTCGCCACCGGCTTGTCTTTCTTTTGTGCCAGCGCCGCAAAGTTTGAAACATAGCTTTCGTCAAATAGGTCGCCCGGCGCCATCTTCCAATCGAGCTTAAGTCTCGCGGCCATCACGTCGGGGGCTCCGTCGAATTTGACAGAGGCTAGCCGGTATTGCAAGCCCGGAGTGATTTCGAGGCTATAACTCACGATGCGAGTGGCCTCATTAAAAGAAGGGTGTGAAATGACGGCGCAATCGAGATAACCTTTAGCGTGGTACGCATCGCGGACGGCCAGAAAAAATAGGTCGAGCGGGCGGCCAGAACCGGTCGGATATTTTGACAAGATTTTTTCAACATCTGCGCGCGCGACCAGCGCACTGGCCGGATAGTTGATGGATCCGAGTTTATAAATTCCACCTTCTTTGATCGTGACCGTATAGGGAATATCCACGGATTGATCCGAGACGACGAAAGGATCGACCTGGGCAACATCGACTTCGACGGCCGCGTAACCTTGGTCCTGGTAGAGCTCCTCGAACGCGTGCTGAAGACCGATGGCTGTATTCTCTGTGTCGAAGCCGTTGCCTGTTTGGCCGCTCGCGAGGAGGCTGGCTTTGGCTTGCATGGCGGACGAGATACCGGAAAGCTGGATGCGGCCGATATGCACCGCCGGCGAGACGATTGTGAAATTGATTGCCGTGAGCTTTTGCGGGCCCAGGCCGCTGTTGAGAGCGGCTTTCACTGTTGCCTTGACGCCTTTGGCCGCCAGCATCTCTTCAATTGTCTGGCGGATTCCTTCGAGCATGGAACCCGTGGCTGGCAAGAGGCTGCGATAAAGCGGAAAGCGTTCGTGCAGCCCGGCGTCGAGTTCTTTGCCTGGGGTGAGCGGAATGTTATCCAAGTGCATGGGAAAAAGCTGACTGGAAGGCGTCAAAGTGAAGAGCCATCCTTTGCTGTCAGAAGTAAACCTAACTTCTTTGAAGAGACCCGTGTCATTGAGCTGCTTGGCGTGGGCTTTTACTTCACGGGAGTTCAGACGCGCGTCCGGCTTCAAGCTGGCGGCCGCGAGCAGTTCCTGCTGCGTATATTGAGGAGCGCCTTGAAAACGGATCGCCTTGGGCGAAACCTTATTCTGCGCCGGTAAGGAAAGAGAACAAAGCAGAAGCAACGCGACTCGGAGTGCGCCAGACTGTTTGGACATATTCTGCCAAGAATAACAAATAGATGTTGGCGAGGCCAGCGGGTTTTCTGGCGGGCCAAAGGGAGACCATGGCTTCGCTGCCGTCTTACATTCTACGCGCGAGGTTTTGACGTTATCGGAGAGAATCCGCTGTGAGCCTTGGGCTATTGACCTTGATCCTTCCTTAATAGCGGCTTTCGAGCGTCATTTTTATTTCGTTGCGGGCCTGCAACAAGATGAGGGCTCGGGGTTCCACACGATGGCCTGGCGCAAGCCGCAAGCGATAGTGCTGGGCAATGGTTGCAAGGATCAGCATTGTCTCGGTCATCGCAAATCGCGCACCAACGCAAACGCGCGGACCAAGTCCAAAAGGCAAGTATGCGAAGGCGGATCGCCCTCGACTTCGATCGGGAGAAAACCGCTCCGGGTCAAATCGTTCAGGATCGTCCCATAACTTTGAATGTCGGTGCAGGACCCATGGAGCAATGGTGACTGTCGATCCCTTGGGAATTCTGACGCCACTTACCACGTCACTTTCCAAGGCCATTCGCCACGCCATGGTGTGGAGTGGCGGGTAGAGCCGAAGCACTTCTTCGACGACATAGCGCGTGTAGGTCAGTGTTGCGAGATCCTTGAGTTCAGGTCTGCGGCCCGCGAGCACTCTGTCGAGTTCGGCATGAAGCGTTGCTTCCTGCGATGGGTTCTGAGAAAGCAGATACCACGTCCACATTAGCGTTAATGCGACAGTCTCGAATCCCGCTCCCAGAACTATGGGTATCAAGCTATGCAGTGTGTCGGCGCTCAAACCTTTTCCGGTAGTCGGATCACTCTCTCTGATAAGTAGCGATAGAAAATCATTGTGTGGTGGTGAGTCTCGCTGCGCGCGTATTGAGATAAGGCGGTCAACAGCTACGTTCAACGTTTCGAAGACGCGGCGGCGGCGATATCCCCTGTAAGCTCGCCCTAGCCGATCAAGCGCCGGAATAAAGTCACATAAATAGATGGTTCTCTCGTCTTGATCATGTCTGGATACAATTTCCATCGCGTGAGCCATGTGCAGCCAGTCGGAGGAAAACAATATCCTGGAGATAGCTTCAAGCGTGATCGCTCTCATCTCCTTGGAAACTTCGACGGTCGCTCCTGGAGGCAAAGAACGCCACTTAGAAAGCCTGCCTTCTGCCGCATCCAACATAGTCGCCGAGTCTTCGACCATGGAGCGATCGAAAGATTGCGCGATGAGTTCCCGGCGACGACCCCAGTCCCCTTGTTTGCTTACCTCGGAGATTCTATCTGGAGAAGCCAGGGAGATACGCTGTTCGATCTCGCCTTTGATATAGTTTGAGACGTTATCGACCAGCACATGCTTGATCCCCGCCGGATCACTGACAGTAAAAGTGTGGAGCTTCCAGTAACTCGTTTCGACAATCGGATTGTCAAACATCTCCTGCGCAAATCCCGCTAGAGCATTGTCATGCACCTTGCGGATATATTGAAACAATGACAACACAGCTTTGGGTGACACCCGCGCCGCGAGTGGCGATGCCGTGGCAACATCGATATCGACGGTTTGCACAATGACCTCCTGTGCTTGCCGATGCCCGCCGGTAATTTCCATTTAGAATCTAGCATATTTAAAAGGCAAGAGAGCACTTTCGACACCTTCGCTCAGGCTTTGCACCAAAATCTTTGCGTTCATTTGAAATTTATTGTCGCTTTGAAGTCCTACTTAGGAGCGATGGGGAGTTGAAAGTCAACTCCTGCGTCGTGATTCACCTTCGCTGTGGCAGTCAGATCAAGCAGATCAGTCGGAATCACGCGGTGACTCTGGTCTAGAACATAGAGTGTGCTTCGGCTCAGGATGTAGTTGTGAATCTGCTCCGTGGGACGGCCATCTTTGAAGACGAGCGTCACCGCCTCTTCGCTGGCTGATGGAAGCGGCGGAGACGACTGAGCCGGGGTCGGCTGATAGAAGCGCGGAAATGCTTGCGGTTCCTGATCCGCTGGCTGCGCATCGTATCCCTCGGCTGAGTCGTTGGGCGGGCCCGAAGTAACGCCATCGTCGCTGTCATCCGGGTAGCCCAGATCATATGGACTTATCCACCCGGCCCACGGCGCAACCACGTAAGGAATCCTCGCTCCGGGACCAGACCGAAAGGCTCTGTGCCTGCCCCGGTTGTAGGCGGGCCGCGCGCTGGCATTGCCGGCACTACTTCTTTGGATGCCTCGGGCCGCGCTCAGCGATCTGCTGCTGGGATAGCGGGGAGACCCTGCGAATCTACTGGGAGCGGAATGGGCAAAGCCTCCGTGAAACGCGGGTCCAGAGTGGCCATAGCCACCAGCGTGAGACGCGGAGCGCTGAGCGCAGACGGGTAGCGCAACTCCTGCCACAATCAGCGCGAATGCTACGAGACGCTTCATGAAAGTAGTCTACGCCTGTTTGCAATTCAATGGTTGTGCGGAGACCGACGCCTATGGCCGGCTGATGTTCTTCTTTCCGCAGAGTCGCCCTGGGGGGGAAGCAGGCGCTTGCGAAAATCTCATCGTTTTTTGCGATTCAATAAGGATATTGATCTTTCTCTGGCAATCGTGATACATATACAAAACAGAGGTCATTCTCCCACCTAACTGCTGCATTTGCAAACTGCTGATCCTTGGTACTGCCTGGCAAGGAGCAACCGTGCGAACAATATCTGAATGTGTAGACTCGGTGAAGATCGCCGTAGCGGTAGTGTCGCTCGCCGGCGCCTTCTCAATCATCACAGGATGTAATAGTTTTTCGAAGGGCGACCCGTCCACTCTGACGCAGATCTCTGCGTCCAGCGCAACGGTTCGAGTCAATCAACAACTTCAACTCACCAGCCAGGGTCTATCTCTGCATGATCCGATGAGTTTCTATGTAAACGGCGTTCAGGGAGGGAATGCAGAGCTTGGGACCATCGATAGCAATGGCCTGTATACAGCTCCCGCGATCGTTCCCGTTCCGAATACTGTAACGATTACAGCTACCGCAGTCGGTTTTCCAAACGTTTCACCGGGTACGCTGGCCGTGGGCGTGTTGAACCCGATTCCTATCATCAACGCGGTGGCGCCTTCGGGCTTTCCTGAAGGTACGGTACAGGTTGCCGTCAATGGATCTCAGTTTGTTTACGGCGCGCAGATTGTTTGGAATGGCACAGCCGTCGCGACCACTTTTAATTCGAGCAGCGAGTTAGTAGCGATGATTCCTGCGCCTAATCCAGGAACCTTTCCGCTGCTGGTCAGTAATCCCAATCCAGGTTCGGCAAACTCGGCAACCGTCTCAGTATTGGTAGCTCCAGGGCAGGTGGTACTTACACTACTGCCGAATCAAGGCACGGACGTGCGCGTGGCAAACCCATTGATTTTCGGACTCACCGTGGCTGGAACCAATAACACGGGTGTAACGCTGAAGGTGAATGGAATTGCAGGAGGCAATGCGCAATTTGGCACCGCTGTTTCTAATTCAGACGGAACGATTACCTACACCGCGCCGCTGGTTGTTCCCAGTTCCAATATTCTTCCGGCTTATCCGAATGTTGTTCAGCTCACTGTGACGAGCGTGGATAACACGGCCGTATCGATCAATCAGAATATCTCCGTATTGAATCCGATCCCAATTCTTTTGTCGGCCGCGCCGATGACTTTCAATGTTGGAACGGCAAGCGTTGTGCTTCAAGGCAAGGATTTTATTTCTGGAGCGCAACTGCTGGTGAACGGATCGCCGGTGCCGGCAACTTTTAATAGTGGGACTCAATTGACGGCGAGCGTGAATCTGACCGAACCAGGCAATCTCGACCTGCAAGTATTGAATCCCAGCCCGGGACCGGCAACTTCAGCGGACCTGATTGCGCTTGTAAATGGTACGCCGCCGGTACCGGTAGTGACTCCTCAAGATGCCTCGCGGTTTCTTGAGCAAGCAACATTCGGCGCGACCGATGCGGACATCCGTCACCTTTCGCTGATTGGTTACCAAGCGTGGCTGAATGAACAGTTCGCGATGCCGCCAGTTCCGCAGGAACCTATCGTCGAACAGGCACTGATGATCAATAATCCACCCTGCGCAGCGAGCGACGTAACATGCAATGCGGCGCTGTTTGTTCAGAATCCATCGAATGAAACCTTCGACCAGGGCGCCTTCTGGCAGCAAAGCATTGCCGGAAACGATCAGTTACGGCAACGAGTGAAGTTTGCGCTATCGGAATTATTTGTTGTCTCGAGCGAATCGAACTTCACAGTGCAAAGCATGCCTCGCGGTGAGGCTAACTACTACGATGTACTCGGCGCGGATGCATTCGGAAATTTTCGGACGCTGCTTCAGGATGTGACCTTGAGCCCGATCATGGGTCTAGCTCTCTCCATGCTCGGCAATGATAAGGGCAATGCAACCACTGACCCCGATGAGAATTATGCGCGCGAAGTGATGCAGCTTTTTACCATCGGCCTTTACCAATTGAATAACGATGGCACGCAAAAGCTGGATTCGACGGGGCAGCCGATTCCGACTTACTCGAATACGGACGTGATGGGGTTGGCGAAGGTCTTCACGGGTTTTAGTTGGAACATACCGGGCAACAACACTGACACTGCCTGGTCAAACTGCTGCTTATACGTGGGCCCGGGCTATGGCGAAGAAATTCTTCCCATGCAAAGTTTCTCGAATCATCATTCCACGGCCGAGAAGGACTTTCTCGGAGTAACCATTGCGGCTCCGGGAACGGCCGGCGTCGATGGTGATCTCAAGATTGCGCTCGATACTTTGTTCAATCATCCGAACCTGCCGTCGTTCTTCAGCAAGCAGATGATTCAGCACCTGGTCACGAGTAATCCGAGTCCCGCTTACGTTGGCCGGGTTGCTGCGGTCTTCGAAAATAATGGGCTTGGGGTGCGCGGAGATTTGAAGGCGGTGATCACAGCGATCCTGCTTGACCCAGAGGCACGCGATTCAGCGACAGACTTCAGTAATCCTCAGTATGGAAAAGTGCGAGAGGCGCTGCTCCGATATACGGAATGGGCACGGGCATTTACTGCCCAATCGCGCACCGGTTCCTATGGCATCGGGAGCACGGAGGATCCCATTTATGGGCTCGGCGAAATGTGGCTGCGTTCGCCCACGGTCTTTAACTGGTTTTCTCCGGGATATGTTCCTCCGGGAACGAGCATCGAGAGTGCGGGCTTGGTAGCGCCCGAAATGGAGATGACGAATGTTTCGACGGTGGTCGGCTATTTGAACTATTTGGAGAGCTCGATTGGCAGCGGGGCAACCACAGGATCGGACCTATTTTCGAGTTATGAAACTGAAATGAATCTGGCGGCAACGCCCGGTCCTCTGTTGGATCGCATCAATCTGCTGCTGATGGCCGGCGAGATGGACAGCACGCTCTATGGCCAGATTCTTGACGCTATTAATTCAATCGAGATACCAACCGGCGATCAAAATGCAATCAACGCCGCGCTTGCGAATCGAGTTGAAGCGGCAATTTACCTGACGATGGCTTCGCCATCCTTCAGCGCGCAGTATTAGGGAGGCCATCATGAATAAGTTTGAACGTTCCCGGCGGCAATTTCTCAGAACGGCTTCGATGGCCTCGATGGCGGGTATGGCTGTCAGTCCATTTCTGTTGGAACTCAACTCGATGGCGGCCATGGCTCAGGGAACCGGCACATCAGGCTATAAGGCGCTTGTCTGTCTTTTTTTGCAAGGCGGCAATGACGGCCACGGTACGGTGATCGCCACAGACCCTGACTCATTCAGCGCCTTTACAACGGCGCGATCGGGAGCGCCGGGGCTGGCATATCCACTTGGCGAATTGCTGCCGATTGTTTTGAAGACACCGCAAAGCGGCCGCACGTTTGCGCTTAACCCAGCCTTGACTGGAATACAAAACCTGTTCAGCGCTGGCCGCGCCGCGATCGTGGCCAACACTGGCACGCTCATCACCCCCGCGACCAAAGCTCAAGTCAATGCCAATTCGGTTCCGCTCCCCGCCTCGTTGTTTTCGCATTTCGATCAGACGGCGGCCTGGCAAGCCATTGCCGCTAACGGGGGCAGTTCAGAACATGTGGGCTGGGGCGGCGCGGTTGCCGATTTGATCGAGAGCATGAACATGAATACAAATTCCATGTTCACATGTATCTCGACTGCGGGTATCGCTCTGTTTCTCTCTGGGCAGACATCGTTTCAACTGAATGTAACTTCGGCGGGTCCAATACCCATCGGCGGATTGGCTCAGCCTCCGTTTGCACTGTCGGCGGCCTCTAACCCGCTCGCGGCGATTCTTAGCGCCGAAGAGACCAACCTTTTTGCCAAAGAGTATGAAGTTGTCGTCAATCGATCGATACAAGCGCAAGCGCTTCTGGCAAGCTCAATGCTGCCGGCCGGCGTGGGAGGGGTTCCGAATCCTCCGCAATATCTCGATCCGCAGACCAACAAACTCACCAATAACTCGCTCGCCACTTCGCTGCAAACCGTAGCCAGAATCATCGGCGGAGCGGGCAGTCTAGGTGTAAGCCGCCAGATTTTTTACGTGCAGCTCGGCAGCTTTGACACCCATAACAACCAGGCGATCACACATGCGCAGCTACTTACTCAGCTTGGCCAAGCGCTCGAGTATTTCGACGGACTGATGATCACGGCCGGCATGAGCAACCAGGTAACAACCTTCACCGCATCCGACTTTGGCCGGACGCTGACGAGCAACAGCAACGGCACCGATCACGGTTGGGGCAGCCACCATTTTGTTTTGGGCGGCGCGGTGCAGGGGCAGGATATGTTTGGTCAGTACCCGGTTATTGGCGTGAATCAAGCCAACGACGTGGGCGCGGGCAGGCTGATTCCGACAACATCTGTCGACCAATATGCGGGAACCCTGGCGCGATGGTTTGGCCTTTCCGATGGCCAGATCAGGCAGGTGTTTCCTAATTTTGCCAACTTTGGCACTAGCCCGTATTTAGGATTTATGGGGTAGATCGGGCAACACAGATTCCGTTCACCACCGAGCCAGCCAGCTTTCCGCCTCGATCGACGGCCACAAGGTTAGCCGGCTGGCCATCGCCCAGCGAACCAGTCAAATCGCCCACTCCTGTCATCAAGGCCGGATTGACAGTGAGCAGCCGCAAAGCCTGATCCAACGACGCTGCGGTAAACTCGATGAAATTGGTGAGCGCGCGGTCGAGTGTGAGAACGCTCCCTGCCAGAACGCCGTCGGCCATCGCCTTGCCGTTGCTGAGCTGCACAGCAAAGTCGCCCAACTTGTACTCGCCGTCCCTCATTCCTGTTGCGCTCATCGCATCGGTCACCAGAATCGCGCGCTCCGGGCCTTTAGCCTTCCACCAAAGCTTCACGGCTTCTGGAGCAGTATGAATGCCGTCGCAGATCAGCTCAGCAAAGAGCGCGTCGCACGTGAGAACCGTGCCCAGAATGCCAGGCTCGCGATGAACCAACGCACGCATGGCGTTGAAAGTATGCGTAGCGCTCACGGCTCCGGCGGCGATGGCGGCTTGGGTTTCAGCGGCAGTAGCGTTCGAGTGTCCAAGAGAGACGCGAACTCCACGAGCGGTCGCATGGGCGGTCAGCTCGATAGCGCCGGGCAGCTCGGGCGCCAGCGTCATCAGACGTATGCGGCCCTCGGCAGCCTCAAAGAGCCGGTCGAAGATGGCAATGTCAGGGGCAAGCAGATCTTCAGCGGGCTGCACGCCGCGCTTGGCATGCGAAAGAAACGGACCTTCAAGATGAATGCCGATGGCCTGCGCTTGTCCCTCAACCGGCGGCTGCGCCAGCAACTTTGCCAGCCCGGCGAGCGAGCGCAAAGTCCCGTCCAGCGGCGCTGTAACTGTTGTGGCCAAGAAGCTGCCCGTGCCGTGCTGGGCCAGAAAGCTGCCCATGGCGGCAATGGCTTCTGGAGCCGCCTCCATCACATCATGGCCCATGGCCCCGTGGATGTGTACATCGAAGAAAGCCGGGGCTAAGGTTGCGCGGGGAAAATCGAGGACGCGTGCGTTGCCTGGTAATTGGCCGGTAGCACGCGAAAAGATGGAGGCGATCCGGCCGTCTTCAATCACCACTGCGGGCAAGTCGAGCAGCCGCGCTCCATCCCAAAGCCGCTCCGCTGTGAGCACCGTTCGCATACCACAAGATTATTGCAGGCGCAGCAGCTTAGTGGATAAGAGTGGCCTGATCCGGGGCAAGCAGACCGTAATGTACCTGCGTCGCTTTGAAGGCTGCCTGCGTGGCTGCCAACTCCGCGCGGCAGGCCGTCAACTGCGCCGACAGGTGAGCGAACTGCGACTCCAGATGTAGCCGCAGCTCTTCGATTGCATTCTCGAGCCGGTCATTGGCGGAGATTTGCTCGGTCTGGCTCACCTGCACAGACTTCAGGTTGGGCAGGATGACATCGGTAAGAAGCCGTGTAAGTGGATCGAAGGGCTCGCTCATGAGAAAATCCTAATCCCAAATCAAAAAAAACGCATGATTACGGCTGGCCGGATGTTGGTAATGGGAGCGGGTTACGCCAGCGCAACGATTCGTTCGCAGCCACTATAATGGGAGCCTAAGTCGAAGAGGGCTCCATGCGCGACCGGAGATTGCAATCGATTCTGTTTCTGGCATCGCTGGCGGCTGGTCTCGCTGCGCAGACGGCACAAAAACCCGTTGTAGCTTTCATGGACGGAAGAACATTGACTTTGGCTGCCTCTTCGGGGCAAGTTACGCAGAAGGTCGATCTTAAGCGCCGAGTCTATGACTTCGCATTTTCCCGAGATCGCAAGATGCTAGTCACGGTTGCGCCCGATACAGCAACCGGCGGGAATCTCTACCTGCACAATCTGCAAACACATACGCAGACAAAGCTGACGAACGGGCATTTGTATTTCAAAACTAAAGAACTCGATAAGAATGAAACGGAAGTTTACGACGATCCGCAATTTTCGCCGGATGGCCGCAGCCTTGCCTTTGCCATTCATACTGACAACCCCGGCGATGGAAACGATGCCATCAATGACAGCGGTCCCATCGCTGTGATGGACTTGCAAACCCGCAAGGTCCGCGTGCTGAAGTCAACTGAAAACATTGACGGGCAGGGGCTATGCTTTGCGAACACACCCATGTGGTCACCGGATGGAAAGTCGATTCTATTCAATTGCGAAAATGGCGCATTTATAACCAACGTGCGCGGAACAACCTTGCGGGAATTGAAGCTCGGCAGGGAGCAGAATAACATGGCCTATGCAATTTCATGGGTCGGTAATAGCTGTATTCTGTCTATGCCAGATATCGAAGTGCGACCAGACAAAACGGAAAGCAATGAAATTCTGTTTGATTTGGATACCTCTGAGTCACTAAGTCCGGCCACCTTGTTTGCATCGCCAAAAAGGGATACAACAGGGTTGATTGAGGCCACGGAAACAGCGATTATCCGGCGAGTTGACTCGGGCATTTCCGTCGAGACAAGCGGAAAGACCTGGACATTTCTCCAAGATGGGAATTCATGGAAGAATCCGCCGGCTCACATCCTTGGCGGCTGGCAGCCATCTTCGATTCCCACCGAATGCAAATAGCGCAACCAAAACTCGACTCACTCATCGAATAAACTGATCTTATGGCAAAGCGCATCGGCATTCATCTGGGCACAACCGGCGGGGCCTCGAACGCCGTCGAGCTGGCGCGGACAATCGGCGCCAACACATTTCAGATTTTTTCGTCGAGTCCGCGTATGTGGCGCGCGCCCAAGGTGGACCCTAAACAGGCCGCCCGTATGCGCGAGCAGCGCGCCAAACTCGACGTGAGTCCGCTGGTGATTCATACCAGCTATCTGGTCAACGTTTGCAGTCAGAACGACGAGGTGCGTGAGAAAAGTGTCGGCGCATTTCGCGGCGAGATCGAACGGGCGTTGGCGCTGGGCGCGGAGTTTCTGGTGCTGCACCCCGGCTCGTGGAGCGGCCTCACTCGCGATGAAGGCCTGACACTCGCCGCCGACTCAATCAGTCGTGCCATTGACGGCCTCGCCTGGCAGGGAACTCCGTTCCATATTTTGATTGAAAACACCGCGGGGTCAACGTACTCGCTGGGTGGCAGCTTTGAGCAAGTGGCCGAGTTAGTCGAGCGACTCAAGCCCTGCGCGCCGATGGGCGTCTGCCTGGACACATGCCACACCCACGTCGCAGGCTACGACCTGGTCACACCAGAAGGCTATGAAGAAACCATGAGGCAAGTGGCGGCGACAGTCGGCTTTGACGCGGTGCGCGTCTGGCACATGAACGACGCCAAAGCCGCACGGGGTTCGAAACTCGACCGCCATGAGCAGATCGGCAAAGGTACGATCGGGCTTGAACTTTTCCGACGGTTGCTCAACGACGAGCGCTTCGCTCACGCTGCGTTTATTGCCGAGACTCCGGTGGATGCGCCCGGCGACGAGGAGCGGAATGTGAAGGCTCTGCTGGATCTGGTTCAATAGCGGCACGATTGCCTGTTGAATGTCTGGTAGCATTATGCTACCTTAAACCCATGAGTCAGCCGGTCAAATTGTCGGATGGGCTGGTGCTGGACGCCCGTATCGCCGGAGAAGCGCAGGAGCGCTCGATTGCCGGGCAGGTCGAGTTCTGGGCCAAACTGGGGCGATTTATGGAACTGCTGCTGGATGGACGGCAGGTATTGACGCTCTGCCGGAACGCATCTGTGCAGCCACTCTCTGAGGCACTGGCTTCCGTTGATACCCGTGCAGGTCGCAAACGGGTTGAGGATCTCCTCGAAAACGGTCCCTATCCACACTTCAAGCAGCATCCCGATCACGCAGGCTTGCTTGTTCGAACCGATAAAAATGGTGAGCAGACCGTGGGCCGTTTTGTGAACCGCCTGTTTACCACGGTTGAGGCCGGCGCCAGTCTGCCTGTTCCTCTGTCTAATAGGAAGCGTCTCGCGGCAAAGCTAGTCCACACTCGGATTGATGCAAAGTCTGCGCGTCAGGCGAAGAAGCGAAAAGCGTGCGCCTGAGCCTGCAACTCGACCGGCGTCCAATTGTCGTTGCCCTGGCAGGGCCAAATGGGGCAGGAAAAAGCACCTTCTACCACGCCCATTTAGGGCGGACCGGTCTGCGTTTTGTCAATGCAGATGTGCTGGCGCTTTCGCTGGAAATGGACGCCTATGCTGCGGCGAACAAAGCCGATGCGCTTCGGCGCAAACTAGTGGAATTGCGCGAGAGCTTTATCTTCGAGACGGTCTTTTCCGATCCGGTCGGCGACAAGCTCACATTCCTGAAAGAATGCGAAAAAGCCGGATACACGGCTCTGCTGATTTTTATCGGTATCTCCGCGCCAGAAATCTCTGACGAGCGCGTGGCGATGCGCGTCGCACAAGGTGGTCACGATGTTCCTGCAAACAAGATCGTCGAGCGTTATCCGCGTGTGATGAGCAATTTGAAGCGGGCGTTTGCGGAACTCTCAAATATGCGCGTCTACGACAATGACGATCTGAAAACCCCGTATCGGCTTGTGGCAGGCAAAGACAATAGACAAAAGATCGAACTGCACGAGCCTACGCCGCAGTGGCTGCGCGTGCTGCTTCCGCCTGAACTGAGCTAAGGCCGCGAGTCCCCATTCCTTTTTCTCGCAATCCAGATTGCTTAATCCATTGCAGCGCGTTACCCGGTGCATGAGACCTCAACTCCGCCACAACAAAATCCACGAACCTTTTTGGTCATGGGCGTGGGTGTGTGATTTGCTTCACAAATGGTGCAACTTGTGGCCTATAATTCTTGTAGAGCAGGGTTTCCACCAGGTTGCGGTGTCCTTCTCGCCTAAACATGGCCATGCAACTAGCATCGATGAGCGTCCCCGATTCACCCGCGATTCCCGACCGCCTCTACTTCAAGATTGGCGACGTGGCACGAATCTGCCAGCTCGAAACTTATGTTCTGCGCTTTTGGGAGACGCAGTTTCCCCAACTCAAACCCAATAAGAGTGGGACCGGACAGCGCCTTTACCGACGCCGCGATGTTGAGTTGGCCTTGCGGATCAAGCACCTGGTTCACACCGAGGGGTACACGCTGGCTGGCGCACGCCAAGCCCTGGAACAAGAAAAATCCCTAACTCGGCGCCGCACCAACGTTCAGGTTGCTCCTCAGTCAGACCTTCAGCCCGACCCGCAATCCCGGCTGCCGCTCGTGGCCGATGACGCCTCCCCATCAGACTCCGGTCAAACTCCCGAGGCTGTTGCCAGCGTCATCACACAGGCCCGCGCCGAACTCCGCGAGATTGCGAGTCTTCTCGCCGCGCCCGATCCTCAGCCATCCCGGCGTCGCGCCCGCTTGGCAACTATGCCGCCGCCCTCAGGCACACTCTTTCCGCTCTAGAGCATTTTGGGGAACTGTGTAGGCCGGAATTTTGTCGGTATCCCACCCATTCCGCAGAAAAGCGCGGAATGGATGGGGCACAGAAGTCTACAGTAAATCCGAAAATGCTCTAGCCGCCGCTTCACTTCGCTCGCTCAAAGCTGAGCGAGGCGGAGTTGATGCAGTAGCGCAGGCCAGTTGGTCGCGGCCCGTCGGGAAAGACGTGGCCCAAATGCCCGCCACAGCAAGCGCAGGTCACCTCGATGCGCCGCATTCCCGCGCTTGAGTCGTCGTGCTCAACCACGGCTGTCGACTCGGCAGGCAGCATAAAGCTCGGCCAGCCGCAACCGGAATCGAACTTGGCCCCGCTCAAAAACAGCAGCGCCCCGCAGCCCGCGCAATGGTAGTTTCCTGTTTCGTGGTTCGCGGTGAGCGCGCCGGTAAAAGGCCGTTCAGTTCCTTTTTGCCGCAGCACCTGGTACTGCTCCTGCGTGAGCAGCGTCCGCCACTCGGCATCACTGCGCACAATCTTTTCCGGCGTCTCGCTCAAGGTGACCTCCTGGACGTTCGCACGTTGGATGCACTCAACCCGATGAAGGGATCAAAGGGCTAAACTTCAGACTTCCGCTATTAACTCGATCTCCACCAGCACGTCTTTGGGCAGCCGAGCAACTTCAACGGTCGAGCGGGCCGGCATCGGGGCAACTTCACGTCCAAGATAGTTTCCGTAAACAGCGTTCATGGCGGCAAAGTCATTCATGTTTTTGAGGAAGACAGTGCTCTTGACCACCTGAGCGAGGCTCGATCCGGCAGCCTCGAGAATCGCGCTCAGATTCTGGAGCGCGCGAGCAGTTTGTTCCGTGATGCCGCCTTCGACCACTTGCCCGGTAGCCGGGTCGAGCCCAACCTGACCAGCTGTGAAGAGAAGATTCCCCACGCGTACGCCCTGCGAATACGGTCCAATCGCGGCAGGCGCCTTATCGGTGACAACAACCTCTTTGCTCATGCCTCGATTGTAACCATAAATCAGCCGGCAAATCCTAGTGCCAAACCGCCAGCAGAATTCCGCTTCCCAGCAGCGCCGTCAGCCAATAACCCGCATTGATGGCGAAGAGCTTGTACGGGCGTTGCTCATAGATTGTTTCTGCGAAGAGCGGCGGGACAGTGAAGCCCAGCCAGCAAATAAACCCGATCAATGCTCCAAAGCAGACGGTCGACGCGCCCGACCAAAGGATCACGTGCGCCAGCATGAACGACAGAATCAGGCTGCCGATGAACGACGAAATCATGCCAACGATCGCGCCCTTGGGCCGCGAGCCAGGAACGTGCCCAGTCAGCGCCATCCATGGCTTGGCGAAGAACAGCGAATACCAAATCGCGCCCAGAATCCACTGATAGAACGCGGAAACCAGCACGGCCAGAAGAAAGAAGTGGAGATGATGCACAAGAGACCTCCCGAATCGATAGAAATTTGCCCTCATTGAGCCGGTAGCGCATGATGCCCGGGAAGAATCGCCAACCTGCCAAAAAGGAGCCAGGAATTGACTTTGCCGCAGTCAGAACGACAGTGTCAAGTAGAATCAAGCTTCGCTCGTTTGCATCTCACTTGCGCTTCAGCGCTTCCAGTTCGTCCAATGTCCGCGGCCAGTCGGAACCCAGCAGCCGGGAAAGGCTGCGGTCGGCCAAAACTTTGCCGCCGGTTTGACAGCGTGCGCAATAGTTGGTCTCGTTGTCGGCGTAGCGTATGCGTTGGACCTTTTCGCCGCAACGCGGACAGGGCTGCTGAAAACGGCCATGAACAGCCATCTCCGGGCGAAAGGCAGTGACTTTTTCCGGGAAGGCCGCTTCAGCTTCTTTGCGCAGACGATCCATCCAGAGAGTCAGCGTGGAGCGCGTAGCTGCGAACAGGCGGTCCCACTCTTCTGGCTTCAGCCTGTGGGTTAGCGTGATTGGCGAAAGCTGTGCAGCGTGCAATATTTCGTCGGAGTATGCGTTGCCGATGCCGCTGAGAATCCGTGGATCGGTAAGGGCGCGCTTGAGTGTGCGGTTTTCAGATGTGAGGGCAGCCCGGAAACCATCGAGGTCTGTTGAGAAAACTTCGACACCGCCCGGATCGATCGACCGCAGAGCCTCTTCGCCGAGTAGAACGTGCAATGAGGCGCGCCGTTTCGAGCCTGCCTCGGTCAACATCAGCGAACCTGTTGGAAAATCAAATGCCGCCAGGCTCTGCCTCCCAGCAAGCTTGGCCTGCGGCGGCCGCCAATGCAATCGGCCGGCGATCATCAAGTGGATCACCAGCCACAGCAATTGGGGTTCCCCGGCAACTTGGGGCTTCGCTTTAGCGGCCTTTGGAAGCTCGGATGAAGTGACGAATCGTTGACGTTGAAGCGGGAGATCGCTTTCAACGCCAATGGCAATGCGTTTGCCGATGCGGCGAACCTCGCGCACCAGGCGACCCTCAACGCTCGGCAGTGGCGGATCGACGGTGCGCAACAGAAAGACACTGCCCAGCCGCACACGTTCCAGCGGTTGGCCCAGGATGCGCGCCTCAAGAGCGGTGATATAAGCGGAAATGTCAGGCAATTCCGGCATCAGTTCCAGATTGCAGCGGAGACGGCAGTTTGCGCAATGAAGATTTTGCGCCGATCAAAATCAATCCAGTTAGCCAATTGGAAAAACTGAAAGAGGAGTGCAGGAAGCATTTAGGCACGACTTTCGTCATGCCGCAGGAGCTTTCTCGACATTCGCGTCTGCTGGCCGGCTGGCACTCACTACGAACGTCAGTTGCTCTCGAATGCGGCTCTCCGTCGCCCCGGTTTTTCCACCTGGCTTCTGGGCCAGTGTCGTCAGAAATAAAATGATGTGGAAAATTCATTGCACACGGCGTATATTGCAAGTACTTCAAGATGCACGTGAATGTATTCATAACGCTTTCGCGGCCATTTTTGTGGAAAGTTAACAAGATATTCATCCGCGGGATTTCAAGGAGGAGAATCCGGCCTGCTGTTTCGCGCGGAGTGATCTGAGGGTCGTGCGTTCCGGTTCTTTGAAGCGGAAGTTGATCCTGATGGGGGAAGGTCGAAATGCGCATTGAAGCTGAAGCGAATCTCTCGGCCTTGATCGAGAGTACTGAAGATCTGATCTGGTCGGTCGACCTGGATGATCGGCTGGTCACATTCAATGGCGCTTTGCAGAATCACCTCGTGGAGAGCTTTGGCAATCGTCCCGTGGTGGGGATGTTTCTGAAGGATTTCGTTTCGCCACTTTTGCCGTCGCTCTATCGGCGGGCACGGGTCGAAGGCTCTTTCCGATGCGAACTTCCTTTGACAGATGGCCGAGTCCTGGAACTTTCTTTCAATCCCATTTTCGTCGACGGTATCATGATCGGTGTTTCTGTTTTTGGCAGGGACATCACGGAAGCAAAAAAAGCCGAAAGCGCGCTTCGAGAAGCGGAACAAAAATATCGGGACATATTCGATGGAGCGGTGGAAGGGTTCTACCAGACAACCCTTGATGGCAGATCATTGACCGCAAATCCTGCACTGGCAAAGATGCTGGGCTACGATTCGCCGGACGATTTTGTCTCATCTGTCAAATGCACAGCCCGTGAAGCCTGGGTCGATGCCGGTGAGCGCGCAAGAATGATGCAACAACTCGAAGAGCATGGGAGCGTTCGGGGTTACCATTGCCGATTCAAGCGCAAGGACGGCTCCACAATCTGGGCCTCGCTCAATGTGCGCAGAGTGAGCCGGACCATTGAACGGGAGCCTTATCTTGAAGGCTTCATCGAAGACATCACCGAGCGCAAGCAGGCCGAGGAAGCGCTGCGCGCGAACGGAGATTTTCTGATGGAAGCGGAGAGGTTTGGCAACCTCGGCAGCTATGTGCTCGATTTTCATTCCGGGAGGTGGAGCAGCACGGCGAAACTGGATGAGTTATTCGGCATCGACAATCAATACATCCGCAGCGTGCAAGGGTGGGCGGACCTGGTACATCCGGAAGAACGTGCGCAGATGAGCGCTTATTTTGAAGAAGAGGTGGTCGGCAAACGAAAGGACTTCGACAGGGAATACCGCATTGTTCGCCGCTCAGATGAGACCGAACGATGGGTACATGGGACGGGCAGGCTGGAGTTTGATGCCGAAGACAAGCCGCTGAAAATGCGCGGCCTGATTCGCGACATCACCGAGCATAAACGGGCAGAACTTGCCATGCAGGATAGCGAAGAGCGCTATAGGGCAGTTTTCCAAACCAGTCCTGATGCTCTGATGATTTCCCGCATGAGCGACGGAACGGTTCTCGATGTCAATCAATCGTTCCTGGATTCGGCAGGCTTCGAGCGTCATGAGGTTATCGGGCGCACAACTTCTGAACTCGGCATTTGGGTGAATGAATCCGATCGGCAAATGTTGATCAGCTTGTTGCAACGGAACTCCAGATGCCGGGATCTTGAAGTGATGTCGAGGAGAAAGAACGGAGAGTTATTTTGGATGCGGCTTTCCGCTTCCTTGATCGAGATCGGTGGCGAGCAGTGCCGGCTTACCTTCGCGCGGGACATCTCCGCGGCCAAGGCGGCGGACGAAGCCCTGCGGCTCAGTGAGCAGCGCTACCGCACCGCGTTCCAGACCAGCATCGACTCCATTAACATCAACCGCCTGAGCGATGGAAAATATATCGACTGCAATCAGGCTTTTCTTGATATGACGGGATTTGAACGCGAAGAAGTTCTTGGGAAAACTTCGTTGGAGCTGGGAATATGGGCGGATTCTCGCGACCGGCAGGCGATGGCAGAAATGGTGCGCCAGAACTTAAGCTGCAAGCGCTTGGAGGCCCAGTTCAAAAAGAAGAATGGAGAGTTGATGTGGGGGCAGATGTCGGCTTCAGAGATCGACGTCAACGGGGTTCCCTGTGTCCTTTCCATCACCAGGGATTTGTCTAAATCAAAGGCGGCGGAGAACGAGATTCGGAGCCTGGCCTTCTACGATCCGTTGACCGGCCTGCCCAACCGGCGTCTGCTTTTGGATAGGCTGCATCAGAGCTTGGATTCAGGCATGCAAAGCAACTCGTCGCGCGCGCTGTTGTTTGTAGAACTGGATAATCTCAAGACGCTGAATGAAACTCTGGGCCATCAAACAGGCGACCTGCTGATTCAGGAAGTTGCCCGACGCATCGCGGCCTGTGTTAAGGACGGAGACACGGTGGGACGGTTGGGCGGCGACGAGTTTGTTGCGCTGCTCGAAGATCTGGGCGAACTGGCAGAGGAAGCAGCGGCTGGCGCCAAGGCCGTCGGCGAAAAAATCATGGCTTCAATTAGCCAAGCCTATTTGATCGACGGCCGCGAATGCCTCTCGACCGCCAGCATCGGAATCACTGTTTTTCGAGATCATCGGAAAAGCACCGACGAATTGATGCAACAAGCCGACGTTGCCCTTTATGAGGCCAAGGCGGCTGGCCGCAACACCATGCGCTTCTTCTCACATGCTTTGCAGACCTCAGTGAATGCCCGGGCCACGCTCGAAGAGGATCTGTATCAGGCGATCAAGAAAAAACAGTTCATACTTTACTATCAGCCGCAACTGACGCGGGGCCGCTTGGCGGGCGCAGAGGTCCTGATCCGTTGGCAGCACCCTACGCGTGGTTCGGTTCCGCCCGAAGAGTTCATTCCTCTGGCAGAGGAAACGGGCCTGATCTTACCACTGGGAGATTGGATTCTGGAAACTGCCTGTATGCAGATTGCAGCGTGGGCGGGTAGCGAGAAAGCCAGCCGGATCATGATTTCAGTGAACATCAGCGCCTTGCAGTTTCGCCAGCCGAGGTTCGTCGAGCGGGTATTGCTGGCTATGGATCGCACTGGGGCCAACCCGAGGAACCTCAAGATCGAGCTTACCGAGAGCATGTTGGTCGAGAATATCGATGATGTCGTCGCCAAGATGACCGAGCTCAAATCGCACGGCCTGAGCTTCTCGCTGGATGATTTCGGCACGGGGTATTCGTCGCTCGCTTATCTGAAGCGCTTGCCTCTGGACCAACTCAAGATCGATCGAGCCTTCGTGCGCGACATGCTGGTGGATGTGACCAGCGGCGCGATAGCCCAGGCGATTATTTCGTTGGGAACCGCGATGGGGCTGTCGGTAATCGCCGAGGGCGTGGAAACCGAAGAACAGCGTGGTTTTCTCGCCGGTCTGGGATGTCACGCCTTCCAGGGAACTTTATTCAGCCCGCCGCTGCCGTTGCAAGAGTTCGAGGCGCTGCTCTAAAGCAAAACTCGTCTTCACACCAGTGCCTCGACCCTCAAAAAATCCAGGGCACGAATCAAATAAGGCTTCAAATCCCGTCGATGCACCACTGCATCGAGAAATCCCTTTTCCAGCAAGAACTCCGATCGCTGAAAGCCTTCAGGCAGCTTTTGCCGAATTGTCTGCTCAATGACTCGCGGGCCGGCAAAGCCAATCAGCGCGCCCGGCTCAGCAATATTAAGATCTCCCAGCATGGCAAAGCTGGCCGTGACACCGCCCGTAGTAGGATCAGTGAGCACGCATATATAAGGCACTTTTGCATCGTCCAATTGTGCCAGCGCGCTGGAGATTTTCGCCATCTGCATGAGGCTGGCCACGCCCTCCATCATGCGTGCTCCACCTGACGCCGCAACTACAATCAGCGGCTTGCGGCCCACCCGCGCGCGGTCTACGGCACGGGTAATTGTCTCGCCCACAACCGCGCCCATGGAGCCTCCGATAAAGCTGTACTCCATCGCGCTCATTACCACCGAATGCGGGCCCAGCTGCCCAACGGCGTTTAGAATTGCGTCGTCGAGCCCGGTCTGTTCCTGCGCTTTCTTGAGCCGCGCTTTGTATGACTTTACGTCGGTAAAGTTGAGTGGATCGGTGGAGCGCAGCCCGCCGTCGACTAACTCATAGCCCGGCGCAAGCAGAAGGTCTATCCGTTGCCGCGCACCAATCTTGAAGTGATGTTGGCACTTGGGGCATACGTTCTGGTTGGCCAGCAGATCCGCCTTCCAGATCGCCCCCCGACAACTTACGCACTTGATCCACAACCCCTCCGTGCGCACCCGCGACTCAGCCGCCGAGTACTTGAGGCCAGTGCCGTGCTCTCCGGCTTCGCGCTTGAACCATGACATAAGGCTAAACCAACCAATCTAGACCCATTGTAACCGCGCCATGGAAGCACGCCATCAAGAGACGCTAACAGGCTTATCGCGTGAGGATGCCGCTTGAGAAGCGCGGAGAGTATTGGCGGACTCTTCATTGCCGGTTCCGGCTAAATCTTTACGACGCCGGATTCTTGTGCATATCTCAGCCAGAAAGGTTAGCGCAAAGAGAAGCACCATGCACGAGGTGATTACCCAGCTTGCGGTTCGCAGAGGAGAAGACACTCGGAAGCGGAGATGGACTATGTGCCTACCCGGTGGGACCGCGACCAACAGCAGTCCTTCTGCGTTCCTGCTGATGACCAGGGAATCGCCCCGTTCGTCTACCGCATGCCAATAGGGATAATCAAAGATCGCAAGCCTGACATTGCATGGCTGTTCACTGTCGACCGAGAAACTCTTGTCCCAGGCCGCTGCCGACAGGAGCGCCGTCGCGCACTCCCCTGCCGGACCGTCGCCTGCAATAGCGATGGGGGCCAGTGCCGGCGGAGCTATCTGCTGGGTCGCCCCGACAGGTACATACTCCGGCAGGCCGGGATACCCATCATGGATGGACGCAGAGTATTCACGGAATCCCGGAAAGGCTGTTACGCTCGCACTCGGCCGGCCCACGGAGTAGCCGAGAAGGACCAGGATCACCAGGAGTCCCATCGTCACATAGGCAGGTAAAAGGATCTTGCGGCGCGACGTTTTTGCTAGTAGAACCATTGGCAGCGCGGCTCCCATCAAGGCGAGAAACCGAAAAGGAAAGTCGACATACCAGAGCTTGAAAAGATGCTCCCAAAGCGGGATTGTCAAGGGAATCTGAAACAGAAAGGCAACGATGCCCAATTCGACGAATGTCTGCCGGACGCGGTCGCCGGCTTGCCTCCAACGCATCGACGCGAAAAGGATCAGCGCAATCTCCGCGCACGCGATCAGCCAGCAAATAAGCTTGAATCTCATCTGGTGAGAGAAGCTTGCGAAGATGAAAAACTCTCGAAAGTCGGAGCGCAGTACCCCGGAAGCAGAAATCCACTTTTGCTCCATGTAGGCCGGCACCATGTAAAAAGCCGCCAGCAGGATGGAGATGCATTCGGCGGCAGCAAAATGGAGAAGCGGAATCAAGGACCGTCGCTTGATCGCGACGATTGCGGCCACCGCAAGCAGCGCATAGGCAGAGGCGATCGCCAGTGGGATATTGGTGAGCCAGCAAAGTCCGAGTGCGCCGCCGAGCCATAGGACCGGCCTGCGACTTTTGCCGCTCACAGCGCGATAGAAGAACAGGACAACCAGAGGAATCCAGGCTTGCGCCAATAACTCCGAAGCAGCAAAGCGGATGGTGGCAATGAGCAGCAGGTAAGGATTCAACATGTAAAGCACTGCGGCCTTGAGCCTGTCCTCTTCAGCCACAAAAACTTCGCTGGCCGCGAACATCGTGAGTCCGCTAACGATGAGAGCCACCCAGGTGAAGGCTGCCGGCACCAGGACTGTGGGCAGAACGAGTGCAAGCATTGCCCCCAGCCACTGCGAGAGCGGGGGGTAAAAGCAAAAGCTCGGCTGTCCCAATTTGAAGTTGGCCAGCCCATCCCAGCCGGGATTGAATAATCCTTCGAGCCACGCTTGCCGCAGCTCCATCCACGATGTCTGATGTGCCCGGAAGTCATGTCCCGTGTATCCGAAAAGAACGAACATCAGGCTGGGAACAAGTGCAATCGCGGCGAAGATCAAAACGACGCGAATCTTTTTCATGATTACTCCCGCGCCTTTCAAATAGGTTCTTCGCGCGGCTGCGCCGCTGTCTGACTAATACTCGATACCGCGCTGCGCCAAAATTCCCTTCTGATAGGCGTGCTTCACATCGCGCATTTCGGTCACTGTATCAGCCAACTCCACCAATGCCGGGTGAGCGTTGCGTCCGGTCAGAATCACGTGGACCATCTCCGGACGTCCGCGCAGCGCCTCGGCCACCATCGCCGCATCCAGCATTCCGTAGCCGATGGCGTAGTTGATCTCGTCCAACACCACCATATCCCACTCGCCGGAATAGATCGCTTCGCGTGCCTCCGCCCAGGCGGCCTCCACCAGGCGAACGTCATCGGGGTCAGTCTCCGCTCCGCCCATCTTCACAAACCCCCGGCCCATCTGCTTCAGCACGAAATTGGGACCAAAGGCTTCCACCGCGTCCAGTTCGCCATAGTGCCAGGATCCCTTGAGAAACTGAAGCATCAGCACCCGCATTCCGTTGCCCACGGCGCGCAACGCCGTCCCCATGGCAGCGGTCGTTTTGCCTTTGCCAGGGCCGGTGTTAATCAGAATCAATCCTCGTCGCGAGTCGGTCATCGTCAGTGGACAGTTTACCGTGACGAGCGGACAGTGTACGAGCTGAGTTGCGGCGCTCATAGAAATAAGCCGCCGCCAGCCATCAGACTCGATGATCAACCGTGAGGCAATCACTGTGACTCAGTGTCCGCCGTGATAGGGGTGGCCGGTCAGAATGGCAAATGCCCGGTAGAGTTGCTCGGCCATCACCAGACGCGCCAAGGCATGAGCCATTGTCATCGGGCCCAGCGAGAGCAGCAGTTGCGCCCGCTGCCGAGCAGCATCGCTCCAGCCGCTCGCCGGCCCTACCGCGAAAACAATCTGCTGGGTTCCCTCGTCGCGCCGCGCACCCAGCCACGCCGCGAAACCTTCCGACGTCATCTGCTTGCCTCGGCTATCCAGCAGCACGGCCACGACCGGCGTCCGCCCCTCCAGCCGTTTCAGCCAATCGAGCAGCGCTTCCTCGGTGCGAAATGCCTCTGCTTTACAGTGCGCAAAAGGCAAGCAGCGCGTCAGATATGCCGAGGTCAGTGCTTCGAATTCGTCCTTTGAGCCGGGACGCGCGCCAACATGCGCCAAGATGAGGTTCATGGGAACGAGCATAACCCACTTCGCCGAGTTTGGCATTCTTAGCGAGCATTGTGCTGTAAGTGCCCCATAAACAGGGCATTACGGTTCCGGCTCCTTGTTGTCCCAAAAAAGGTAACCAGTTCCCATTTCTGGAATTCATTCCGCACGTTATCTATTTTTTCATAGTATATATAATATTGCTCCATTGAATTTACCCACATAAATCGTTTATTTAAAGCAACTTGTCGCATGTTTTTCCATTCTGACAGAATGGCAATCAACCTGCATATATATCTGGATAAGTCGTGCTGTACTCACTTTGGTTTCCCCAAACCGAGGCACTGGGGTACATCAAGTCGACCGAGGAGCCTCTTCGAGGCCTTCTAGTATCAACTGACCTAAACTTGGAGGAAATCATGCGATTCATCCGGTTCCACTTTGCAGCGTTAACCCTTGGGGTCATTTTGGCTTTCCTGCTCGCTTCCCCGTTTTCGCAACAGGCAGCTTATGGACAACAAGATGTATCCGGCATGACAGGCGTGGTGACGGACACAACTGGCGCCGCTGTGCCGAATGCCGTCGTCACCCTCAAAAACGCGAACACCGGATCGAAGTACACCGCGACCACAGGTCCCACTGGCCTGTACCGCTTTTCCGAAATTCCTCCAGGTCAGGGATATGAGGCCATCTTTACGGCTGCCGGATTTGCGCCACTTGATATCAAGAACATCTACCTTACCGTAGCCACGACCCGCACCCAAAATGCGACTCTATCGGTTGGCGCGCATGCAGAAACGGTTCAGGTATCGGCGGCGAGCACTGAAGTCACCATCGATACCACGGACGCCACCGTAGGCAATACATTCGACGTAGAGCAACTCAACACGCTTCCCGTGCAGCAGAGAAACAGTCCAACCGCACTCTTCACATTGCAGCCTGGAGTGACCGATACGGGTTCCGTGGCAGGCGCGCGCGTTGACCAGAATGACGTTTCATTGGACGGTCTGGATGTAAACGATTTTGCAACGGGCGGGGCCACGCAGGGGCAGGGTGGGGGTACCCAAATTTCTGAGGGATTCACCGCTGGCTCGATCGTTGGACATGCTCCGATCGACTCGGTGGAGGAGTTCCGCAGTAATGTTGCCGGCAACGACGCCTCTACCGGGCCTGGCAGCGGTGGTCAGTTCCAACTGGTGACCAAGAGCGGCACCAATCATTTTCACGGCAATTTGAACGAGTATCATCGCGATCCGTCCCTGGTAGCCAACAGTTGGTTCAGTAACAATGCGACTCCTAAGGTGCCTCGCAATCACCTCATCCAAAACCAGTTTGGCGGCAATATCGGTGGACCGGTCATCCTGCCGAAGCTCTTCAACGGGCACGACAAGCTGTTCTTCTTCTTTAATTACGACGACTCGAAAATTATCAGCGGTATCGTCCAAAATAGAGTCGTCCCGCTTGATAGCCTGCGGAACGGCACTGTAGGCTATGCTCAGTGCACCGATTTGCTACCTGACGGCACTTGTTCTCCTAATAACAACAGCGCCAACGACGTCACCGCGTATGTGAGTACTGCTGGGTTAAAGGCACTGGACCCGCAGAATGTGGGTGTGGATCCCGCCTGGCAAGCCTTCACAATGTCGAATGATACCGACCCCAAGAAGGCCGGTCGCTTCCCGCACAGCAACGCCGGCGGTGGTGACAGCATCAACTCCGGCGGATACACCTTCAACGCTCCCAATAACGATTACGAGACCAACTACGTAGGAAGAGTCGACTACAACATTAACGACAAGATGAAGGCGTTTGCGCGGTTCACCATCGACCGCCAGAATGCTGTAAATAATCCGAATGAGTTTGCCGGCGACCCAGTCACGAATCCGGTTATTGACCGTTCTTACGCTTTTGTGATCGGCCATGACTGGGTAATCGGTAATAACATAACGAACCGCATCGTCCTTGGCGAAACAGTCCAAAAGCTGGATTTCCCTAATACGTACAATCCAGAAAACGCCTACAACCCAGCTGGAACCACCTATTACACCTTCGGAACTGGGCTTAGCGCGGCCTTGGCCTCCAGTCTCTATCTTCAACCCAACGAGCAGGCGCGCCGCATCCCCATCCCGATCCTGAAAGATGACTTTAACATAACCAAGGGAACCCATAATTTGCAGTTGGGTGGGAACTTCAAGAATATTCTGGCGCACACGACGAACAAGGCTGATTACAACACAGCGTACCTTGGGCTGGGCGGAAATAACACGGCGCTAACCGCCGACGTTGAACCGTTAGACATTGATCCGGGCAATACCTTCAACTTCGACCAGGGCTTTACGTTCCTGCTGGGCCGCATCGGTCAGGTCTTGAGTGACTACAACTACAATGCGGCGGGCACTGTCCTGCCACAACTCACGGGCGACCAGCGCTTATACAGGTACTATCAATTGCAGCTGTATTTCCAGGATTCATGGAAGGTGACGCCCAGTCTGACCGTCAGTTATGGCCTCACCTATCAATGGTTCTCCGTGCCGTATGAGATCCACGGCTTGGAGAGCGTCGAACCTTACAGTTTCGACCAGTATTTCCAGGCCCGTTTGCAGCAGAGCGCTCTTTCTCAGACGGGGCCCGGGGCTGTTCCTCTGATCGCATATTATCTTGGCGGCAAGGGCAACGGCAGCCAGGCGCCGGGAATATATCTGCCGGAGTACAGGGATCTGGCCCCTCATATCGGATTTAACTGGAATCCCGGCTTCGATAGGAAATTGGTTATCAATGCCAGCGGTGGTGTCGTTTACGATCGCACCGTCGTCTCCGCCGTTCAGAATCAGCAGGACGCATACTCTTACCTCTTCCAGCAGACCAAGCCAAACGTCTATGGAAATTCAGACGGGTACACTGCGCTTTTGACCGGCCCGCGACTCAACAAGAATAATGTGCTGACCACGACCGGAGCTTTAACTGCGCCCTCAACGCCGACGCCGCCGTACGAGCCATTCGTAACGAACGGCGTGCCGAACGGGCTCCTATCAGCCCAGGCATATAACTCCACGATCGACCCAACCCTGAAGACTCCGTACAACATCATCTTCAATGCAGGAGTCCAGCGTTCGCTCCCTCAAGACATGATCCTCAAGGTCAACTATGCGGGACGACTCGGACGTCGCCTCCTGGCTCAGGCCGATGCCAACCAGGTTCTTGATTTCCCTGACCCTGTCTCTGGTCAATTATTCTCAGATGCCTTCGCTTCAATCACCCTTCAAGCCAGGGCAGGCGTAAAGGCCTATAATCTCGTATCCCAGCCCTGGTTTGAGAATGTTGTTCTCCCAGGCAGCGTGGCTACGGTCAATGGTAATCTTCCCGCCGGTACCCCCCCTAGTCAACAGGCCCACAACAACACCCAAGCCGCCGCAATGGAAAACAGCTACTCCTTTGTACGGTACGGCGACATCGGTGACTTTACAGCCTTCAATCTCGCTCCACTGTCTCCTTTGAATGTGGGGTCGGCTGCGCAGTTCTCTGAAAACACGTTCTATACAAACAAAGCATCCTCGACCTATCACGGCCTGCTGGTCACTTTGCAAAAGAACCGCTCGCATGGTGTGAATTACGACTTCAACTACACCTTCCAGCACTCGATTGACAACCTGTCGTTCTTCGCCAACTCGCAAGGCGACACGGGCATTGGCGGCGTCGGACTAGTATGCGATGTTGTTCGGCCCCGAGAGTGCCGCGGCAACTCCGACTTCGATATCAAGCAAGTCATCTCGACGGACGCGACCTACGATCTGCCGTTCGGCAGGGGCAGGATGTTCCTTCCCAACTCTTCCCGCGGGTTAAATGAAGTAATTGGCGGCTGGAGTCTGAGTGGCCTCGCCAGCTGGCATACCGGCCAGGCTTGGGGAACAGTCTCCAATGCCTTCGTGGCGAGCTTTGCCAACGATGCCCCAGCCATCCTGACCGGGTCCAAGAAATATTTGGGGACGCATGTGACCAAGTTGCCGGGGGGCGGGGTCAATCTTTTCTCAAACAACATTTTGGCTGCCAGTCAATATGGAGGGCCAGTAGGCTTCCATATCGGCGCCCGTAACGGCCTGCGCGGACCGCATTACTTTAACGCCGATCTCGGACTTGGGAAGACATTCCCCATCATAGGTGATAAGTTCAACGCTAAGTTCCGGGCAGACGCATTCAATGCGTTCAATCATCCGAACTTCACATTACCCACAAATGCTGGGTTCAGCGGCTACGATCAGGATGATCCCATCGCTGACGTCAACCCGAATTCTCCTGGGGAGGGATTCGGACAGAGCAGTTTCACGGTGACCCCGCCGGGAAACCTCAACAACGGCGCCCGCGTGCTGCAGCTCTCCCTGCGCTTGGAGTTCTAAGGCGTAAGGCAGATACAACAACAAACGAAGGGCGCCCAACTGGGCGCCCTTCGTCGTTCACGTCAAAGTTCGTCTGACTTGCCGGTACCGGCGATTCAGCGCTTCACCGATGCAGCTAACCGGCTAGGACTTCTTTCCGATCCCTTTCTTCGAAACAGCTTTCTTGGCGGGAATTTTCTTCCCTGCGCCCTTCTTTGCAACAATCTTCTTCGCGACAGAAGCAGTTTTCTTCGCGGCATGCTTTGCGGGCGCGGCAGCCTTCTTCTTTGCAGCGGTAGCGGGCCTTGCCGCAGTCTTCTTCGGCTTGGGTGTGGCCTTCGCGGCTGCCGGCATGGCCTTGGCTGACACCGGCTTGACCTTAACGGCGGCGGCCTTCTTGCTGCGAGCGGCTAGGGTCTTGGCAGCCAGCGCAGTCTTTAGCTCGGCGTCGAACTCGGCCGGAGTGAGCGGGCGCGCAGATTTGCGCAGCCGCTCAATGTCGTAGAAGGCGCGCCGCTCGGTCAAAAAGACATGGACGACAAAGTCCACGTAATCGAGCAGAATCCATTGGCCCTGGCGGCGTCCCTCGACAGAGTTGGGAATGACCCCATATTCCTTTTTGAGCTTGTGTTCGATTTCGTCGGCGATGGCGATGGCCTGGCGGTCGTTCGTGGCCGATGTGACCAGAAAAAAGTCCGAAAGCCCCGCGTCGACGGGATCGAGTTCGAGAATGCGGGTGTCTTCGCCTTTTTTGTCTTCACAGACCGCGGCTGCGGCCTGCACGAGAATGCGGGTTTGCTGCTTTGCGTCGGTCGTCATTCGTTATGATCGCTCTCCAAACCTAATCGTAGACCCTCGCCAAGGCCTGGGCAAATCAGCGATAGAGTCCGCGGGCACAAATGTAATCCAAAACGGGAGCGGGAAGCAATTCGCGTTCCGGCACCAGGTCTCCCGATTCCACGCGAGCCTGCGTTCGAATCTTTAGATGCTCTCGAATCTCCGAGGCGCTAATCTCGATTTCCAGGCCGGGAAGCAAATAGAACGGCGATTGTTCTCCAGCGGGGTTGCAAAGAATGTAGCGGTGCAGTTCGATCTTTTCGACGGACCGGCAAGGCTGCGGCCCAGCAATCGACAATCCGTCGGGCAGCGCGGCTTTCAGGTCGCTCACCGATTCGCCGGGCCGCGACGCGACGATCAACCGCGCAACAAAAGGAATTTCGGCGGCGCGATGCCAGCGCTTGAGGGCGGCAAAAGCGTCGGCGCCCATCAGGCAAAAAAGAGTGCTCTCAGGTGGCAGTTCGGCGCGCAGTGTGAGCAGAGTCTCCAGCGTGTAGTTGGGCTCGCCCGACGGTTTCGGAGCATCGGCCAGCGAGACGGCAAACCCTGCATCGCCGGCAATCGCGAGCTGCGTCATGGCAACGCGGTCGGCGAACGTAGCCGTCGAGCCCTCCAGTTTGAGCGGCTGCGCGCCCACGGGAGCAAAGAGCACGGTGTCCAAGCCGAGCGCCGTCTGGGCAGCTCGCGCCACGGCTAGATGGCCCAGGTGAGGCGGATCAAAGCTGCCGCCAAAGAAGGCTACGCGACGGCTGCCATGGGTTTGCTGGTCCATGGGTCCATGGTAGCGTGCGTGGGCGCTCTGGTAGCATCGAAAACGATGCGCTATTTGATTGCAATCCTGGCCCTGGCCGGCGTGGTGGTTTCCGCGATGGCCCTGCACGTTCATTTCTGCACCGACCCCCAACCCTGCTCCATCAACGAGAAGTGGGATTGCGGCATCGTGAATCATAGCGCCTTCGCCGAAATTGCTGGCGTCCCGGTGGCCGCTATTGGCATCGCCGGTTACCTGGCTCTAGGCGCGCTAGCGTTCTGGCGGCAGCGGGCGCTGGTTTTTTTGATCGCGCTGGCCGGCTTGGGTTTTGCTCTGCGGCTAACTTTCATTGAGGAATTCGCCCTGCAGGTGTGGTGTCTCTATTGCGTCATTTCACAGGCGGTCATTGCGCTGATTACGCTGCTCAGTTTGGGATGGGTAGGGACAGAGTATCTGGCGCTGAAGCGGGCCAATTGCGGTGGGGCAGACGGCGCTTGCGCGCGATAAGTTTCGCAGGTTTCCACCCTTGAGACAACGACACCGAAGTCCCGAAGATGGAGTGCCCGGCGGCTCCATCTGCCGTTCGCGCCGCCGCGCTTCCTCCGCTGCTAAAATTGAACTAGCCAATGTTCAAGCAAAGATATGCGCGCTGGATGTACGACTGGGAGACGCGGTTAACAACGCGCGATGAAAACCGCGTGGTGCGTCCGCTGGAGTGGGGCTTCGAGTGGATTGAGCCCTTCCTTCGCGAACATGGGTTCGATGAGGCCCTGCCCGACCCGGAGATCAAAGCCGACCCCGTGCGCGCCGAAGCAGCCATGGTGCGCATCAACCAGGTCCTCATCCGCAACAGCGACGCCTTTTTCGGATACAAGCGTCCCACTGATTTTCATCTTGAAGAGCGGCACCCCGAGCTCTATCCAACCAATGTGCGCCCCGAGACGCTGGCCCAGGATGCGGCGATCAAACAGCAGGCTGCCGATGGAAAAACTCCCAGAGCGCAATTTTTGCGATTCACCTCCGCTGAGCGCACGCCCTACCCAGAAAACAATTTGGTGAACGCGCGCTGGTATCCGGCGCCCGCGCACAAAGATCCCAAACGGCCCAAGCAGGCTATCGTTGTGATGCCGCAATGGAATGCCGACGGCTTCAGCCATAACTCGCTCTGCACCATCTTCAACAAGATGGGCATCTCGGCGCTGCGGCTCTCCATGCCCTACCACGACATTCGCCGGCCTGCCGAACTCGAGCGCTCCGACTTTGCAACCAGCGCCAACATTGGGCGCACCATCTCGGCTTGCCGCCAGGCGATCGTCGATATTCGCTGCTGTGTGGATTGGCTCGAGGAGCAAGGCTATGAGCAATTCGGGGTGCTCGGCACCAGTCTCGGTTCCTGCTACGCTTTTCTGGCCAGCGCTCACGACGCTCGCCTGCGCGTGAATGCATTCAACCATGCGTCCACTGCCTTCGGAGATGTAGTTTGGGCTGGTCAGAGTACGCGCCACATCCAGCAGGCTCTGGCGGAGGCCGGGCTTACTCAGGATCGAGTTCGCGCCTTGTGGTCTGCCGTCAGCCCGTGCAGTTACTACGACAAACTCGTTCGTCCTGAAGTCGCCGGACCTGACAAGAAAGTCCTACTGGTCTATGCGAATTATGACCTAACCTTTCCCAAGGAATATTCGTTGCAGGTGGTGGAAGCCTTCAAGCGGATCGGTCTGAACTTCAAACCGCGCGTGCTGCCCTGCGGCCACTACACCACCGGCGAAACGCCCTACAAATACATCGACGGCTGGTACATGGGCAAGTTTGTCTACAGCGCCTTCAAGGCTTTGCGGAAAGAAAAAGCGACCGGTCTGAGCGCGGAAGCTGAGTCTGCATCCGAGGCAAAAGAAGAAGCAATTACCTCCTAGCTAGCGCACACCGCTCAAATCTAGCTTTAGCATCTTGGCGGGGTCGAGGTATGCGCCCTGCCAGCGGACGGCCCAGTGCAGGTGCGGCCCGGTGACGCGTCCGGTTGCGCCGCTCAGCCCTAGCGCGTCACCCGTGGCCACGCGCTGTCCCTCTTTCACATCGATCCGACTCAAGTGCATGGAGATCGTAGTCAGCCCCTGCCCATGATCGATGACTACGCAGTTGCCCTCGTAGTAGAGCGGGCGGGCCAGCACGACCACCCCGCTATTGCCAGCCCGCACCGGCGTACCCGTAACGGCGCGAAAATCCATCCCTTTGTGAACGCTGGCCAGCTTGCCGTTGAAGATGCGGCGCGTACCGAAGCTGTCAGTCGGCGGCGCATCAACCGGAGCTGCGAAGTTGCCCATCCACAGCGGCTCGGCGGCGCTCGAGCCAAAGACTCTCGCTTTAAGCACCTTGTCCGCTTCAATCTGTTTGAGCGCCTCGGGACCAGGCTCAACAAACTGTGGAGCGACGGTCAGCGATTCTGTTTTGTAGTGGGCCGGCTGTATCTCGATGGTTCGGCTCAGGTCACGCACGCCGCCGCCAATCAGCTTCACACTTAACCGAAGGGTCGAAAGCCCCACGGGCGCTTCCACGTCCGCGCCAGCCAGCGCAAACCACGCGCGGCCATCGCGCCCGCGAAAGAACTGGAGCTTGCGCCCCAGCCACTCGCCATCCAGGCTCGCGCCGCGAACTGCCTCCACACGAATCAACTCTGGCGAGCCGGCCTCGACCACACCGGGCGTGAGCGTGACTACGGGAGATTGCGCGCGGGCCGTTGCCGGCACGGAGACAAACAGGCAAACGAGAGCGAGCCAAGCTCGACCGGTGCTAAGAAACCGAGAAAATCGCATCCTCTTCAGCATACTGGTTCAGCATACTGGCTCACGTTCCCAGCGTGGTGGCGTTACTCGCGAGTGGCAGAACGCGGATGCGCGGCCTGCCATTTAGCCACACGCTCCTCGACGTCGGCCAACTCGTCGGTGGTGATGTGCGTCCCAATCATCTGCCGGTTAGCGGCGTATTGCTCCTGCTTCGGCCCCTTCACTGATGCCGCCAGATCAAGCCAGTAGTAAGCCTCGACATCGCTCTTCGGAAGGCCCTGGCCGAGCGAGTAAAGCAGCCCGAGCGTGGCTTGCGCGGTCACGTCTCCCTGCTCGGCGGCTCTGCGATACCACTCCGCAGCCTGCGCCATGTCGCGCGGAAAGCCCTTGCCGCCGTCGCGATAAAGCGCAGCCATGTGAAGTTCGCCGCTCACGTCGCCCTTGTCAGCCGCTCGTCGATACCACTCAGCTGCCTGCTTCAAATCTTGCGCTACGCCTTTGCCTGCCGCATAGATCTCGCCCACTAGCACCTGCGAGGCCGCATCGCCGCCGCTGGCTTTGGCGAGCAGCGCCGGATCGATCCCCGCCGTCTGCGAAACTGCCGACAGCAAAATCAGTGCAGGAATCATGGTTAGAACAATTTGGGTCCAGCGGGTTTTCATCATGGCCTCGACCAATTATCGAAAACAATAGCAGATTCCGCTTGTGGACAGTGCGCAGTGCAGGCGAGGTCAGCGCAATCGCTTGAGGGACATTCGGTCACAGTTTCAGAGTCTCGCAAGAAAATGGGGGATAAAATATGCAAAAAATCCGCCCGAAAATAAATATTTATAGGGGGGTGGGGGGCAGAAACAGGGAACAGGGAACAGGGAACAGGGAATAGGGGAGAAGAGTTTTGCCGGGGCGCGGCTTTCTCTCGTTTCCTTCCTGTTCATGCCTCTCTCCTTCTTCTCCATAGTATGCACGAACGGGTCATAATTCTCGGCATCATTCTTGAAGAAAAAGACGGGTGGTTGAGGTTCATCGTCTCCCTATGCCGTTGCAAGAGCTTCGGTGCAAAGACGGCCCCACCGACCGACCGGATCAAGCTGAGAGCCGAGCGCAAAATGCTCCACAGCACCCAGACGTTGGGAGAGCGCAAGCATGGACATTCCGGCTTTAAAGTGAACCTCCGCGAGAGGACCTTTTGTTTTCCGCGCGGGGCCATTCAGGGCTGCATTGATCGCCTCTCGGGCTTCTGCCCCGCGACCGCAAGCGGCCAGCGCCCAGGCCCTGGTCGCCAAAATGCCACCAAGCCTCGAGCTGCAGATAATTCGCTCAGTTCCGTGCTGGAACAAGTTGAGCGCCTTTTCGGTATTTGCTAAAGCGACTTCGGGGAAGATCCCCTGGCGAAGGAGAACCTCCGCCATTCCGGTTGGCGAGACGCTGCGGTAAGGATACAACCGGGCAGCATCCTGGAAAAACCGCTGTGCTTCTTCAAAGCGACCTGTCTCTAGGAGTAGGTTTCCAAGATTTTCTAGATCAAAACAAATTTTGATCCTTGTGACTCTCGTAACGCGTTTTCCGCGCATGTGATGAATAACGTCGCGCAGGACGAGCGCGGCTTCCTTATATCGCCCGGCAGACGTCAGCACATCCGCCCGAAGGTGGTTACGTCCCACACCGCTTATGGCCAGAATTGGCACAAGCCTCAGCGCGTGATCGTATCGTCCCTGCCCGACAAGATGATCGGCGTAGGCCGCTAATGCGATCCGCCCTCCCCCCAAAAGGAGCGCTAGCAGAATGAACCAAAGCCATCCTAAGCAATGTATGAACTCCCAAATACCAACTAGCGCCAACAGCACCAGAAACCCCGTTAAGAGGACCTTCCTGAACTTTGCCCAATCATGCTTCGGTGGCTCACCAGGACCGATGGGGCTAGAGGGCATCTGCTCGTACGGTTTAGGAGAAGATGACACCCCATTCACTGGAATCTCCATTTTTGACTGCCAACTTCTCCATAGTATGCACGAATGGGTCATAATTCTCGGCATCATTCTTGAAGAAAAAGACGGCTGGTTGTGGTTCATCGTCTCCCACATCTTAAAGTCGAGGGCCACCCTGGATTATTGATCAGACCTGCGCAGCCTGCCGGCGATAGCAACTGAACGTCAGAAAATGAAAAGAGCCGCATTGCTGGTGACAAACAAGTCTCGCCATCACGGAGGAATTCTACTTTCTTCCGATCGTCGAAGTTCATGGCAGCCCACCCTTCGCCAGAAAAAAGCGAAGGATGGGGCACCCTCAGTTATGGGGTAGTTAAGATTTCAAAGAAACTTAGGGTGCGCCACCCGCCGGACATTGTGCAGCCCCAGGTCTCAAAATCGAGGACTCGCCGTTGAGAATCAAGCCGGTTTTCAGAGAGCTATATCAGCGTTCAAGCCCGGCAGGGATTCATTATCGCCTGGCTCGGGCGGACCGCCGCTGTGGGGAAGATAGATGTTGTCCTGGGCCAGTAGCGCTTCGTAGATTGGGGTGTGCCGCCAGTGACGCGCCAGTGCGAAGGCGCTCATGTTGGCGATCATCAGGGGCAGAACAAGGCCGTAGCCGCCGGTCATTTCAAAGATGATGAGCACCGAGGTCATGGGGGCACGAACGATTCCCGCAAAGACAGCGCCCATGCCGACCACTGCGAATGCGCCGATTGAATCGGCCGGGTGGTGAAAGACGATGACGTCCAAATAGCCGACCGCGCCGCCCAGCATGCCGCCCATGAAGAGCGCCGGTGCAAAAATGCCGCCTGAACCGCCGCTGGAGTAGGAACTGACCGTGGCGGCAAGTTTGAGGACGCAGAACACAGCCATGGCAGTCGCCGTCATTTTGCCGGTGAGGGCCAGGGTCAGAGTTTTATACGGGTCGCCAGCGATGCCATTGAGGTGGAAGAGTGCAAGCGCCACGACCGCCATGCTACCTGTTGCCGCACCGCCGATCGCTGGGTGGACCCAGCGCGGCACGCCAGTAAGCCGCTTGAACCATGCACGAAGACCAAGCAATGAATCTGTGAATGCGACCGAGACAATGGCCGCAAGCAGCCCAAGCAACGCATACCACACCAGCGAGGAGTACTTCGTGAGCTGGTAGTTCCCCTGAACGTGAAAGACGGGACTGGAGCCGAGAATGGAGTGTTCGACAACGGCGGCCAGAGCGGCGGCGACAATGACGCCCGAAAGCATGGTCTGGTCGAGGTCGCCGATCAGTTCTTCAAGGGTGAAGGTCACGGCCGCAATGGGCGCGTTAAAGGCCGCCGCGATGCCTGCCGCCATCCCTACAGAAGCCAGGCGACGGGAATTTTTGGGGCCGAGCCGGGCCAAGCGTGCGAGCATGCTGCTGACGCCCGCGCACACCTGCACGGTTGGCCCTTCAAGGCCCAACGACGCGCCAGAGCCGATTTGCAGGGCGCACAGGACGAACTTGCCGATGGTCTCGCGGACCGTGACCATGCCGTGCCGCAGCGAATAGGCAACTTTCACTTGCGGGATGCCGCTGCCCGCCGCAGCCGGTGCAAAGTAGGTGAGACCGATTCCGACAACGAGGCCGCCAAGGGTGGGGGAAATGATCGTCCACCAAATCCAGCTATTGCCAGGGGCGGCGTTCGCGCGCTCAATGAAGATGGCCTCAAGCCCCATGATGCTCAGGTGGAAGGCTACGGCAGCCAATCCGCACAGCCCGCCCGCGAGAATAGTGACTGCCAGGAGGCGCTGCCGCTCGCTGGGAATGCGGCGCAACAGCCAGGCGTAGAAATGCGAATACAGTCCGCGGAGACCTGTCCAGTAACTTGGCTTCTGCACTGGCTGACCGGAAGGGGAAGTCACAACTCAAGTATAGAAGAAGAGTGAATAGAGGATGGCTTGTGCAGTTCCAAAGATGCTATAGCCAACTGTCGTTTCCCACCCATGCGACAGAGAAGCAGGTGCTTCGACTCGCTTTGCTCGCTCAGGATGACAAAATGGGGCACGGAGCTTTGGGTATAGCGATGATCGAACAGCCGTAACTCCCTCTTATTGAGCAATTGCTACGGCTGGTTGTAATAGCCGGTGTTGGTGCGGGCGGTTAATCCTGGCTTGTCGATTTGCACCTTTAGATCGTGATATTCATTGGCGTGGCCCGCAGGTGGCGGATCGAACGAGAGCGTGTAGAAGACGCCGGCATCCTGAACGCAATTGTTGATCTGGGATGTCAGGTCGTTATCCGGACCGACGACGCGCCCGCCGCTCTGGACGGCGAGCACCTTGAGGCCTAGATCGGAAGGACTCGCTTTCGCTACCGACTTGACCCCGCCCAGATAATCCTTATAGGTATAGGTGCCCTGTACCGGGTTGCCGGCTGAAATGCTGTAGGCGGCGATGCGCGCCTCGCGCAGTTTGGTGGAGAGCTTGGCGATCATATCCAGGCTCTGTTGCTGCCCCTGGTAGGAGACATCAATATGAGGGGATGTGAGCAGGGGCCAGCCGGGACCGACCCAGATGAGCAACTTGCGGCCTGGCTTTTTGGCTTCAGAGTCAGCAATGTCCATCATCGTTTTGATGGAGCGCTGGAAGAGCTCGATGGCGCCCCACGAGCCACCCCTGGCGCCGACACCGCGCAACGTGTCATCGATCTGATCGACCTTCACGGCCAGCGCATTGCCGTCGGCGGAGGGCAGGCGCTGGGCATCGAGACCATCGCGTGTGAAGACGAAGAGCGAGACCGGCTGGGCTAGATGACCGCCGTTCTGGCTGAGGAATTTGGCGATCTCTTGCCGCGCAAAGGCGACTTGCTGATGCCACTCGTTGACCGTATCGATGAGCAGAATGATTTCGACCGGCGGATGGGCTTTTTGGACGACTCCGTCAATGGCATGAAAGGAGAGAATCTTGCCGGGCTGGTTGTTGTCGAGCAGGGTAAAATCGTTGAGATCGAGGCCGGAGATGGGCCTTCCCGATGGATCTGTCACGACGACATCAAGATGGATGCGGCCTTCGGCATTTTTGGTCGCGGGCGCGGGAGCTTGAGAGGCCGGCGCGGTTGGGGGCTGCGAGGGGTCGGCTACCGGAGCGGGAGTTGGCTGCGCCCATGAAAGGACAGGAATGCAGGCAAGCAGCGCCAGGCAGGCGCACGGCGATGATCTCATTGTTCACCTCTCGTGGAAATTCGAAGGCCTCTTCGCAGAAAGTCTAACCCGATTACCCCTTGCGGGCAAAACAACATGACATTTCCCGGCGGTGGGGGTCAAAAACAACGTCACCTCTGGTGTGCGCTTGGGACCAGAGATAGTTCATCCCAAAGGATTTGTCTTCATGCGCTTTGGCCGGATCTTGCTGTGCGCGACATTCTTCCCGATTCTGGTTCTGGCGCAGACCCAGCAGGCAGGCGGCCCGCCTCTGCCCGATATTCGCCAACTGATGAACGAGGTGCAAGAGCACCAGAAGCAGTTAGACAAGGTGCGCGAGAACTACACTTTCAGCTCTTTGCAGACGACCCAGGAAATTGATTCCAAGGGTCGGGTGACGAAGACGGAGACGAAGGAATATGAGGAATTCTTTGTGAACGGCCACTGGATTGAGCGATTGGTAAAAAAGGACGGTAAGCCGCTTGACGATCAGGAGCAGCAGCGGGAGGCCGAGCGCGTGACCAAACTGGTGGAGAAGGCGGAGAAACCGGAGAAGCCGAAGGATGGGCAGGAGATCAGGCTGAGCCACATTCTGGAGGTTGTGGATGTGCGCAATCCGAGGCGGGAGAGTTTTCGTGGGCGGCCGACGATCATTTTCGACTTTGTGGGCCGCAAAGACTTGAAAGCCCATGGGATGGCCGAGGATGTTTCTAAAAAGCTGCAAGGGACGGTGTGGGTGGATGAGGCTGACCGGCAGGTTGCGCATCTTGAGGTGAGCTTCAATGACAATTTCCACGTGGCAGGAGGGCTCGTGGCCAACGTCGAAAAGGGCTCAAATCTCCACTTTGATCAGGCGCCGGTGAACGGGGAGATTTGGCTTCCGACGGGGGGCGAGGGAACGATGCAGATGCGTCTTCTGCTGGTCAAAGGGATTCGTCAGCACGGGGTTGAGCGCGATTTCGATTACAAGCGCTTCCGCGTGGAAGCACAGCCGTCAAAGGACGCCAAGGCTGTGACGGAGAAAAAACCATAAGCTGTTTGCGGCGGAGTTCACCGCTGTCCGTTACATTGAAAGCATGTTCGCGCGCAGACTTTCGATTGAGCGGATCGACTCGGCGGGCAATCGGCAGGCGTGCCCGATTGGCTGGATCGACAACTTCGCCATGCGCAACTTTACCAACGATCCGGTATTTGACGACACATTGCCCATCACCGACGGAGTGTTGGAGGCGGGGACGCGCGTGCCTCTGGCCCGACTTCAGCCGGCCATGGAAAACTGGTTTCGGAGGAAAGGCTACCTGAAAGCCGGTGATCGGCTGGAAGTGACGGAGACCGACGGGGGAGGATCGTGACCTGCGTCGAGAAAACGGATGCTATGCGGCTTGTTGTTCGGCCTGGGAGTTGCGCCAAAGCGCCGCTTCAGCCTCACGACGGGTTTTCAGAGCGCTGCTCTCATGGCCGCCGGCGTGATTCCAGAGCAGCAACTGTTCCACGGCCTCGTCGTATCTTTTTGCATTGAGATACTTGAGGAGAGTTGACCCGGCCAGCCGCCCAGCGCCCAGGTTGAAGCAGAAGTCTACCAGCGCGTCGAACTGTCCCTGCGAAAGCGGGACTTTGACCATGCGCTCGACGGCCTGCTCGGCATCGCGCAGGTCAGAGGCAAGCAGGTTCGAGGCCTGAGGCTCGTCGATTCCGTTGGGAAACGACTCGGGATGAAGAAGACGGTGGCCGTAGCCGATGGTCGGGAATCCGGCCGTATCCTTATATACGAGCTTGCGAAAGCCTTCGGACCTCTTGAGCAATTCCATTCCTGCGGCGCTGAACTTCATCAAATCCCCCTTGTTGGCTTAAGCCACTAATTTCACGCTAGCAGGGAGGAGATAAATAATCTGCAAATGCCGACGGACTTGGGCTGAGATTAATGGACCGGGGTGGGCGGTTTTCCGACGAGTGTGTCGAAATCCTGAATTAATGCCGCCAGCGCCGTATCAAATTGGCGATCGCGGGTCTTCTGGAGGCCCCCAAGCCTCATGGGTTCGATCAGCGTCCAGAGTACATAGTGGGTTTTGCGGTCATAGATGACGAGCCTGAATGCGTCGCTTCCGGTTCCCGGATAGTCGATCTGAAGTTCGAGAACCAGGTCGGCATCGGACGGGTCGGCAACCAACTCAAATTGGCTGTCAGACTTGAATGTCGCGTAAAGGCTGTTGTAAGGTCGATCCGGTCCGCCGCTGAAAAACGGGTCGACGGCTGCGGTATTGGAGATAAATATCTTTTTGGCGGCGCGGATGGCTGGCGGTACGGGGCCCTCCGTCGTGGTCGCCGTCTGTTGGGCGAAGGCCATAGCTGATGAAAGAAGAGCGGCGCAGACAACAGAGCGAAATCCGAAAGCGATGCGGGTCAAAGGGATAGCCTCCTAAGCACAAATAACAGTCTTTTGAAAAGACCCGATTTCGAAGGAAATGTTGCTGTGCGGTTGGAATCGATCGTTGCCAGGAAGCGAAACGTGGGCCGAGGCTCAGGAGGTTCTTTCGTGAAAATGGAGTCTTTGCGTCCACAAAGACAAAAAATCCGGTTTGGCGAGGAAAAAACTTGCGAGATTGCACCGAGCTTAGCGCAATCTATCAAGTTATTTAAAAAGAATAAGTTAAGTAGAAATTCTACAAATAATTGTCCCATTTTGGGCAGGGATTCCCACGGATTTGTCGATAACCATTGAGTGCGTTCATGACAGATTGGTAAAATGGGGGGATGGTGATACGACGAGAATCAAGCAACACGAGCTCAAAATCTTCGCTACGGATTTGGCTACTGGCGGGAGCTTCGTCTGTTTTGCTGACTGCGGGGGTGGTAGGAATCACCACGCGGACGGTACATGCAGATGCGAGACTTACCCGGCCTGCGGCTACCGCGTCCCCAGCGGTTCCGATAGCAAGCGCGACGCCTGCATTGCTTGCGCCGCATAAGCCCGCGGAAACAGCATCGGTTCACGCCCTGCACGGCGTTGCTTCCTGGTATGGTGGGGCCTTTAACGGCCGCCACACTGCCAGCGGAGAACGCTTCGACATGTATGCGATGACCGCATGCCACCCGACCCTGCCTTTCGGCTCTTTGGTCCGCGTGGTGAACCTCGACAACAAACGTTCCGTAGTGGTGCGCATTACTGACCGCGGCTACCTTTACGCGGGGCGCATCCTCGATTTATCGTACGGTGCCGCCCAGAAGCTGGAAATGACCAAATCGGGTATTGCCCCTGTTGAACTGGAAGTCATCTCTCTGGGACGGCCTCACCGCGACAAATAATCAGACCAAAAACATTCAGGAACGTCGACGGCCAGCCTGCGGGCTGGCCGTTGCTGTTCCTGAGTGGGCGTGATCTTTGGAGCGCCGACTGGGGCCGCGTTCTGCCCCTCGGCGGTCGAGGACTGCGTGCTATTGCAGATCCCGAGGCAATAGCGTGGTTCTTATGGGCTCCAAATGCCTGGATTTAATGGCGATATTCGAGGGCGCCGGGTTCGCATAATCCTGCCATTCGGTCACGGCGCTATCGGCGGCAGTGCCGTCTCCCTGCAAAGCAAATCCTGATCCGGCGACGGTATGAGGGCTGGAGCTATCGGTAAGGGTGCCTTGCTGAACTCCGTCGAGGAAGATGGTCAGGGTGACGGTGGAAGTTCCTGACGCCACCAGTCTGAGGGTGTGGCTTACCGCGGCCGAGACAGTTCCGCAGCCGCCGCCTCCCATATAGCCGAAGTCTTTCATCACATAGCAGGTGGAGTAGTTGCCGCTGGTCACGGGGCTGAATCCGAGGCAGTAGCCGGAGACGTTGTGTGAAGCTCGGACGCAGGCCAGCTTTTCGTAATAGATTGAGGTGTTGGAGGGCGCAAGGGTGATTTGCGAAGTATCCGAGGTGGAAGCCGAATAGTAGTATTCGGCGAGGCCAGTGCCGGCGATCTCGGCGCTGTTAGAGCCGGTGGTGAAGATGGT
>Ga0116117_1000026_pt1 | contig 76714 bp, 73 predicted proteins | sample June2015DPH_11_1_FD_89790 | JGI IMG/M metagenome (GOLD analysis project Ga0116117, IMG submission 89790) | Peatland microbial communities from SPRUCE experiment site at the Marcell Experimental Forest, Minnesota, USA - June2015DPH_11_10 | ecosystem: Environmental > Terrestrial > Soil > Wetlands... | reverse complement strand
GCAAAGCCCTCGTTGAGGCGGCGCGCTTCGGTTTGGCAAGCGCCCAGAGCGACCTCGATACCAGCCGCGCGCAGGCGCTCAAGTCCATGGCCGGCGACGGTCGGGTTGGGGTCGATGGTAGCCGCCACTACGCGTTTCACGCCAGCCGCAATCAGCGCTTCCGTGCAGGGGCCGGTGCGGCCAGTGTGGTTGCAAGGTTCGAGCGTAACGTAGGCCGTGCCGCCGCGCAGACGTTCGCCGGCGTGCTGCTGCGCAACCTTGAGGGCGACAACCTCAGCGTGGTCGAGCAGGTTGTACTCGTGCCAGCCTTCCCCAGCTACCTGCCCGGCGCAATCCAGAATGACGCAGCCCACGGCGGGGTTCGGCGAGGTGACGCCGATGCCGCGGCGAGCCAACTCCAGCGCGCGCTGCATCCAAGTGCGGTCTTGATCGAATGCATTCATTTCTATTCCAGTAGCGAATCAACAAACTGGGTTGGCGAGAATTCCAGCAGATCGGTCATCTGCTCGCCTACGCCGACAAAAAGCACAGGCAGGCTGAGTTCCTGGGCGATGGCGACGGCGATGCCGCCCTTGGCGGTGCCGTCCAGTTTCGTCAGAATGATGCCTGTAACACCTGCGGATTGAGTGAATTGGCGCGCTTGATTGAGCCCGTTCTGGCCAGTCGTCGCGTCCATCACCAGCAGCACTTCGTGAGGCGCGCCTGGAATGAGCTTGGCGGCGGTGCGGCGCATTTTGTCCAGCTCATCCATCAAGCCGGTTTTGGTGTGCAGACGCCCGGCGGTATCCACAATCAACTCATTGATTTTGCGCGTTTTGGCAGCGGCAATTGCGTCGTAAAGCACGGCTGCCGGGTCCCCTCCGTGGCGGGTTTTGATCATCTCGACGCCACTGCGCGAGGCCCAAACTTCAAGCTGCTCAATGGCCGCGGCACGGAATGTGTCGGCGGCGCAAAGCAGAACTGATTTGTTTTGAGTGCGATACCAAGCAGCCAGCTTGCCGGCGGAGGTGGTTTTCCCGGTGCCGTTGACGCCCACCAGAAAGGTAACGTTGGGCTCGCCGATCGGTGGCAAGACACTTTGTTTGTTCGCGATGGGAGCTTCAAGAATGGCGCGGATCTGGGCTTTGAGCAGGGCTCGGAGTTCGTCTCCCCCTTCGATAGCCTGGCGGCGGGCGCGGTCGCGCAGGGATTCGAGAATGGCAGAAGTAGTTTGCACACCAAGATCGCTGGAAAGTAGCGCGGATTCAAGGTCTTCGAGGGTATGTTCATCGACCGTGCGGGTGAGGGCGACGATGGTTTCGATCTTGGCCGAAAGCGACTCGCGAGTGCGCGAGACGGCCTGTTTCATGCGGTTGAAAAGACTTGGCTTCGGGGCCTCGTCCGGGCCGGAACCAGGCGTGATGGCGGGAGTTGCCGGATTATCGTTCTTGCCGCCAAAAAACTTCATCATCAAGGGCCCAGATTTGAGTTTAGAGCATTCGGGGCAGGGAAGGGTTAACAAGGGAATTGCACCAAAAGATATGCGCTCGCAATGCAAGGACAATCCCACTTAAGGCATTTTTTTGTCGATTTAGCTGCCATCCTGCTACATTGTTATTCAGGTCGGCCCTTCACAATGACTCGACTAGACCGTCCGAGAGCAACCCACCCCCCATTTTTCTATGAAGCTGTGAAAGTGTGGAGGGTGTCCCTTTGATGCAATTGCCCTGGTTATTTCCTGAATTGTTGATGTTGAGCACGTAGACTTGTGCTGCACGGGGTGGGTGCAATTTTGAAGACCAATGTCACATTAAAGATTGACGAGGATCTGTTGCAGGAGGCCCGTGTCCTCGCTGCCGAAGCTGGTTCATCCATCAGCGCTTTGCTTGCAGAACGGCTGGGCCGGGCACTTGATGAGCGCAAGGGATATGACAAGGCGCGCCGTAGCGCCGTGGCTCGGCTGCGCTCAGGCTTTGACTTGCAGTGGACTCCAAATCGCTTGCGGGGTGACCTGCATGAGCGGTAAGTGTTTCGTCGATACAGACATTTTGATCTACGCGCATGATCGTTCCGCGGGCGCCAAGCATATGCGCGCGCAGATGCTGCTGGAGAAACTATGGGATTGCGGCTGGGGCATTGTGAGCACGCAGGTTCTCGAAGAGTTGTGTACCCAGCTATGCAGTAACGTCAGCCATCCTCTGTCCGTCGAAGAGGCCAGTCTGCTGATTCGCGATTATTGCAGTTGGGAAGTGGTTGCGAGGACGCCCGCATCGGTTCTCGATGCGCTAGAGATCGTGACGCGCCTCAAGATTCCCTTTTTGGATGCTCTGATTCTTGAGGCCGCCGAGCGCTCCGGCGCATCCGTCATTTACTCTGAGCATCTGGCAACGGTACCCCGCTACGGGGCTATTCAGATTGTGAATCCGCTGGCGGAGCCGGTAACTCCGTAAAGGAGTTTCAGAAGTAAGAGCGAGAGACGGCGCGCCCGGATTTCGTATGCGGAATGCGCGGATTGCTCCAGAAAGCTTTATGATCGGACGCATATTATCCCGACGTTTTCTGACCTTCATCTTTCTGCTCGCCAGCGTTTGCGTTCCTGCATTCGCGGCTAACGAACCCGATCTGTGCGAAACCCATGACTGGTTTCAGCTTCGCGAAAGTATCGCCCGGAATCCATCCTCGCAGCTCTGCAAAGGCGCAGTGGATGCGAGCTTTGAAAAGCGGGCGGAAGCGGAAAAAGAGTTACAGGCGGTGATACGAAAAATACCGCACAGCTCGAGCTCTTATCGGGCGCATGAACTTCTCATGATGATGTATTTCCGCCAGGGCCGATACCGCAAAGCGGCGGCGCAATTAGATCGGATGCTGGCGGAAAAGCCCGATGCTGAGGATGCGAAAGCGGTCCAGTCACTGCTTGCAGTTCTCGCCCGAAATCCTGACATGACAATTGTGAGCAACAGTCCTTCGATGCTGCGCAGCGAGACGATTGAGAGGAGCCTATTTGTTCCTGTGACCGCGAATGGAGTAGCCGGGAGTTATATCGTGGATTCGGGCGCGAATATCTCCATCATGAGCGAATCAGAGGCTCGCAGGCTGGGGCTCAAGTTAGAAGCTACCTCGACACAAGCCTCGGACGTAAGTGGAGTGGGCACGGCGATACGCGCGGCGGTAGTGACCGATCTATGGATTGGAAAAACTCACTTGAAGCATGTCGGTTTTATTGTGTCTTCGGATGCGGGAATGCCATTTGTCGATCTGCCGGAAGGCTACAAAGGGGTTCTCGGAATTCCAGTGCTGATTGCATTAAAGTCGTTGCGCATTGGCAAGGAGAATCAAGTTGATATAGGGGTTGGCCCCGCGTCGGCCTCGGCCAAGTTAGTGCCGCTGGCCTTCGACGGCGCATTGCCAGTTACCCAGATGAGCACGAATGGGAAGAAGTTCAACTTCAGTCTTGATACTGGGGCCGACCCCACTTACTTGGGGCCAATCTTTGCGGAAGCATTTCCGGAGTTGATGCAGACGGGCGTCAAGAAGGATCGCACTCTCAAGGGGATTTCCGGCAATACGATTCAAGAGTCGATTGTGGTGCCCTCGGTGAGGTTTTCTCTGGGGAAAGAAGTCGAGTTGACGCCCGCGATTGTGCTTCTCAAAGGCAGCGTGCCGGGCAGCGATTGGGCGGCAGGGAATCTCGGTCTCGATCTCATTTCGCAGACGATTCCCATCACCATTGATTTTGGCGCAATGCAATTGAGCATCGAAGATCGCTGATGTGATTCCTTGCTCGGGTTACTCAAGCATCTGCAAATCCAGCGGCTCTTCGAGCAGATATTCCTCGCCGCGAATTCCTTCGAGTGCCCGTTTCAGCGCCGACGAGGTGCATGGTTCGACGGTGATCACGAACGGAAGCGCGTGCTGCGGATAGCCCGGCTTCTGCACAATGCCGCGAATGTTGATCTTCTCTTTGGCCAGCGCTCCGGTGATTTCGGCCACAATTCCCGGGCGGTCTTTGACCAGAAAGCGGATGTAATGCGGAACCTCGAATTCGCTGTTGATCTGCGCCGGCGCCGATGGAATCTCGACTCTCCGCGAGCCATGCGCCAGCGATAACAAGTCGCTGACCACCGCTACTGCCGTTGGATGCCCGCCTGCTCCGTGGCCTGAAAATACAACGTCCCCGCCGTAGTGGCCGGTGAGGATCACCATGTTTTCTGTGTCCCGCGACCATGCGAGCGGCGAACGCAATGCCACGAGCGTTGGCCCTACGGTGGCCGCCACCTGCCCATTGGCCCAATCGGCCCGCGCCACCTGCCGGATCGTGCAGCCCAGATCGCGCGCATAACTGAAGTCGACAGCGGAAACCTTTGTGATGGTTCGCGGCACAATCTGTTCTGGATTGACGGCCACCCTCAGCGCCAGCCGCATCAAAATCGCCAGCTTAGCGCGGGCGTCAAACCCTCCCACATCTTCGGTGGGATCGGCTTCGGCATAGCCCTTGGCCTGCGCCTCAGCCAGTACCGTCACATAATCAGCGCCATCTTCCATCCTGCTAAGAATGAAGTTGCAGGTGCCGTTGAGAATGCCTTCAATCCGCTCGATACGATCGCCAGCCAGTCCCTGCTCAAGGCCTGGAATCACGGGGATTCCACCCGCCACGGCAGCGCCATACTTCAAGTGCCCGCCATTGGCCGCGGCCAACCGCTCGAGCTCTACGCCGTGATAAGAGATCAGCTTTTTGTTCGCCGTTACCACGCTTTTGCCCGCGCCGAGCGCCTTGCGCACCCAGCCTCCGGCCGGATCGAGCCCGCCTGCCAACTCCACCACCACATCCACATCCGAGGCCAGCACCGCATCGGCATCTTCGCTCCACACCACGCTCGATGGAACCCAATCCACGTGCCTGCGCGCCACGCTGCGGACGTACACGTGCGTTAACTCAAGGCCCTGTGGCTTGGTGTCGACCAGGATTCGCGCCACTGAACCAGCTACCGTCCCAAAGCCAAAAAGAGCAATGCGCAGCGGACGCTCGATGCGGGATTCCCGCGCAGCTAGAGCCGAAATCTCTTTGGACGAAACGAATTCATTCAATTGGGGCACCGATGTTTTCCTCTCATCATTGGATCGAACTTCGCAATACCCCGATGATACCTGACCGCGACGCGCTGAGTTTGGCGGCTTCGCTTGACAACTGGGCTCCGCCAGACAGCGGATCATGCACGTACCTGCAAGCTTGAATTTGTCACTTTAAGGTACTAAAGTAATGCTAACGAAATGTTATTAAATTGATGAATTTTCAGTAGACGGTAATTTTGTTTTTGGGTTATTCTTGTCCAAGTTTCAGTTGTCGAGCGGTTCCCCCCTTGGGACTTGCCCGGCCATATTTCAATCTCGACAGAAACCGCTGTCCCAAACAAAGAGACGCCAAAGATGACTCCTTTGGGGAGTCGCGGAATGGTGTCCGGGGAAGCTAACCATACAACAACCACAAGGAGAAACCATGTTCCCCACATCGGCCTCGCGTATAGGCGGCAGGGCGCTGATAGCCCTTGCCTTTGGTGCACTGGCGCAAGTCTCTGGCCTAGCACAGACAACGTTTACACCCCCTGCAGTGGCGCCCGTAGCCAACCCCTGCCATCGACCTGCCGCTGGCAGCGCGGTACTGAATCCCCCCGCGCTCTTCAGCTCACACGGAATTCTCAACGTCAACTTCTCTTACCAGACAACGACTGACGCTGAAGGCCGCACTTTGTTTTGCTTCATGACACCGAGCGGCCTCGAGAATCCGACCTTGCATGTGCTTCCCGGCGACGACTTGGTGATTACTGTCACCAACAACACCCCGGCGGGAATTAACCCCATGGCGCTGACTCCTCCCAACTGCGGCGCCACAACGATGAATTCCTCTTCGCTGAACATCCATTATCACGGGACCAACACCTTCCCGGTCTGCGGGCAAGATGAAGTCATCAAGACCGTGATCAACTCCGGTCAAACTTTCCAGTACAACGTGGCCTTCCCTACCAATGAGCCGCCGGGACTTTACTGGTACCATCCGCACATTCACGGTCTTGCGGAGGCAGCCGTGCTGGGTGGCGGATCCGGAGCCATCGTGGTAGACGGGATTCAGAATGTGCAACCTGCTACTGCCGGACTTCACCAGCAGATTCTGGTCATTCGCGATCAGCCGCAGTTCGACGGCTTAACCGAGGGGCCGGGTGGTTGCGTCAACGGTGTTCCCTTCCAGGACATCACCGTCAACAATGTGCCGATCAATTCAACGCAGACGTCGAGTGGCCTGGTCACCTTCACGCCTGCTCTCCTCAATGTAAAAGCTGGGGAAAAGCAGCTCTGGCGCGTGACTAACTCATCCGCCGATACCATTCTCGATCTGCAATTGCAGTACAACGGTGTGGCGCAGACCCTGCAACTGGTGGCAATTGACGGTGTTTCAGTGAACTCGCAAGACGGCACCACAACACCCAGCCTCATCCCGGTCACTCACTTTAGGTTGCCGCCGGCATCGCGTGTTGAGTTCATCGTGACAACGCCAACTGCCAGCGTCAAGACTGCGCAGTTCGTCACCACCAGCATCGCCACTGGCGTAAATGGCGATTGCGATCCAACCCGTCCCATCTTCAACATTGCCTTGGGCGGCGATAACTCAACCTCCGATCCCATTACGAATGTCTCCACTGCCTCCGCTTCGGTTGTTCCTTCGGCTGTGCAGCGCTTCGCCGGACTTGCGGTTGCGCCCATCGCGGAAACACGCTTGTTGTACTTCTCCGAAAATTCTGATCAGACTCAATTCTTTATGACTGTGTCACCACAGACGCCGGCAGTGTTTAACCCCAACGCTCCCCCGGCCATTACTGCCATACAGGGAACAGTGGAGCAGTGGACAGTCCAGAACCGGGCACAGGAGAATCACGAATTCCACCTCCATCAGGTTCACTTCCTGGTTCAATCGCAGAATAACTTCGCCATCAACAACAACGCGCCACTGGCCCCGGGGATCACCGGACAATATTTGGATATGGTCGAAGTGCCAGCTTGGGATGGTAATCCCGCGCATCCGTATCCGAGCGTGACCCTCCTGGTTGACTTCCGTGGACAAGACATCGGCACGTTCGTCTTCCATTGCCACATCCTCGGCCATGAAGACCTGGGCATGATGAACATCATCCAGGTTGTACCGGCTCCGGCCGCATGGAATAAGACGACTCAGGCCAAGCCTACGGCAGTTGCAGAGAATGCTGCGCCGATTCCAGCCAGAACACCCACTCCAAAGAGAATGCAAATGCCGATGCCGGCCGTCGTCACAACAAAGACGGTTGCTGGTGGTGGACAAGAATAAAGAGCGCCACCTGACTGACGTGACAGATCATCAAAGACACTAAAGTTGCTGTGAGTCACGTCATGGTGTGCTCTTCAAAATTTGTGGGCGGCAAGCGCAGTTCGAAAACGTTGCCGCCCGCGCTCTCCTTATTAAGATGAGTCGCAAATGAGGCGCTGGCTTTCCATCTCGTTGATCTTGTTCTTCTGGCTCGGGCCGCTTGCGGCATTACTCCCCGCCAGCGACGAGTCGCGCCTGCCTCTCTGCTGCCGTCGCGAAGGAGCGCACCACTGCAATGGGACGATGAACGTGGCCCAGGTGGAGTCGAGCCATACCGTTCTCACCGCGCCCGCGCACTGCCCCTTGTTCCCTGGCTTCGTGGCCATTTCCACAACGCCGAATCATGCGCTCACGATCTCCTCGGTCAGAGCGCCAATGCTGCTCGCGGGCGCTTATACACCTGTCGCAAATTACATCCCTGCATATCTGGCTCCGATCCGCACCCGCGCCATTCGCGGACCTCCCGCAAACATTCCCGGCTGAAAATCAAATCCATTTATTCCGCCAGGCATTTATTGCGCCGCATTCCCCGCCGCTCATAAATGCGTCTGCATTCCAGCCATTTCTTCGGAGGTCTGCATGTTCGTGCGCTCATCGTTCTTTGCCGCAACTCTGCTTGCGGTTGCGTCCATCCCTGCTCTGGCCAACGTATTTGCTACGGTGCATGGCGTCGTCCACGATCAGCAGCATCGTCCCATCGCTGGCGCCGCCGTCGCTCTTTATGCCGCTAACTCCGACTTCGCTCTGCGCGCCGTTACAAACTCCGAGGGAGAATTCGAACTGCCTCAAGCCCCAATCGGCGTCTATCGCCTGGAAATCACAGCTCCCGGCTTTGCCACTGTTACACAAGCACTCACCTTGGCTTCAGGCACCAATCCTGTGCTGCATATCGCGCTGCCCATCGCACCCACTGCGCAGACTGTCGTCGTCGACGGCATGAAAAACTCTCTTTCTGCCACCGATTCAGTCACTCCCACGACGCTGATCACCCGCGCACAGATCGACCAGACACCCGGGGGCAGCCGCACCATTGGCATGGAGATGATTACCGATTACGTTCCCGGCGCATACATGACCCACGACATGTTGCACATGCGCGGCGGCCACCAGACCAGTTGGTTGATCGATGGCGTTGCCATTCCCAACACAAAGATCGCCTCCAATGTCGGCCCGCAGATCGATCCCAAAGACATCGATGCTGTCGAAACTCAGCGCGGCAGTTATGCGGCGGAAGTCGGGGACCGAACCTATGGAGTCTTTAATGTGCTTCCCCGCAACGGATTTGAACGCAGCCGCGAGGGCGAGTTTCTGCTCTCCGGCGGTAACCTCGGCACGGGCGAAACACAACTCTCGCTTGGCGACCACTCCGACAAAACTGCATGGTACGCTAGTCTGAACGGCAACCGCTCAAACTACGGACTGGCCACGCCGGTCACGGCTATTTATCACGATGCTACGAACTCAGAGAGCGGCTTGGTCAATATAATTCGTAACCAGACGCCCAAGGATCAGTTGCGTCTCGACGGACAATTCCGGCAGGATTATTTCGATGTGCCGTACGACCCCGACCGCAACGACTACGAGTGCGCGACTGGCTACTACTGCTCGACCGGACTGCGCGACGCCCAAACCGAACGTGACTCCTTTGTCATCGCCAACTGGGTCCACACCCTTTCGCCCAAGGCCCTTGTTTCCGTCGCGCCTTTCTATCACTTGAATCAGGCTGACCTGGATTCGCCTTCGACCGACTACCCCGCCGCCACCACCTGGCATCAAACCTCGAATTATGTGGGCGGCCAGGCCGACGGGCGCCTCGACGCCGGGCCCAACAGCTTCTCCGCTGGCGCATACACCTTCTACCAGGCAGAGAACGACCTGTATGGAGTGATTGACAATACCACGTCTCCGAGCACCGTATACCCCAATAACTCCAAAAGCGCTGCAGCCGCGCTCTTCGAGTTCTACCTCTCCGATCACCTGCGACTCGGTCGATACGTGACTTTGCTCGGCGGCCAGCGCTTCTCAATCTACCGGGCCGGGCTGAATGAGAGCGCGATCTATCCACGCATCGGCGCAACCTTTGAGGTTCCTCGCCTGCATTGGGTGCTCCGCGGTTTTTACGGCCACTTCTTTCAGCCAGCGCCGCTGTTGACCGTCGCGAGTTCTGCGCTTAACTATGCCAACAGCCTGGGCTCTGGCGAAGACGCCTTCACGCCGCTGCCCTCCGAACGCGATGAGGAGCATCAGTTCGGTATTCAGATTCCGTATAAGGGCTGGCTGCTCGATGTGGCAAACGTCAAAAACCGCGTGAATAACTTCCTCGATCACTCCAATTCCGGCGAATCGAATATGTATTTTCCCATCGCCGTCGATGGTGCGCTGGTGCGCGCCTGGGAACTAACTCTGCGCTCGCCCGAGTTAGCGAAGGTCGGCCACTTCCACCTGACTTACTCCAATCAAATTGCCGAACAGCGCGGGCCTATCATCGGAGGCTTTACATGCAGCCTTCCCGGAGATCCAGCTTGTTATCCGGCCAACTTCAATTACACTCCCGTCGATCACGACCAGCGCGAGACATTGAACACCGGCTTCACGGCCAATCTGCCCGCGCATTCATGGTTTTCGACCAATGTTTACTATGGTTCCGGCTTCTCAAATGGTCTGGCCTGCACATCAGACTGCCAAACTAACGGACCCTACGACGGGCCGTACCTTCCCGTGCATACAACCTTCGATGTTGCTGCCGGGCACGCGATCAGCGAGCGCTGGAAGCTCTCGGCCAGCATCCTCAATGTGACCAACCATCGCGTGCTGGAAGATAACTCGATCACCATCGGCGGCTTCCACTTTAACGATCCGCGCATGATCTCGGCCGAACTGCGCTATCGCTTTCATCTCTGACAGCGGGCGCCCTGATAGGAATCGCATCAAGGTATTTTTGCAGATTATTGATCCGGCCCTTAAGAATTAGAACAAACTGGGTGCCCCACCCTCGCCGCGTCTTTGTTTTTGGGGCTAGGGTGGGTTAATACAAAAGGGCCGAATCAATAATTTCGGCATCCTGCTGCCTTGTGCTGAGGCCGGATCTCCAGCAAAGATCCGGCCGGTCGGTGCCACCCACTGTGCGGTACCCCTTTATTTATTTTCCATCCGGGCCGATTTCTTGCATGTCTTATCCCCCTATTCTTATCTGAAACTGTGAAGGAACGTGCCATCTTCATGCAGTTGTCCCTCTTTTGCAGATTATTTCCGCGTTTGGGGTACCATCAAAATCTGGAGGAAATCAAATGGCAAACACCGCAAGAACCTTCCGCGACGCACTGAGCGAAGTCCACCGAACCGCACACGATCAGGATTTAATTGAAGTACCGAAGCGCGCCATGCTTGACCGCGAAGCCGAGAAAAAAAAGGACCAGCAGACAGGCGCAGGGAATTAGATTTTCTCTGTACTCTCAACCGCAAACAACCCCGGCAGCACTTCTCCCGCCTTGCCTTCAACCACATGCGTAAAGGCGGCCGAATTCAGCGGCGGCTCCGGCCCCACGTAAACCGTGCGCGCGCCGTGCTGCCGGGCCCAATGCACAAAGTTGGCCGCAGGATAGACCGACCCCGAAGTGCCCACCACCAGCATCAGCGACGCCTTATGAATTTCGCTCTGGATGCGTCCCATCTCCAGCGGAATCTCGCCGAAGAAGACGATGTGCGGGCGCAACCGTCCACCACAGGCGCAGCGCCCCACCTCGTTCAGAGTGCGATAAATCGCATGATCCTCAACCGGCGCTTGGCCGCAGTCGTTCTCGCAATGCGCCTTGGCCAGTTCGCCGTGCATATGCACCAGCCGCCGCGAACCAGCTCGCTCGTGCAGGTCGTCCACATTTTGCGTGCAGAGAAAGAAGCGGTCACCGAGTTGCTGCTCCAATTCAGCCAGCGCAATGTGCGCGGGATTCGGTTCGGCCTTTGCGCCCGCCGCCCGTCGCGCGGAATAGAAGTCCCAGACGAGCCCAGGATTGCGCTCCCATGCTTCCGGCGTGCATACATCCTCGACACTGTGACCTGCCCACAAGCCGTCTGATGCGCGGAAGGTCGGCAAGCCGCTCTCCGCGCTGATCCCCGCGCCCGTGAGAACGAATACATTGTCATCGGCATTGACGGAGATTGTAGACATGTTCTCTTTCCCACGTCCTCACGGTTCCAGCAGAACTTTGCCCGTTGTCTTTCGCGCTTCTATATCCATCTGTGCCTGTGCGGCTTCGGCTAGCGGATACACGTGCTCGGTCCGCAACTTGAGTTTGCCTTTAGCCGCCCAGCCTAGCACGTCGCCCGATCGCCATTCCAGTTCCGAGCGTGTGGCCACATAATGCCATAACGTCGGACGAGTAACAAACAGCGAACCTTTGCTGCTCAGCTGAATCAGATCGAAGGGTGGCACTGGCCCGCTGGATGCGCCAAAAAGGGCGAGTAGCCCGCGCGGCCTGAGGCAGCCCAGGCTGTCTTCAAAAGTCGTTTTGCCCACCGAGTCGTAAACCACATCCACGCCCTTGCCTCCGGTCAGCCGCTTGACCTCCGTGGCGAAATCCTGCTCGGTGTAAAGAATCACATCCGAGGCGCCCGCCTCGCGCGAAAGCTCTGCTTTCTCTGCCGTCGAGACAGTGGTAATGACACGCGCTCCCAGCTGCGCCGCCATCTGTGTCAGAAGTAGACCCACGCCTCCAGCGCCGGCGTGAACCAGCGCCGTGTCGCCAGCCTTGAGCGGAAAAGTGGAGTGAGAAAGATAGTGCGCGGTCATTCCCTGCAGCAGCGCGGCGGCGGCCTGCTCCATGGTCAGCTTGGCTGGCACCTTGACCAGTTGCGCCGCCGGAACCAGTGCGTATTCGGCGTAGCTGCCCAACACGCTCGCTGACGCCACCGCATCGCCAGCGGCAAAGCCCTTCACACCCGGACCCAGCTCTTCGACCGTGCCCGCCGCCTCGCTGCCTGGTGTCAGCGGCAGCGAGGCTTTGTAAACGCCCTTGCGAAAGTAGACTTCGATGAAGTTGATTCCGACAGCTTCCACGCGGATCAACACCTGCCCCGGACCCGGCTGGGGAATGGGCAACTCGACCAGTTGAAGAACCTCTGGTCCGCCAGTCTCATGAATCTGTATGGCTTTCATCTCAAGTTCAGAATGAACCTTGAGGGCGGACAGGCGCAAGCCGAAAACGATGCGAATCGATAAGATTCAATCTTCTCGCCATCAACCTTCCGACATCATGCTCGATTCTTCTGGAACGTGCAGCCGCACGATGCGATCGATTGCATAGGGCGCACGATTCTGGCTGCTGTTGTAGTGGCGCACCTGCAACTCGCCAAGCAGGCCAACGGCCAGTAACTGGATTCCACCCAGAATCAGCACCGCGCCGATCATGAAGATCGGCCCATGCACAGTCATCAAGCTCTGGTGCGGATGGAAAACTTTCCATCCCAGCATCAGCATGGAGATGAAGCTGCCCGCCCCCATGGCGAGCGCGCCCAGCAGACCGAAGAAGTGCAGCGGCCTGCTCATGTACTTGAGCAGGAAGCGAATGGTCAGCAGGTCAAAAAACACGCCGATGGTTCGGCCCAGCCCGTAGTGGCTGATGCCCCGCTCACGTGCCAGGCTGCGGATAGGAATCTCGCAGATCGAAGCGCCATACCAACTGGCGAGCGCCGGAATGAAGCGGTGCATTTCGCCATAGAGCGGAATGTTCTGGATGACTTCGCGGCGGTATGCCTTGAAGGTAGTGCCGAAATCGTGAATCTTTACACCGGAAAGCTTGGCCACCATCCAGTTGGCGCAACGCGAGGGAATGCGGCGCATGAAAAGATCGTCAGCCCGATCTTTGCGCCAGCCCGAAACGATGTCGTAGCCCTCGGCAAGCTTTTCCAAAAAAGCAGGAATATCGTTCGGATCATGCTGCAGATCGCCGTCCATAGCCAGAATGAACTCGCCTGAGGCATGATCGAAGCCCGCTGCCAGCGCACAGGTCTGCCCAAAGTTGCGGCGCAACTTGATCACCAGCACCCGGCTGTCTACCGCGGCAATCTCTTCCAGGAGTTTATAGGTGCGGTCGCTCGATCCATCGTCCACCAGCACCAGTTCGAAGCTGTCACCCACCTGTTCCATCACCTGCTTCAGGCGAGCGTAGAGTGCGGTGACATTTTCCTCTTCATTGTTAAAAGGCACAACAATCGAGTACTTCGCCATAGCGTTAGTATAGATGCGTCGCTGATACAAAAGGTTACCTCTGTGTCTGAAATGGAATTCGTTTGAATTCGAAATTCGGGAATTCCCATTTGCGGAGAAAGCGACCGGCGAGCGAGGGCGCCTCAGTGATCGACGACGACTGGCTCTGTTTTAGCCGCGTCTTTGCTATGCGAAATCCTCAAGCCTCTAGCGGTCCAACTCGTCCAGCATGGCCTGCATCTCGCTGGCGGCGTGGCTGTCTCCGCTGCGCGTGGCGCTTTCGATTCCACTCTTGAGCCGTGTGATCGCTTCTTGTGTGCGGCCTGCCGTGGCCAGCGTCTGCGCAGCCATGAAGTAACCCGCCGTGTAGCCCGGGTCATTGGACACGAGCGTATCAAATTCCGTTAGAGCCTCGGCGATCTGGGCGCGGCCAGCCAGCTCCATTGCCAGGCCGTAGCGGGCAAAGCTGTTCTTCGGGTCCAGCGATAGAATCTCTTTGAGTCCTGCAATTTTGTCCATTTTGCTCGCATCGCGCCCTTGTGGATTTGCTTAAATGGCGGCGATTGCCGAAACTGGAATCTAGCGTCTGTCGCGAATAGCCGCCGCCTGCTTCATTCTACCCGGCGGCGGGTCCAAGTGAGCAGCGCCCAGAAAACCAGGGAATGGAGCAGACCCACGATGAGTTCGCCCGAAGCGAGTCCCGCCGCTAACGTTGCGGCCCGTACAGTTGCCAGCACCCAGTCTGAGATGACTGAGATCATCCTGCCCAACGACACCAACATTCTGGGGAATCTGCTGGGCGGGCGCCTCATGCACTTCATTGATCTGACCGGCGCGATGGCCGCCTACCGGCACTCGCGCACCCACATCGTCACCGCGGCCATGGACCACATCGACTTCATCAAGCCTGTGCGCTTGGGCGACCTGCTCACGCTCCGGGCCAGCGTCAACCGGGCATTCAACACCTCAATGGAGGTCGGCGTGAAGGTGTGGGCGGAGAATACGCGGACCGGCCAACATTCGCACGTGGCCAGCGCCTACCTGGTTTTTGTTTCGATCGACGAGCAGGGCCACCGCCAGCACGTTCCTCCTCTGCTGCCGGAGACCGCCGACGAAAAGCGCCGTTACGCCGATGCGCAACTGCGCCGCGAGCATCGCGAAGCCGAGCAAGCCCGGCGCAAGCAGGAGAGGCTGGCCCACGCCGCCAAGGAAAACGCCACAGCCTCCGAAGCTCAATCAGTCTGAAAAGCATCCAACTAAAAGGAGCAACAATCACTATGGCTCATTCACCTGCCATGCCCGCACCCGTCGCTTTGCCTGGAGTATCAAAGATTGTCGCCATCGGTTCCGGCAAAGGCGGCGTTGGCAAAACCACGGTTGCCGTTAATCTGGCCATTGCTCTTTCGCGCCTTGGCCAGCGCGTCGGCTTGATCGACGCCGACATCTACGGCCCCAACGTTCCTCTCATGATGGGCTCGAGCCAGCCGCCTGTGGTGGGCCCGGATAACCGCATCGTTCCTAACGATACTCACGGCGTCAAGACCGTCTCCATCGGCTACATCTCTCCTGGCGACAAGCCGCTGGTGATGCGCGGCCCCATGCTCCATCAGATCATTCGCCAGTTTCTTCAGCAGGTTGAATGGGGCCAACTCGATTACCTCATCGTCGATCTGCCTCCGGGCACCGGCGACGTGGTCATCTCGCTGGTGCAGACGGTACCGCTGACCGGCGCTGTGGTTGTCTCTACGCCCAGCGACGTGAGTTTGCAGGACGCACGCAAGGCTCTTGAGATGTTTGCTCAGGTCAATGTCGAGGTGCTGGGCATTGTCGAGAACATGAGCCACTTCACTTGCCCGCACTGCCATCAAGAGATCGATATTTTCTCCAAGGGCGGCGCCGAGCGCACGGCCAAGCAATTCGGCGTTCAGTTTCTGGGAGCGATTGAGTTAGTTCCCGCCATCCGCGAGGGCGGCGACCGCGGCCTGCCCGTTGCCCTCGCCGGACCCAAGAGCCCACAGGCCGCTGAGTTTTATGCGGTGGCAGAAAAATTGATGGAGCACGCCGAAGCCGCTGCTGCAACGGCCACCGACGTGATCGAGATCAGCTGAACGATGTGCGCATGCGCAAAGAAAAAGCGGGACCTGAGTCCCGCTTTTTCCTTTGGGTTGAAAATACAATCTAACGCCAGTGACCTTCCTGCATCTCCCAATGATCACCACGATGGACCCACCTGTGGGCAACCCAGCGCTGATGTTCCTGGGGCGGACGATCCCAGCGGCCGGGCGTCCAGACGTAATGGTCACCTTCATAACGGTGATAGCCGTTGATCCACACATAACCCCGATCGGGAGGCGGCCCGCGGCGTTCGTAAACGGGAGGCGGCGGACCGATGCGAATCGCGACCTGCGCAAACACTGCCGCAGGGCATAGAGTGAGAGCAAACAACAGTGCCAGTACTATCTTTTTCATGGTGAACCGAGCTCTCCAGGGATCCGAATGCCGGAATCATGGGTGCATTCCGGGCTGCTGGTGATTGGAACGAGGTGCGGCAAAAATCGTGGCACATCCACTGCAAACCGCACCTACTTCACTTCTATTGCGGATGATCTTCTTTTGCTGTACCGGATTGCTCTGTTGATGCCTTCAGCATCAGAATCTCTCTAACGCAAAAAAGCGGGGCTCGCGCCCCGCTTTTCCAGGGGTTGAAAATGCAACTTACCGCCAGTGCCCTTCAACCAGCACCCATTCTCCATGGCGGTGGACCCAACGGTGGGCTACCCAATGCGCGCCCGGATGCGGCGGACGGTCCCAATGCCCGGGAGTCCAGACGTAGCGATCTCCCTCCCAGCGGTGATAGCCGTCGATCCACACATAGCCCCGGTCAGGAGGCGCACCCCTGGTTTCGATAATTGGAGCCGGAGGCCCGATGCGAATCGAAACCTGAGCAAGCGACAACGCAGGGCACATAGTCAAAGCTAGTAGTACAGCCAGTGCAATCTTTTTCACGATGAAATAATTCCTCCTGGGTTTAAGTTGCCGGAATCACGATTGCTTTCCGGCCTGCTGATCATAGGACACAGCCCGGTGAAAAAAGTTGCGCGAACCAGCCGCGCCCATATTCCTTCTACCTCTTCAGGTGTCCGAATCGATGTACCAGATTGCTCTCTCGATTATGATGAACGCATGAAGCGTGTCTTATTGTCCTGGAGTAGCGGCAAGGATAGCGCCTGGGCGCTCCATGCCCTGCGCCGACAGCCTGGCATTGAAGTAGTCGGTCTGCTATCCACGCTGAATACCGAGTTTCAACGCGTGGCGATGCACGGCACCCGCCGTTCCGTGCTGGAAGCGCAAGCAGAAGCGGCGCGATTGCCGCTATGGATTGTGCCGCTTCCGTGGCCTTGCTCCAACGAAATCTACGAGCAGTTGATGAGCGAGGTATGTGAGCGGGCTGTTCGCGAGAAGGTCGATGCCATGGCCTTCGGCGATCTCTTTTTGGAGGATATTCGCGCCTATCGCGAGAAGCAGTTGAAGCCCACTGGACTGGAGCCGCTCTTTCCGCTATGGAAGATTCCGACTGCGGATTTGGCGCGCGCCATGATCGATGGCGGCTTGCGTGCAAAGGTGGTTTGCGTGGATACGAAACAGTTGCCAGCATCGTTTGCGGGCCGCGAGTTCGATGCTACGCTACTCGATGAACTGCCGCCCGAGATTGACCCTTGCGCCGAGCGCGGCGAGTTTCATACCTGCGCTTATGCTGGACCGATGTTTGCCGCGCCACTCACTCTCGATGCCGGAGAAGTGGTTCATCGCGACGGTTTCGTCTTTGCTGATTTCCTTGTTCAGCCGCTGAATGAGAGTAAGAACTGAAGCGGATATTTTCTCAATAAATGGGTCGCAGCATCTTCGATGATCGTTTTTACTTATTGGCGAGTTAATTACCTGCAAGATTTCCTGTGGAAAAATAAATATTTATAGGGGGGGTGGGGGGGTACCCGCAGGGAACCGGGAGCAGGGAGCAGTAAAAGCCCGCGGTTCCGGTCATTGTTCATACTTTGATTGTGCCCCTCTTGAGGTTAATTCTGTGCAAACGAGGCGCAAATGATTGCGATTCCTCTTCAGGATTTCATTTTTTGGAGGTAATCACCTCAGCCAGCGCCGCCGCAGCAGTCTCGCAGGCAGCGCGATTGACGTCCAGATGTGTTACCAGCCGAATCGCATCGGGACCAACGGCACTGGCCAGAATCCCGCGCGTCTTCAACCGCGTGGTTACGTCCGCCCCGGCCATTCCGTTGGTCAGCCGGAAGATCACGATGTTTGTCTCGACTGCATTCGGGTCGATGTGGACGCCCTCGATTTTCGCCAGCGCTTCAGCCAATCGACGCGCGTTGGCGTGGTCTTCATGCAGGCGCTTCGGCCCGTGGTTGAGCGCGATCAGGCCGGCCGCCGCCAGCACGCCCGCCTGTCTCATTCCGCCGCCTAATGCTTTTCGAAAAATCCTCGCCCGCGCCATCAACTCCGCCGAGCCAACCAGCATGGACCCCACCGGCGCGCCCAATCCTTTTGACAAGCAGAACATCACGGTGTCGAAGCCGCTGGTCAGCTCTCGCACATCCACGCTCAGCGCCACCGACGCATTGAAGATGCGCGCCCCATCAAGATGCGTCGGAAGCTTGCGCTCCCTGGCTCCGGCCCAGATCTCTTTCAGCACGGGCAGCGGGGTCACCGTTCCTCCAGCCATATTGGCGGTGTTTTCAATCTCAATCAATCCGGTCTCCGCGCGAAAGTCTCCGCGTGGATGGATCACGGGCTCGATCTGCTTCCAGGTGAGAATGCCCCGCTCAGCGAAAACAGCGCGCACCAGGCAGCCGGAAAACACCGCGGTTGTAGCCATCTCCCAATCCAGAATGTGGGCGCGCGATTCAGCGACGATTTCTTGACCGGGCTGAGTGTGCAGCCGGATGCCGATCTGATTGCCCATGGTTCCGGTGGGCACAAAGAGCGCGGCTTCGCGACCGAAGGTCTCAGCGGCCTGCCGCTCCAGCAGGTTGACGGTAGGGTCTTCGCCATAGACGTCGTCGCCAACTTCGGCGGCGGCCATGGCCGCGCGCATTTCTTGGGTGGGCCGAGTGACTGTGTCGGAACGTAAGTCGATGATGGTTGGCATGGGCTTGACCTTTCGTTTCCTCAGGGGCTAAAGCCCATTGTTATTGGGCCGTTTTCGGCACGACTAAAGTCGTGCCCTGACGCTTCTTGTACTCCCCTTTGAATTTTGCAAGTTGCTTCCTTTTTCCGGGGTTCTCTCTGTTCCCTGTTCCCTGATCCCTTCTCCCTGCTTTTACGGTATCTGCGCCATGGGCAGCTCGATGATCGTGGTCTGCTTGCCGTCTTTCACTGCATCGGCCCACAGGCCGTGGAAATTCTCGCGCAGTCCCGGCTGCGCCTTGAGCACCGCGGTCAGCACAGCCATGGCCTCAGTGCGTTGGGCCGCTGGATCGGTGACTCCCGTCGATTCGTACACCACGGCGAGGTCAGTATGAAGCAGCGTCGCATCCAGGTGGATGGCGTCGATCTTCCAGTTGCGCGCGCCGTCCGGGATCGTCAAAGGGAAGGCTTGCTGCGGAGAGTTTTTGATCGCCGTCTGCTCGGTCTCAAGCCGCTCCAGATTCGGCGAAGAAAGAAAATCCACCGGCAGCAGGAGCATCCGCGCGGTCTCGTAGGAGTACCACGCACTCCAGGGCTGACCGTCTTTCGCCAATTCGCGGGCGTGCGTCCACCACCACACACCATCATGGCCGTCGAGTGCCCCAGGACGAATCGTCAGGCCACCCAGCTTCCATCCGTTGGCGGGCCCATCCCATGCAAGGATGATGCTTAACTGGCCCGCGTAGGGCGCCCCGGTGGCTTCAGCCAACACCAGGGCATAGCGTCCCGGCGGCAGCGCCCGCATGGTCACCGTCACGGTCAGCGCGCCGCTGGCGCTGGTGCAAAAAAACTGCACGTCGGCGGCGGACGCGGTCAAGGTGCTGGCGTCCAGCAGATAAAGGCTGCGCAGTTGCACCTGTCCGCCCTTCATGAGCGACGCGCCCGACTGCACCACTCCGCTGATTCCATCCCAATCCGCAGCCACGGCGGGCAAGAGCGCGGCCTTCAGTGTGACCAAATCCTGCTCGGCGGCAGCCACGGCCAGTCTTCCTCCGGCAGCCGCCAGCGCATCGCGATCCTGCGGCGAGAGCGCGGACTGCGTGGTGCAGCTGGTTGCGTGGCTGGCCAGGGGCGCGATCAACAGCGCACACAGCACGACCGGCGCGGCAAATCCGTTGAAGCAGAGACGCATTTGGGAAACCCTCCGGGGCGCGCGAAGCTCTGGGATGAGCGTCCGCGGGTCACTGATAGTCTAGTACAGTAGAGCGGCAGCGAATCGACCGCCCGCAAGTCGCACTTTGGACGATAGACCGCTGTCGAGATCAGGACCGGATATTCATGCGCAACCTCATCCAGCACAACTCGCCAACTTTATCTTGGATGCGCCGTGCGCGCGTCTTCGCACAGTTGACAATTCTCGTTGCGATTCCGGGTGGGGCGCGGATGCTGGCTGGGCAGGCGCCGCCAACGCCTGTGTCGGCTGCTGCTCCAGCTTCCCCGGCACATAAGCCGGCTCACTCACGCAAACATATTGTTGCTCCAGTGGCGCAGCCCGCCCCGGTGGTTCAGGCGCTGGCTCTTCCGGTTGCGCCGCCTGCGCCTGAACTTCCGCTCTGGCCGGCCAACGATAAGCCGACTCAAGCCAATGTCACCTGGGACAGCCAGGGGCTGCGCATCGACGCCGCCAACTCCAGCTTGCGACAAATTTTGAGAGATGTGGCCGCTGCCACCGGCGCAAAGGTAGAGGGCCTGGAAAGCGACGAGCGAGTGTTTGGGGCGTATGGTCCGGGTCCAGCCAGCTCCGTACTTTCGCAGCTTCTGCAAGGCTGCGACTATAACGTCATGATGGTGGGCGATCAGGGGCAGGGAACTCCGCGCGAGATTGTGCTTAGTTCTCGCCACACCGGCGGAGCTACAACGCCGCCTGGCGCCAATCCAAATCCCAACCAAGCCAGCGACGACGACAGCGCCGAGGCGGAAGATGCACAGCAGCAGCAGCCGGCCCCTCCGCCCCAGCGCCCCGAGTTTGGGCGTGGCAGGGGGCCGATGGGCCCTCAGCAACTGCAAGAGATACAGCAGCGACAGCAACAAATGCGGCAGATGTCGGGCAGCAGTCCCGCTCCTCAAAACTGAGTGCGAACCGGGCTCGCGCCGAACTCAGAAGCCCATGATGTTATAGCCGCAATCCACGTAAAGAACTTCGCCGGTGATGGCGCTGGATAAGTCGCTGGCTAGAAACAGGGCCGCGCCGCCGACCTCCGATTGATCGATATTGCGGTGCAGGGGAGCGCGCTCGGCGTGAGAGCGCATCATCTCGCTCAGGTCGCCAACGCCACGGGCCGCGAGAGTTTTGATGGGGCCGGCGGAGATGGCATTGACGCGAATGTTCTTGGCTCCGAGGTTCCATGCCAGATAGCGGACGGTGGATTCGAGAGCTGCCTTGGCCACCGCCATTACGTTGTAATTGGGAACGACTTTTTCGGCGGCGTAGTAACTGAGAGTCATGACGCTGCCGCCTTCGGTCATCAGAGGCGCTGCGCCGCGCGTAACGGCGATCAGCGAATAAACACTGACATCGTTGGCAATGCGGAAGCCTTCGCGGGTGGTGTTGATGAATTCGCCGCGCAACTCCTCGGCGGGCGCGTAGGCCACGGCGTGGACCAGAATATCAAGCTTGCCGAATTTTTCCTTGAAGGTGGCAAAAACAGCGTCGATTTCGAAGTCGTTCGAGACATCGCACTGATAGCCGCTCGCGCCCGGCAACTCATTGATGAGTCCCTGGGCCTCGAGTTTCATGCGCTCATTTTGGTAGCAGATGGCCAGAGTGGCGCCGGCCTCGTGAAGTTTTTGGGCGATTCCCCAGGCGATGGAACGCTTGTTGGCCAGCCCGAAGACCACGGCCGTCTTACCCGCCAGATTGATCATGCTTGCTTTCGTCCTCCAGGGTCCGTACTTTGGGGAATACAGGACCCAACGTCTTTATAGAGTATCAGAGCGGTTGTTCAATCTACGCAGCTTTACCGCGGCAGGCACCGCGGTTTTTCATGAGGAAAATGGCATCGGGACCATTGGTTTCGCATGGGTAAATTGCGCTGACGATCAGCCGCCGAGGTCAACGAGTTCGACCTTCCCTGTAGGCCGGCCGAGAAATCGGGAACCAAGCCGCTCGAACTTCTCGACGGAATCGGTGGCAAAGCAGTGGAGCTGCGTGGCGGGGATCGGAACGGTCAGCGACTGCTCCTCCAATTCCCGCGGGCCGAAGAGGCGCGCGGCAGCTTCAGCCGCGGCCTCGGCGGAATCGATAACGCGCACGCCGACGGAAACGCTTTGTTCAATCAGCCCCCGCAGCAGCGGATAGTGGGTGCAGCCCAGCACCAGCGTGTCGGGCTTCATTCCCAGAGCCTTGGCCTCAGCCCTGAGTTCTGCCAGATAAATGCGGATCACTTGAGCCGTAACGTCCACCTGCGGTGGGGCAGACTCGGGTTGCGCCCGAGAGGCCTCGGTGTCGATTACTGATCCCGTCCAGCCCTCTTCAACCAGGGGCACCAGCAGCGGGCAAGCCTTTTCGAGCGCCCGCAACCCGCGTGCCTGGCAGGCAGCCGCATAGGCGTGGCTCTGCACGGTGGCGTCGGTGGCGATGACCAGCACATCGCCGGTTCGCGAGGCGGCGCGGGCAGCCTCAGCGCCGGGCTCAATCATGCCTAGCACCGGCACCGACACCGCCTCCTGAATGGCGTCGAGAGCCAGAGCGCTGGCGGTGTTGCAGGCGATGACGAGAAACTCCGCGCCCTGCTGACGAACCAGGAACTGCGCACTCTGCGCGGCATAGCGCGCAATGGTGCGCCGCGATTTCGAGCCGTAGGGCAGGCGGGCCGTATCGCCGATGAAAGCAAAGCGGGCCTGCGGCAATCGGGCCACCAGCGCGCGCAGCACGGTGAGCCCGCCGAATCCGGAATCGAAAACGCCAATGGTGTGAGGCGACGGGGCGATCACATTTTCTGGGTTGCTCACGGACGCGCGCCCTCCACCACGACCGTATCGCCGGTCAGGTAAGTGCGAGTCAGGTCAGCGTGACCGGCGAGCGTCGGGCGCGTCTGCCCGTCCACCAGAAATCGCACCTGCGTGACGCGAGGCAAGTTGGCGTGCAATGTGCCGCAAATCGAGAGGATGGTGAGCGTTTCCGTTTCGATGCCGGAAGGGTGGCTGGCGGCAAAGTTGCCCGTCAGGTTGACCACCGCAAGTTGCGGGCCGGTCGGCTGCGTCTCCTGTGACTTGCCCGCTGCAGAACTAGCCGCGATCTCTGCGGCGGGCAGCAAAAACACCTGCGTCACCGAGCCTGCGCCGCCGGGCACCGGGTGGGCGGCATTGGGCGCGGCATAGATCTCCAGCAGCTTGCCCAGCACCGCGCGAGCCCGAGCGCCGGGATCGGCGGAGAGTGGCAGCGAGTGCACCTGTGTCAGCATGGAACCATCGATGTCGTTTGCCACCAGCAGGGTTGCCTGTTCTGCCGGAGCCACTTCAGGAGCGCTGGTGGGCGATGAGTCCTGGCCGGCAATCAGCCGCAGGTGGGCGCGCTCGCGCAAATGCCATAGCGTCACGCCCATCACCAGCGAGGCGGCCAGCAAAATGCCGAAGAGTAACTTCTGATGGCGGGGAATCATGGCTGACGAGCCTCCGCGCGCCACTCGACCAGCGCCGCCGCCAGCGCCGCGGCCATCCGCGCCTGGTATCCCGCGTCGTCCAGCCCATTCAGGATTTCGTGGTCGGCATCCCGCTCTGGGGCAATCTCCACGGCCACCGCCGGACACGTCATGCTATCCAATGGGGACAGGGAAGTGCGGCCCAGGGTCACGTTCATTCCGGTATGCTGCAGCACGGAGTTCAACACTCCCTCCAGCGCCAGCGAGCGCGATACCCACGCCGCCTGCGCGGTCTTCCAGGGAACAAGGCGCACCGGCTGAACCGGCGCGAGCGAAGAGGTAAACAGATGAACGCCCGAGCCGCTTTGAGAAGCATGAAGACTCAGGCAGGCCTGGGCTTGAGCGAAGTTGGCAATCTCCGCTCTTTTGTCCGGCTCAACCGTCGCATCGGATTCGCGCGTAGTGACCACCTGAATGCCACGCGCGCCGAGAAGCGACCGCAGCCGCACGCTCAGCGCTAGGGTGAAGGATTTTTCCAACAGATGATCGCCCAGCCGCCCGCCTGCATCGCTGCCGCCGTGAGCCGCGTCGAGCACCACCACAAAGCGCGCCGGCGGTGCGGGCGGAGCTTGGGCCACGGCAGGCACTGTGGTTGCTACGAGAACCGCGAAGGTCAAAAGAGGCAAGCAGACCCGGAGCGCCCGATTACAGGCTGCAATCTTACACCCGTTTTTGAAATGGCACACCTTCAGCCGTGCCGCAGAACAACCACAATCCATTTTCATTTCTTCTGCTGTGAAGTGCTGAGCGCAAACTTGTTAATCAGAAGCTGTCCCTCATCGCTGTCAAGTGGATTCAGACTCATATCCGTCGTCTCTGACGAGTCGGTTCGGAAGTAGGTATTCTTGATCTCGAAGTAGTAAACACTTCCGGCTTCGGTTGAGAAATGTGCAGCAGCCGTCTTGCGGTTTTTTTCCAATCCCACATTGCTTTGCCAGCTCGCGCAAAGATGATGAACTCCGGGATCAATGGAAAAGAACAGATAAGAGTTGCCGTGAGTGGCTCCCACCCACTTGCCATCAATTCCCGCTCTGGTGGTTGGCTTGAGTATCGAATTGAAGTTTGAAGCGTCCTCAATAAAATAGATAAGTGCTTTGCCGGACTCGGGTTGCGCAGGATGCTGCCCGTGGTTTGTTTTCACTTCAAACTTGACTGCATCGTCGCCACAACCCGGAGATCCGGCGTCATTGTCCTGCGCGAAAATCGTCAATGGAAGCAAGGTAAGTGAGAGTGCAACTATTCTGATGGCAATTCTGACCATGGAAATCACCTCTTACCTTCCTTAACGCATTCCGTTGAATTAAGTTGCGGAATACTAGAGAACCTATTTGAATCCCTTATGGCGCGGCTAAAGCCGCGCGCTTTCAAAGTGGAGATCAGTTCATCGTTCTCAGCTTACTCCAACGCATAAATCGTCAAACCGCTCAGCAGCTTGGGAAAGAAGTCAGTCGACTTTTGCGGCATCACATCGCCTGCGAAAGCTACCTCTTTCAATTGCTCCATCGAAACGGGATTGGTGAGGAAGGTAACATCGGCCTCGCCGCGGCGAACCTGGTCCACAGCCTCGCCCGCGTCGCGCAGATAGCGCAGATTCGTCTGCTCGCGAACTTTTTCCGCATCCAGCCCCAGCAGCCGGTCGAGCACAATCGAGTGCAACTGGCTCAAATCAAGCTGGCGCTGGCGCTCGGGCAGGTGGGCAAGCGCGGCGGCCACAGGCTCGGGCTTTGAGCGCAGCAGCAGCGCCCGGCCGCGAACGATCGCGACAAACGCCGTCCCGGTCTGCTTTCCTAGAGTTTCAATGTAGTCACTGGCTTCGGCCGTCTGCAGGGGCGTCACGGTGAAGAACTCTTCGGCGGCGCGCGCAAACTCGACCGGATCGAAGCCTTTCAGGCTGTGCACCACCCGGTGCGTGGGAAGAACGACCAGCCCGTCGGAATCCATGTTGACAAAGCTCATCATCACCGCGGCCTCGGGATACGGCGGCTGATTGTGCTGGCCAGGGCCGCTCTCTTTGGCCGGCGTGTCCGATGCGCTCTTTGGCGCGTGCTCTTTGGAATAATTCAGAGCCGTCTCGTAGCGATGGTGACCATCGGCGATGATCAGCTTCTTGTCGGCCATGGCCGTGGTCAGCAGATTAATAATATTCGGTTCGCTGACTCTCCACAGCCGGTGCAGCACCCCGTACTCGTCGGTAGTCTCGGCATCGGCCGGTCCTGCGTTGTCGTAGAGAATCTTCTCAATGCTGCCCGCCGGGTCAGAGTAGAGCATGAAAATCTGCCCAAAGTGTGCGTGCGTTGCTTTGAGCAGATTGAGCCGGTCGCCTTTGGGTTTGCTCAGCGTTTGCTCGTGGCGATAGACCACTTTCTCGCTATAGTCGTGCAACTTGCCGATGGCGATAAACCCGCGCCGTTCCTTCACAATCTCGGTTCCAGGCACCTTGAAACGCTGCGAATAGGCGAAAATGCACGGATCTTTCTCCTGCACCAGCACGCCCTCTTCACGCCACGCTCTGAAGTCGCGGCCCGCGCGCGTATACACATTCTCGCCTTGCTCGGCGTCAAACAGCTCTGGCTTGCCAAGAATGATGCGCACCAGATTGTAGGGGCTGCGGTCGTAGTAGGCCTGCTGCATCGCCGGCGTGATCTTGTCGTAGGGCTGCGTAACCACGTCATCGAGACGGACGGCAGAAGGATTATAGCGCCATGCGCGAAAAGGATAGATGCGGGCCATGAGGAAGGTCTTGCTCCCGTTCAAACGGTTGGATTTGCTCGCAACAAACCCCATTCCGCTCATAGCCGGGGCGTTGCACGCTTAGCGTAGATTGTACTCCAGAGGCTGTGAAAACCGCGTCCGAGGCAGCGTCCCAAGAGTGCGTTGTTGGTCTCTAAGCGGCTCAGAGGCGCGAAAGCCCCTCAACAATGGAGGGGCCTTCCTCTTGATCGGCAAAGAACAAGTGAAGCACACCAACCAATTTCTTATTTTTCGAGAAAGTGGTCAAAATTGAGCAGAATGGTTGGGCTGAAAGCGCGTATTGTCGTCCGTAACGCCAGTTTCCCTTCTCCGATCTGCCTACTAGAAAGCCCTCCCCCCCAGTACCCCCTGCACTAGCAGTCCCCGCACAATCGAAGCGATTCCCCAAGAACTGGCAGAAGCCGGGAGAAATCCCGGCGTATTTGTTGAGTGATGAAGTGACACGACACTGCCCGTTCCGGTCTGAAACCTGACTTCGTACCGCCATCTGGCGTAAAGTGTATTTAAAGCCAGTCCTCTAGAGGGATTGCCTTGACACCCCATCCATGCTCACGCCGATTCCCATGCGCTTTTGCCATCACGCGGTACTCGCGGTCGTTGTTGGCGGAGCGGCTCTTGCGCTGCCTCAATTGACCGCCCAGGCGGCGCAGGCTCCGGCCCCGCCATTGACTGTGGACCGCGACCCGGTTCGCTCTCCCGATGGTGAGCCGCCCCCGCAGCCGGTTTTGCCCAAACTGCCTGGGGGTTATGTTCTGCACGCCGATGTCGATGAGGTATCTCTCAATTGCACCGTCCTCGAGGGCAGCGAACTCATCATGGATCTGAAGAAGGAAAACTTCCAGGTCTTCGAAGACGGCGTCAAGCAGACCCTCATCAGCTTTCAACACGTCGACCTGCCCGTCTCCATTGCGCTGGTGATCGATAACTCCGGCTCCATGAGCCGCAAGCGTCCTTCGGTCAACAAAAGTACACTCGATCTGATTGAAGCCTCTAATCCACAGGATGAAGCCTTCGTCGTGAACTTTTCCGACGAAGCTTTCATCGATCAGGATTTTACCTCCGACGTGAGCAAGCTTCGCGATGGACTGAGCCACATCGAGGCCCGTGGCGGCACAGCGCTCTTTGACGCCGTGGTGGCCTCCGCCGACAAACTGGCCGCTGACGCCAAGCGCGCCAAGCAGGTCATTATCTTGATCACCGATGGGGAAGACAATGCCTCCACGCTGAGCCTGGAGCAGACCATCCACCGCGTCCAGCAGCTCTCTGGTCCGGTCATTTACTCCATAGGATTGCTCTTCGGCGATGAGGTCAGCCGCTCCGAGGTTCATCACGCGCAAAAGGCGCTCAAGGCGCTTTCCGATGAGACCGGCGGCATCGCTTTCTTTCCTAAAAATATAGAACAGATTGACGAGATCTCCGCCGAGGTAGCGCGCGATATTCGCAACCAATACACGCTCGGCTATCACTCCACCAAGCCCATGACCGAGCCGGGCTTCCGCATTGTCGAGGTCAAAGCCGAAAGCAAGAACCACGGCAAGCTCATCGTCCGCACCCGCACCGGTTATTTTCCCATGGGGCGGGTGGCGAAGAGACCTCCTGCCTAGGCGCAAAAGTAAAGCTCGTTGCCGTCAGCCTCTTCTGCCGAATTTGCTTTTTAGAGACTGAATCCGTAACGGACCAGCGCCTGTCCACACTATTTAAAAACTGCGGCTGGTTCATTCGGTTGACTGGCAGGGTGTGTAACGTTATCTTGGTAGCCTCGGCACGACATATCTTTTCAACATTCGAGAGCGGGAGCGGGGGAAGCGATGCGAATGCTGCAGGTCTTAAGATGGGCGCCGGTGTTGTTGGTCTGCCTGGCGGCAACCGCGGAAGCACAGCTCAAGATCGTCTGGAGCGAGCCGGTGATTCTGCGCAACGGTGCAGGCGCAGCGCGGTTAGTCCTGTCCAATTCCGGAAAGTCCGCCGTTCCTCTCAGCCTGAATACCGGGACTTTTTTGGACGAGACCTCGCACGCCAAGCTGCCCATGCCCAAGGTGACCTTCGCACTCGAAGCCGGGGCCGCGGATTTGCCGGCGCGCATCGGGCCGGGCCAATCGCTGCAGATTGTGGCCAGCGTCAGCAACATGGCCAGTTCGACCGCCGCTCATGCCACTGTCTTCAACCAGCTTGATGAGATTGGCGAATTGAATGCGGTGGCTGTGGATGTTCCGCTGAATATTACCCTCGAGGGCAACGGAACGCCAGAAAAACCGCTCAAGTTCGCATACGGGCGTACAGTGGCCCTCACGCTGAAGAATGGCGGCACCGAATTTTTCAGTCTCGATTGGCGATTCCAGCTCGGCGGCACCGTAGTCAAGAGCGGGTCGATGATTCTTACCCCTGATGGCCGGTCGCGAATCGTTCTTTCACCCCCCAAGGAAGTCTATTCGTGGAAGGACTTTGTCCGGCCCACAGAACGCAACGGCCTTTTGCTTGTGAGTCAGCACGGACCTCATGGCGTCTCAAGCGATCTGCTGCCGGTTCAGGCCATTCCCGTGAATCTCACCATGATGCGGCTGGGCCCGGATCAGACAGAAGTGCTCTTTGCCATTTATGTCATGGTCTTTTTGCTCATGGGAGGGCTGCTATCGCTGCTCGGCAGCTCGGTATTGCCAAACGTCTTGAAGAAGATTGCCCTGCACCGGCAGATTGCCGACCTTGCCAACCGCACCAGCAGCGTAAGCGCCCGGGTAGACTCATATCTGCGCGTTCTGCTTCGCCTGGAGCGGGCGAAGATCGGAATGGCGCTCAATGAAATAGGTCCGTTTTCGCTCTCCTCCGCGGAGAGGTTCGAAGACGTATCGGTGTCGATTGTCCGGCTGGCCAAGCGGCTCGCCGTGGCAGAGCGGCTGGATGAACTGCGGCGCAAATTTCAGGATGCTTCCGCAACCGCTCCGCCCTCCATCACCGATGATATCGACAGAACACTGCAGGCGGCCTCAAATCAACTGCATTCGTTTTCTCTGCCCGACGACGACGTGAATGCCGCCAATGTCTTTCTGAGCAATGCCCAGGCTTCGCTGGCCCTGCTCGATGACAGCGCTGCCCAGGCCAAACGGATCGCGGCAAACTTCAAGCAGTTGAAGGACCGCCTCCAGTCCTTCCCCGAAAATCTTTACAGCGATCTCAAGCTGGCCCTGCCGGGCACATTCGCTTTTCTCAATTTTGCATTCGACGATCCGGCCAACATTGTTCGCCCCATGTTTTTTGCCATCGATCATGCCATCGCCGCCATGCATGCGGTTCTGGACTATGCCATGGTCAGAGTTGCCATTCCGGTGGCTACCGCTTCGATGAGCGGAGACCCGGGAAAAGCATCGAGGGAACGCCTTCAGGAGCACGAACCCGAACTGATCTGCTTGCTTGGAACGCTCTCATGGAAGTCCCTGCGCGCGGCCACCACTCTGGTGCAGGAGATGCGCGAAGACATCTATGAAAGCGACGTTCTGGCGGAGATCGACAAAAAGCGGGCAGATGGTGAGAAGCGGGTCAGATTGGAATTCGATACGCAGAAGGCGAGGCCCTACCTGCCGGTGTATTTCTCAATTGCTTTCGACGATCCCCGCTTCTGCGGAGCCGCGGCGCTCAGCAGGCTGTCTTTCAAATGGAGTTTCCCCGGCGATTTGTCTGAGGAAGGTTCACGAGTCTGCCACTACTTCCTGGGAAATGAGCCGCTGGAAAACGAGCCCGAGGCAATCGATCATCAGCGCAAGATGTCGGGAAAAAAGCATTGCCGGTTGAGAAATGGGCGGAAGGTCAAGATTGCGGTTTCCGTGCAAAGCCACAAGAACCTGGATGCGGCGGACACGATTGAGGGCGTGCTTGAAATTCAGCCGCCCAAACCACATCAGGCCACGCGCGCATTTGCCGAAGCGGTGCGCTTCCTGATTGCATTTGGCGTGGCTCTCGCCGGGTTAGAAGCCGGCGCATTGGATCAGCTAGCCAAGCTCGACTTCTTTCCGGCGACGCTCGCGGTTGTGGTGCTCGGCTTCGGCGCCGACTCCATCAAGAACCTGCTGACGCAGGCGCCCAAGAAGAACGGATCAAATGCGTAGTTGGAGAAATCGCGGCGGAGTGTTCCAGTTTGGTCCGGTCCGCTTTCAGTTCGTTCTCGAATTTGTAGATCGCTTTCTGACATCCGCACGATAAAGCTTCATTTCATCAAGCCGATCAAGCATCTAGAGGCATTGGAATGAAACGACTTTGGATTGCGGCGGCGCTTTTTTCCGCTATGGCGTTATCGGGTTCCGCTCAGAGCCTTTCCGATTTGAATATTGAATTGCATGGCTACGCGACCCAGGGATTTCTCTACACCACTGAGAACAATATCTTCTCGACAAATTCCTCCTCGGGCAGTCCGGCATGGGATGAAGCTGTACTGAACATGACGGCTACGCCTACTCCGAAGCTGCGGGTCGGAATGCAGGCGCGCTATTTTTTGCTGGGAAATTATGGGAACAAGATTTCACTGGATTGGGCCGCCGCCGACTATAGTTTCAACGATCACGTTGGCGTGCGCTTTGGCAAGGTCAAGACGCCGATTGGATTGTTGAATGAGATACAGGATCTGGACCCCACCTACATCTGGTCGCTCTTGCCACAGAGTGTTTATCCACTCACCAGCCGCAATTCGACGCTCACGCATTATGGCGGAGTGGTGTATGGAAGCTTCAGTCTTGGCCAGAAAAAAGGCGATTTGGATTATCGCGTCTTCGGCGGCGAACAGATGGTCACAGCGGATGATCCCTCGATCACAGAAGGCGAAGAGGATTCAGGAATCATTCTTCCCAACGGATGGGGCGGCACCATGCTGGGAGCGACGCTGAAATGGAAGACACCTTTGCAGGGTCTGATGTTCGGCGCAACCGACGTCGACTTTCCTGCCGTCTGGAGTTCCCTGGCCGTCTACCAGGGTTCCAACGGCACGCAAAGCACGCCGCCCAGTCAGAGCCAATGGTACTTTGCGCGTTACGAGAAAAATAAAATCATGGTGGCGGGCGAATACTCGCGGCAGCAGTATCAAGGCGCAACTCAGTTTCCCGATGCTCCCGACGGCGATAGCACCTTCCGTTCCGATCCGCGAGGATGGTATGCGATGGCCAGTTACAAATTCACCCCGAAGTTTGCGCTTGGCGCCTATGTCAGCCAGTTCGTCGACTGGCAGTTGGATTATGGTCCGCCGCGCTATTCCAAGGATTGGACGTTTTCCGCGCGCTACGACTTCAATCAGTTCCTCTACGCCAAAGCCGAGCAGCACTTCATTGAGGGTACAAACATTGGCTATGACGATGCCACGAACCCCAATGGGTTGCAGCCCAATACCAAGCTGACCATTCTCAAAATAGGCGTCAGCTTCTAGCCCAAAGTCAAGAGAGGATAGCCATGAAATATAGAAGTCGAATTCTCATTCTTGTTGCGGCCCTGCTGTTGTTTGGATCGGTCGCCCGAGCGCAGGTCATCGTCATCGTCAATCCCGGTGTAAGCGCTGATTCTGTCTCGAAGGCCGCGCTCGAAAAAATCTTTACCGGCACATCCACTCGCTTGGGCTCCGGGGAACGCGTGGTCCCCGTTTTGTTAAAAGAAGGCCCGGTCCATTCAGCTTTTCTTTCCACCTATCTGGGAAAATCGCCCATTGCGTTGATTATTAACTGGCGATCTCTGGTTCTCTCCGGTCAGGGATCGATGCCGAAATCCTTCGACTCCGAGGCCGAGATGGTCAGTTATGTCGCTCGAACTCCGACGGCGATCGGATATATCGGAGAGAAGACTGCCCATGACAGCGTGAAGGTGTTGGAGGTTAAATAACGCGCGGGTTGATTTCGCGAAAAATTGTCCCGGTTTCTTTTGCGCAGATTCTGCATCCCGAACTTGAGCGCAGCCGTCAATGCTGCCCTGCTGCGATAAGCTAAAAGCAGGAGATCAAGCGCGAACCATGACCGATTCCCCTTGCAAATACTCGACTCTTGCCGTTCATGCCGGGCAATATCCCGACCCGCAGACCGGCGCCGTGAATGTGCCCGTTTACCTTTCCTCGACTTTTGAGCTGACCGGCATCGGAACGGACCGCGGCTGGGACTACTCGCGTGCGGGAAACCCCACTCGCGACCGGCTGGAAGAGGCGCTGGCAGCTCTCGAAGGCGGACACAGCGCACATGCCTTCACCACTGGAATGGCGGCTATTTCAGCGCTCGTAGCGATGCTGCGCGCGGGCGACCACCTGATCTGCTCGAAGGATGTATACGCCGGCACCGTGCGCCTCTTTGACCGCATCGTCTCCGGCTACGGCATCGTGATCGAGTACGTTGACACCAGCAATCTTGCAGCCGTCGAAGCCGCCATACGGCCCACTACCCGGCTGATTCACATTGAGACCCCGAGCAATCCGCTGATGGTTCTCACCGACATTGCCGCCGTCAGCAAAATCGCCCACGCGCGCGGCGTCGAAGTCAGCGTGGACAACACCTTTTTGTCGCCGGTTCTGCAGAGTCCTTTGGCCCTGGGCGCTGACATCGTGATGCACTCGACAACTAAATACCTCAATGGCCATTCCGATGGGCTGGGCGGCGCGCTGATCGGGTCGACCCCGGAGCACAAAGAAAAGTTTTTGCTGGTGCAAAAAGCAGCCGGTGGAGTGATGTCGCCCTTCGAGTGCTTCCTGGTTCTGCGCGGCATCAAGACGCTCCCTTTGCGCATCAAGCAGCACGAGGAGAATGGCCGCGCAGTGGCGGAATTTCTCTCCACTCATCCCAAGGTCAGCAAGCTCGCCTATCCCGGCCTGAAGACTCATCCCCAGTACGATCTGGCCGTCAAGCAGCAGCGCGGATTCGGTTCCATGATGAGCTTCGAGGTCTCGTCGCGCGAGGCCGCTGGCCGCTTCCTCGCCGCCATCAAGCTTTTCCTCAGCGCGGAATCGCTCGGCGGAGTTGAGTCGCTGGCCTCGCACTCAGCCACCACTACCCATGGTTCAGTCAGCGAAGAGGTGCGCGCGTCCATGGGAATTACGCAAGGCCGCGTGCGTCTCTCCGTTGGAATCGAAGACAAGGAAGACCTGATCGCCGATCTGGAGCAGGCTCTGGCTGCGGTGTAAGGAAGTTATGCCTGACCTGACGTTATTACTGGCCATCGACACCTGCGGCCCCACCGGTTCGGTGGCGTTGGGGCGCGTCTCCGGCCAATCTGTCGAAATCCTGGGCCAGATCGAGCTTGAAGGACAAAACTACTCTTCGACCTTGATCGCGGCCGTCAGCAATCTGCTGCGTCATGCGAAATTCAAGCTGAGTCAGCTTCAGGCCATCGTGGCCGTGAGCGGCCCAGGCAGCTTCACCGGTGTGCGCGTGGGCTTGGCTGCGGTGAAGGGACTGGCCGAGGCCGCACAGATTCCCGTGGTTGCCGTCTCGCGATTGGAAGTGTTGGCTGCGAAAGTTGGAACAGATGCGGCGGCCCTCGATGCCCATCGCCAAGAGCTCTACCTGCGGCTGGCTCTGCCGCCAACAGAAATGCTGGCTGGAGCCAAGGAACTTGCCGCCATTGATCCCGCGCCCGTGCGGATCGCCCTTTGCGACGAGATCGTTGCACCGCTCCTTCAATTAGCATGGCCAGCCGCTGAGCTGATCCGCACCACCGCGCCCACCGCCGCAGATGCCTTGCGGCTCGCACATTCCAGGGTCGCAGCCGGAGAGTTTGTTGACTTGGCGCTTCTCGACGGCCATTACCTCCGCCGCTCGGACGCTGAAATCTTCGGTGAGCCAGCCTCGGCCTTGCCGCGAAGCAAATGAATCCCAAACCGCAAGCCGTGTCTGTCCGCCCCATGACGACAGCGGATCTGGACCAGGTGATCGAGATCGCCGAAAGCCTGAGCCAAGCGCCCCGTTGGCCTCGCTCCGCTTACCTGACCGCGCTTGACCCCAATGCCACGCCACGCCGCATAGCGCTGGTGGCTCAGGGACTTGCGGCCAACTCGGTCGCCGGATTTGCCGTGGCCAGCCTGATCCCGCCCCAGGCCGAACTGGAGATGATTGCGGTTGCCCCCCCGGCTCAGCGTCATGGGGTCGCCCGGGCGCTCTTTGCCGCGCTGGCAGCCGAATTGCGCGCCGCCCTGGTTACGGAGGTCATCCTGGAAGTCCGCGCTTCAAACCAGCCCGCGCTCGAACTTTACCGGCGAATAGATTTTGTTGTAAGTGGACACAGGAAGCGCTATTATCAGAGTCCAGTTGAAGATGCTGTTCAGATGCGCCTCCGGCTTTGAGAGCCGTGCGCTTCCGGCTGCACGAATGGGGTTTCCGTGGCGGCAATAGAAGTGATTGTGATCGCCGTCACGAAAGATAGATTTTTTGCCCAGAAATCCACAATAGAGTTACTTCCGGTTCATTTTTGACTTGCGGTTCGCGCCATTTCGGCGATATATGTAAGTGTTCCTTAACATTTCGGAGGTGCTGGATGGATGAAATTCAGGATTCCACGCTGAGCAAGGAAATCAATCGCCTGCAAGACGAACATCATCAATATGCTCAGCGGCTGGAAGAGTTGCTGCAGAAGCCTTATCTCTCCACAGAGGAGCAGATCGAGGAAATCAAGCTCAAGAAGCTAAAGCTGCATACCAAGGATTCCATCTTTGCCCTGGAACGCAGAATGCCGGTCGTTGCTTAGGCTTTTGCGGCAACGTTGAATGCAGGCGAATTGTCCGAGTGCCAGCGATGCGCGGCCTCCGAGTGGGAAGTGTGCCACCGGTGCCGCGCATTGCTGTTTCTGCCGACGGGCCGACTGGCCGCATAGCCGTATAATCGTCTGGGACTATGGTTCGAGACGGTTACATCTACGGTTTGAGTTTGCTGGCAGTCGCGGTTGTGCTGGCATGGGCCACGGGCAACTGGGCGTGGAGCATTGCGCCCGTGCTTCTGGCGGCGTTTTTTCTCTGGTTCTTCCGCGATCCTGAGCGTGCTATTCCTTCGGAGCCAGGCCTGATTGTTTCGCCCGGTGATGGCTTGGTCACTGAAACCGTCACCATCGATACCCCGGAAGGGAAACGTCAGCGCATCAGCATCTTCCTCAGCGTTTTTGACGTGCATGTGAATCGCTCGCCCATCGCCGGCGTCCTCAGCAGTGTGCGCTACCAAAAGGGCCAATACCTCAACGCCATGAACCCCGCCTCGGCCGACCAGAATGAGCAGAATATCGCCACCGTGTTGGGCGAAGGCGGCCTCGAAGTGACATTCAAACAGATTGCCGGTTTGCTGGCGCGGCGCATTGTCTTCAACCTGCGCGAGGGCGACCGCGTTGAGCGCGGCCAGCGCGTGGGGTTGATCAAATTCGGCTCCCGCGTCAATGTGCTGCTGCCGGCTGCGGCTGAACTCCGCGTCAAGGTCGGCCAGCGGGTCAAAGGCGGAGCGAGCATACTGGCGGCCATGCCACCGCAAACATCCGTGTCCGATCAAGGCCTAAATGGAGGCCGCTCTTGAATCACGTTGACCCCGCACTTGCCAAAGCCAGAGCACGGGCGCAACTGCGCCGGGGAATGTTTCTGCTGCCGTCGTTGTTTACCGTCGGCAACATCGCCGCCGGCTTCTTCTCCATCACTGAGACCATGCGGGCGCTTGCGGGCGTGGGCGACGCGCACACCCACCTTGACTGGGCAGCCCTTGCCATTCTTATCGCCATTCCGCTGGACTCGCTCGATGGCCGCATCGCCCGCATGACCAACACCTGCAGCGACTTTGGCAAAGAGCTGGATTCGCTGGCCGACGCCATTACTTTCGGGGTCGCGCCCAGCCTGCTGGCTCTCATCTGGGGCTTCCATTTCCTGCCCGATTCCATCAACCCGCAGTTGCACGAGAACCTGATTCACGCCGGCTCATTCATCTGCTTCCTCTTTCTCATCGGTGGAGTTTCGCGCCTTGCCCGCTTCAACATCAGCCACGACGCTCAGCCGCGCAATCCAGGCCGTCCGGGACGCAAGTATTTTGTGGGCATGCCGATTCCCGCCGCGGCCGGCCTGGTCGCAGCCAGCGTTCATCTCTGCTCCGGCTACCCCACCGAGGCTTGGTGGGTGGCCGTTATCTGGCTGGTTCTGGTCGGCACGAGCGGCTTTCTTATGGTCAGCACCTGGCGCTTCTGGTCTGGCAAAGAGCTTAGCCTCTCTCGCCGTCATCCCTTCCAGGTTCTATTTTTCATTTCGATTGTGCTTTTCGTGATCGTCAGATACTCCCAGGGTGTACTCTTTTCGCTGGCCCTGATCTATATGTTCAGCGGCATATGGGCGCGCGCCGCCTACTCATGGGCGCTTCGTCGCCGCAAGCTGCCGGCCGTCATAGAACCAGCGCCGCCGAACCACATCTAAACAAACCAAAGGACGCCTGTGTACAAGATCGCCATTGTCGGAGCATCTACCCTCGTGGGCCGCGAGCTCAAGGAAGCCCTGTCGGAGTCGCCCCTTGCGGCCGCCAACTTCGTGCTCCTCGATGAAGACGAAGTGCAGGGCCAGTTGGACCAGGTGGGCGACGAAATCACCTTCGTTCAGGCCATCGCCCCCGACGCCTTTGAGCGCGTCGATTTCACTTTCTTCTGCGGCTCTGAAGACCTGACCCGCCGTCATTGGCGCGAAGCTCTCCGCGCGGGCTCCACGGTGCTCGACTTGAGCGGCGCGCTCGATCAGGAAGCCGGTGTGCTGGTGCGCGCTCCCTGGCTCGGCTCTGAGGCAGCGACCGTTGACTTGTTCACGCCCGCCGTCGTCCCCGCCCATCCCGCGGCGTTGGCACTGGGTCTTGTCCTCGATCGGCTCCAGCAGGTTGTCGAGGTCCGCAGTGCCTACACGACGCTTCTGTTGCCTGCCAGCGAGTTTGGACGCGCTGCTCTGGACGAACTTCATCAGCAGACCGTGAACTTGCTCAGCTTCCAGACAATTCCGCGCCAACTCTACGACACGCAAGCGGCCTATAACCTGCTCGCGGGCCTGGGTGAAGCCGCCAAAATCAGTTTGAGCGCAGTCGAAGCCCGCGTTCGCTATCACTACGAAACGCTCTCGGCAGGCCGCTGGCCCGCGCTCGCATTGCAAGTCGTCTCCGCACCCGTCTTCCACGGCCACACCTTCTCGATTGCCATCGAGCTTGATCGGCCCATCGAAATTGCCGCACTGGAAGAAGCCCTCAGCGGTACTCACATTGACCTGGTTCTCGAAGACACGGATTCCCCGTCGAACCTGACCGCTACCGGACAAGACGATGTTCTGGTCAGATTGCGCCCTGAGACAGCGGCCCGCAACTCCAGTCAGATTGATCGTCTCTGGCTTTGGGCCGCCTCTGACAATCTCCGCGTGCAGGCGCAGAATGCCGTCGAGTGCGCGCTCGACCTGCGCCGCCTCCGCCCCCAGGGAACCGTGCAATAAGGCGCGCAACCGGATCGAGACGCTCAATAAGCAATCAGTGCTTGCTGTTGCCTGATTTCGAGGGTGCCACGCCGGTGGACTCGCGGATGACCAATTCAGGAGCCATCACAATCTCGGCGGCGTACGCGCGTTCGCGGTCGGCGATGCGCTCCAAAAGCACTTCGGCTCCGCGCCTGCCCATATCTAAAAGTGGCTGGCGGACGGTGGTCAGCGAAGGCGTTGTATAGGCCGCGGACTGGATGTCGTCGAAGCCGACAACGGAAACATCGCCGGGTACGGACAGCCCTGCGTCCTTGAGGGCGCGGATAGCGCCGATGGCGGCGATGTCGTTAAAGCAGAAGATGGCCGTGAAGTTGCGAGTCTTTTCGAGCAGCGCCTGCATGGATTTGTAGCCAATCTCGGGCGCCATCGGATGGTATCCGGCCTTCATTTGCCAGCCGGCGGAGTCGATGCGAATGACCAGTGCCGGATCGAGCTTGAGACCCAGCTCCCGCGTAACCTCCTGAATAGCCTGCCAGCGGAATTCGGAATCGGGGATGGCGCGCGGGCCGCGCATAAAGGCGATGCGGCGATGGCCAAGCTCATGGAGATGAGCAAGCGCCAGCTCCACAGCGCGATGATGGTCCAGCACGATGTTGGTGACGTTTTCGACCGCGGTGTGGGCGGAGATGGCGACCACCGGAACCGATGCCGCGATATGGTCGGCGGGAGTGTTCAGCAGCAGCAAGCCGTCCACTGCGCGCTCCACCAGCATGAGCGGATACTGCTCGATCAGCTTCTCTTTCCATTCATGGCAGGCGGTGAAGTAGAAGTAATTAGCGGAGGCAAGCTTCTCGACCACGCCGCTCATGACGCGGGTGAAGTAGCCTTCGCTCAGGTCGGGAGCCAGCACGCCCACACTCAAGGAACGGCTCTGGCGCAGCGACCGGGCAAAATAGTTGGGCCGGTAGTTGAGCTTTTCAGCGGCCTCGAGAACCCGGTTGTGGGTCTCCTGAGGGATGGATTTGGCAGCGGGGGAGTTGTTCAGGACCAGCGAGACCGTGGTCTGCGAAAGCTCCAGGTGCTCGGCGAGCATTTTCAGGTTAACGTGTCCAGACAGTGTGCCAGACTTTTCCATGGCCATGATGGATTTGTAGCACGTTTTACTAGGAAGACGCACGCGAAATCCTTTAATACATCGATTTTCTACTGCGTTTTTTTGGCTAAGCGCTTTTGCCGGCCTGGCGGTGGCCGCTTTGCGGCTGAAAAGAACGTTTACTCGATCTGCCAAGCCGGGTTCTGCTATTGATTAAAGCAGATTTTCTTGCTGTATGCGCTTGATTTAGCAGGATTGTAACCTCCTGTTCATCTAAGAACGATAGCCTGAAGTTGGTGATAGCCCAAGTGCCCGAGATTCGCATCCGTCAGTCTCAGCCTTTGCCTGAGTCCAGCTCGCCAGGCGAGTCAGCTCCGGCAGAGCCGACTCCTGTTGAGGATTCGGCGATTCGCAGCTTTCTTCTCGCGCGCGGCAACTCGGCGATGGCCGACCGCGGCTTCCACTTGTTGATGGTGCTCTGCGCATTGAGCATCTTCGGCATCGTGGTGCTGATTGCCACCGAGTTGGTGGTGCGATCGCGGCTCGCGTGGAACCAGTTCGGCCTGGACTTCTTCTACAAAGCCTTCATCGATACTTATACCAACAAGCCCATGTACTGGGATCCGGTGAACGGGCATTTCAGCGCCCTGCCGTTTCTCTATGGCACACTGGTCTCGTCGTTTCTGGCCCTCTTGTTGGCAGTTCCGCTGGCAGTTGGCGTCGCAGTATTTTTGACGGAAATGTGCCCAACACTGCTGCGAGGACCGCTGGCCTTTGTCACCGAGCTATTGGCGGCAATTCCCAGCGTGATCTACGGACTCTGGGCGGGATTCGTGCTGGTGCCGCTGCTCAAACAATATGTGAATCCCTGGCTCATCAAAGGATTCGGCTGGACGGGCTTCTTTACCGACGACAACCCCACCGGCTTGGGCTTTCTGGCGGCAGGCGTGATTCTGGCCATCATGATTCTGCCGATTATCTCCTCGTTGACGCGCGAGGTCATGACAGCGGTTCCCAATTCGCAGCGCGAGGCGGTGCTGGCCCTGGGCGCCACGCGCTGGGAGATGATTCGAATGGGCGTGCTGCGGAATGCGCGCATCGGAATCGTGGGCGCGATTATTTTGGGCCTGGGCCGCGCGCTGGGTGAGACGATCGCGGTCGCTATGGTGATCGGCAACAACCCGCAGATTAGTCGCTCGCTCTTGGCCAATGGCAGTACCATGTCGTCGGTGATTGCCAACGAGTTTGCCGAAGCATCGAGCGATTTGCATTTGAGCGCATTGATGGAACTCGGGCTGGCGCTGTTCATCGTTACGATCATCGTGAACGCGTTCGCTCAGATGCTGGTGTGGGCAGTCACAAGAGGCACGCCCTCATCGGCGCATTGAAATGCAAGTTATAGCTCTGAGCCTCTAGCTAAGAGCTAAAGGCTAAGAGCTAAAAGCTAAAAGCTAGAAGCTAGAGGCTAGAAGCAAGAAGCAAGAAGCTGCTGTTAAGGAGAAGGAACCTGAAAGAAGAACACAAGCTGCGAGCGCGGATGCGGACGTTCGAAGATGGCGCGGTCACCAGCCTCGCGGTGCTTGCCACCGTGCTGGTCGTGGCGCCGCTCGTCGCAGTGTTTATCTATGTGATCTTCAAAGGCGCCAGCTCGCTGAATCTGGCCTTTTTCACTCACAATCCCGTGCCTGTGGGTGAGGTTGGCGGCGGCATGGCCAACGCCATCGTCGGTTCCGCGATTCTGCTCACCGTAGGCAGCCTGCTGGGGATTCCGGTGGGCATAGCAGGCGGCATTTTTCTGGCCGAGTATGGGCGCGGCACCAAGCTGGCCAATGCGGTGCGCTTTACGGCTGACGTGCTCAACGGAGTTCCGTCAATCGTGATGGGCATCGCCGTGTACTCGCTTGTGGTAGTGCCGCAAGGACACTTTTCGGCATTTTCAGGCGGCGTGGCGCTGGGGATCATGATGATTCCCACCGTTTGCCGCACCACCGAAGAGATGCTCTTGATGGTGCCGAATGCCGTGCGCGAGGCGGCGCTGGCGCTGGGCGTGCCCAACTGGCGCTCGGTGCTGTCGATTACCGTCAAAACCGCTTCGCCTGGCATTATCACCGGCTGCATGCTGGCTTTTGCGCGCGTGGCTGGCGAAACAGCGCCATTGATTTTTACCGCCTTCGGCAACGTGGGCTGGAACGAGAAACTCAGCGAACCTATCGCTGCCTTGCCCTTGCAGATTTACGTCTACGCGCTCTCTCCCTATGACGAATGGCACCGGCTGGCGTGGGCCGGGGCGCTGGTCTTGATTGTGCTGATTGTGTTTGCCGTTTCGCTGGTGCGCTATGTGACCAGCCGTGGCGTGATGAAAGGGGCAAGCTAAGTGGGCGTCGGCATTGAAGTCTCCAACCTGAACGCGTGGTATGGAACGAATCACAGCTTACAGGACATCAACCTCAACATACCGGGGAATCATGCGACCGCGCTGATTGGACCTTCGGGCTGCGGTAAAAGCACATTCGTGCGCTGCCTCAATCGCATGCACGAAACCAATCCCGTTGCGCGCGTCACGGGCACGGTGCGCATCGGCGACATGGATATCTACGAGGATTGCAAGCCGGTCGAGATTCGCCGCCGTGTGGGCATGGTTTTCCAGCGGCCCAATCCCTTTCCCACCATGTCCATCTACGACAATGTGGCCGCGGGGCTCAAGTTGAACGGCTATAGCAATCGGCACGCGCTCGACGAGATCGTCGAAAAGTCGCTGAAAAATTCCGCCCTCTGGGAAGAGGTGAAGGACGATCTGCGCAAAAAATCAGGTGCGAGTCTTTCGGGCGGCCAGCAGCAGCGCTTATGCATTGCGCGCGCCTTGGCCGTGGACCCCGAGGTATTGCTGATGGACGAGCCGGCCTCGGCACTCGACCCGGTTTCCACATCGAAAATCGAAGACCTGATCTTCCAATTGAAATCGCAGTACACTATTGTGATTGTGACTCACAACATGCAGCAGGCTGCCCGCGTGGCCGAGAAGACGGGCTTCTTTTTGAATGGCCGCATGGTAGAGTTCGACACGACGCATAAAATATTCACCAATCCCAGCGACAAACGCACTGAGGATTACATCACAGGCAGGTTCGGATGACGCGCATACGCTTTCAACAAAGTCTGGACGAACTGAAGGAACAACTGCTGGTGATGGCCGGTCTCGCCGAGCAGGCTATTCAGCGCGCCATCGAAGCCTATCGCGTGCGCGACCTGTCGATTTGCGACTTGGTCAATCGCAGCGAGATTGCCATTAACCGTCTGGAACGCGACATCGATCAGGCTGCGCTCGACCTGCTGGCAATGGAACAGCCCATGGCCATTGATCTGCGTTTTATCCTGAGCGTCATCAAGATCAACGCCGACCTGGAGCGCGTGGGCGACGGGGCCAAGGCCATCAGCGACCGCGTGCGCAGCATGGAGCAAATGGCCCAGGCCGAACTGCCGGTCGACATTCCGCGAATGGCTTCGCTGGCTGCGGAGATGGTGCGCAAGAGTCTGCAATCGTTTATTGAGGCCGACGCAGAGTTAGCCGGCACCGTGCTCGCCATGGACGACGCCGTAGACGCCATGAACCGTGCGGCCTATAAGGCACTGATCAAAGTCATGCAGGAGCACAGCCATCTGGCGCCGCAAGCCTTGAACGCGCTGATGATTTCGCGGGCTCTGGAGCGCGTGGCCGATCACGCGACCAATATTGCCGAAGACGTAATCTTCTGGGTGCAAGGCTCGGACGTGCGCCATCACAAGAGTTTGAAGGCTGAACCCGACCCTCACGCCATGGAGTAGAATTCCCCGGTCATGTTGGGAATGATTTGCTCTAGTGACAGGCCGCTTGATCCTGGAATTCGTGACTCTCCGTCATGGAAACAAAACCTTGTGCGCAATTCAGAATCTGATCTTCAAGAGGAGTGTTGTGGAAGCTGTCCGTTGAAATGAACGCGTCCTGCTTGCGCATCGCGAGGTAGAGTTCGCTCAGCTTTTGCATGTTACTCAATTCAGCAGAGAGCAGTGGGAGCGCGCCGCGGTCGTCGTCCGTAGCAACTGCGGCGGAAGCAAGAGCCAGGTTTTTTTCAGCCGCTCTTTGATGCGCGGATATCCAATCTTCTGCGACGGGAGAGTTATTCTCGACCCCGTTGACGATAGCCGCTCGCCACTCCCGGATCAAGCTCATCTCTTCAATGCCTACCTGGATGAAAGCTGTCGACAAACCTTTTTTTGCAACCGGCTCTGATGCCTGTGCCTGTGCCGGTGCCGGTGCAGGTGCTGGTGCTCGGGCCGGCGCCAGCACCTCTGAACCCGAGGAGGGAAGGGTGAGAATGGTCTGATTGCCTTTGAATGAGAGAGTTCCTTTGGTTAAACGGGTAAGTGCTTCAATTTCGACATACGACTTGCCATTGACCACAACGATCGGTGTTTCACCCGCATCCCCGGTAATTGTAAATGTGGCAGCCTTCCGGGTTTGCGCGCCGCCATTTTGCGGCAGCATCAGAAAAAAAGCAGACACAGAGGCAATCAAAGCTAGTTTCGTTTTCATAGGAATTCCCCATCATTCTGGAATTAGCTTTCCATTGCTTGATCTTGCATACTGTTCAATTGTGCGCACAAATATTAGGATGGCTCAGAGGCGCGGAAGACGTGATTTATTTATTGTCCGAAGGCCAGCACCGCCAGCAGCAATATCCAGGCCAGGCTCATGGTATGCCAATACCAGGCAGTCGCGTCCACGGCGATCTGGCGGAAGTCGATGCGTCGCAGCCAACCCAAAGCGCTCAGGCAAAGGATAAGTGCCGCTACGCCGAGTAGTAAGTGGGCCGCATGAAATCCGGTGAAGAGATAAATGAAAGTGCCGGCTGGGGTTGAGTATTGATCGAAGGCAAAGCCGCGTGCCGTCAACTGCATCCAGACCATCCATTGTCCGGCGAGAAAGAGCGCGCCCAGAGCCAGTGTCGCGCCCAGCCAGGGCAGAGCGCGATGGAGCGCCGGGCGGCCCATTCCAAGCCACTCTTCGAGCGCGTCAATCTCACGGAAGATATTGCGCCGCGCTAACTCCATCGTCACACAACTCAGCAGCAGGACGGCGGTGTTGAGATAGAGAATTGGCGGCAGCGGAATGGGATGCCAGTCGCCAATTTGCTCATGCGTGCGCGGGTCCATCTGCGTGTGCCCGTGGAAGGCAAAGAAGATAGAGACCAGCACGGCAAAGATCAGCATGTCGCCCGCGAGGGCCGCAAAAAGGAAAAAGCGAATGCGCAGTAGGAGTTGGCGCGGGCTGCCTGGCTGGCTCTTCCAACTGTCGTCACCGCCGCCGTCACCGCCGCCGCCGGTGGGACGCCGGATCACTGGCGGTTGCCCGCCAAACCCCGGCTCTCGCCGTTGCTTCTTCGCCGGTGTCTGCGTGAGGGTAGTGGGCATAGCGAGCCTCTGTGTAAATGAGATTACTCCTACTTTGGATTGGACGCATCAGTATTCTGAAAGGTGGTCCCCGCCCGGTGAAGAAGGAATTCCCAAGAACGATCAAGATTGATTTTGGCGCGCTGCGCGGAACCGATTTGGCAGCGAGTTTATTCGTCGGCCGCAACGACGGATTCGACAAAAAGGCGATGAACGCGGTGGTCGGCTGATAGCTCCGGATGAAAAGTCGCAGCCATGACGCGGCCTTGCCTCACCAGCACGGGGAATCCATCGCGCTCTGCGAGCACTTGCACGCCGGCGCCTGTGGCAACAATGCGCGGGGCGCGGATAAAAACCATTTCGAGTGGCCCGCCGGCGAGCGTAGTTTCGGCAGTCACAATAGCCGAATCAATCTGACGGCCGTAGGCGTTGCGTTCGACCACGGCATCAAGCAGCCCGAGCGAGCGCTGCGCCGGGTTGAGCACCTCGCGCGCCAGCAGAATCGCACCCGCGCAGGTGCCAAAGACGGGATGCGTGCCACAGAACTTCTGCAACGACTCGAAGAAGCCGTGCTTTGCAAGAAAATGCAGCATGGTGGTTGATTCGCCGCCAGGCAGAATCAGCGCATCGATTCCGGCCAGTGCGCCGGGCTTGCGAATTTCAATCGGCTCAGCGCCCGAGGCAGTGAGCGCCTCGGCATGTGCGGCATAATCGCCTTGGATAGCCAGCACGCCGATGCGTGGGCGGGTTATTTGCGTCAAGCGTGTTCTCCTGGTTTTTCTGAAAAGGGATTGAAGACCTCCACATCGAGAGCTTCAAAGTCTTTTACGTTGCGTGTGACGACGGTCAGGCGATGAATGCGGGCCGTGGCGGCGATTAAACCATCCTCCCACTTCGCTTCGGTGCGGCCCTTCAACATCCTCGCCCATTCGCGAAAAATAGCCTCACTCGTTGGCAAAATTTCATACAAGGAAGCTACGCGGTCGATCCACGCGCCAATCTCCTCGGCCTTCTGCGGATTCTGTCGCCGTGTAAGCTCCACACCTTTTTGCAACTCGCCCAGCGTGACCGCGGCTAGAAAGATCTCGCTATCGCGGACGGTGCGAATCCATGCAAGAACGGCTGGATGCGGACGCGGCTTACGCGTCTCCGAAACGATGTTGGTGTCGAACAGATACATGGGGCCTACTCGAACTCAACCGGAAGGCGGCCCGGATTTTCTCCGCGAGGTGGCACAATATCTTCGAATCGAGGGCCGCCCGGATCGAGCAGTATCTCCTTGAGCGAGGGCCTCGCCTGAGACTTCAATCGCTTCCACTCATCGATCGGAACCAGAACCGCAGTCTCCACACCGCGCCGGGTAAGCATCTGCGGGCCCTCCTTGAGAGTGGCGTCGAGCAGTTCGCTGAACCGCGCCTTCGCATCATAGACCTGCCAAACCATGGGAATCTCCACCTATATAGTCATATCACTAGTCATCTGACCATGTCAACCAGCTGCGGTTGGGCCGAGATTCTAACTTCGCTGGTTCAGGCTCGCAGCTCTTCGACTCGTTGCAGAGGCATGATCCGAGCAACGCGTTCCATGACCTTCTTGTCCTGTTCCGCCATCTTCAGGTCGTAGGTTGCCTGCAACCGCATCCACACTTCTGGCGAGCCGCCCAGCAGTCGAGAAATCTTCAGGCACATGGCAGCTGAAAGAGGCCTGCGCTCCGCCAGAATGTCGTGAAGCATCTGGCGAGAGACGCCGAGAGCCTTTGCTGCCGCCATGACAGACAAGCCAGCAGACGGCAGAATGTCTTCTTTGAGAATCTCACCCGGATGAACCGGTGGCAGTCCGCTTTTTCTCTGCATAACGCTCTCCCTGAACAGCCGCATCGCAAGCAGCTAATGATAATCCTCGAAATCGATATCCAAAGCAGTTTCACCAGACCAGCCGAAGGTGATTCGGTAATTTGCGGTCACCCGTATCGACCATCGTTTCGGTTTGCCTTGCAGGCTGTGGAAGTGAAAGCCGGCGATGTTCAACTCTTCCGGTAAACTCGCGACTTCAATTAACTGCAAGATGCGAATGCACTTTCTGATGTGATCGGAACCAATCCGGCGAGTCTTGCCAGTGAGGTAAATCTCTTCAAGTCCCTTGTGCCTGAACTCGCCGATCATTTTCAAAATGTATACTATTTAGTTTACAGTGTCAAACGCCTCCGGCGCAGTGCGAGAGCTCCACACATTGCGGAACGCACCCTCAGTATCGTGACGCGCCAGCCGGAGCCAGCGCTCAAATTCTTCGCTGACGACGGCGCAGCTATTTGGTTTCCGCGCGGCGAACTTCTCTTTGCAGTATCGCCTGCCTATCGTGAGTAGTATCATCTGCATACCTTGACGCACGGCATGAGCAAGGCAAAGGAGAGTTCGATGAAGAAAGTTCTTCGATTGAGTTTTGTGGCTGCGCTTTGTGTCCTGTTTGTACAGAGTGCTTTGGCAGGTGCGCCGTTGAAGGGAATCGACGTGAAGCTGGGAAAGAATCCCGGCGGAGGCTGCGCGGCACGTACAACGGACAGTACAGGCAAGGCCAACTTTGGCGTGTGGCCGAAAGGCAATTACACGCTCAGCTTTGCACCTGCCGCGGTTCCAAAGGAAGGCACTCCATCGGCAAGCAGCGCGAAGGCCGTGGCTCCGGTCGCCTCGAAGTTGCACGTGGTCATTCAGGGCGCGAGTGGCGGCAAGATCGAGCGGGAGATTGATTCCGGCGCGACTTCAGCGCGCGTTGCTCCCCTCCAGTTTTCGCTGAGCGGAGGCGAGCAGCTTGTGGTTGTTGTGACTGCGTCAGAGTGAAGCGCCGGACGATTTCAAACGATTCGTGCAGCAATCCAACCCTCAAACACAAAAAGGCCCGGACTCATCATCCGGGCCTTTCTGTATTGATCTTCACAGTGGAACCCTATAGCTAATAGCTAACAGCTAACAGCTAAAAGCTAAAAGCTAACAGCTAAAAGCTAAAAGCTAACAGCTAAAAGCTAAAAGCTAAAAGCTAGAAGCTAGAGGCTAGAAGCTAGAAGCTAGAAACTCTTCCTACTGACCGCCAGGTCCACGACCACCACCACCACCACCCGGTCCACCCGGACGACGGCGACGGCGGCGATTCTTGTTGTCGGGCTTCGGTCTGCCCGCGCCGCCTGGTGCGCCAACTGCCTGTCCTACTAGAACCGGCGCGCCGTCCACGCGGTTGAAGTTCGGCTCGTTGTCTTCGTCGATTTCCTCAACTCCATCCTCGTCAAAGTCGTCTCCGCCTTCAATCAGGATGGTGCTCTGGTTCGACTTGGGCTGACGCTCGTCGAACTCATTGCGGGGCTTGCCCGGTGCGGCAGCAAAGGCAGGAGCAGCGGCAAATTCCGGAGCACCACCTTCCGTCTCATCCGGAGCAACCGGTGCGGGAGTCGTCAACCCCAGCTTGGCCTTTTGCTCCTTGATGAGCGCCTTGCGGCTCAGCTTGATGCGATTGCCTTCGATGGCCAATACCTTCACCATGATTTGATCGCCCTCGCTCAGCTCGTCCTTCACTTCCTTCACGCGGTGCTCGGCGATTTCGGAGATATGCAGCAAACCATCGGTGCCAGGGAAGAGCTCGACAAACGCGCCAAACTCCGCCAGACGAACCACCTTGCCCAGATAAACCTTGCCAATCTCGGGCACTGCGGTCAGGTTGCCAATGATTTCCAACGCCTTCTTCAATCCCTCAGCATCGCAAGAAGCCACGCTGACCTTGCCCGTGTCGTCCACATCGATTTTGGCGCCGGTCTGCTCAATGATGCCGCGGATCGTCGCGCCACCCTTGCCGATCAGATCGCGAATTTTGTCGGTGGGAATCATGATGGTTTCAATGCGCGGCGCATAAGCGGAGCGCTCGGTGCGCGGGCCATCCAGCGCCGCGTCCATCTTGTCCAGCAGGAACAACCGGCCGCGACGCGCCTGCTCCATCGCCTTCTCAAGAATCTCGCGCGTCAATCCGCCGATCTTGATGTCCATCTGCAGAGCAGTAATGCCCTTGCGCGTTCCCGCCACCTTGAAGTCCATATCGCCGTAGTGATCTTCTGCCCCGGCAATATCGGTCAGAATGGCGTAGTCGTCGCCCTCTTTCACCAGGCCCATCGCCACGCCGGCCACTGCGCCCTTGAGCGCGATGCCCGCGTCAAACAGCGCCAGACTCGTACCGCAGACCGTAGCCATTGAAGACGATCCATTCGATTCCAGAATGTCGCTGACAATGCGAATCGTGTAAGGCGACTCTTCCACGCTGGGAAGAACCGCGGTGATGGCGCGCTCCGCCAAAGCTCCGTGGCCAACTTCGCGCCGTCCCGTGCCACCCATGCGGCCCGTCTCGCCCACGCAGAACGGTGGGAAATTGTAATGCAGCATGAAAGGCTTTTTCTTGTCGCCTTCATAGCTCTCCAGGCGTTGGCCTTCATCGGCCGTGCCCAGCGTGGCCGTAACCAAAGCCTGCGTCTCGCCGCGCGTGAATAGCGCCGATCCATGCGTCCGTGGCAGCACGCTGGTCTCAATCGTGATCGCGCGAATCTGATCGAACTCGCGGCGGTCAGGCCTGATCCGATCCTTCGTCACCTGCTCGCGGAAGATCCGCTCGCGCAGCTTTTCATAATAGTGAGCCAGCTTCTTTTTGGCTGCCGGATCGTCAGCCGGAAGCTCAGCCGCCAGCTCGTCCTTGATCGCTTTCACCAGCGTCTGGCTCTCCAGCTTCTCGTGCGTCTTGGTGTCCAACGCGTCCTTGAGCCGCACTTCGATCTTGGCCTTGAGTTCGGCGAAATAAGTCTCGTCAAACTCCGGCGCGGTGAATGTCCGCTTGGGCTTGCCTGCCAGTGCCACCAGTTGATCGATGGCCGCAACAATCTTCTTGATTTCCGTGTGGCCAAATTCAATAGCCGCTAGAATCGTCTCTTCCGACTCTTCTTTCGCGCCCGACTCGATCATCACAATGCCGTCCTTGTGGCCGACAACCATGATGTTCACTGTGGTAGCAGCGCGCTCGGAATACGTGGGGTTGATCACAAACTCGCCATCCACCCGGCCAACGCGCACCGCGCCAACTGTTGCGCTGAACGGAATGTCTGACAGCGCCAGAGCGCAAGCGGCGGCGTTGATGCCCACCACGTCAGGATCGTTTTCCTTGTCGGCGCTGAAGACCAGCGCAATCACCTGCGTCTCGTTCCGGAAGCCGTCAGGGAACAGCGGACGAATCGGCCGGTCAATCTGCCTGCAAGTCAGAATTTCCTTCTCGCTGGGTCTGCCTTCGCGCTTGATAAAGCCGCCGGGAATGCGTCCACCAGCGTATGTGTATTCGCGATAATCCACCGTAAGGGGGAAAAAGTCGATGCCTTCCCGGGCGTCGGGAGAGGCTACGGCCGTGGCCAGAACGACGGTTTCGCCCGTCGTCACCAGTGCTGCGCCAGAGGCCTGCTTGGCCATGCGCCCGGTCTCAAAGACCAATCGCTTGCCGCCGGCAAGCTCGACGGCTACTTCATGCTTAGACATATAGTGTCCTCGTTTCATTGTGTTCGCTTGGGAAATTTGTCAACGGAAGGCTGGGATGTGTGGGCAAGCCGGCGAAGTGCGAGGCTCGGGGCAGGGCGCGCGCATAAGAGTGGAATCTGCGCGGGGGAGCGGATTCTCCCGGCCTGCTGGCCGGCATCTGTGCCAGATCGAGTGTCAGGAACGCGCCAAGCTCATAGCTCAGCGCCGTCCCTGGCAGCGGGTCGTCTTTGCCAGGTACACCATGGCCCCAGGTCCTAGGTAGAACGGGGGCCGTGACCAATATTCGGTCTGGGCGCTTCCGGGTCAATGTTATGGGCTCTCTGGCTACTTGCGGATACCGAGTTTGCCGATGACGTCGCGGTAGCGATCGGTATCATGCGTCTTCAAGTAGTCCAGAAGGCGGCGGCGCTTGCTGACCAGTTGCAAAAGACCGCGACGGGATGCGTGATCCTTTTTGTGCGTCTTGAAGTGTTCGGTCAGTTCGCTGATGCGCGCACTCAATATCGCGATTTGGACCTCCGGCGAGCCGGTGTCCGTATCATGGGTGCGGAAGCTTTCAATCAGGGTTGTTTTCTTAGCAGTCGCCAGCACGGCGTGTGTTACTCCTCTTGTCTTCTCAGTCCACTCTTAAGTGTCTAAAGTGAGATTACCACGAATCAGCGCCCCACGTCATTTGTGCATCACCGGGCTCCCGCGTGGTGTGCCTTTCCCACGTGTATCGACGGCAAACCGGTCGGAACAAAGACAACGCCATCTGTTCAGGCAGCATCTTAGTCCAGGAGGAGTTCTCAATGAAAAAGCTGCACACTGCTTTAGCGCTCACAATCCTTTCCACAGGTCTTATGGGCGGGGTCGCCGTTGCCCAGGATCACCACGACAACCACGCTTACACCGAACACAAGGAATGGAAGAAGGGCAGACCGATTAAACACGAAGACTGGGATCGCGGCGATAAGTTCGACTATCGCGAAAGGCACCTGAGCGCCCCGCCCCCGGGTTATGAATGGCGTATCGTTGACGGCAATTATGTTCTCGCCAATACTTCGACCTTCCAAATCCGCACCGTGATCCGCATCCCCTAATCCGCCCTCCCGCAATCCATCAGGGCCGCCCGCGATCAACGAGTTGTGCAGTTCAGTCCACTTGCCGGCGCAATACCCCAGATTTCGGGAGGCCCTTGAATGGGCCTATGCTTGTGAGGAAGTTAGAGAGAACTATCTCCATTTGAGTATCGTAATCTGGAGGGTTTTTAGGTAAGTGTGGCCACGCGAGGCGAACAGAAACCCCACAGTCGGCGACGGTGCGGCGACAATCCCAAATTACGTACCGAGTTTGTGTGGAATGTTGTATCGCCGAGAAAGTACTGCACCCCCAGCCTTCTACAATCTTTTTCTCCTCCGCATTTTGGCCGTGGGTTGACACTTGCTTTTGGAAAGCATCTCTAGCTTCAGCGATCTTCAAGTCCATAGCAATAATCGACAGATTCGATGAGTCCGACGTACCTTCATCGGCAGCGTTCGGGATTTGGAATGCAAAAACTGTCTTTTCGTTTGTGGACTTGCTTGTTATCACCGGCCAGTTGCCGGGTACCGAGAATTGAACGCGGTCGACGATTGTGAAATCAACCAAATCTTGCGCCGCCGCCATTGCTGGAGCCAACTGAATGGTCACAAATAGGAAAAGGAGAAGCGTTTTCGATCTCATCGGAAGAATTCTATAGCATGTATGTCGCTCCGTGCCCCACCCGTGCGCCTTTTTTCTGGCGCAAGGGTGGGAAAGCGTTACACTCCGTGTCCCAAGCCGAAGGCCGCTGGCCCCACCGCAGGTGTTTGCAAGGTGTTTGCAGATAATTACCGGCTCTCCGCGCACAATCAAAGAAGCAGTTGCAGGCGGGAAAGCAATCTAGCCGATGCGAGCGAGCAGCGAGCAGGTTGGCCGCACCGCAGGTGCCCGCCAAGGAGAACCAGTATGACCGAATCATCCGTACCTGTCCCAGAAAATCCCATCGTCGCAAACTGCAGCGCCATATTCCAAAGCGTTTACAAAGCTCAAAAGGAGAACGGGAGGCATTGGATTATTGCCTCTAAAATCGCCGGCCAGGCCTATCGCAGAGCCATGCCGTCGCTCATGGGAGAAGAAAACATCCGTAATTTCGTCGCTTGTGTAGCCTACGGAATCTTGATCGACGCCATCGAGGCCAAATCCAGCTCGACGCTTCTCCAGGCTGCAAGGGTCGCGCTCTCCATGGACCGGCGCAATTTATCCCAAACCAAAACTTCCAAAGGCTGAGAGCTACCCACCCCCTATATACCGTGAAGGGCGGTTCGTGGCGCAGGCGTAGCCCATGCGAGTATCCTTGAAGACGGCAATACGATACTCATTCAAGACAAGGAAAATCATGGCAGAGATACCCGTCGAGGCCACCGAAACTCCCGCGCAGTTGCCCCGCGTTCGCGTAGCCGTTCTGGGCGCGGGCAAAATGGGCGGCATCCTGTTGCAGGCCTTTCTCAAGCAGAACCTCTTTGCTCCCGATCAGATTCACGCGACCGTCGGCCACGCCGAGCGCGCCTTGGCCCTCAGCACGCAGTGGGGCGTTGACGTGACCACCAATAATCTAGAGGCCGCGCGCCAGTCCGACCTGATTCTCCTCGGCGTCAAGCCCTTCCAGGTGCCCAACCTGATCGAAGAAATTCGTCCAGGCCTCACCAAAGACAAGACGCTGATCTCGTTCGCAGCCGCGGTCAAAACGCGCGCCATTGAAGATGCGGCGGGCTTGGAGATAGCTGTGATTCGCGCCATGCCCAACACGCCCTCGGCGCTCGGCGCAGGCGCTGCCGCATTGTGCCGCGGGCGCTTCGTCAGTGCGGAAAAAATGGAACTGGCCGAGCGCATCTTCCAAACTGTGGGCCGCTCCGTAACGGTCGACGAAAAGCATATGGACGCTGTCACAGGCCTCTCCGGCTCCGGTCCGGCCTACATTTACATCATCATCGAGGCTCTCGCCGAGGCTGGCGTCAAGGTGGGCCTGCCGCGCGACATCGCCACGGAACTGGCCGCGCAAACCACCTTCGGCGCAGCCAAAATGGTGCTCGAAACCGGCTACCATCCGGCCATGCTCAAAGACGCCGTAACCACCCCCGCTGGCAGCACCATCGACGGCATCATGGCCCTCGAAGAAGGCGGCCTGCGCGTCACGCTAATCAAGGCAGTCATGCGCGCCACCGAGCGGGCCAAGCAACTCGCCACCGGCTAGGAAAGGGATCGGGGATCAGTTTTTTTTGCGCTGGATTGAGGGTTGTGGTTTCCTAAGTCTCAAATTCGAGACCTAAGGTCAACTGATACCCGGCAAATGATCCTTAAGAAGAAGATAAAATGCGAAGGATACTTGTATCTCTAGGGTTTTGTCTCTCGCCACTTTTTCTCGGCGTGATGCTACCGTATATTCCATTTCCAGGCGGCCATATCCTGAACCTTTTTTGGGATATAGTATGCGGTTTTGGCTTATGGATGATCGACGAAACGGTTGGCCTTTCTCTGAACTCGCGCCTGCTCGTGATTGGAGCGCTTGTTTGGCCAATTGCTGTTTCGGTCGCAATGTTTCTCCTCGGCTGGAAGTTGCAGAAAATATCCCCTAGGATGCGACTCGTTCTCATATGCGCGTTGATTGCATCTTCTCTTTGTATCGTTAGTTATGAAAGAGCGATGCGGCCGCCGATGTTATACTGGCCAACATATCATCGGCAGCTTGACGGTGTTTGGTGATAGTTTGGGGCGGGTGGCGAGTGGCCCGCATCTCGAACTTGAGATGTGGGGGTCAATTAGTTTTTCGTTCTCTGAACTCCAGGTTCGCGGATGATCAAATCTCAGTATCGAGACCTGGGAATCTCAATTCATTCGCTGATTGATTGACTCGCTACCATGCCCATCCAACGCCCAACCTGGCTCCCCACCTACATGCCGGAACTCGATGGCCTGCGCGGCCTGGCGATTCTGGCAGTGGTGCTCTATCACTGCGGCTACATGCAACTCGAGCGGACCCGTCTGCGCGGCGCGGTCGCGTGGGGATGGGTGGGAGTCATTCTCTTCTTCGTCCTCTCCGGCTTCCTGATTACTTCCATCCTGCTGGGGACGCGCGACAAGCCGCATTACTTCCATAACTTTCATGCGCGCCGCGCGCTGCGCATCTGGCCGGTCTATCTGCTGGTGCTCGCGGTGGTCTACGCAGAGTCGGATTGGTTCATTGGCCCGCAGCCATGGGAGGCCATCAAGACCGCGCCCTGGTGGGCATATTTTCTTTGCGTGCAGAATCTTTTTCATCTCACGCTGCCGGCCGCCCTCGGCCCCACCTGGGCGCTGGCTCTTGAAGAGCAGTACTACTTTCTCTGGGCGCCGCTGGTTCGGTTCCTGCGCAAACCGTGGATGCTCGCGAGCGTTCTGCTCTCCGCGCTGATCTGCTCGCCGCTGATGCGCCATCTGAACCCAGTCTGGCTCTGGGGCTTGCCTACGCACACGCTCATCAAGCTGGACGGAATCGCTATGGGCAGCCTGCTCGCGCTAGGGCTTTATACGATTCCTCTCAGCCGTCGCACGTGGCTCTGGATAGGCCTGGGCGCGTTTGTGCTGGGAATGGTTTTTACGGCCACCATCGCCGGAGGAACTTCGCTTCTCGATTCAGCATTGGCGCTGGGCTTTAGCGGAGCGGTGCTCGCGGCGATCACGTCGACCAGTGCAAGTTCGCGCAACCCGGTCTGCGCACTGCTGCGCAGCCGGCCGCTGGCCTTCTTTGGCCGCATCAGCTATGGCCTCTACATGACCCACATCATGGTCTTCGTTTACTTTGGCTGGTTTGATGCGCGTATGAATCCATACGGAACTGAGGGAATTCTGGCCGTCGTCGCTCTGCGCCTGGTGGCTACAACGGCAGTTGCCACCGTGCTTTGGTATGGATTCGAATCGCAAATTCTAAAGCTCAAACGCTATTTTTAGACCGTCGCGGATCTTTTCCGAAAATGGTACCGATAGGCAGGCCAAATCCCACAACTTGAGCCGGCGTCTCACCCGCATGTGACATCAATCACCCAGCGCCCTATGGGCGGCTGTTAGGCTTTTAGTGTCACGCACTCTTCCCCTTGCGAGGTAATTTATGAGCGAAGCAGCAAACACTGGTCCCTTGAGCGCCGAGCAACTGGCCCGTATGAACGCCTACTGGCGCGCCGCCAACTATCTCTCCGTTGGCCAGATTTATCTGAAAGATAACCCGCTGCTCCAGCGCCCGCTCACTCTGGACGACGTGAAGCCGCGCCTGCTCGGCCACTGGGGCACCACCCCGGGTCTTAACTTTCTTTACGTGCATTGGAACCGCCTGATCCGCGAGCGCGACCTCAACATGCTCTACATCATCGGTCCAGGTCACGGCGGCCCAGGTCTCGTTGCCAACACTTATCTCGAAGGCTCGTACACCGAAATTTATCCTCATATCGAGCAGAATCGCGACGGCATCAAGCGCCTTTTCAGACAATTCAGTTGGCCCTACGGCATTCCGAGTCACGTGGCCCCTGAAACGCCAGGTTCCATTCACGAGGGCGGGGAACTGGGCTACTCGCTCGTACACGCCTACGGCGCGGCCTTCGACAACCCGAATCTCATTGTGGCCTGCGTAGTCGGCGATGGCGAGGCCGAAACCGGCCCCTTGGCTACCAGTTGGCACTCCAACAAGTTTCTCAATCCGGCCACCGACGGCGCGGTGCTGCCTATCCTTCACTTGAACGGCTACAAGATCGCCAACCCCACCGTGCTGGCGCGCATTCCCCATGAAGAGTTGGAGAGCCTGATGCGCGGCTACGGCTATGAGCCCTTCACGCTTGAAGGCGACGACCCGCTCGTCATGCACCAGCAGGCTGCGGCAGTCTTCGACACCATGATGGATCGCATCGCGGAAATCCAGAAGTCCGCCCGCGAAGCCGTAGCCAAAGGCGAATCCATCGAGCGTCCGGCCTGGCCAATGCTCATCATGCGCACGCCCAAAGGCTGGACCGGCCCAAAATTTGTCGATGGCAAGCCGGTCGAAAACACCTGGCGCGCCCATCAGGTGCCCTTCTCCGAATTGCGCGAAAAGCCGGACCACCTGCGGCTTCTCGATGAGTGGATGCGCAGCTACAAACCCGAAGAGCTCTTCGACGAGAAAGGCGCATTCCGCGCCGAGTTGGCCGAGATTGCTCCCAAGGGACGCCGCCGCATGGGCATGAACGCCCACTCCAACGGCGGCCTCTTGCTCGAGCCCTTGAAGATCCCCAACTTCCGCGAGTTTGCCGTCAAAATCGAAGGCCGCGGTGCTACTGACGTCGAGTCCACGCGCGTCCTCGGGCAACTGCTCCACGCCATCATGGAAGCCAACAAGGCGGAGAAAAACTTCCGCGTCTTCGGGCCGGATGAAACCGCCTCCAATCGCATCGGCGACGTCATCATTGGAACCGGCAAAGAATGGATGGCCCAGACCTTGCCGGTGGACGAGAATCTTTCGCAGACCGGCCGCGTAATGGAAATCCTCAGCGAACACATGTGCCAGGGCTGGCTTGAAGGCTATCTGCTCACCGGCCGCCACGGCTTCTTCAGTTGCTATGAGGCCTTCATTCACATCGTCGATTCCATGGTGAATCAGCACGCCAAGTGGCTCAAAGTCACGCGGCAAATTCCCTGGCGCAAGCCCATCGCCTCGCTCAACTACCTGCTCTCTTCGCTGGTTTGGCGCCAGGACCACAACGGCTTCTCGCACCAGGACCCCGGCTTCATCGACCACTTAGTCAACAAGAAAGCTGAAGTGGTGCGCGTCTATCTGCCGCCCGATGCCAACACGTTGCTCTCCGTGGCCGATCATTGCCTGCGCAGCAAGAACTACATCAACCTAATCGTGGCTGGCAAGCAACCTGCCCCGCAGTGGCTCACCATCGACGAGGCCGTCGCTCATTGCACCACCGGTCTGGGCGTTTGGAAGTGGGCCTCAAATGACTCAGGCTCGCCCGATGTGGTCATGGCCTGCTCAGGCGATGTGCCTACGCTTGAGGCGCTCGCCGCCGTCGTTCTGCTGCGCACTCTCGCGCCCGATCTCAAAGTCCGCGTCGTCAACGTCGTCGATCTCATGGCCCTTCAGCCGCCCTCCGAGCATCCACACGGGCTGCCCGATGAAGACTACGACCAGCTCTTCCCACCTGCCACGCCAACTGTCTTCGCCTTCCATGGCTACCCGTGGCTCATTCACCGCCTCACTTACCGGCGGCACAATCACGACAACCTCCACGTGCGCGGCTACAAAGAAGAGGGAACCACCACCACCCCCTTCGATATGTGCGTACTCAATAACATCGATCGCTACCAGTTAGCTCTCGACGCCGTCCGGCGCGTGCCCAGGCTCGCAGCGCAGGCCGACGCCGCCGAGCAGTGGTACTCCGAAGCCATTCAGCGCCACAAGCTTTATGTAGCGGAAAACGGCGACGATCTGCCGGAAATCCGCAACTGGCGCTGGCCACAAAGCTGACAGAACAAGGAACATCTAAAACCGAGTTACAAAGTTCTGTGCCCCATCCATTCGCCGTCTTTTTGGCGAATGGGTGGGAAGTCATCAACCTCCATCCGGTAAGCTGACTTACTAACTCGCTGACTAACTCAGCCCTAACTTCAAAGGATTCCATTCATGCCGTCTTTGCCCGTACTAGTCCTGAACAGCGGTTCTTCTTCCATCAAGTTTTCCGTCTATGAAGCCAGCGGCCTTCAGCGCATTAAGCTCTTCGAGGGCGCGGTCGACGGCATCGGCACCGATCTGGGCAAGTTCTGGATCAAGGACGCCGCAGGCAAAAAGCTGGTCGATCAAACTCCGGCTCTGCCCACCCGCGCCGTCGCTTTCAAACTCGTTGTCGACGCGCTCCACTCCGGCGATTTTCCCGCGCCCGTGGCCATCGGCCATCGCATGGTTTGCGGCGGCCCAACCGTGCAGGAAAACCAGCTCATCACACCCGCGCTCATTGACGAAATGGAACTCTACACGGCCTTTGCGCCGCTGCACACTCCCATCGCCTGCTACATCATGCGTGAGTCGCTGCGCCTCTTTCCCGGCGTACCCAACTTCGTCTGCCTCGATTCCTACTTCCATCGCACCATGCCTGAAGTCGTAACCCACATGCCCATCCCAGAGGAGTACTCCGCCATGGGTGTCCGCCGCTACGGCGCACACGGAATCTCTTACGAATCCATCGTCTATCAGTTACAACCCCACGTGCCCGCCAAGCTCATCGTCGCTCATCTCGGCAATGGCGCCTCCATCTCCGCCATACGCAACGGCCAGTGCCTTGACACTTCCATGGGCCTCACTCCCACCGGCGGCATCATCAGCGGAACGCGCACCGGCGACATCGATCCCGGCGTGCTTCTCTTCATCCTGCGCAAAATTGCCGAGACCGCAAAAAGCGCATCAGACGCCGCCGATCAGTTAGAGACTGTAGCCAGCAAAAAGGCTGGGCTGCTTGGCGTCAGCAATCTCTCCAACGACATGCGCGACCTGCGTGAAGCCATCCATGCAGGCAACGCCAAAGCAAAACTCGCCGTCGATAAATTCACCTGGACCATCGCCAAATGGATCGGTAGTTATGTCGCTGAGTTAGGCGGGCTTGACATGCTGGTCTTCACTGGGGGCATCGGCGAAAACGACATCAACGCCCGCGCCGAAATCTGCGCCGGTCTTAGCGCGCTCGGCATTGTCCTCGATCCCAAACGCAACAACGTCCGCGGCCAAGCTATCATCTCCTCCGATCACTCGCCAGTCACCGTGCGCGTAATTCCTCCCGCAGAAGATTTGATTATCGTGAATCACGTCGTAAGATTGCTGGGTAATAAATAGAGAAACGTCATCCTGCCTCAATCAATCGCAGGCAGGCTGACGAAAAATAGTGGGTAACTCCAGTCTCCCGCGTCTGAAATTCATCTCGCAAAAATCTGTCATCCTGAGCGGAGTTGGGCGCGCTTTTTGCGCCCAACGAAGTCGAAGGACCTGCTTCTCCACCGCTGGATTTCTTCAATGAACTTCGGTCTCATCACGATGCACCTGGTGTCCCCAATGATCAGTTTTGACCAATATTCGAGAATGTGATCTTCCATAATACAAATGACATGCAATGGGTTAGCGCCGGCAAACGATCGCGCGATCCTGCAATGTCCAGGAGAATTCATGAAAATCACAATCGCGATGTTAGCGTTGCTCGCAGTTTGGCCATTGAGTGGAACCAAGGAATACCAGATGACTCCCTCTGTCGATGTTCCGGCGGCCACGGGAGTTGTTAAAGTTGAAAAAGATAAAGACAACGACAACGTGAAGCTTGAGATAAAAGTGGACCATCTTGCGAGGCCTACTAGTCTGACACCCTCTGCGAATAGCTATCTCGTCTGGATACGGCCAAATGGCGGCGAGGCATTCAAACAGGGCGCCATCGGCGTGGACAAGAACCTGAAGGGCGAATTGAAATTAGAGACGGTCTCAAAAGATTTCGATGTGTTCATTACTGCCGAACAAAGTGAGAGCGTAACGCTCCCGTCGAGCTTCGAGGTCTTAAGCGCCCACGTAAGCGCGAAATAAACTGTCATCGCAGGCTGAGCGCTTATAAAAGTTAGCGCTTCGCCGAGGGTGCCCATGTCCCTCGCCTTTGGGGACATGGGAGACTACGAACATAAACTAGGAAGAGGAAGGCGGGCGCCCCCGATCTCAATCCTCCCTCAACGATGAAGACGAAGGGGTATATCCATCGGATTACTCACGGAAAACACCAAAGTGTCCAAGATGGATTCTGTGCCTGGTTTGTCGCCAACCCAGAACTAACCTGAAACTGTCAATCAAAACTTCGAACCCTTCTTCCCGAGAAAAAGGGTTTGCGCTGATTCGAAGAGGCGCATTGGGGATTTCGCTAACCTTATCTGAACCTGCATAATGTTGCAATACGCCCGCTGAGCAAGCGAGCAAGATGCTTTTTGCCGAGCGGGCAGGAGGCACAGGCGATGGCAACTCCAGCAAATGCTGGGCAAAAGGCCGGTCTCAGCGACTATCTGGCCGCGGAACGCACCCTGCTTGCCTGGATTCGCACCGGGCTGGCCCTGATGGGCTTCGGCTTTGTTGTGGCGCGCTTCGGACTCTTTCTTCAACAACTCCAGCTTATACAGAACGCTCCTCCGCAGCATTCATCCGGAATGTCCCTTTGGTTCGGCACGGCCTTGATTGCCGTCGGAGTCATCGTCGATCTTTGGGCAGGATGGAATCATATTCAGCTGATCCGCGAGCTGGATCGTGGCGAAGCGTCGCGCGGTCACTCCTCGAAACAGATTGTGGCGATTGCCATCTTCCTCGCATTGGTTGGACTGGCGATGGCCACTTACCTGGTCTCACTTCAACGTTCAACTCATGCGCAACCCGCAAACGGAAAGGAGATCACTATGACGCCCAATGGCATCGTCGACATTCCCAGCAGCTATACGGTAGACCAGACTGTAGACAGACTCAAAGGAATCCTGGAGTCAAAAGGAGTGACCCTCTTCGCTCTCGTCGACCATAGCGGCGAGGCGCAGAAGGTGGGACTCAAGATGCCCGCCACCAAGCTGCTGATCTTCGGCAGCCCCAAGGCAGGAACGCCTGTGATGCTGGCGGCTCCCAGCATCGCCATCGATCTGCCGCTCAAGATCCTCGTCCGGGAAGATAGCCAGGGGAAAGTCTGGATTTCCTACAACAGCACCGCGTACCTGCAAGAGCGGCACCAGGTGCCCGCTGAACTGATGCGGAGTCTCGCCGTGGTGGAAACGTTAGCGGCAAAAGGCGGCGAATAACCCCGCACAAAATAAGTCCGTCTTGCAGATCATATCCAACATCCTGCTACTCTGAAATTGGGCCGACCATTGCGGAACGGCCGATTGTTTCGCACCAGGAGCGGTTACCACACGCCCTATACGATATTTATTTTTGGCCCTGATTCCTTGCAGATAATTAAAGGGATTGCGAGAACGAGGCACTTTCTCAATCACTTACAAGCAGGGCCATACCAATATATGAAAACAACAAAGAATGAGACACTTTTCTCTTGCAGATAATTACCCTCTGCTCATGTTCTAAACTGGTGGGTTCCATCTGGAGCCATCATTTATGTCCACAACCGCCGCTTCTGTCACCGTCTCAAGCCTGCCGACGCCTGCTTTGCGCCGCTTTTCCTGGGCCGTTCTGGCGTACTTTATCGCCGTCATTCTCTGGGGCACGCTGGTTCGAGCCACTGGCTCTGGAGCCGGATGCGGCAACCATTGGCCGCTCTGCAACGGCACCGTGATCCAGCACTCGGCCAGCCTCAACACGCTCATCGAATTTACGCATCGCCTCACCAGCGGCCTCTCATTCTTCGCGGTTGTGGGCCTCGCGGTGTGGATCTTCCTCGGCACCGTTCGCGGCCATCTGGCGCGTGCGGCGGCCATCGCGTCCGTCGCCTTCACGCTGATTGAAGCGATCCTCGGTGCACTGCTCGTCAAGCTCGGCTATACGGCGCAGAGTCCGGCGCCGCTGAGGCCTGCATTTCTTGCTCTGCACCTCACCAACACGCTGCTGCTGCTGGCCGCGATCACTCTCACCGCGCACTTACTGAGCCGGAAGCAGGGCTATCTGCGCGGCACAGTCCGTTTGAGAGCGCCCTTCGCAGCCGTGGCAAGTGTCATTGTCGTCATGATCGTCGGTGTCACAGGTTCGCTGGCCGCACTCGGAGATACGCTCTTTCCGGCCTCATCGCTGGGACTGGCGCTGGCCCAGGATTTCTCAGCCACCAGCGGTTGGCTCGTCCGCTGGCGATGGATGCATCCGACCACAGCATTCGTCGCCAGCATTTTCCTCATCTGGCTATTGGTGCGCGCCGCGCGACACAGAACGCACTGGGACAATCGCAGCCTCTCGGCGCTGGTGCTCTTGCTCCTGGCCGCAGTCTATCTGCTGGGTTTGCTCGACGTAATGCTGCTGGCTCCGTTGTGGGTCCAGGTAGCCCATCTGCTAGCCGCCGACACGCTATGGGCTGCGCTGGTGGTGCTAACTGCTCGATTGACGCTGGAACCGGCTGATGCAGGGATCAGGGAATAGGGAACAGGAGTTCTTTGCTGCGATGACCAATATGATTGCACTCAAGAAGGTAGTTCTAAATGAAGGTCACCTTCTTCCTGGCCGTACAAAGCACTATCTCTGTGACACTCACGGAAAGCAGGAGTTTGCACCATTCACTTCACTCGTGATTGCGCAATATCCGGGCGACGCTGGCTATTACCTCTTGCACATTTGCGAAAATGGCCAAAGTACAGATACATGGCACCTGATTCTTGATGATGCTCTTCACCAAGCGGAGTATGAGTTTGGGGTTCGACCGGAAGAGTGGACTGATTCAAACGAACCAGTCTGATTTTGAATATGTCGGTAATCCTGCTAAGGCGGGTTCCCTGTTCCCTATTCCCTACTCCCTGTTACCTGCTCTACGGACACTCCTGCTCCCAGATCCGCACCATCAAGTCACCGCTCGCGTGGCGAAAAGCCACCACCAGCGAGTCCTCTGTCTGCTCAGGGCCACAAAAACCCTCAGCCTCGACCGCCGACTCGGGCACAGTCATCGTGCAGGGCCGAGGTAGCGACGACTTGATCGTTCCGGCAATCATATTTGCAATCTCTTTCGTAGCGTCCAGCGCATCGGCCTCGAGCACTGTGTCCAACGGCTGCATCATCATCGCCGCCGTAGCCTGATAAGCCAGTCCCTCGGCCATGCGCACCTCGATGCAGCCCTTCCACACGCCGCCCAAATTCACCCTGCCCAACACGTGCCCCGCGTCCACACAAAACTCCCCCGGCACAGGCATCGGATCAAGAATCATCGCCAGCATCTGCTCCCAGAATTGGGAGTTGGCCTTGATCACGCATTGTTCGTCGACTAGCGCTCTCATTTTGCCGTTCTCCCATCGGAGCAACCGAATGGATTCTCAATTGCTGCTCATCTTATCGGGTGAATCTCAGAATCCGTTAATTTGTGGGTGGTGCCAAAGCGGTTCCGCAAGTCATTGGAGACTCTTAATGGAGCTACCGCACACTTGGCGCGCGATCCATCTTGCAAAGTTTTTAAGGAAGTCTTCTCGAAAAGACGTTTACGCGGTGAGTCGTTCGAGCTGGTCCGGCTTGACGATGGTCAGGCTGGAACCCTTGATGGTGATCCATTGGTCGCGGCGAAACTGGTTGAGCAGCCGCGTGACCGTCTCGCGCGACGTACCGGCCATATTCGCGATCTCCTCGTGGGTCAGGGCCATCGTGAAGCGCATTTCAGTCTTGCCATTGTTTGAAGTGCGGCCCCAATCAAGCAAAAGGCGCGCCAGCCGTCCCGCGGCCGACCCAGAAAGCGCCAACCGCTTGGCGTCGTGGAATACGGTCAGGTATTCGCCGGAGAGAGATTGCGCCGCATGCATCGAGGCAATGCCGTGGCGGCCAAGAAAGTCGACAAACTCCTGCTTGCGCACGGTCTTCACTTGACATGGCTCGATGGCCTCCGCCGTCACCTCGTGGGGAACGTTGGCCAGAACCGCGCTCAACCCCATCACGTCACCCGGTCCGGCGATCTTCAGGATCATGGTCTTGCCGTCGCGTGAAGTCGAGGAGATCTTTACCTGTCCAAAGCAGATGACAAAGACGTTGCGTGCCGGATCACCCTCTGAAAATAGCTTGGCGCCACGGGCGTGGCTCATCATGATTCCGATCCCATCGTAATCGGTCAGAGCCTCGGGCGTAAGATTGCAGAACATTCGCAAATGGCGATGCTCACAATTGAGACAATCTTCCGGAGGGTGATGGGGGTGAAAAGTAGCCATGAGCTCGCTGATGTGCAATTGAAGTATAGCGCACTTTGCGAAACTCAAGGCAGAGATATTCCCCGAATCTCCGCCGCAGCCTTGAGAAGGCCAGCACGGAGAATTGATATGACAACAAATTGTCTCTAGCTAGCGGTACTTCTTCGCTTGGGCGCCTCCACGCAATTCAGGCAGCAGGTGTAATAAGCGCGGGAAACCTCGCGAGCCAGCTCCTCCAACAACCGCATCCGAAGGGGTGGGTGGGTTAGAAAAGCCTGAAAAAGCGCTTCCATCGGCAGTAGGAGTACTGAACCTGCAGCCTGCGCTGTCAGCGTGTAATTATGAACGCCGTCTCCCAAGGCTGCTGCCAATTCCACTAAGTCTCCGGCGCGGGCCGGCGAGAGAGAAATCCCGGTCTGTTGGCACTCGGCGCTGCGCAAAAACCGGCCCGAGACCACCAGGTAGAGACCTTGGCATATCATCGACTGTCGGAATACAACTTCACCAACTTCAAAATTGATGCTTTGGGCCGCGCTGCTCAAAAGAACCCCGATCGATGCAGGGCACTCCAGCAACTCCGCTACGGGACGCGCCCGAACAGCTTCCATGCGCCGCGTCCTTGATTCGCGCTGCATGCTCCCATCTTCCTTGGTCTCCGCGTTGGACGTGGACCCAATTCCAAATTGGGGCGAGCCTGTAACTCTCTTCGCAATCGCTTGGGGGCGAGTGCATTTGGTGATCCGAGTTTGCGGCAAACCTGATCTCATTGACGGCAACTCACTCCTTGCAACAAATCCGGCAGCCCGGACGATTCATCTGGGACGGTTCATTTCCGTTCATTGCCTGCTCTCGTTCACTGATTCCTGGCTATGTGCAATCCTCGTCCTGCTCCTAGCCGCCACCACGCGACTTCCGCATCAAATTCCTGCCATTGGATAATCAGTCTGCGCTTCAGATAGAGGCAACAGCAGTGACCTCATTCACCCCGCGCTGTGACTCTGGTCACAAGACAAGTCTCAGAAGCCTAAAGGTTATCGGATCTCGCACGCGGGTCTTGCGCTCTGTATAAAATCGGCAGAGGTCCAAAGCAGGGAAGCCAATGCCAGGCGTAACCGCTAGGAGATCCCCAAAACAGATATACATTGGAAGGCCGGATACGGTAGCCTTTCATTGCGATGAAAAACAAAATGAAACCCGGAACTCAAACGATTATTTCTCTTTGCTGTTTGTGCCTGTTCTCAATCAATTGCGCGCTCACCACCACCGCGCAAGCACCCGCATCAGACTCGTCCGCCATCGAGGCCAAGGCCCACGATCTTGCGGCCCGGCTCACGCTCGAGCAGAAGATTGACCTGCTGGGTGGTGTTGACGGCATGTTCACGCGTCCGGCTCCCGCCATCGGTCTGCCCCGCTTCAAGATGTCCGACGCTTCCGTGGGTGTGCGCAGTTGGGGACCGACCACTGCTTATGCCGGCGGCGTCGCGCTTGCCGCCACCTGGGACAAGGACTTCGCCCGCAAACTGGGCGAGAGCCTGGGCAGGGATGCCCGCGCCCGCAGTGTCAACTTCCTGCTCGGTCCCGGCGTCAACATCGCCCGCTCTCCCGTGGGCGGCCGCAATTTTGAGTATCTTTCCGAAGATCCCTTCCTCAACGCCGCAATGGTTGTTCCTTACATCGAAGGCGTCCAGTCTCAGGGGGTGGTCGCCACGGTCAAGCACTTTGCCCTCAATGATGAGGAGTACAACCGGCACAACGTCGATGTCGATGTCGATGAGCGCACCATGCGCGAAATTTATCTGCCCGCCTTCGAAGCCGCTGTCACCAAGGCTCACGTGGATGCGGTGATGAACTCCTACAACCTGGTCAACGGAGTCCATGCAACTCAAAATGGCTTCCTCAACTTGCAGGTGCTCAAGCGCGAGTGGGCCTTCCAAGGCATTCTCATGTCAGATTGGGACTCCACCTATGACGGTGTGGGTGCGGCCAACAACGGCCTTGATCTGGAGATGCCCAATGCACGCTTTATGACCGCCAAAGTCTTGCTGGACGCGGTCAAGAATGGCTCGGTGAAAGAATCCGCCATTGACGATAAGGTGATTCGTTTGCTCCGCACCATCTTGCGTTACGGGTTCCTCGACCGCCCGCAATTTGATCCCGCCGACTCGACTTACTCTGTCACCGGTGACGCCGTTGCTCTGGAAGGCGCTCGCGAGAGCCTGACCCTATTAAAAAATGATGGCCACCTGCTCCCCCTCGATCGAGCCAAAGTCAAGATCATAGCTGTCATCGGACCGGACGCTTATCCGGCGATTCCCGGTGGCGGCGGCTCATCCGAGGCCACGGCATTCGCGCCTGTCAGTATCCTCACCGGTATCGCCAACGTTGCCGGTCCCAACGTCAGCGTGCTCTATCGCCGTGGACTGCCTGACATGAACGAAATCTTTAACAAGACCCGCTGGGATGGCGCTATCGACATGGCTGACTTCCCCGGCAAGGACTTCACCGGCACACCGAAAACCACCACACTCCGGAAAATCGCCGACTGGAAGGATAGTGGTTGGGAGCCCGATTCCAGAGGGGCGCGCAGCGTCCGCTTCTCTGCCCGCTATAAGGCAGACAAGGCAGGCAGATACATGATCCTTGCTTCTTCTCCTTCTTGGGGGGGAAGCGAATTCAAGGTGCTGGTGAACGGTAGACAGGTGATGGCCCAGCCTCTCGCCGAAGGCCAGGTTCCGCTGTCGGCCAATCTTGACCTGAAGGCTGGAGAAACCATCAGCGTGGTCGCAGAACTTTTGCCCAGCCATCCCACAGTCCATTTCGGCCTTGGTATCGCCTATGAGCCTGAGTTGGTCTCCGCCGAGGCCCGGGAGATTGCGGCCAAAGCTGATGTGGTCGTAGTTGCCGCCGGATTCGATCCAATCACCGAAGGCGAAGGCCATGATCGCACTTTCTCTCTGCCCTGGGGTCAGGACGCACTGATTGAATCTGTCGTACAGTTCAATCCGCGCACCATCGTCACCCTCACCGGCGGCGGTGGCATGGACACTCGGCGCTGGCTCGACAAGGTGCCCGTCCTGTTGCATACCTATTTCCCTGGTCAGGAGGGCGGAACGGCAGTTGGCGAAGTTCTCTTTGGCAAGCAAAACCCCGAGGGTAAGCTGCCGGTCAGCTTTGATCGGAGTTGGGCGGCGAATCCCTCCGCGCCGTACTATTACCCCATTCAGGGCGCCGACACTTCTCTGCATGTGATTGAAGAGGGCAAGCCGGCCGTGGATTACGTGATTTCTCACGTAAAGTACAGTGACGGCCTCATGGTCGGTTACCGCTATTGGACCACCAAAGGGAAGCACCCGCTTTTTCCCTTCGGCTTCGGCCTCAGCTATACCACTTTCAGCTTCGCCAACTTGCAGGTGCCCGCCATCGCTGCTTCGGGCTCGACCGTGACGGTCAGCTTCGATGTCACCAATACCGGCAATGTAGCTGGCGCGGAAGTGGCCCAGCTCTACATCTCCGATCCATCAGCCAAACAAGGCCGTCCCGAGCGCGAACTCAAGGGCTTTGAGAAAGTGCGACTGGCTCCTGGTGAAACCAGGCATGTAGCTATTAATCTCGACGCTCGCGCCTTTAGCTATTGGGATTCATCAGCCCACAAGTGGACTATCGATCCCGGCAAGTTCGTTGTCCGCCTCGGCGACTCCAGCGAAAACACACCGCTTAACGCGGAGCTGACAATCAACTGACCCCGAATCTGATCTCAAACAAAAATGAGCCTGTACCAACTCTTTCTGAGTTGATACAGGCTCAAGACAGGGGCATTTTGGCCCGATTAAACCTTGATTTTCTAACGCAAACTCTTCAGCGCCGGATATAGCTTCCGCCACTTGGCATAGCCGGCCTTATAGGCGCCCAGATCGCCGGTATCTGGTTCGATTCGTTGTGCGACCTCAATTGCCTGCCCGCAAGCCTCATCCAGATTCTCCCAGTGTCCCGCGCCCACGCCGGCCATCAGCGCTGAGCCAAACGCTCCGCCCTCTTCCGCAGTGAGCACTTCGACGGCCTGACCATAAATTCCCGCCTGAATCTTGCGCCACAACGGACCGCGCGCGCCTCCCCCACCCAGCCTGATTGCGCTCACCGGAATTCCCAGCTCGGCAAAAAGTGAAAAGGTATCTTCCAGCGAATAAGCCACGCCCTCCAGCACAGCGCGCACAAAATGTGCCGCAGTGTGGTTGCTCGAAATGCATGCAAAAGCCGCGCGCACTTCTGGGTCCAGATGCGGTGTGCGCTCGCCCAGCAGATAAGGCGCCCATTCCAGCCCTTCGCTCCCGGCGGGAATTTTGGCAGCAGCCGCAGTCAGATCGTCGTAGCTTTGGCCGGCAAAAAACGTCTCCTTCAGCCAGCGAAAACTCAGCCCTGCCGATTGCGTTACGCCCATCACGTGCCACAATCCAGGAACCGCGTGGCAGAAAGTGTGCAGGCGTCCCTTGGGATCCTTGGTTGGTGCGGCAGTCGCTGCAAAAACCACCCCCGAAGTTCCAATCGTCGCCGAGACCGAACCCGGCTGCAAAATTCCCATGCCTACAGCGCCCGCGCCTTGGTCGCCTGCTCCAGCCACCACAGGTGTGCCGGCAGCCAGGCCAGTCAGCCCGGCAGCGCCCGCACACACGCGCGCGCAAACCTCGGGCGACTCATATACCTTGGGCAGCCAGCTTTCGGGAATCCCCGCCGCCTCGGCCACCTCGCGCGACCAGCGGCGATGCGTCACATCCAGCAGCAGCGTTCCCGAGGCCTCCTGCACGTCGATGGCAAATTCGCCGGTCAGCCGATAGCGCACGTAGTCCTTGGGGCAGAGAATATGCCGCGTTCTGGCGAAGATCTCCGGCTCATGCTCCTTCACCCACAGCAGTTTGGTCAGTGTGAAATTGGGCAGCGCTGGGTTGCAGGTCAGCTCGATCAGACGCTCATAGCCGATCTTTTCCGTGAGCCAATCGCATTGCGGCTGGGTCCGAGTGTCGCACCAGATCATCGAAGGCCGCAACACATGCCCCCCCCCATCCAGCAGCACCGCCCCGTGCATCTGCCCGGTCAGCCCAATCGCCGCAATCGGCTGATGCGGCTGAGGCGCGACAGCCAGAGCTCCGCTAATTGCCTCCTGCGCTGCCCGCCACCAATCCTCGGGCTCCTGCTCCGCCCAGCCGGGGTGAGCCGTCGTGAAAGCCGCATGTTCGCTCGATGCTCCGCTGATCAATTTTCCGGCCGCATCCACCACTACGGCCCGCGTTCCCCCCGTGCCCACATCCATACCGAGAAACCACATACCTGTTCTCTCCCTTGTGTAAATCGCTTTTCTTGGCGTTCGCAGCATAGCATCCCAGGCCATCGCTAGGGAAGGGACTACGACCTACAATCTCCGATCTGATTTCGCATTGCGATCATCCGAGATCAGTGCCCGAATCTCTCCATCGAGTTTTTCAGCTATCGATTTCATAATGGTGAGTCGTCGGGGAGTTAAGCCAGCCGACGAGTAATATCTTAAGAGTTACTATAGTGCGATCTACAGTAACTTGACTTTTCATAGCTTAAACGTTTTAGCTACATCCTGTTATAGAACGAATGCGTACTTCGAGGGCAGCAGCAGCTCCTCAGATGCGCATACCGGGTTCCCGGCGCAATTTGATTACTGTGGGATAGGTTCTTTGCCTGCAAGTATCTGTCTTTGAGATCGCATTCCGAGTGAGAATGCGACATTGGCTCCAAGCATCCGCGCTCATTTACACCTCATGCGGAGCATCAACCTTCTTTCCTTTTCTCCATTCTGCCAACTCTGTACCATTGACAATTCGTACGAGCCTATGTCACGGGTCAGTTCGTTCTTTTCCGGCCCGCGAGATACAGCTTTAATACCGGCATCATGTTGCGGATAGGGCTCAAACACTGAGCGCTGTAAGCAAGCTATGTGATGTAAAGGAGAAGCCATGTCTCAGCAGTTCAATCCCCCCTGTGAGCAAACGTTCGCTCGCCGATTGAGCGGGTTATTTGCGATATTCGCAGCCCTACTTCTAACCCTTATGGCACCGTGCGCTCGCGCTTTGCCAGCGTGCAACATTGTTTACACCATTAATCCTCAGAGTTCGACTGCCTTTGGAGCGAACCTTACGATTTACAACACCGGGACGACGGCTTGGACCAGTTGGACGTTGACCTGGGCATTCGCCAACGGGCAAACGATTTCGTCAATCTGGAACGCCTCGAAAGCCCAAAGCGGCGCGAACGTGACGGTTTCCAGCTTGAATTACAACGGCAGCATCCCCGCCGGCGCCAGCTATTCAGGTGTTGGATTCGACGGTCTCTGGAATGGCGCGACCAATGCAGTCCCGACTTCGTTCGCCATTAACGGAACGACCTGCGGTTGGGGACCAAACTTCACACTTGCAGCGTCGGCGCCTGCTTTGTCTATTCTCCAGGGCAAGAGCGCAACTGACACCATCACGGTAACTGATCAAGGCGGATTTACCGGCAGCGTATCGCTTTCCGCTTCTGGAGTTCAGGGATTGCCTGGCGGCGTGACTGCCGCGTTCGGCACCAACCCCACTACCGGCAGCAGCGTACTCACGCTGACGGCCAGTAGTTCGGCTGTCACCGGTACCTCCGTGATCAGCGTCACGGGGAACTCTGGGAGCCTGACCACAACCACCAGCATATCCCTTACTATCAGTACCGCAGGGAGTTTCACGCTCACGCCTTCGCCGGCCACTCTGGATATTCTTCCGACCAGCAGCGCAACCGACACCATCACGATCGCGGATGTGAGCCCATTCAGCGGAAACGTATCATTTTCCGCATCCGGATTGCCTAGCGGCGTAACCGCCTCGTTCAACACTAACTCCGCTACCACGACCGGCGTGCTTACCCTGACAGCCAGCAGCACGGCCACTGCTGGAACCTACAATGTGACCGTGACCGGAATCTCGGGCACACTGAGCAAAACCACTACTATCTCCGTCACAATCGCTGCGAGTGCGCTGGAGATTGTATGGGTCAGCCCGGCAGCCGGGATAGCGGGCAGTTCAATGACCATTATGCCTGCGGGCATCGGAGCAACAGACGGCTCAACGCAGGGAACGGGCGCTGTTTACTTCGGCACGACACAAGCCACTGTAACTTCTTGGGTCGTCGACTCCATTACGGTTACGGTTCCAGCTTTGGCGGTGGGCACCTACAATGTCACCGTAAAAAATTCCAGTGGCATGACCAGCAACGGACTGCCGTTTACGGTTGTCAGCACTACACCGTCTCCCGAGCTCTACACGGGTAACTCCACGTGGTTCAGTTCACTCGGCCAGCCGTATGGCGGTTGCGGAGTGCCACAAGCGAACCTTGACACGCAGAATTTTGTTGCGCTCAACGTCCAGAACGATCCCGGCATCTATGGAGACTATCTCCCTCGTCCTATCACCGGGGCGGGCCTCGCTTTGATGGGCTTGTGGAATAACGGGCATAACTGTGGCCGGTGGGTGCATGTGACGATTGACGACTTCTGCACTGGCATCAACAATGGCGCAGCGAACTACCCGTTCTGCCAAGGCGCAGATGGGTGGGTCGCGGACCAGTTTACTGGCGCTTCACTCGATATGGTGGTTGGAGACAGTTGCCAGGATGGCAATGCCTGGTGCCGCGACGATCCCTATCATCTTGATCTGGCGCAGGGATCTCTCAATCTATTCGAGTTGAATGGCGTTCCGGTTGGCGATATGTTCCCAAACTCCTGGCAGAACCGGCAAATCAGCTGGCACTTCGAGGAGGCTCCCAATTACACGGGCGACATCAACATCGGCTTCATTACTAGCGCGAGTGTGTATTGGGGTGCGATTTCCATCACACATTTGCAAAACGGCATTACAGGAGTGCAGTACCTTGCCAACGGTGTATGGACCCCTGCCGTGATGGATGGCGACTTGGGTGAGGACTACATCATTTCTCCCACGGTGACAGGTGGAACGCAGTACGAGATACAGGTGTTCGATATTACCAACACACTCATCAACAACGGTCGAATCTACTCGTTCTCGTTTCCGGCAAGCTGCCCGGTGGATGCGTGCGCGCCGCCATTCACGCAGGTAACTTACACAATATCCCAATAGCAATGCAACATTTGGTTCGGTCGGAATTGGAGAGCATCTGCTCCAATTCCGACCGAATTCTGGCAATAACTTTCGCCGCATTATCTTTCCGGCGTAACTGCGAATGGGATCTCAATAGAACTAACCGCTCATCAGAAGAACGTCGGTATGAGTCCGAACAGCTCACGCCTCGACGCAACTCATCACTAACACGCTGCGCCCCGCCTCTAGCCGATGGCAGGTGGGTTACTCAGCCTAATAGGTAGGGCGAGGCCGCAAGCGTCAGATCAAGGAGGGTAACATGAAGCACCGTCTTCTCCGCTCTTGCGGAACAATCCTGACAGCAGCGATTGTTCTGGCCGCCACCGCGGCAGCTGCACCCGCGTGTAACATCGTGTACACAATTACGCCGCAAAACTCGACCGCCTTTGGCGGAGCCATCACGATTCAAAATACTGGAACCACCGCACTAACTAGTTGGACGCTGACCTGGACCTTCCTCAACGGACAAACAATTTCGTCTTTCTGGAACGGCATTGAAACTCAGAGCGGCACAATCGTAACCGTGAAAAGTGAGCCTTACAACGGCAACATCGCCGCCGGTGGCAATGTGACCGGCATCGGATTCAATGGTATCTGGAATGGTACTACGAACGCAGTACCAACAGCATTTACGCTCAACGGCACAACTTGTACTGTCACCGGGTCGGGCGGCCAGGCATCGGGAAACTTTACGCTTAAGCCCTCAGCGCCATCTCTCTCAGTTACCCAGAGCGGCGGCGGCACTGACACGATCACTATAACTGACGTGAGCCCGTTCAGCGGCAGCGTCAATCTTACTGCATCTGGAATGCCGAGCGGTGTGACTGCCGCGTTCGGCACCAATCCAGCTAACAGCACCAGCGTACTGACGCTTACCGCCAACAGCGGGGCCGCCCTGGGAACGTCCACCGTTACCGTTACCGGCAACTCCGGCACAATTTCCGCGAGTACTACCATTGCCCTCACCGTCAGCTCGGCCGTGCCACAGATCGCATGGGTCAGTCCAGCTGCCGGAATCGCTGGCAGTTCAATGACTATCATGCCGGGTGTTGGAGCATCTTTTGCAGAGACGCAGGGAACCAGCTCTATTCACTTTGGCGCGACAGTGGCCACTGTGACCACTTGGGCTATCGACTCAGTCACCGTTACGGTTCCCAGTTTGGCAGCAGGCGTGGTCAATGTGACTGCGGTCGTGAATGGCGTGACCAGCAATGCGGTTCCGTTCACGATCACGAGCACTGCGCCGTCTCCCGAAGCTTACACCGGTAACTCCACTTGGTTTAGCGGGCTTGGCGGCCCATATGGCGGCTGCGGCGTTCCGCAAGCAAATCTCGACTCGCAAAACTTCATTGCTCTGAATGTTCAGAACGATCCTGGGAACTACTCTCTTGAACTTGTTCGTCCTATCGCCGCGGAGTACGCAGCCTATATAGGCCTTTTCAACAATGGATTGAACTGCGGGCGATGGGTGCATGTGGTCATGGGAGATAACTGCGAAGGCACGAACGATGGCAATGAGGACCTGGCGTTCTGCCGCGGCGGCCTTGGATGGGTTGCGGACCAATTCACTGGAGCCACGCTCGATATGGTGGTTGCTGACAGTTGCCAGGACGGCAACGCATGGTGCCGCGACGACCCGTATCACATCGACCAAGCACAAGCTGCGCTGAATAATTATATTCTGGACGGCGTAGCGGTCGGCGACCTGTACCCGAACTATTGGAACAACCGGCAAGTTCACTGGAATTTCGAGCCGGCTCCCAATTATACGGGCGATATCAACATCGGCTTTCTGAACGGCGCGAATGCTTATTGGTCGGCGATTTCCATCACTCACTTGCCAAACGGTATTCATGGGGTGCAGTACCTCGTCAACGGGGTATGGACGACAGCCGTGATGGATGCTGACTTGGGCGACGACTATATCATTCTTCCCACGGTGGCAGCAGGAACGCAGTATGAGATACAAGTATTCGATGTGACGAACACGCTGATTAACGGCGGTCGAATCTATTCATTCACCTATCCAACAAGCTGCGGGTCTGGATGCACACCGGCGTTAACACCGGTAACATATACCACCACGACTCCCGCCGTCGCCGCGGCTGTGCAATAACAGCCGCCTTTGTTTAGTCCGGAATCGGAATGTATCTTCTCCGATTCCGGACTAGACTCATAGAAATCCATGTGAAACGAAGGATTTATTTCAACTGCGCTTGAACTCGGCAGCGTTTGATGACAAAGGAAGAAACGTAGAGCAGAATGATATTTCTTCCCGGAGTTCTCATCATTTCCAAGAAGGTGAAGATTCAATGAACACAAGAACAGGGCACGGTAACTGAAAAGGAGAAGTAAGTGAAGAAGCGGTCTGTACTTCAGATGTTGACGATTGCATTGGCAGTCGGCTTTGTTTTTGCGGGGATGTCGGCTCCTGCCGCCTCACAATCTACTTGTGCGGTGACAGGCACGATCGCCATCGACAGCAGTGAGTATATCTACCAGAACAACGAGTGGAACTCCACCCTGGAGCAGTGCGCAACCGTCAGTGGCGTGGGCTTTACGCTTACAACCGCTGACTTCGATTTGGCGACCGATGGCGCGCCCGCGACTTATCCATCCATCTTCAGGGGATGCCATTGGGGCGATTGCACAACCTCAAACCCTTTCCCCATTGAATACAGCAACCTCGCTTCGGCAAGCACGAGCGTCACTATTACGCAACCTTCCGGTTATAACAATGATGCAGCCTATGACATATGGTTTAATCAGACGTCGACCACTACAGGGCAGCCGAACGGCACCGAAATCATGATCTGGATCAATCATCAGGGTACTCCCCAGCCCGCTGGTTCTGATGTGGCTACCGTGACGATCGATGGCGCGAATTATCAAGTGTGGACCGGCAAAGAGTCATCTTGGAACATCGTTTCGTATGTCGCTGTAACCCCTGTGACCTCTGTAACCAACCTTAATCTTCTGCCTTTCTTTGCAGACGCCGTGTCTCGTGGCAGCCTGCAGACCACATGGTGGTTGATCGATGTTGAATACGGCTTTGAGGTATGGTCGGGAGGCGAAGGCCTGGCTATGAGTGGATACTCGGTCAGCGCCGCGGCCAATGCTGGCGGGTCATGCACCACCGTGCCTTCTGCGCCAAGTGGACTCACCGGGACGGCGGCTTCCTCGAGCGTCATCAATCTCAGTTGGACAGCGGACACTGCCCCGGCTAACTGCACCATCAGTTCCTACAGCGTTTACGGTAGTACAACCAGCGGATTTACTCCGTCTTCCAGTAACTTGCTTGCGAGCGGCGTAACGGCCACGAGTTACTCCAACACCGGCCTCGCAGCCTCGACTGCTTACTACTACAAGGTTGAAGCGGTTGATTCCGAAGGCACATCCGCGGCATCGGCTCAGGCCACTGCGACAACTCAGGCGGCTGCAACACCATCCTGCACAACTGTGCCAGCGGCTCCCGCTGGGCTAACTGCGACGGCTGCTTCATCAAGCGCCATCAACTTGAGCTGGACAGCGGATGCGGCTCCGGCTAACTGCACCATTAACTCCTACAGCGTCTACCGCAGCACGACCAGCGGGTTTACTCCGTCATCCAGCAACCTGGTAGCCAGTGCGGTAACCGGAACAAGTTACTCCAATACCGGACTCACGGCTTCGACCACTTACTACTACAAGATCGAAGCCGTTGACTCGGACGGCACGTCGGCGGCATCGACACAAGCCAATGCGACGACTTCGGCGGCTGGCGGAAGCGGTTTAGCCTGTACGGTTCTCTACGCAATTACACCGCAGAACTCAAGCGCCTTCGGTGCGACTCTCACCATCAAAGACACAGGAACCACTGCCTTGACCAATTGGACACTCACCTGGACGTACGCCAACGGGCAAACAATCTCGTCCCTCTGGAACGGTGCGGAAACTCAGAGCGGCGCAAATGTGACCGTGAAGAACGAGAGTTATAACGGCAGCATCGCCGCTGGAGGCACCCTTTCCGGTATCGGACTGAACGGGACTTGGAACGGTATCACTAACGCGATTCCTGTGGCGTTCTACGTCAATGGAACGCTTTGCACCGTGAACTAGCAACAACAGCGCGTGCGGAACAGTTCGTTTGAAGTGCTCCGCACGCATTCAAGTCATGTAACCAACGACTGCCTTGAGGATAGAAAAATAGGAAACTTCTAGATGGCCTTGTTAGCCGAAATGAGCGCATCGAAGCTTATAAGTTTTCGTGGTAGGCGCTCTGTCTAAGTCACTCTTCCGGCGCCTTGCCGTGCGACTGCAGGCCACGCGCGATAAAGCCGAGTCCCCCAACAAACAACACCAGCATCACGATAGTGTTGAATAGACTTAACGGTCTAAAAAAAATGTGCAGGTTGGCAAGGATGCCGGCAAAGATAAATAGTGCGCCTGCGATGGTCAGAACCCATCCGAGAATGCTTCGGCCGCGCCAAAATAGCAGACCGATTCCGAACAGCATGGGCAGAAGCGAAATGCCAAAGGCATTCTCCCCATAGAAATTCCAATAGGATCCCACCACCGTAACCTGATTGATCAGCAGGTATCCGCCAATGCACGTCATGACAAAGCCCAATGCGAAATGGCTGAGGCCACCAGGCGTCCCGCCGACATCGCTGAATGAACGATTATCCATGGCCAAAAGTATAGCAGAGGTCGCACGCAAGCTGGGGTTCGTTGGCGCGATGGGTCAGGGCAAACGCATCTTGATATCCCTTGTGGCAAGCCACTCTTGCTCCAGCGCTTTCAAATGATTTGCAGCCTGGTTGCGGATGGAATCTCCGATCGGTTTGCCGAAGCTTAAGCCTTGTAAAAAATCGCCATTTGCCATCAAAATGCCCATTTTTCTGAGGGAAAACGCCATTTTTCAGGCGAAATTCGCACGTGATTGACAAGCCATTTCTCACGTAGCGGTACAAAGCGTGCGTTTTCGCGCACATTGACGATTTTGCCTGAAACTGCGTTTTGCTCAATAAGGACGCGGGGATTCATCGCTTTTGCGGTCTCGTTTTCTTC
>Ga0116117_1000025_pt1 | contig 77875 bp, 75 predicted proteins | sample June2015DPH_11_1_FD_89790 | JGI IMG/M metagenome (GOLD analysis project Ga0116117, IMG submission 89790) | Peatland microbial communities from SPRUCE experiment site at the Marcell Experimental Forest, Minnesota, USA - June2015DPH_11_10 | ecosystem: Environmental > Terrestrial > Soil > Wetlands... | reverse complement strand
GCCGGATCTCTCCGGTTCGCTCGATGGACATATTCCAACCGAGTTCACACCCACATCGCTTGGCGGAATCTCAGTTGAGCAGATTCGGAGAATGAATTCTGCTTGCTGGACAGTCGCCATCGGTGAACAAATGCGCGGGGCCGCAATCACCCTGGAGCATCACACCGGCGTTCCTTACAAGCTATTCGGCCGGCTCACGGGACTGGCGGCCAACGATGAACTTATGGGATTCTTGTCGGAGATTAGCGGCGTTCCCGTTCCAAAGAAGTATCGGCGCCAGCGCAGCCAGTTGATCGATGCAATGCTGGACGGGCACTTTTATTTCGGGGGAAAGCGAGTCGCTGTTGCTGCAGAGCCAGACCTGTTATTCGCAATGTCCCACTGGCTTCATGAAATGGGATGCAAGATTCAGGCAGCAGTCACAACTATAGCGTCGCCTGTGCTTGAGTCCATTCCAATCGACGAGGTTCTAGTGGGCGACCTGGAGGATTTCGAACTTCGGTCCGTTGGAGCCGATTTGCTGGTCACTCATTCGCACGGAAGGCAAGCCGCGGAGCGGCTTCAGATCCCATTGTTTCGTGTCGGAATCCCGGTCTTTGATCGTCTTGGCGCCGGCCAGCAGGTAACAGTCGGCTATCGAGGAACGCGCAGTCTGATCTTCGAAGTTGGCAATCTTCTCATGTCAAACGCTCATGAGCCGACGCCAGAGACATGGATTCCAGAGCATCAACAATCTCACGATCTAGTGCAACTTGTGCAGTAAGTGCTTTGTGCTTTTAGGAGGACTATGAAAGTCGCCTTTGCAACTGAGGACGGACAACACGTCAATGCTCACTTTGGTTGGGCGAAGAAGATTGCGATTTACGACATCAATCCAGATGACTGCCGTTTTGTCAATTGTGTTGAATTCATCGGCAATCTGGAAGAAGACGGCAACGAAGACAAGCTTGCGCCCAAGCTTGAAGCAATTCAGGACTGCGCGATTCTCTACGTGGCAGCAATCGGGGGCTCAGCCGCCGCCCGAGTGGTGGCAAAGAACGTCCACCCGATCAAGGTTGCCGAAACTCAGGCAATAGAAGATTCATTGCAGCAGTTGCAGAAGGTGCTGAGCGGCAATCCGCCGCCGTGGATACGCAAGGCGCTGAATAAGGGCGGGGAGCGCACCCATGACTTCGAGGATGAGGTGATCTATGGCTGAGAGCACGGTCGAGGCGGTTGCTTCTGCAACGCGCGGTTTCCTCAACGAATTGGTTAAACAGTGGCGGGCTCAGGATCTGCATGGATCATGGGAAGCAAAGAGCGATCATGATCTGTTGGAACCATACATCATGACCAGGCAAAAGCGTCTTGAGATCCCGCTCATGAGTGATCCTGATCCGGAAACGCTATGGCGCATGGAACTGTTCTACAACGCAATTGGGCTGACAATTGAGCGCGTTACCGGAGTGATGGTGTCGCCGCTAATGAAATTGCACCACGAAGGTTTTGGCCGCCTCGTACTTACTGCGGGCCGGTTGATCGTCTTCAACAAGCACTTGCGCGATGTGCATCGGTTTGGATTTGACAGTCTGGAGAAGATGGAGTCAGAAGGCGAAAGAATTGTCGCCGATGCAATCGAGTGGATTGAAAAATACCCGGAAGTTGCGCGCTACTGAATGATGCGGAGGAATAAATGGAAGCGGAACAGATTGAAACACAAGCAGTGACGCGTGATGGAAGAGCATGGCAACCCTCTTATCTTCTGGACATTGACCAGGAGATTTGTATTGGCTGTGGTCGTTGCTTTAAAGTCTGCGGCCGTTCCGTGATGACCTTACAGGGAATCACTGAAGACGGCGATCTCGTAGGGCTCGATGACGACGAGGAGATATTGCGCAAGGTAATGACCGTCACTGATCCGGGAGCGTGTATCGGGTGTGGTGCATGCGGTCGAGTGTGCGGGAAGAACTGCCAAAAACACGGTCCATCCTAAGGGACTGACGATGACGCCACATGCTGTGTATACGCATCTAATGCAGGCAAACGCGACCACCGCGTGCGACCCTTTCGATGGGCATGTACTAGCGTGTGTCTTTGCCGCCGCTGTAGATGAGTGCCGTGCCGGAGGTTCATTCACCGGCGCTCTCGGCATCTGTGGCTCAACACTCCGACGCAATATCGAACTATACTTTCCCGGAACATTGGAAGGGCTTGAGATTTTCAAGCTCGATGTCGACCCGACAATCAATGAAGACGAGAAATGCTTACGTGAGCTATTGTGGCGCTTCCGCACCGCCTCAGCTCCAATCAATTTACTGTTGACCTCTCTCGTAGCCCGCAGAGCCACACGGCCCAACCATTTATGGCAAGATCTTGGACTGGCAAATCGAGATGAGTTGTCCAGACTCATGATGCGCCATTTTGTCACACTGGCGCGTCGCAACGATCAGGACATGAAGTGGAAGAAATTCTTCTATCGAATGATCTGCCGCGACGATGGATTCAGTATGTGCGTTGCTCCATGCTGCTCAGAGTGTGGCGACTTCGATGGATGTTTTGGCAGCGAATCGGGCGAGAGCCTCCTGGCTGGGACACACTTTCATGTTGAGTCTTCGAGGTTGATTGGCATCAACTCCTCTTTCGCACAATGACCGGGAATCGACATGTCGCGAATGCGACAAATCCCTCGCCTGTTCGCCGTTAGCAGGTCTAAGTATATCTATTTTCAGCAGACTCCGATTGGCACCCAACGTGCAGTGTATCAAGCAACGCCAGTGACGGAGGGTGTGATGATCCAACTTACAGATGCTGCGGCGGGAGCTTTGCAATCAGCGATCGCTACGGTTCCCAGATCGATCGCGGGACTGCGATTGATGGTGCGGTCAGGCGGTTGCGCGGGACTCCAATACGAGATGGGCCTGGTGGAAAACGCAGGACCCGAGGACATCTCCTGCGAGAGCCATGGAGTGAAGATACTCATCGATCCATCCTCCATCGCGTTGATTTCTGGCACCACGATTGATTTTATTGACAGTCAAGAGGGAACAGGCTTTTCGTTCGACAATCCCCAGGCCAAATCCAAGGGTGGCTGCGGCAAATCATGCTGCTAATAGTCGTTGTCTGAGGAAACTCGCTATGACAGAAATGCATGCACAAAAACCATGGGTTTATCTGGACAACAATGCGACAACGCGCACCGATCCTCGTGTTGTTGAGGCAATGCTGCCATTTCTTCGTGATGAGTTCGCAAATCCATCATCGCTGCATGATCTAGGTGTTACTGCGAAAGATGCTGTATGCGCAGCGCGAAGCCAGGCCTGCACGTTAATTGGAGCAGAGCGGGATAGCGAGATCATTTTCACTTCTGGAGGAAGCGAATCGAACAACACTGCGATCCTCTCGGCTCTCGAAACGCAGGGGAGGGGGCGGAGCGAAATTGTTACTTCAACCGTGGAACATCCTTCTGTGCTTGCCCTTTGCGCGCATTTGGAGAAGACAGGGATGGCCAAGGTTCATCGCATTCCGGTTGACGGCCAAGGGAACCTTATTCTCGACGCCTACCGGAAAGCTCTAAATGAGCGGACAGCCCTTGCCTCTATTCAATTGGCCAACAACGAAACTGGAGTCGTGTTTCCTGTTGAAATGCTCGCGTCCATGGCGCACTCGTCCGGAGCCTTGTTCCACTGCGATGCTGTTCAAGCTGCGGGAAGGGTAGAAATCAAATTGAATAGAACTGAGATCGATATGCTTTCGATTTCGGCGCACAAAATGCATGGTCCTAAAGGAGTCGGCGCGCTCTACGTGCGCAACGGAGTGAAGGTGGCGCCGCTTATTTATGGCGGACGTCAGGAACGCGGAAGGCGTGCGGGCACTGAAAACACGCCGGCAATCGTTGGCTTTGGGGTGGCAGCAGAACTTGCGGCTCAGGATTTGCACCGTGCTATGAGTCGGATCTGTTTGTTGCGCGACCGCCTGGAACGGGAGATCCTGCTCCTTGTTCCAACCGCGATTCGTGTTGGAGACCGTCTCAACTGCCTGCCCAACACACTCAACATTGCCTTTGAGAATATCGAGGCAGACTCGATTTTGCTCATGCTGAATCGTGAGTCAATTGCCGCATCCTCGGGATCGGCCTGCACGTCGGGCTCGCTCAATCCCTCGCACGTGTTGACTGCGATGAAGATTCCATTCAGTCATCTGCGCGGATCGGTGCGCTTCTCGCTTTCGCGCGAAACCACTGACTCTGAAGTGGAGCGGGTGATCGGAGTCCTTCAGCGGGTAGTAAGCGATTTGCAAGCCAGCGCTGTTCCCATGGAGGCTTCATATGCCTAATGTGTCTCGCGTTGTGATGAACGACTCGACGCTCAGAGATGGAGAACAGGCTCCTGGAGTTGCCTTCACGCTGGAAGAGAAGCTGGCCATTGCCCTTGCGCTGGAAGACGCAGGTGTGGACGAGATAGAGGCAGGCACCCCAGCGATTGGACACAAGGAGATCGAAGAGATCGCAGCTATTGGTTGCACGCTGAGCAATTCCGAGCCAATCGCCTGGTGTCGCATGACGCGCGCGGATGTCGATGCCGCACGGAAGACCGGGTTGAAGCGGGTGAATCTCTCCATTCCGGTTTCAGATATTCAAATGCGAGCCAAGTTGAATCTGGATCGTGCAGGCGTGCTGAGCCGAATCCGTGATGTGATTGCCTATGCAGTCGATTGCGGATTGCGCGTGGCCATGGGAGGAGAAGACTCCAGTCGCGCTGACATGGAGTTTCTGCTTCTCGCAGTGGAAGCAGCCGCAAGCACAGGCGCTCATCGCTTCCGTTACGCGGACACACTTGGCAACATGGATCCTTTTTCAGTGTACGAGGCATTCACACGGCTTGACCGTGCGACCGGCGTCGAATTGGAGTTCCATGGCCACGATGACCTCGGCCTGGCCACGGCGAATACGCTAGCGGCAATTCGAGGCGGAGCAACTCACGCCAGCGTCTGTGTACTCGGCTTGGGAGAGCGTGCCGGCAATGCTGCTCTTGAAGAAGTTGCTGCGTGCCTGAATCATTTCTATGGCGCCGGCAGCAATGTGAATCTTGCGCGGTTGCCGCGACTCGCTGAAATCGTGGCCAGAGCGGCGCGCCGTCCAATTCCCGTTGGGAAGGCGATTGTCGGCGCGAATGCCTTCACACATGAGTCTGGCATTCACGTCGATGGACTGCAAAAAGATCCAGCTACTTATGAGGAGTTATCGCCGCGAACCTTCGGTCGTGTGCGTGAGATTGTTCTGGGAAAGCACTCGGGATTGGCATCAGTCGCTGGTGCACTGCAATCTCTTGGATTGGTCACGGACAGAGTTCGCACGCAATCGGTGTTGGATCAAGTTCGGCAACGATCCATGGAGGCAAAGCGCGTTGTCAATTCGGAAGAGCTGCTGGACTTCTACCGGCTTGCCAGCGGTACTGCAACTTCCATTCACACCCCACTGGAGATGAAATATGACTGTGCTTGAACAACTGGCGAAGCTTTCCTCCGCTGAAGATTATTTTCGCTTTCTCGGCGTCCCCTATGACCCTGCGGTTTTGAATGTGGCACGGCTGCACATACTTCGACGCATGGGAGACAATCTTCGCGAGACCGGAATGGAGCCGGACGAAGAGAAAGCTCGCGCCTACTTCCGTGCGCACCTTGAGCGGGCGTACCAGGATTTTGTGAAGTCCACACCCATCAAGGAGCGGGTTTTTAAGGTCCACAAAGACGCGATCCGCTCCACGGTCACACCACTGGTGCGTCTATCAATTCCTGCAAATGGACCAGAAGCGATTTAGAGTCTGGTTCATGGCAGCTCTGTTCGCCTTTCATTTCAGTTTCTTCATTTCATCCTTATCTCTTCAGCTTTAGCCTTCAAATAAATCATTCAGATTTGTTGTATCGCCTCTGCCAGCGAATCGCAGGCGAGTGAGCCGCAAAGATGACCGGGGTCTAGACGCCGGGAGCAGCCGAAAAAACATCACGTTCAGGAGAATGTTCATGGCAGATCAAAAGGCACCTCAGATGCAGGCCACCCTGGGCCTCACCGGACTAACCAGCAATGCAATGGCTCTCATCGCTCCAGGCGCCTTTCTTTGGCTCACTTTCGTCATCCAGGCTGGCACTGGCACCACTGCGCCGACCATGTGGCTAGGCATCTTTGCCGCCCTATTGCTTTGCCTGGCCACGGCGGTCGCATACGCGGAGATTTCCAAACTCTATCCCGGCACAGGCTCAAGCTACTACTACGCAGAACAGGCGCTCCTATCCAAGGACAGGTTCTTTAAGTACGCCCGCGTGGCCAAGTTCATCGTCGGTTGGGGCTCGCATCTTTACTACTGGGTCTATCCGGGGGTGATGGTGGCGGTTACTGGCGTGTTTGTGGGCTATATCGTCGGCTTCCTCTATCCAAACTTCATGAGCGGCTCGAATCCTGGCCTGATCTTCATGGCGCTGGTGGCGATTGCTTTCTCATTCTTCGTTGGCTGGATTGCATCGAAGGGCGCGGGGGCTTCAACAGCCGTCAATCTTGCTATCAACATCGTCCAGATCTCCGCGCTATTGGTCTTCAGTGTACTCGCCATCGGCTATCGTACAAGCCATCCTGCGGGTTCGCCGGCCTTCCAGTATGACGGACAAACGCTGGCAACTTATAGCTACCAGTTCGCCACAGCCAAGGATGGTTCTATAGTCCGCGACGCCACGGGCACTCCTGCGCCGCTGCTGGACGCGGCCGGCAAGCCGGTCCCATTCACCATTGACTATCCCGAGAAAGACGCCAGCGGCAACTTCTTGTCCCATACTTCTGCTGCTTCGGTTGTGGCGCCGCACAAATTCAGCTTTGTCTTCATTCAGGCGACGGTCGCCATTCTGATTTTGGTTGGATTTGAGTCGGTGACCTCGATGGGAGGCGAGGCAAAGAACCCCACTAAACATATTCCCATCGCAGTCATCTCTTCGCTGCTGATTCAGGGCCTGGTGTGCTACCTGATCGAGTATTTCGCAGCCAACTACTTTCTCAACTCCGGCTATACCATGCAAAGCGCAGTCACTTCGGCAGCGCCTATCGGCGACATGATGATCATGGTAGGTGATGGGTTGCTGGGCCAGGGCCACGGCAAGTACTTCATGCTGGCAGAGGCCATCACAGTATTTCTGGCGCTGATCGGCACCACGCTTAGCTGCATGAACACCGGCGCTCGTGTTACCTACGCCATGGGTAAGGACGATGAAGCGCCAGAGCACTTCGGAATCCTGCACGCCGGGTCGCTCAGCCCCCGCAAAGCTATCTGGACGCTGGCCGTCATCTCTGCGATCATCGGCGTCATCGCTGTTGTTCTGGTCTTTGGCGACGCAAGCGCACCCTCTGACGCAGCCATTGCCGCGCTGCCGCACGGCATCTTCTCTAACTTCGGCTACCTCTCGCACGACCAGTTGGCCGCGCTGCCCAACTCGTTACTGACTATCACGCTTACCTCCAACTTCGGCACTTTTATCCTGTATGCGCTGAGCTGCTTGCTGTGTATCATTGCCTACCACAGGCGCCATGACTACAGCGTCGTCCGTCACCTGCTAGTTCCTGGCTTCGGACTTCTTGCCAACATTGTCTGCATGGCCTTCTACCTGATCAGTCCGGTTTTCGGCTTGGGAACATTCAAGGAACCACTTCTGGCACTGGGCATCTCCGCCGCCTGGGGCGTCTACGGAGCCATTTACTTCATTCGCTCCTCGAAGGCCAAAGGCAAGGCTGTACTGCTTACAGCCAAGTAAGCCAAACAGTCAGAAACACAACCAAACCGAGCTCGCCAGGTGGAATCTCCGCTCCATCTCTGTGCTGAGACGAAAGCGGAATTGTCACCTGTGGTGTCGGGATCGACCTTTCATCAACAGCGGTACGAGGTGACTGTCCCGCAGCAACCCCCGCCGGTCGGAAACACGCGGCGGGAATTCTGCTGCGGCTGTGCCAGCGGATCTATTGAAGAGTGCCAACCCAGCAATAGCGGCCATACAGAGTTTGGGTTTGACCGGCGCTGAAAAACGCAGGTCCAAATCGAGGTCCAGTAATTTGTCCCTTATGCTCTATAAAGGACTTTTTGCTCCTTTCTGGACCCTAAAAATACCCGTAACTATATGATTTCTTTGGAGATCTCACTCTGTCACGGCAGAGGTCGCGAGTTCGACCTCGGTTATCACCTTAAATCCGGCCATACGTTATCAGTTCAAAACCGGCCATCCATGGGTTCTTCGTCACATTTGGTGAACCAGGATTGGCACTTTGCCTAGCAGCCTGGTCACGGTAGAAATGTGGCATGCTCTGGTGGTCTCCGGCAGAAGCCGATGAAACATATAACATTGCTGCCGGATGCCGGTGAAGTTGCATTGGATCAGTTGATGGTCGAGGGCAACTGTCGGCTCGTTATGGTGCTGCGAGCGGCGGGCGAGGCGGGTTGTTGCCCAGTGTGCCGGAGAGAGTCACGTCGCATCCACAGTCGTTACAAGCGGCGTGTGAAGGATCTGCCCTGGGAAGGAATTCCGGTTCGGATAGAACTGCGCGTCCGCCGATTCTTTTGCGGCACGGAAGACTGCGGACAACAGATATTTACTGAGCGGCTTCCGAACACGGTGCGGCGATACGGCCGGCGCACCTGCCGGTTGAGCGCGTCACTGGAGCAGATCACATTGGCGTTGGGCGGGTCAGCAGGATCTCGGTTGGCGCACCAACTCGGGATCCTGGCCAGCGGTTCGACACTGCTCCGCCAGTTGCGCCGCAAGGTGATAAAGCCTTCCGCTCATGCCCCTCGGGTATTGGGAATCGATGACTGGGCATGGCGTAAGGGGCATCGGTACGGCACGATTCTCTGTGACCTGGAGCGCGGCAATGTTGTCGATCTGCTGCCGGACCGCAGCTCCGAAAGTACTGCGCAATGGCTTCGAACCCATCCTGGGACGGAGATCATTAGCCGGGACCGAGCCAGTCTGTATGCCCAGGCGGCGACTGCAGCCGCGCCGCAGGCTGTGCAAATTGCCGATCGTTGGCATCTTCTTCACAACCTAAGCGAGGCTCTTACCGGCGCCCTTGTACCCCACCACCGTTTGTTGGCGGAGAGGTAGCTCAGGCCACGGCCAGCAAGGCAGAGGCGCCGACCACTGCGCCGGTTCTGGCTTCTGCCGTAGCCAAGCCGGTATCTCGATACCATAAGAAGCAGCAGCATAATCGTGAACGTCGCCTCGAAAGCTATCAAGCAGCTATGGAGCAAATTTCGAAAGGCGTCACCCAGCGCGAAGTTGCCACGAGCTGCGGCCTCGGCATACGGACGATTCGCCGTTGGATACGTGCTCGCGGATTTCCGGAACGGAAGATCGGCGACCGAAAATCTACTGTCGACGAACACAGCCAGTACCTGGAACAGCGTTGGAACGAGGGATGTCACAATGCCACCCAACTCTGGCACGAGCTGCGTGCACGAGGTTTTGCAGGCCAATGCCCAATAGTTCGAACCTGGGTTCGACGGCGCTATGGCTCGCGACGAGAACGCACCGGACAGCAACCTTGCCTCCACTCCCCGCCACGTGTATCCCCACGACAGACAGCCTGGACGCTGTTGAAGGAACCAGAAGACGCCCGGGGCTATGTTGAAGAACTATGCCGCAGATCATCGGAAATCGCCACCTGCGCTTCGATGGCACGGGAGTTCGTTCGCATCATTCGGCAGCGGGATACTGTTGCCTGGAAGAAATGGAAAGAAGACGCCAAAACGAGTCTGTTGGCCAGCTTCGCAAAGCGCCCCCAAAACAATTCGTGCCCCTTGAACTCTTCAAACTTATCCCAGAATTCCTCCGCTTTGTTTTCAGGAATACACGAGGAAAGAACGCCGACAGAAAGCGCCGCAGTTCCATAGAACCATCGGTCCTGAATAATAACAGCGGTCAAAACTTGGAATCGCTGCCGCTCATCTCCAGTTCCGTAGTCGTCCATGTAGGCGAGAAACATTTGCAGCGGTCCTCCGCTCAAGCGGGTTCCAGCAGACTGAATGTGCGATGTTGCGGTTTCGGTAATCATAACGGGTGCAGTGTACACCCGACCTAAAATTTCCCCTCTTTGTGCAAAAACCACGTGTCAAGGGCAGAGCAAGAACCTCTTTTACTCCGCCGCAAAACGCCGCTCTCGCGGCGTTCTGTGGTCTATTTTTGCTCTGGCCCTCATATTTGCGCGCGAGATGGAAGAGAAGCACGATGTGCCCACGATTCTTAGCGATCAGCCTTTACCGATCGGCTTGAAGAACACGTCGAGTTGGCTCCGATCCCTGGGAGAATATTTCGATGCGAGCGCAGTTGCCGAGCAGTTGATTGAAAACGGCGAAGCACTGGTAACGGGTACTCTTCGCAGGCGCGGACTGATGATTATCCCGCGCTATCGCAATGCGAAAGTCGCTGTCTCTGCCGATGCCTCCATGGCGATCGGCCTTGTGCGAATGCTCTTCGAAGAGTTGGAAATGATTCCCGATCTGCTCTTAATCCGCTCCAATTCCACGCAAGCGAAGTCTGTGCTCGACGCGGAGTTGAGTAGCTTGGGCATTACGCCGCGGGTAGCTTTTGGGGTCGATGGCTACAAGGTCAAACAGACGCTGGCATCCAGCGATCTGGATGCGGTCTTCGGTTCAGCCTGGGAAAAGTATCTAGCTGAAGAAGTCGGCCCGAAAGTCGCCTTCGATCTTTTGCAGCCGACCAACCGGACCTTCTATCGGGATAGCGCCTATTTCGGCTACGAAGGAATGATCAACGTGCTTGAAATCGTTGCCAACGACTGGGAAGCGTCTTTCCGTTCAAAGGCGATTCGTTGGGAGCAATATCAGTAGCCCAGCGCACGGTGAAGAAAGCAGAAGAAACTTCGATTTACTGATGGAGGGCGATGTGCTCAATGACAGAATGGTGAAAGCCGCATTTGCCACAGGCGACAGATTGCAAGTTAACGCTGGCTTTGAACAAGCCCGGCAGATCGTCGTCTATGAAGTCAGTACAATCGGTGCAAGAGAATGTCATGCGATGACTTATCAGATAGCCCCGCCGAAGGGAGTTGGGCCATCTGGAACTCTGGCAGGGACGCTCGGCCGAAATGGCAAGGGCGGTCCCGGTGGAGGTGGCGGATGCGGTGGCGGCAACAAAAAAGATGAACTAATCGACGAAAAGGAGATCCTAGCCAAGGCCGCAAGCCTTGCTGGCGTATCCGTGCTATTCGTCAATAAAACGTTGAACGCCTATTCCGTGCTCGCGTTGAACGACGCAAAAATATTCACGGTGAAGGTGGATGAGCAGAGAGAGATCGCCGATGTCATCGTGCGTCTTCAGGAAATGCTGCGCGGTGATCCCCCGCTCTGGCTTCGCCGCGCTCTAGTTGGAGAAGACGCTCCGGTTGAGATCTAGCAATGCTATAAACAGCTGATGCGGTGATGCGAGTTTGAGGATGTTCGGCATACGACGAATTAGAATAGCGGCTGCCGGGCCTTCTATTCCCAAGTCCCAAATCCCTGCCTTCCCCTCTCGCCTAAACTTTACCGCCAATACCGCCGATACATCCTTGAGACTCTCTTCGCGATCCCGCGCCAGGAGTCCCTTCCAGAAAGGAAGCTGTCCATGCTGCTCATGTGGACCGAAAACCTCAGCGTCGGCGTCAAGAGCTTTGACGACGATCACAAGCGGCTGGTTCGCTTGATCAATGAGCTGCATGGCGTCATTCAAGATGTCGATGCGAACGGCAAAATTCCAGTCGAGGAAATCGAAATCGCACTCCATCGTTTGGAAAATTACATCCGGTATCATTGCCTCCAGGAAGAGAGGCTCATGGAGCAGATTGGCTATCCCGAGCTAAGAGAACACCGCAAGGAGCACCGGTATTTTCAGGACACAATTACAGACATGTCGCAACGATTCTTGGGAAGCACAGACCCCAAACAGGCGACCGAACTCATGCAGTTTATCTACACATGGCTCACTGATCACATCAATGTAACCGACAAAAAGTACTCTTCGCATTTGCGCGCCAAAGGAATTTCCTGAGCGCTGCGTCCCACACTACTGACTCTTGCTCCCTGCTCGAAACGCCGCCGCCGCGCACACTGCCAGAATCGCTGCCATCACCGCCAGCGAAAGCGTGATCGGCACCTCAATCCACCGTGCGGCCAACATCTTCATCGCCACAAAAGCCAGGATCGCTCCCAACCCGTAGTGCAACGATCGGAAGCGATCCAGCAGCGAAGCCAGTGCAAAGTAAAGCGAGCGCAATCCCAAAATCGCTGCGATGTTCGATGTGTACACCACGAAGAAATTATGGCTGACTGCCAGCACCGCGGGAATCGAATCGATGGCGAAGAGAAGATCGGTGAACTCGATGGCCAGGATAACCGGCAGGAGCGACCCTTTGGCCGGTTGCAATTTGCTGATCCACCCTGGGATGGCTGCCTTTGCCGAGCCGCCCCGAATCAGCCGCCAAGCCGCATACAGAAGAATCAAGCCGAAGACCCATGTAATCCAATCAAAGCGACTAAGCAGCGTGAGTCCCGCGGCAATGAAGATTGCCCGCAGCACAACCGCCCCGGCAATGCCCCACAAAAGAGCAGTGTGCTGCCGCCCGGGGCTGATGCGAAAGCCCTGAAAGATGACCAGGAAGACAAAGAGATTGTCCACGCTGAGTGAAGTTTCAATCGCGTAGCCCGCCACAAATTCGAGTGCCGGCTGATGCCCCTTGGCAATCGCTATCCACGCCGCAAAGCCGGTCGCCGCGGCCACCAGCACACCCGTCCAAAGCCACGCAAAGGCCTGCGGATGCTGCGTAGCGCGTCGATGGCCGGGCAGCATCGAGTCGGCCAGAAGCAAACCCGCCACCACCAAATGAAATCCCAGCCACCAAACCCATGACACGCCAGCGATCATATTAGGTGACCAATCTTCAGGAAGCCCTGCCGGTCTTGTTCAGTTCGCGATGAAATCCCAAATCCGCAGCGGAGATTGTTTTAACAATGTACAAGATCTGTCCGTAGTGCATTGCAAAGTGCTCCACGACTCGATAAACAGCGTCCAATCCGCTGACTTTGTAGCCTTGAATTTCGTAACCAGCCACTAAGTCATCGCGGTCAAGTCGCGCCAAAACCTCCGCCGCCTGCCGCATCGTTGCATCCAATCGTTCAATGAGCGCAGAAGCAGAAATCGATCCCTGCTCATTGAACTCAGAAGGCCGGTCCCGTGTATCTTCCAGCCGGTTAAATGACGCCACCAGCCACTGCCGCACATTGCCGTCCAGATGCAAAACCAAATTGCCAATGCTGTTGCTCGCATCGTTTGGCCGCCACCACACCTGCTTGTCCGTAAGAGGGGCAACGCATTCTCGCAGTCGCGGCCAATACTGCTCCATGAGTCTCCGTCGAGAGAACTCAAGAAACAGCGTGGCAACATCCGTTTCACCGGCTGTCATCGGAAAATAGCCCTCCTTGCCGAATGCAATAGCAATGCGGCTAACTATTGGATGCGCGCGGATAACTCCAGATAACTCTCGGCTTTCTCACCGCTGCCCAATTAGCCGAATCGTCTCCATAAATACATCGCCATCAATCGTCAAGCTACGCGCGCTGATCTTATCCATCGTGTCTTTGTCGGTGTGGTGATAGCTATTATTCGGCCCGTAGTCCAGGTCGATGATGTCAATCGACGGTACGCCGCGCTGCAAAAACGGCAGGTGGTCATCCCCCACCGACATCTCCTTTTTAAAGAAGTATCGCTCGTAACCAAACTTCTTCGCCGCCTGCCGCACCAGGTCAACCAGCCACGCAGTCGATTGGCTTTCACGCTGAATGTCCAGGTCCTTGTCACCAATCATGTCGGCCAGGATAAAAGCCTTCACGCGGCTCAGCGTCCCATCACGCGCCCACTTGGCGGCCAGGTGGCGAGTGCCATAGAGAGAGTCCGAGTCTGTCCATTCTTTGATGGCCTCTTCGCCGTCGTCAAAAAGCAGCCAGACCGAGTAACCGTCCAGCTTCTTTCCGCCCGCGGTCTGCGCGCGCAACTGATCGCCAATTGCCATCAGCAAGCCAGTCGTCGCGCCCCCGTCGTTGGCGCCTACAAAGTTGATATTCTTCAGCCAGTAGTTAGTCTCATAGTGCGTCGCCAACACGATCACGCCATCCTTCTTACCCGGAAAGCGCACGATAAAGTTACGCATTCCCACCGGCCCAATTGGCGTCGAGGCGGTGAATGTATCTTCTTCGAGCTGATCGTGCCTGAACTGGTTGCGCAGAAACTCTTCGGCTTTCAGATGGTTCTGGCTGGTAGGCCAGCGCGGCCCAATCGCCACAAACTGCCGCGCATATTCCAGAGCCTTCGCGCCGTTAAAATGCCCTTGTGCTGAAGCACCCAGCGGCGCAAGCAACAGCATTCCCGCGGCAATCTTCCTCCAAACCGAGCGATAACTCACTGCGCCGCCTCCTTTTTCTTCCGCCGCGAGGGATGCACCCACCACGCCACGCCAATGCCAATCAGATAAAGCCCCATCAGCGGCATTGCATAAACGCACATACTCACCGGATCAGGCATGGGACAGATAACGGCCGCCACAAAAAAGACCGCCAGAATCGCGTAGCGAATGTTCTTCCACAAAAAGCGCGGACTGACAATCCCGAACAGCGCCAGAAAAAAAATCAGCACCGGTAACTCGAAGGCGATGCCCAGTCCCAGAATGATCGACAGAAAGAAGCTGGTGTACTCCTCGATGCTGATCACGGCGGTAAACTTGCCGCCAAAAACATCCAGCAGAATATGCACCGCGCTCGGCAGAACCCAGTAGTAGCCAAAGTAAGCGCCGGCCAGAAACAGCCCCACTGTGGCTGCCATAAACGGCAGCACAAACCGCCGCTCCTTCTGGTAAAGCCCCGGCGCAATGAACAGCCACACCTGATAAAGAATCAACGGCGACGCCACAATCAATCCGCCCACCAAGGACACATGAATCGCCAGATTCATTCCGTCCATCGGGTGGATCATATTCAGCGATTTGCCGTCGTTCTTCAGCGGTGCTTGAATGAAATCGACCAGCCGGTCGTGAAATATCCAGGCCACCACAAAGCCCGCCGCCAGAAAAAGCGCCGAGCGAACGATGCGCTTGCGTAGCTCGTCCAAGTGCTCCATCAGGCTCATGCCCGGCAACTCCACGCGCTTGCTCACGGCGTCGCGAGCTTTGCCGATTGCTTCCGTGGGATCAACCATTATGCGCCTGCTCTGTCACGTGGTTCTCTTGCGCGGCATCTTCCGCCACCGACGGGGCCTCACCTCGCTCCGCCATCCGGCCCGGAGCTTCCGCTGCCACCGGCTCGCCGGTCGAGGGCGGCTGAATCTGCGGATAAGGCTGCTCGTTGTTGAATTCTCCAGGCGGCACTGCAGGAAAGACCGCCTCTCCCGGATAAGGAGATTCGACGCCTGCCGCTCCAGAAACATCGGCGGGTAGCCCAGAGTTCGATTCTGAGGCCTGCGAGTGCACAGTCGCAGCCGGAGCCGCCAGCGCCAGGCGCTCCTCGTCCTTCTTTCGCCGGTCGGCATCCTCGACCTTGCGCAATTCCTCTTCCATTTGGAATTTGAAGTCGTTCGAAGCCTTGCGCAACTCGTACATCAGCTTACCGACCTGCCGCCCAATCTCCGGCAGTCGCCGCGGCCCAAACACCACCAGCGCCATCACCATGAGGATCAGAGAATCCCACATCCCCACGTTCGCAACTTCAATTGTTGCCGGCATCACCATGAAGGTTCATGATAACTGCCCGCGCACTGCCCTCACAACCGGTAACTCCGCTTCATCCCAAAACAGTCCGGACGTGCTGCAAATCCCCGACGAATCCGATCGCCCTGGCCGTTGAGTTTTAGCCATCGAAGTCGATCGTGCGAAGCAGATAGGCGGGCGTGCAACTCCAGGCATGACAAAAGCTATTGACATGCACATCTCCGTAAGGCGAAGCCATTGAGTCAGCCGGGTTGTAGACCTCCCAGAACGTATCGGCTCCAGCCTGCACCATCCCGCCCCAATACTTTTCAATCAGTGCGAGAGCCTCTGATTTCATGCCGCAAGCCAGCATTGCACTGACCACATGATGGTAGAGATACGGCGTCGATGGCATAACTACCTCAGCATGGCCAAGAGCCTTCCGGATAGCTATAGCTCCAGCGGCCTGCGTTGACACACCGGCAAGAATCAGCCATGCCTGCGTAGCCAGCGAAATCTGCCGGCCAGGCCCGCTGATGTAAAGCTGTTCCGTCCCATCGAAGAAGTGTTCCTGCGCGGCAACAGTCATACTGCGAGCAATTTGAAGATATTTTTCTGACTCTTCCAGATAGCCAAGCAGCCGGGCCAACTCTGCGCCTTGTTTGTAGCAGTAAAGAAGAATGCCATGCATCGAAGCGTTGCGGTCCAGCTTTTGTTCCCAATCAATGAAAATCCAAATGTCCTTGGGAGCAATGAAAAGGCCGTTCGAGTCCACCGTCGCGCCAACAATTTCGAGTTGGCGCTTGGCGGTGGGCCACAGATCCCGCCCACATTCCATATCACTGGAATTCTTGACATAATCAAAAAGGGCAGCGACATACAAGGCAGCGTAGTCGAGAATAAAATCTCCAGACGCTCTGGGCTTCGGCTTTTCAAAAACGCAAGCTCGCAACAAACCGTCTTCTCTAGGAAAAGCTGCAAGAAGATACAAGCAGCGCTTCACCAGCGCGAAGTTACGAAACGTCTTGTAATTCGCAAGCGCCTGCAATCTCATATCACCAATCCAAAGCCGTTGATCACGCCGCGGCCCGTCTTCAAACGTTGTTTGCATGCAATCCCGCAGCGTTGCCAGGCTGATTGCATCAATCGCCCGCAATGCCTCTGAAGCCCCGGCCTGCAAAGCAGGAGGCTTGTTAACCGCTGAACTCACGGCTCGAGCGCGTATCTTTTGAAACCGCGCCGCATAACTCGGAGACGTTCCAAGAATCTCAACCTTCACATAGCGGAATGCATATCGGCGAGGCAGGCAAACATCCTGCGGAAGAAAGTCGATGGTCACAATCTCTTCGGGCAGCCAGCCTTCGCCCATGCTCCCTTTGTAGGGATGAAGTGGTTCGGCCGCGTCTCCAGGCACCTCGCCAAATGTGAATCGGAGCCGGGCTGGCGCATCGACATTCCGGCCCACTCCACTGATAGAGAAGCAAAGATAGCCGGTCCGATGATGACCGAAATCGATGATGAATTGATCGCCCGCGATGAAAGTGCGATCCTCGATTGCCGCGGCCGGACTAACGATATCCATGCGCCATCGCAAATACTTCGATGAGTCCGCCACCGGTTGAACAATTGAGACAGGAAGCTGAATCTCTTCATTCAAAATCGGCTTCAGCGATTCTGCCAGCGAGAGCCAGCGCAAGTGCAGCCCGCCCTCACTATCTTGACCGGCGGCGGTTTCAGCTTCAAGAGTTGACGACCGCGCTGAAGATTCGGTCAACACCGGCAAGGCCCCAAGCATCACCAGATTGCCGGTTCCATGAAGGAAATCTCGTCTTGAAATCATTGCTGCCTCCAACGATCCATCCCTACACTCAAACATACCGAAGCCGCACGGCAAACGCACTCCCTGCATTGCGGTTGCAGAGAATAACCCTTCGCTGGCGCACAATCAAAGCATGAACCAGAACCAAAGCCGCGGGCCATTCCTGTTCCCTGTTCCCTGTTCCCTGAAATGACACCCCCCCACCCCCCCCTACAATATTTTTTATTCGTGCAGATAATTACGCAGCTGGAGAAGAAAACAGAGGCGAAAAAGTGAAGAATACCCGCGTCATTACTGAATGAAACTCAGTTTTAGACAAAATCGTCAATGTGCGCGAAAACGCACGTTTTGTACCGCTACGTGAGAAATGGCTTGTCAATCACGTACGAATTTCGTCTGAAAAACGGCGTTTTCCCTCAGAAAAGTGGGCATTTTGATGGCAAAACGCGTCAAATCGACCAGGATTTCCAGTGCCGGTGCTCGGCAAATCGATTGAAATAAGAAAGCGAAACCATAGCCGCTGGTTACAAGGGAGTCAAAATGCGTTTGCCCAGCCGAGCGTCCTTGCCATCAAACAGCTCACGCGTGGGCCGTTTATACTCAATGAGACCGTAGAGAATTCCAGGAAAGGAGTCCGCTGCAGCATCACTGACCGGTCAAGGCAAGACTGAAGTCGAAACGCAAAGGCTGCAATGAAGCCAGGCGCTGCAAAGATGACAGTTCAATTGAGCAGTCACACACAGAATGACCAGCGGACACGGAGGAGGAGTAATCAGACATGGCAAAGACCGTTAACAAAGTCTTCCTATTAGGAAATATCGGCAAGGACCCTGAGATTCGCGCAACTGCCAACGGCACCATGGTGGCCAGTTTCGGTCTGGCAACAAGTGAACGCCAGAAGGATGCGACCGGAAACTGGTCTGACAAAACCGAGTGGCATAACGTGATCGCCTATGGCAAACTGGCCGAAATCGTGAGGGATTACGTAAAGAAAGGCAGCAAGTTATTCATCGACGGCCGTCTGACCACGCGCAATTGGGAAGATAAGGATACCAAGAAGAAGGTCTACCGCACCGAAATCATCGTAAGCGACCTCTCGCTGCTCTCGGGCCGCGAAGAGGGCGCGGGCGGGTACAGCAAGCCGGCAAGCTCCGGCAGTTCGGCGGCCAGCTTTGATCAGCGCCCCCCGGCAGCCGCAGGCGAAGGAGACGATTACGCCCAGCAGGCCGAAATCTCCGACGACGACATACCGTTCTAGGACGTACCTGCGACCATTTATGTAGCGTTTTCCCATACCGCCTTGATTTTTCAGGGCGGTATTCCTTTTGGCGGAAAAAGTGTAAGTAGCGTTTAGCTCGGACGTTTTTGGGCTATTTCATATCCAGGCACTTCAAACAGTATCTTTCAGGTGCATGGTCAGTTGCCCGGCAGTTTTGCGGGGTAAACAGAATTACCGCTTTGTCTCACCAAGCTTCGAAGGCGACCGGCTGATTGCCGGTGAAGACGGAGTGCTTGCGGAAGTTTTGGTCGTCGCGATGAGGGAAGTCATTGCGGAAGTGCGCGCCGCGGCTTTCTGTGCGGGCGAGAGCCGAAGCCAAAATGGCGTGGGCTACACGGCTCATGGCCTGTGCTTCGGCAAGGCGGCGACTGGCTTTGCCTTGAGCGGTCAGTTCGTCCAGCGCGGCCGCGCAAGCCTGCTGTGCGGTAAAGCCCTGGCGCAGGGTTGACTCATCGCGGAGCAGGCCGGCGTAGGCCCACATGGCGGCCTGGAGGTCGGCGATGATCTCTTCCAACTTGGCGGTGTCGCTGGAGGTCAAAGAGGTGAACGCACCCTCGGGTTCGCCTGCGGTCTGCAAGTCGAAGGCATCGTCGAGCATGGACTGGGCCGCGCGGGCGCCGAAGACGAGCCCTTCGAGCAGGGAGTTCGAGGCTAGGCGATTGGCGCCGTGGACGCCGGTGCAGGCAGCCTCTCCGGCGGCATAAAGGCCAGGCAGGGTGGTGCGTCCGAAGATGTCGGTTTTGATGCCGCCCATCAGGTAATGCGCTGCCGGTCGAACGGGGATGAGGTCGTGGGCAAGGTCGAGGCCGTGCTGCGCCAAAAAGGCGCTGATGCCGGGGAAGCGGTGGCGCAGATCGATGTCTTTTACGGCTCGCATGTCCAAATGCACCACTCGGGATTCGGCGGGTGTCGGGCCCATGCCCTCGCGGGTAATGGCGCGGGCCACGACGTCGCGGGGAGCGAGTTCGAGGAGTGGATGATAGCGCTGCATGAAGCGCTCGCCGCGGTCATTGAGCAGAATTGCGCCCTCGCCGCGCAGGGCCTCTGAGAGCAGGAAGCGAGGCACGCCGGGCAGGGAGAGCGCGGTCGGATGGAACTGGTAGAACTCCATGTCGGCGAGAGCCGCGCCAGCTTTCCACCCCACAGACGAAGACCAGTCCGCGGGGGCCCCAGCGAACGCAGAGAGTGCGATGCCATCGCCGGTGGCTACGGCAGGGTTGGTGGTGTCAGAGTAAACTTGACCCGCGCCGCCGGCGGCAATGAGCACGCAACGGGCGCTGACACGCTCCCTGTCCAGCTCCGGAACGCGATGCGGACGGCGGTCGCAGTTGAGCAGATCAGCTCCGACGACGCGGCCATCAGAGACGACGAGGCCGGTGACGGTGGTCCACTCGGCAAAACGAATGCGCTTGTGGACGCGGGCAAAGGCGACCAGGGAGCGGCTGATCTCGGCTCCGGTAGCGTCGCCATTGGCGTGAAGAATGCGGGGCAGAGAGTGCGCTCCTTCGCGGGTGCGGAGCAGTTCGCCGGCCTCGGTGTCGAATGCCGCGCCCCACTCGATCAGCTCGGCGACGCGGACCGGCCCCTCTGCCACCAGCGCCTCAGCGGCGGGGCGATAGACCAGGCCATCGCCGGCATTAACGGTGTCTTCGAGGTGCAGAGCAACGTCCGCGTCGCCCTCCATCGCGACGGCAATGCCGCCCTGTGCGTAGTGAGTGTTGGATTCGGCGACGGACTCCTTGGTGACCACCAGAACCTCGCCGTGGCGGGCCAATTCAACCGCCGCGCGCAGTCCGGCGACGCCTGCCCCCATCACCAGAAAATCCACCTGAGACGATGCTGCCATAAGGGTTAAGGCTATCACTCAAAGGCAGGCGGCAGGGAATCGCGGCATGGAGGACATGCTTCATATTGCTCAGACTCGAAGGATGCCGAAGGCTAGAGTCGGGAACGTAAGGATAGATCGACAACAACCCCGACGCTGAGAGGGAATCACAGGAACGGATTCAAAATCCTTATGGTGGCTGCTGTTGCCGGGCAGTTCTTACGGCCGCAGAGCATCCCACGCAACACAGGTAACCGCAGACACCTCAAAGGGGGGTATATATGCGCGGACTTAAAACTCTACTCGGAAGTACAGTATTGCTCGCCGGCCTGGCCTTGACGCCAGTTGCTCCGGCGCAAATCGTCGTTAATTTGGGTGTTCAACCCGTTTGTTCTTACGGCTATTACGACTATGCACCTTATGCCTGCGCGCCTTATGGGTTTTACGGGCCAGGATATTTCTACGGCGGCATCTTTTTGGGCATGGGCCCATGGGCTGGCTGGGGCTACGGGCACGGATGGGGCGGCCATCGCTTCCATGAGGGTGGTGGGGGAAGCTATCGCGGCGGTGGCGGCGAGGCTGCCAATCACAGCAGTTTCGCTCGCGGCGGCGGTGGTGAGGCCCGTGGTGGCGGTGGAGTTCGTGCTGGCGGTGGATCTGCTCATAACAACGCACCGGCTTCCCATGCTGGCGCGGCGCGTCCCGGCGGCGGTCATGCGACTGCGGCACCCCGGGGTGGCGGCGGCGGACACGCGAGCGGCGGTGGCGGTCATGCTGGCGGTGGGGGTGGTGGACATGAAGGTGGCGGTGGTGGACACCGGTAAGTTTGCAGACTGCTGATGTAGGGAGTTGAGCAAGAAGCAGCGGAGCTTGACGGCTCCGCTGCTTTGGGTCTGAATCGCATCGATGGTGAAAAAAACTTCCCTGAAGTATGCAAAGTTTTGCATAACCCCCTCAATCACAGACACTATGCGAAGATGAATTGACTGGAATCGCCGCCGTACAAGGGCTTATCCGGCGATTTCTCGATATGTCTTGATTGGCTACTGAATTGCGGTGTAGGATGGTGAAGTCATTCTCCGGCCACGTGAAGTGGGTCTTATGAGAAGGTCCAAATGCATCGAGGGAGAAAATTTATGACATTTCGATCTCGTCTGGCGACCGCAGCAATGTGCATTGGGCTGTTGGCTTTGCTGTCGCCGAGGGCATTGCGGGCCGAAAATCTGGTTTTGAATGGCGGGTTTGAGACGGGCGATCTGACCGACTGGACCTTGACACCGGCGGAGTTTTTTAGCGACATCAATGTCGGAGGCACGGGAAATAATCCTAACTCGGGTTCGTTTTCCGCCAATTTTGGGGCTGGAGGCGGCGAATACGACACCATCTCGCAGACCGTGAACACGGCAGACGGCGTGAGCTACACTCTCAGTTTTTGGCTGGCGGACACTTTCCCGATTGGGAATGACGGGATTGTCGATTTTCAAGCGATCTGGGATGGAGTGATCGTCGATGACATAGCGACTATCGGCAACTATCCATACACGGAATACACGATTAATGTGACGGGAACCGGCAGCGACACGCTGAGTTTTGCGGGAGCCAACGATCCTAGCTTTACCAATCTGGACGACATATCTTTGAGCACAGCCACACCCGAGCCGTCGAGCCTTTATCTGCTGGGAACGGGACTGATGGGGTTGTGCTTGTGCGGTCTGATTCGTCGAAGGCAGAGGGCCTGAGCTGAGGGATGTTGCACAGGTTGCCGGACGGCATTTCATGAATTGACATTTCGATTTTGCAAGAGCGGCGGAGCCTGATGGCTTCGCCGCTTTGCATTTGCGGTGAATAGCAGATTTCGGGATCGAGCGAAGCACCGATGAAACTTCGGACGTACGGCTGCAACAGAGTGTAAGCTGTCTACCAGAATACTTTTGGAGGCTCGATTCAAATGGAGATTTACCAGCGGCTTCCGCCAGAGGCCGTGCAGATTGTTCTGGTGCTTTTTTTGTCGTTCCTGATCGGACTGGAGCGGGAGGAGCGCAAGGGGACAGGCGCGTTTTATTCGTTTGGAGGGGTACGAACCTTTCCGCTGATCGGCCTGATTGGCTACTCCACTGCATTGATTTCAGGGTCGCAGATCCTGCCGTTAGCGATGGGTTTCCTGGTTGTCTCGGGATTTCTGCTGGTCTCTTATTGGCACAAGATTTCTACTTGCCAGACGGCCGGAGTTACCTCCGAAATGTCCGGTCTAGCGACGTTTCTGGTGGGGGCGCTGGTTTGTTATGGGCACCTGTGGATTGCCACTACGCTGGGCGTTGCCAGCCTGCTGCTGCTGGATCTGAAGGCTGCTCTGGAGAAGCTGGCCGCGCGCATTGCACCCAACGAGATTCTCACCTTCACCAAGTTTCTATTCCTGAGCGGAGTGATTCTGCCCATTCTGCCGAATCAGGAATTTGGCCAGTTTCATATCAACCCTTTCAAGACCTGGCTGGTAGTGGTCGCGATCAGCACTATCTCGTACGCCAGTTATGTATTGCAGAAGATGACCAAGGGGCAGGGCGGAGTGGTGCTGGCGGCGTTGCTGGGCGGCGCTTATTCTTCGACTGTAACTACGGTGGTAATGGCGCGCAGAGCCAAGCGTGAATTGAGGCCGCATCTGTTCGCGGGCGGCATTCTGATTGCGTGCGGCGTGATGTATCTGCGCCTGGTGATTCTGCTGTTGCTCTTCAACCGTCAATTGATGCAGTTGCTTTATGTGCCTCTTCTTGTGCTGGCCGGTTTGGCGGTTGGCGCTGGCTGGCTCTGGTCGCTGCGCGCGGATAAAAACACTCAGGAAGTGCAGCGAGAGGCGGAACCCAAGAATCCTCTGGAACTGATGACCGCGCTGCTTTTTGCCGCACTGTTTTTGGCGATGCTGGTGGCTACTCAGTTAGCCGTCACCTACCTGGGAAGGACGGGCGTGAATACGCTGGCCGCGATCATGGGCGTCAGCGATGTGGACCCGTTCATCATGGGTTTGACGCAGGCGGCCGGCACGCTGACGCCCTTGAAAGTCGCTGCTGCTGCTGTGTTGATCGCCGCCTCGAGCAACAACATTGTGAAGGGCTGCTACGCATTTAGTCTGGCTGACCGCAAGACGGGGGTGCAGGCCTTGGTGATGCTAGTGACTCTGGCCGCTCTGGGTTTGATTCCGCTGTTTTGGCTGGGATAAGGGACAGGCGGCCCTCGATTGCTCGGGAGGCTTTAGGATTAAGATACTGTGCAGACGATTCGAGTAGAGACACCTTCGGCGAAGTACGACGTGATGGCAGGCAGCGGGCTGGTTGAGTCGCTCGCCCGGCGCATTGAGCGGGTTGTGGGCAGGCTGCCGCGACGGGTTTTTGTGCTGACTTCAGCGCCGATCTGGGCTCTGTGGGGGCACAGCCTGCAGCAATCCTTTGTTGAGCCGCCCATCGTGATGTTTTTAGAACCCGGCGAAGAACACAAGACGATCAAGAGCGTGGAACGTTTGCTTCGGGAGATGACGCAAGCGGGCGGGGATCGCGGCTCGCTGCTGATTGCCTTTGGCGGCGGGATTGTGGGCGACGTGGGCGGCTTTCTGGCGTCGATTTTCATGCGCGGGATTCCGTACATTCAGGTTCCGACAACGTTTCTGGCGCAGGTGGATTCGTCGGTGGGTGGCAAGACGGGTGTGAACCTGCCCGAAGGCAAAAATCTGGTGGGCGCGTTTCATCATCCGCTGGCGGTCTTTGCCGATATTGGCGTGCTGGAAACGCTGCCTGACCGCGAGTTGCGCGCTGGGCTGATGGAGAGCGTGAAGGCGGGGATCATCCGCGACCGCGCGCTGGCGCGCTACATGGAAGAGCACACGAGCGATGTGTTGGGACGCGATGCGAAGGCTCTCGAGAAGGTGATTGCCGCATCGATTCGGATGAAGGCCGGGGTGGTGCATCTGGATGAGCGCGAGAGCGGGCTGCGTATGATTCTGAACTTTGGGCATACGGTGGGGCACGCGCTGGAGCAGGCTACGCACTACAAAGTGCTGTTGCACGGCGAGGCGGTGGGTTGGGGGATGGTCGCTGCGCTTTACCTGGCGCGCGAGCGAAGAACGATTTCGCGAGCGCAGTTTGAGCGGCTGGAGAAATTAGTTCATTTGTATGGGCCGCTGCCGGCGTTGAAGTTGCGAGTGAGCAAAGTTGTCGCGGCTACCGGCGGCGATAAGAAGAATGTGGGCGGGGTGCGGCGCTTCGTGCTGCCGGTGGGGATTGGCGATGCGGGAGTAGTGGAGGATGTGACGCCGGCGGAGTTGGAGGCGGCGGTGAGTTATATGCTGGGGCGGGGTGGGGAGCGGCGTTAGCGGAGTTAGGCGATCCGCCCAATAACGACTGAAACAAATCTGGGTGCCCCACCCTCGCCGCGTTCTTGTTTTTGCGGCTAGGGTGGGAACGGACGCTGCTACCATGTTGTGAGGCGTAACCACAGTCGGCTGTTTAATCGAATCCTACGATGTGCGAACCTGTTTTCAAGCTGTCTCGCGTTTCTGGTGCTCCTGTTTCGGATGAAGAGCTAGTTGCAGACTTGCGCCGAGTATCCGAATTGCTTGGGACGAAGGAGATAACACAGGGACTATACGAATCGAATGGAGTATACGGCACAAGCACTATTAAACACAGGTTTGGATCATGGAACATGGCGCTGCTTCGCGTGGATCTCAAGATTTCAGTTAGGAGAGACATTGCCGATGTGGATTTATTTGAGAATATCTTTACTCTTTGGCAACATTATGGTCGTCAACCTAGGCGAAACGAATTAGCTTCCAGTCCATCGAGCATTTCGCAGTATCCGTATAATCGCCGCTTCGGTTCATGGATGAACGCACTGAAGGCTTTCGTCGATTACGCCAACGGAACCGGCTTTGAGCTTGCGGAACCTCAGGTTGAAACTGATACTGACAAAAAACACAAAACGAGCCGTAATCCATCCCTTCGTCTGCGCTGGCGAGTGCTTCAGCGCGACAATTTCAAGTGCCGTGGATGTGGCGCCAGTCCGGCGATTACTCTGGGCGTGGAGCTTCACGTAGATCATATTCATCCGTGGAGCGAGTGGGGCGAAACGGTTCTTGAGAATCTGCAAACACTTTGTTCCAAATGCAATCTTGGCAAGTCGAATCTGCTTCTTTGAGAGTTTGTGGTTCCCACCCTAGCCGCAAAAGCAGGATCGCGGCGAGGGTGGGGCATCCAGTTTTTTTGAGAGATACAAAACGAAAGCCGCAACGCTGAATGACAACCACCGGAGCCAAACCGCAAGGAGCAACCGACGAAGCCACCGCGGCCGAGGCCGTGCGGGAGATGTTCGACTCGATTGCGCCGCGCTATGACCTGCTGAATCATGTGCTCTCAGCCAATGTGGATCGGCTTTGGTGGTGGCGGGCGGCGCGGCGGTTCCGTGATGTGCTCGCCAAGCCTGACGCGGCGGTGCTGGACATCTGCTGCGGTACGGGCGACATGACAATGGCGCTTTTGAAGCGGCGTCCACAGGGCGCGCGGCCGATTCTCGCCGCGGATTTTTCTCGTGCAATGTTGAGTCGTGGAGCAAGGAAGTTTGCCGCGCGTGGTGCCGGCCAGCCCTACGCCGTGCCGCTGGAAGCTGATGCGTTGCACCTGCCGCTGCCGTCGGAGTCGCTGGACCTGATTGTGTCAGCGTTCGGGTTTAGGAATCTGGCAAACTACGAGGCTGGGTTGAGGGAGTTTCATCGCGTGCTGAAACCTGGGGGGCAGTTGGGAATTCTGGAATTCAGCGAGCCGGGGGGGCTGGTGGGCAAGGCTTACGCGGTCTACTTTCGTAGGGTGCTGCCGGCGATTGGGCGCGCGATCTGCGGGCAGAATGGGGCCTACAGCTATTTGCCTACATCGGTGGGAAACTTTCCGCCGCCTGCGGAGATGCTGGAGTTGATGCGCGCGGCGGGATATGAACAGTGTGCGTGGCAGCCGTATACCTTTGGGATTGCCGGGTTGTACACAGCGCGGCGCGGCGCTGTAGCCTAAGAAAGCCATGACTCCCAACTCTGCCAACGTTGCAGCATTTTCCGTTTTGAAGCGGCGCGTGGCGCTGCACTCGATGATGGCGGCGGCGGCTATGACGGTGCTGAAGCTGGCAGCGGGGCTTCTGTCTGGCTCGCTGGGAGTGCTGTCGGATGCGGCGCACTCCGGGCTGGACCTGATTGGCTCGACGCTCACGTTTTTTTCCGTGCAGGTAAGCGATAGGCCGGCCGACGAAGATCACACGTACGGTCACGGCAAGTTTGAGAACTTTTCCTCTTTCGGCGAAGTGATTCTGATGGCCGTCTCCAGCGGATGGATTATCTGGGAGGCGATTCAGCGGATCGTCCATCACGGCACGGAGCTGCGCAACTCGGTGTGGCCGGTCGCGGTGGTTTTGACCTCGATTGGCGTGGACTATTGGCGGTCGCGGCGGTTGAAGGCGGTGGCGGATAAGACGGGCTCATCGGCGCTGGCGACCGATGCCTTCCACTTTGCCTCGGACATCTGGTCGTCGCTGGCGGTGCTCTGTGGGCTGGGCGCTTGTTGGGTGGGAACGCAGTTTGGCGTTGGCTGGCTGCGTTATGCTGATCCGTTGGCGGCGGTGATAGTATCGCTGCTTATTTTGCGGCTGACACTGCGGCTGGGACGCGAAGCGGTGAGCGTGCTGCTGGACGAGATTCCCGTGCAGACGCGGCTACGGCTGATTGAGGATGTCACCCAGGTGCCGGGTGTGCTGGGCGTGGAGCAGGCGCGTGTGCGGCGGGCGGGCGCCAACTACTTTGCCGACCTGACGCTGGCGCTGCCGCGGCGCTTCACCTTCGAGCACACCGGCGAACTGGTGCGGGCGGCTACCGAGGCGGTGCATCGCACGCTGCCGGAGGCTGACGTGGTGATCCATACGGTGCCCCGGCAGGCGCGGGCCGAAAGCATCTTCGATCGGGTGCGTGCGGTGGCCGCGCGCAACAACGTGAGCGTGCATGAACTGAGCGTGCAGTCGCACCAGGGACGGCTGCACGTGGAGCAGCACCTCGAGCTGGATGAGACGCTGCCACTGCTCAAGGCGCATGACTTTGTCTGCTTGATGGAGGCGGAGATTCTGCGCGAGGTTCCGGAGATTGACGGTGTGCTGACGCATATCGAGAGCGAGCCCGCAACGATTGAACAGCCCGCGGAGATGATCGAAGTGGATCGCAGGATTGAAGAGGCGATGCGCTCGACGGCCGCGCAGTTGCCGGAGATTGTGGATGTGCATGAAATCATCGTGGGCCGCACGGGCGAGCATATTCATCTCTCCTGCCATTGCACTTTGCCGGACGAACTGACGATGCTGCGCGTGCATGAGGTTATTACCGCGTTGGAAGATCGCTTCAAGCTGGAGTGCCCGGAGGTGTATCGTGTGACGATTCACCCCGAGCCGGTTACGGATAACTTGCGGTGACGGTCGGATGAGTTAGCGGTATCATTGTCGCTGACTCACTAATTCTTGATTCGAGAGCTGGAGGGAAGATCGATGCTGACGAAAGAACAAGAACCTACCGAGCCTTGGGGTGAACCAATCGAGCCATTGGCACTGGGTCCAATCAGTAGATACCTGCCCGAGGTGATGTGGGTTGTGGCCTTGGCCTCCATGTGCATTTCCGAGGCATTTGTGATCCACGGATTATGGTTCAATCCTAAGCTACATTTTTCCACCGAGAAGCTTTTCTTCCTACCACTTTACGTTCTCTTTCCTTGCCTTCTTGGATTTGCCATGCGAGTCGGAATTAGAAAAATGTCGAATGTGGGTCAAATCAGTTTAGCTGCTACTACAACCCTCAAGACGAGTCTTGGTTTCTTGCTCATATTTTCCTATTGGGCAATGCTGTATATGGCAGAAATCGCTTTTGGCTAGCGCCGAACCGCACACATTCTTGGCCAGAAAAACCGACAGCGCGCATCTGATCGGATGCGCGCTGTCGATGGTTTGCACTCTGAAAAGCTGATGCCGATTAGCTGTTCTACTCAGTCCAGCGGCGCAGGATGAGCGAGGCGTTGATGCCGCCGAAGCCGAAGGAATTCGACAGGGCAACATCGAAGCTGTGAGCGATGGCCTTGTTGGGCACGTAGTCTAAATGGCACTCGGGATCTACGTTTTCCAGGTTGATGGTGGGGGGGAGCATCTGATTGACTAGCGCCAGCACGCTGATGCCGGCTTCGAGTCCGCCAGCGCCACCGAGCAGGTGTCCGTGCATGGATTTTGTGCCGCTCACTTTGAGCTTGTGGCTGAGGGCGTGCTCGCCAAAGACCGCCTCGATGGCTTGTGACTCGTTGCCATCGCCTGCCGGGGTCGAAGTGGCATGAGCGTTTACGTAGCCAACCTCTTCCGGCTTGATGCCGGCGTCTTTGAGGGCAGCTCTCATGCTGCGCTGCGCTCCCAGGCCTTCGGGAGCGATGCTAGTGATGTGAAAGGCGTCGGCGCTCATGCCGTAGCCGATAATCTCGGCCAGAATCTTAGCTCCGCGCGCCTTGGCAAACTCCAACTCCTCGAGAATGAGGATGCCTGAGCCCTCGCCGATGACGAAGCCGTCGCGGTCTTTGTCAAAGGGACGGCTGGCGTGGGTCGGATCGTCGTTGCGCGTGGAAAGCGCGCGCATAGAGGCGAAACCGCCGACTGCCAAAGGCGTGACGGATGCCTCGGCGCCGCCCGCGATCATGACATCGGCGTCGCCGTGCAGGATCATGCGTGCCGAATCACCGATGGCGTTGGCCGATGTGGCGCAGGCCGTCGCGGTGGCCGAGATTGGTCCCGTCACACCGTAGCGGATGCTCACCTGACCGGCCGCCATGTTGACGATGGCTGCGGGAATAAAGAACGGCGAAATTTTGCGCGGACCGCCTTGGAGCAGGTTGGTATGCTCGCGCTCGATGACCTCGAAGCCGCCGATGCCGGAGCCGATAAAGACGCCCACACGCTCGGAGATTTCAGGAGTAATTTGAAGGCCCGATTCGGCGAGGGCCTCTTGCGTGGCGGCGAGGGCGTAGTGGATGAAGCGCGCCATTTTGCGCGACTCTTTTTTATCCACAAAATTGAGCGGGTCAAAGTTTTTGACTTCGGCGGCGAAGGTGGTGGTAAAGCCAGTGGTATCGAAGGCCTGAATAGGCCCCATGCCGCTGGCCCCGGCCATCAACTGCCGCCAAACTTCGGGCGCGGTATTACCCAAACCGCAGACCAGCCCCAGGCCGGTGATAACGACTCGGCGAGTCACTGGCTACTTGCCGCCTTTCGAGTGTTTCTCGATGTACTCGACCGCGTCCTTGACGGTCTTGATCTTCTCGGCTGCCTCGTCGGGAATCTCGATATCGAAGGCCTCTTCGAACTGCATGACCAGTTCGACAACATCCAGCGAATCCGCGCCCAGGTCTTCCTGGAAACTGGCGCCGGGGGTGACTTCGGCCTCGTCCACCTGCAACTGCTCGACGATGATCTGTTTGACTTTCTCTTCAACTGCCATGCGTGTTTCTCCTCGTGATTTTTAGAACTTAGGAATCTCGCTGGGACCCGGCTTTTAAGACCCCGCCTGCTTACCATACTGGCTGATGGCAGGGGAAGACAACCACTTACGCCAAAAAAATGCACATGTCCCCGAGTCTCAAGTCTATCGGGCGGATTCGGGCATGTAAAGCGGGAGCGAAGGTTCGGGGCAAACGTGAGATAGAATTCCTCGCAGAAATGGCAATTCACTCCTGGCTCTCGGTACTTTCGGACGATTCGCCGAATGGTCGAATTGATCGATTGTCAGAGCCGGAATCGAGCGAATTTCGGGCCATTTTGCGGGTGTTTTCGGTCATTTCTCGAGCAAAAAGGCCTCCTTTTTCGGGGAAAATCGCTCATTTCCAGCAAGCCATTTCCTGCATCGCGGTATTTCATGTGCGTTTTCGCGCACATTGACGATTTTGCCTGAAACTGAGTTCTGTTCAATGATGACGCGGGGATTCTTCACTTTCTTGGCATCGTTTTCTTCTCGGGATTCGTAATCATCTGCAAGGAAATCGTCCCCAAAAAAAAATTTTGAGGGGGGGGGGGGGTACAAAAAAGGGAACAGGGAGTAGGGAACAGGGAGTAGGGAACAGGGATCAGGGAACAGGAACGTCGCGCGGCTTTGGTTGTTTTTCATATTTTGATGGTGCACCAATGGAGGGTAATTTTCTGTAACCGAAATGACGAAGATGCTTTTGTCCTGCCAGGGACTGGGAATAGAAGGCCTGCGAAAAATGAGCGGAAAACCCTGGGTGAAAGGCGTATATTAGGCGAAACAGGGAAAGGGGCGGACGATGCAGGATTTGATGATCGGAGCCGTGGCAGTTTTTGTAAGCGTGGTGCTTGGCTACTGGCTGGGAAAGAACTCCGGCCAGTCGGAGAAGCGAATGCTTCGGGAGCGTGTGACGGGCCTGGAAGGGGAGAAGGCCGCGCAGGCGATCGAATTGAAGGGATTGCAGGACGGTGTTACGCGGTTGACGGGTGAACTGGGGACGGCAGAAGCGAATGTGGTGGCAGAGAAAAATAAATATACCTTGATGAAAACCGAAATCGAAACGGCCTTTGGCGACATTGCTGCAAAGGCGCTGAGCGCGAACAGCCAGAGCTTTTTGACGCTTGCGAAGCAGGAACTTGGCGGACAGAGCGCCGCGGCAAAGCAGACGCTGGAGGCCAAGGAGCTGGCGATCAAGACGATGCTTGACCCGCTGGGGAGCGCGCTCAAAGCCCTGGATGCGCAGGCTCGCGAGATGGAGACGAAACGCGCGGGCGCTTATTTCGAAGTGAAGACCCTGGTCGAGACTATGCAGAAGACGATTCCTGCGTCGCTGGCCGCGCTGACCATTGAGACGGCACAGTTGATCACGGCTTTGCGCGCCCCGAAGACACGCGGCAACTGGGGTGAATTGCAACTGAAACGCTGTGTGGAATACGCGGGGATGGTGCAGTACTGCTCTTTTTGTGAGCAGGTGACGGCGCGCGACGAGGATGACAAAATGCTGCGCCCGGACATGACCATTCAACTGCCGAATGGACGCGAGATTGTGGTGGACGCCAAGACGCCATTGGATGCATTTCTCGATGCTACGGGAACGGCTGCGGACCCAGCCGCGCAGACGCTTCGATTCACCGCGCACGCACAGCGCGTGAGGGCGCACTTGAAGGAGTTATCGGGCAAGGCTTACTGGAAACAGTTCGAGAAGGCTCCTGATTTTGTGGTTTGCTTTTTGCCCAGCGAGGCGTTGTTCAGTGCGGCGCTGGAGGCTGATCCGTCGCTGATTGAATTCAGTGCGCAGAACCATGTGGTGATGGCGACGCCGACGACGTTGATCGCGTTGCTGCGGGCTGTCGAATTCGGCTGGCAGCAATCGGAGATTACCAAAAACGCTCAAGCTATCCACGAAATGGGTAAAAAGATCTACGAAAAGCTGGTGGTGGCGCAGGGGCATGTTACCAAGCTCGGCAATGCGCTCGGCAGCAGCGTGGATCACTACAACAGGTTTCTCGGGACCATTGAAGGCAAAGGCGGAGTCTTTTCCTTTGGCAGACAGCTAGGCGAGCTGGCTCACTCTGACGGCGAGTTAGCCGAGATTAAGAAGCTACAGCCGGACGTGCGTGAAATGGAATCGCAGGAGTGGTCGCAGCCTGGGCTGGCGCTGGCTGCTGGGGTGGAAGAGAACGGAGAGACAGAGTAGGAGACTGATTGAAGAGTTTCGTGGTTACTTTTCCTCCGAGAAAATTCTTTGTCATTGTGTAGCACATCGGCGTACACTTCTCTCCAATACCAATCACAAAAGATACTGGTGAGCCGATGAATTCGAGATTGAAATCTGTTGCCGGTTCCTTGATTCTGGGAGCGGTAATTGCCTTTGCGCTTGGTGTCATGTGCTTCTACGAAGCTAAGCAGTACGCGGCGCTGGCTCCAAACGAAAGCACAGCGACTGCGCATCTGAATATGCGTTTTCAATCGAACAGAGACAAAGGCTATACGCGCCACAAATGCGAATATAGCTTTAGTGTTGAGGGAGCATCTTATCACGGATATGAGAATTGTCCGCTCCAGAGCGCCGATGATCCGGTGAAAGGGGAGCTTCTGGATTATGCAGGTGTTCTGCTGAATTCAAGCGCAACTGTCTATTACGATCCAGCCAATCCGTCGACGAATAGCCTGACCGAATTCGGCGCGATGAGCGAGCGCGACTATCTCTATGCAGAGCTGGGGATCGGTGCGGGAACCATACTGAGCTTCCTTGTTATTATCGGCGCGTTGATTGTTCCCAGTACAAAGACGGAAGGTGGAAGGAGTGGACGGAAGGGAGGGATCGTCGTCGATGCTGAAGGGACGGTGATTTATCCGGACGAGATTAATTCGGGACGGCAGGAGTCTGCGGATAACTCCAATCAGGCTGGTTCAGTGGAAGAGCAATCGGATGGTTCAGCGAACTACTGATCTGTCGATGGCGGCTGGAGTCGAGGAGAGCGGCGAGGCGGAGCGGGATTGAGAAAACGCGACGGTGAAAGCTTAATTTTTCCCACGCGATTCCGGAAGGCCGCGTAGCAAACCTACTGGATAAAGGCGTATTCTATCTTTCAACAGCCGCCTGAAGAATGGAACACATGTGAGAGTGAGATGGAAGGATTTCGACGGTCGTTGGCTGTTCGTAACGTTTGGTGTCCTTGTCCTCGCCGCCATCGAAATTCATACGGCAATTCAGTTCTCGAACGCCGCGCCAACCGAGAGGACTACGATTGCTCACAATGTAATGATTCACCGCCGATACTTCTTCTTGATCCCAACCTATAGCTGCAGTTACGACTTTCGTGTCGACGACCGATCCTTTAGCGGAAAGGGGGTCTGTCCGGAACTGACTGACTATGATTCGATCAAAGGGGAATTCTCCAATTCCGTTCGCAACTTACCGATGCCGGATGCGACTGTTTATTTTGATCCAGCCGATCCATCAATCCATAGCCTGACAGATTTCAGCGCGAGAAGTGAGAACGAGTATCGAAACGCAATTGGTTGGGTGGGCCTGGGAGTTGTTTTCACTTTGCCTTTTATTCTTCTCATGGCGCTCGGCGCCACGAAGGGCAAGAAGGGCGACAAGATATATGTAGATGCCATGGGCACGGTCATTGATCCGGACGGGGTGGATTTCGACTCAGGGTTTGGCGGGATGCCTGTGGGAGGCAGAAGCGATGACGCGGCGGATGCAGCCGCCCAGGAAAGAGCTGAGAGGGGCGCGAACTTCGCGGCTTCGGATTCGCTGAGAGAGCTATATATCGATGTGATCAAGCATATTCATCCAGATCTGGCTTTGAATGAAGCTGACCGGATTTTGCGAGAGCGATTGACGAAAGATGCGAACGTCGCATTCGAACGAGGTGATGACGCTGCGCTGCGAAGAGCTCTGGAAGACTACAAAGAAGAGGCGGCAAGTATCAATTCACCGCTAGCTCGCTGACTCCGCAAACGCCGCTCGCATCCGCTTCCATGTTGTTTCCAGTTCTTCTGGCAGGATGCGCGTCTCGGCTACTGTGGTCATGAAGTTGGTGTCGCCCGCCCAGCGGGGCATGGCGTGGAGATGCAGATGTCCGGCAACGCCGGCGCCAGCGGCCTGGCCCAGATTCAACCCGAAATTAAAGCCGTGCGGGCGGTAGAGTTGCTGGAGCACCTGCTCGGTGCGCTGCGCGAGATCGATGAGTTCATGCGCGGCTTCGGCGGGCAGCAGGGCGAGGCGGTCGAGATGCGCGTACGGCATCACCATGACGTGGCCAGAGGTGTAGGGGAAGGCGTTGAGGCAGATAAAGCAGTGCTTGCCGCGCAGGATCAGACCGCCGGCGGCTTCGGCTTCATCGGTGCTCATGCCGTTCGCGATGGCGCAGTCGATGGAGGCGATCAGGTTGCAGAAGACGCAATGGTGGTTACCGGGCCAGGCCGAAAGGTGCTCGGGAACGCCTGGGCGGGTGGCGCCGTCGGCAGTGGTGATGTAGGCATAGCGCCAGGGAGTCCAGAAAACGTCCATAGGTGAATTCCGTCTGCATCAGTATAGAAGGTAATTGTGCAGGGAATCTGTCGGGGCGCAACTCCATTGTTTTGCGGGGCGAGTGTGAATTTACGATTGCAATGCGCGGCGGGGCAATTCTGCTGGATTGACGGGGGAAAGCGGCCGTTGCTACACTGTTGAAGTAGCTTACTGCGCGGATTCCAGCAGCGAGTTGCGGCCGCCCTCTAGCATCCATTGCCTGCCGGGTGATTCCCAAGGAGATTAAGACGCCTTCCACGTCCGCCCAAACGGCCGGAGGGATTGTCCCTTGTGAAAGCACTTCGGACACAGGCGCATGTTTGCAGGCAGGGAAATGGCCCCGGCATCCCTTCTTAACGGCAATCGTGAGAGAGGGAGCACACCCAGCGGCGGCAGGTTAGAGTCGCGGGAGCAAGGAATCCCGGAGCTGGCAGTGATGGCAAACGTCCTCAATCCTGAAACCGAGAGTACAACCCTGAACACCGAATTGGAACTCCCAACCCTCGAACCTGCGACGGAGCACGAGCAGCCGTTGCCAGAATCCACGTCCAACCCCGAGACCGCCGAAACCGTCGATATTTCCGCGCTGGACGCCGATGCCCCAACCGAGCCTGTAGCTGAGGCCGTGAACCCGGTGGAAGCTGTTCAGTTAGAAACAACTGGAGAGGCCGCATCGGCTGAAGCGCAGGCAAGTCCCGAGATCAAGAGCGAGGCTGTTGCCGAAACGGCGCCGCGGTCCAAAGGCAAAGCTTCGCACGCCAAAGATGCAGCACATTCTGCTGTCAAAGCGACTACGCAAGTGAAGACCGAGACGGATGCGGCGACGTCTGCGCCCAAGAAGACCGAGGCGCACACCGAGCACAGTCTGGATCACATGGATGACTTCTCCGCTGCCCTGGAGGCTTTTGAACGCGAGCAGGCTGCTGAGGCAGCTGCCGTTGAAGCCTATGGCGACAAGATCGTCTCCGGTACGGTGATCAAGCAGACGGAAAAGCACCTGGTCATCGATGTGGGCCTGAAGTCCGAGGGGCTGGTGCCGCTCGAGCAGGTTACGGATCATGAAGGTGTGGTGAAGTTCCAGCCCGGCGACGTGATCGAAGTGGTGATCGAGCGCGAGGAGCCGGAAGGCGGCTACCTGGCGAGCTACGAGCGCGCGCAGCGGTTGCGCATCTGGGATGTGATCGAGAAAGCCGCCGCCGACAAGACGCCTGTCATGGGCACGGTGGTGAGCCGCGTCAAGGGCGGCGTGACTGTGGACATTGGGCTGAAGGCGTTTTTGCCCGGCTCGCAGTTGGAGATTCGCCCGGTTCGCAATTTGGACGGCTACCTTGGCCAGCAGATTGAAGTGCGGGTCATCAAGCTGAACAAGAAGCGCGGCAATGTTGTGGTCAGCCGCAAGGAAATTTTGGAAGAAGAGCAGAACGCCAAGCGCTCGACGACGCTGGATCAGTTGGGCGAAGACGCGGTGCTGACGGGCACGGTAAAGAACCTGACCGACTACGGCGCGTTCGTTGACCTGGGCGGCATTGACGGCCTGTTGCACATTACCGATATGAGTTGGGGACGGCTGACGCATCCCCGCGATCTGGTGAATGTGGGAGACGAGATTCAGGTCAAAGTACTCAAGTTCGACCGGGACAAGCAGCGGGTTTCGTTGGGCTTCAAACAGCTGACGCCTGACCCCTGGCTGGACGCAACGGAGCGGTACCCGGTGGGCGCGCATGTTCATGGACGCGTGCTTTCGGTGACCGACTACGGCGCGTTTGTCGAGCTGGAGCAGGGCATTGAAGGGCTGGTTCACCTGTCGGAGATGACCTGGTCGAAGCGCCTGAAGCACCCCTCTAAATTGGTGAAGCCGGGCGACGAAGTCGAGACCGTTGTGTTGAGCGTGAATCCGGCGGATCGCCGAATTTCGCTGGGCATGAAGCAGTTGCTCGACAACCCTTGGGAGAATCTGACCGAGCGTTATCCGGCGGGGACGATTGTCGAGGGCCGCGTGCGGAACCTGACCGACTTCGGCGCCTTCATCGAGATCGAAGATGGCATCGACGGATTGGTACACGTCTCGAACCTGAGCTGGACCAAGCGCGTCAAGCATCCTTCTGAGATTGTGAAGAAGGGCGAAAAGGTGAAGGCTGTTGTTCTGGGCGTTGAGCCGCAGAATCGCCGCCTCTCGCTGGGCATCAAGCAGCTGCAGCCGGACGTGTGGGAGAGCTTCTTTGCGACTCACCGCGTGGGCGACCAGGTGCATGGCAAGGTGCTGCGGACGGCGCAGTTTGGCGCATTTGTCGAGATCGCGGAGGGCGTGGAGGGTTTATGCCACATCTCAGAAGCGGGCGACGAGGGCGGCGGATCGAAGCTGGAAACCGGACTCGAGCACGAGTTCAAGATCATCAAGATCAATGTGGAAGAGAAGAAGGTGGGCTTGAGCCTGCGCGCTGTGGGCCAGGAAGCCAGCCGCGCACAGGTAGAGAGCTACAAGAAGGAAGCCCACAAGGCTCCCGTCTCCAGCTCAACCACAACTCTTGGCGATCTGATCAACTGGAAGAGCGAGAAGAGCGAAAAGAGCGAGTAATACGGCGCTTTTTCGGGCAAGATGCAGAACGGCCACCTTTCGGGGTGGCCGTTCTGTGTTGGTGCAATCGCAGCCCGGCCTCGTCGTGAATCGTTCTTTGAATTGGAGCGGAGACCATACCGTCCGTTCCGCATCTATTGGTGAGGAGGCATCTGTGAAAATTCTTACCAGCAAAGAGCGGGCTAGCCGGAAAGGCCCGGCGGAGTGGTTTACCGGGAATGTCTGGATCGATGAGATTGTGGTTGGGGCCGAGCCTTCGCACTTGCGCGCATTCAGAGTCAGTTTTGAGCCAGGCGCGCGCACCGCTTGGCATACGCATCCCATTGGGCAGGTCTTGCATGTGCTGACTGGCTCAGGCCTGGTGCAGCTCGAGGGCCAGCCGGTCCGCGAGATTTATCCGGGGGATACGGTGATGATTGCTCCCAACGAACGCCACTGGCACGGTGCCGGCCCCAGGAATTCCATGGTGCATCTCGCTCTGCAGGAAGCCGATGCGCAGGGCGTTGATGTTGCGTGGCTCGAGCCTGTGACTGATCAGGAGTACTCCGGCAAATAAGGCGTCAAGCACGGAAGCCATTTGCCGATCCCCGGATCATTTTTTATTCGCCGGAGCCACTTGCAGAATTGCCGTTATGGAATCGCGAATCACAAGAGACAATTACCTCAGGGGCTAAAGCCCCGCTCATTTCAAAGCACTTACGGCACGACTAAAGTCGTGCCCTGACGCTTCTTGCATTCCTCTTTTGAAGTCGCACCCTGACGCTTCTTGCACTCCTCTTTTGAAGTCGCACCCTGACGCTTCGTGCATTCCTCTTTGAAGTCGCACCCTGACGCTTCGTGCATTCCTCTCTTGAGTTGCACCCTGACGCTTCTTGCATTCCTCTTTTGAAGTCGCACCTTGACGCTTCGTGCATTCCTCTTTGAAGTCGCACCCTGACGCTTCTTGCATTCCTTTCTGAATTTTGCGCGTAGCTCAAGGATGAGAGACGACGCCGATCGAATCTCAAAAATAGAGAGAGTCGCTAGCGATTGAGTTCTCGGCCGTTGCCAATGCGCACCACCGGAATGCGAACCAGTTGTTCTTGACGCTGGCCATGAATCGGTATTTGCCGTGTCCATTCAGCAATGGGCTGTGCTGCCAGCGATGGTAGTTTATTGGGAATAGGTGGGCAATGGTTTGCACATTTCCGATGATTCTGCCGCTCACGTTGCTCAATCAAAAGAGATTCAATTGGCGCTTGACGTGCATTGACCACAGTGGATTTTCTGTGGACTCAGCGCCGGCTCTCTGTGAAGCGCCGGGCATGCGTGAGGGTGTCGGCGCGTGCGTGGGGTTCATGGACTACCATCAGAGAAGGCTTCGGAGTTCTGGAACCACACTTTGGCGGAGAGGAGATTGTCCGATGAGCGGAAGAGTTTTCGGATTGTTTCTTCTCGCGGCTCTTCTGCTGCCGGTGGCGGCTCAAGCTGATTCGGTTTCGCCCGCATGGGAGTTTTCTTCGATTGGCACCGACGGCAACAATGGCGCCGGTGATTCGCTCGGCGAAGTATTCACAGTGGGAAGCCAAAATATCACGGTCGATTCCCTGGGCTACTTCTTCGATTCCTCCGCGGGAATGACGGAGCAGCATCCGGTCGCAATTTATGATGCGAACGGCAATCTGGTGACCTTTACAATCATCACCAGCGCTTCGACGCCCGATACCGCGGATCATTTTCTCTTCAACGAGGTGATTCCGGTTACACTGCTGGCCGGCGAAACCTACGTGATTGACGGGGCCAGTGGCGTGATCGACCCCTTTGCATTTGATGACAATGGATTCACGGTCTCGGCGGCCATCACGGTATTGGGAGATAACTACAGCGCAGACGGCGGCTTGAGCCCCGATGATACCGGCGTTATCCCAATCAATGACGTGAATGATGGCTTTTGGGGAGCGGACTTCGGCAGCGACAATTCTCCGCCTCCAGTGCCGGAGCCCGGCAGCCTTTTGTTGTTAGGCAGCGGATTGGTGGCGATGGCCGGGGTCATCTCACGCAAGCGGGCCTGAAGACTCACTCGAATTTCCGGATTAAAAACGGGGCTGGTTTGGCACGCAGAGGCCGAATCAGCCTCGTTTTTGCAGAGTCATGTTTTTCGTGGAGCGGGGCACCCTGATCTTGTTTTATTCCTGAAAACTTTCTCGAACTCACTTACGCCCGAGCTGCCTGAGAACAACGACGATGCTCAGTGCCGTCAGCACGCAGACCAGAGCCACCAGAAAGACGCTGGAATAGCCAAAGCTGGCAATCACGATGCCCAATGAGCCTGTGAGAAAGAAGGAGACGTCGGAAAATGCTGTGTAAACGCCCAGAGCGGCTCCGCGATTGTTGATGGGAACGCGCTTGACGACTTCGACGCCGATGGCTGGAAAGACCAGCGAAAAGCCAAAGCCGGCCAGTGCCGCTCCGCCCAGGGCCATCCAGGGAGTGGAAGCACGCCACAACAGAAGCAAACCCAGCGATTCAACCGAAAGGCAGGCCGTGGCCACCGGAAATCCACCAAATCGGTTGATGGTCTTGATAAAGAGCAGCCGCGCGAGAATGAAGGCCAATCCGAAGGCGGTCAGACAGAGAGCCGCGCCGCTCCAGTGGCGGTCGAGGTAGAAGAGGGTAACGAAGGTGGCCAGCACGCTGAAACCAATGCCGCCCAGGGCCAGACTCATGCCATGTGGCGCAACGCGGAACATGACGTCGCGGAGGGGCAGGTGCTCGCCGGGGATGACCTTGACCGGGCTTTTGCGACTGGCCACCGTGAGGCTGAATGCGCCAATCAGCATCGTCAGGATTCCCAGGGAGGCCAGCCCCCATTGGGGATTCTTCCACAGCGATTCAAGAGCTACGCCGAGTGGAGCTCCCAGAGCCATTGCGCCGAAGGTGGCAATGCCATTGAATGAAATGACCTTGGCCATGTTGACGTAGCCGGCGCTGGTGATTCCCCATAATGTGGAGCCGGTTGAGCCGAGGCTCTCACCTACGCCCAGAACCAGGCGGCTCAGCATCAGCGCGCAAAGGCAAAGCCAGGGAATCGAGTGGAGGGTTGCGGCGACAATCAGCAGCGCTCCGCTGGTGGTGCAAGCCCCCATCCCCCACAACACCGAGACCTTGGCGCCGGCGCGATCGCTGATGCGACCGGCCCAGGGGCGGCTGACGAGCGTGGCAATGTACTGAATGCTGATGACGAATCCCGCGAGCGCCGCGCCAAAGCCCATGCGCAGATGTACATAGGGCGGCAAAACCGCGAGCGGAAGTCCGATCGAAAGATAGACCACGAAGGTGAAGTAAACGAAGCCAACAATGTGCCATGTGCCGCCGTTGTTGACGACGGGGGGCGATGCTGGAACGCTGGCTGCGGCAGAAGAGGGCATGAGGTTCAGAGTGACCTATGAAGTGGTATGACCACTTCAATTATAGCGGAGATTATGTGCGCCGGTGGTGGATGGAGTGAGGAGGACTTAGACTGAAGTTATGGCGTCCACCTTTCACGTGGAGCATTTCGGTTGCAGGTCGGCGCGCGCGGATGGCGAGGCGGTGAGCGACCGGCTGCGCGCGGCGGGACTGTGCGAGCGTGAGCCCTCTGCGGCGGATGTGGTGGTGGTGAATACATGCAGCGTGACGGCGGAGGCTGATCGGGCGGCGCGGGCGTTCATTCGCCGGGCGCACCGGCTGAACCCGGCCGCACAGATTGTGGTGACCGGCTGCTATGCGCAGCGTGCGCCGGAGGAGCTGGCGAGCCTGACGGGTGTGGCTGGCGTGGTGGGCAACAGTCACAAGGGGCTGGCGCCGGAGATTATTCTGGGGCTGTTGGGGCGCGCGGAGCCGCGGGAAGACAGCGAGCTCATAAAAATCCAGACGGCGCAAGCTGCTTCTACCCCGATATGGGTGGATGACCAGTTTGCCCATTCATTTCTGGAAGGGGCGCAGGTGGTGCCCGGCGCGCAGACCCGGCCGAATCTCAAGATTCAAGAAGGGTGCGGGAATCGCTGCACCTTTTGCGTCATCCCGTCTACGAGAGGTTCATCCAAAAGCCTGCCCCGCGCACAGGTTCTGCGGCAGGTCGAGGGGTTTGTGGAGGCCGGGGGCAACGAGTTGGTGCTCTCGGGAATCAACCTGGGGCGATGGGGGCGAGATTTTTCTGCTGCGGGGCGCGCTTCGCTAGCAGGGCTGGCGCGGGAGATCTTCGAGAAGACGGAATTGCCTCGGCTGCGGCTCAGCTCGATTGAGCCGATGGATTGGAATGGGGAGTTGATTGGGCTGATGAGCGAGTTCGGCGGCATCCGGCTGGCGCGTCACGCGCACTTGCCTTTGCAGTCAGGCTCGGATGCGGTGTTGCGGCGAATGCACCGGCGTTATCGGCCGTGGCATTATGCGGAGAAGGTGGATGCGTTGATGCGGGCCGCGGGTGCGGAACTGACGCTGGGCGCGGACGTGATGGTGGGCTTTCCGGGCGAGACCGATGCCGAATTCGAGGAGACGCTGGCTTTGGTGCGATTGCTGCCCTTCGGCTATCTGCACTTGTTTCCGTTTTCGCCGCGACCGGGAACGCCGGCCTGGTCGCTGCACGCCGAAAAGCCAGTTCCAGTGGAGGCGGTCGACGAGCGCATGAAGGAACTGCGCGCCTTGGCTGCAGAGAAAAGCACGACGCATCGTAGTCGTTTTGTAGGGAAGGAACTGGAGGCCATCACTCTGCACATGCCAACAGAAATTGCGGCCCGGGGTAGGAGCATGGCGCTGACCGAGAATTTTTTGCCAGTCGAGTTGGTGGGATTGCACGAGGCTAACCGGCTGGTGCGCGTGCGGGTGACTGGGTTGACCGCAGATGGGGTGATCGAGGCAGAGCGGGTGGAAGCGGCTCAATACGAAGCGACGGCGATATCCGTCTTGGCAAAATCGGTGCCTTTGAAGAGCAACTCTTCGCCGGTTTCCTTGGCCAGAGCGTAGCTCATGCAATCGCCGAAGTTGAGTTGCGCGGGATGACGGCCTTTTCCGTAGCGCCTGAACGCCTTTCTTGCCAAACGCGCCTGAGTTTCTGTGAAAGATTCGATTTCGATATGGAATCGCGCGACCAACAGGTCCAAAGCACGTACGCCATCTTCCCCTTTTCGCGATTCCAAGATCATCGAAGCCTCCAGCAGGCCGGCGGACGACATCCGGCAAACGGCACTTTTGGCGATGGCCACATCGAAAAGATGGCCTTCTGGCTCCTCAAGCAGCATGGCGACCATGACCGACGGGTCGATGATCATGAAGGGAGCCCGTTCTCGTCCCAGCTCATGATTTCGTCGTCGGTGCGCGTGTCCAAGACAGGCAGTGAAGCGCAATGATGACTAATGGCTCTGACATCTTCAAGCAGAGCGTTTAGATTAGACTGCTTCCTTTGCTCGCGGGCAAGACGCTCGCGCATTGCGACGATCACCGCAACCGTAATAGACTCGCCGGTGGCGGCGGTGAGTTGGCGCGCCAAGCGGTCTGCCTCAGGGGCTTTAATGCTAAGGGGCATGGTACCTATACTCCTATTTGTCTACCTATATTGATCATAGCATGATCGTGGCTTCTAGCCGACAATTTGCTCTTCGGGAGTGAGTGATATTAACCAGATTACGGAAATGAATGGGCCAGCCTCCGTCCCGGTCTGATTTTGGCAAAGCGGGCGAGAATTCGTCTTAAACCCTTTGTTCAGCCGAGCCGGGCCAATGCTATACTCAGGTTGCGTTCGTGGTCCCGCGGCGATTCCGGCAGAACCGGGAGGCGGGCAGCGACAACTTCTGGAGGAGCACCATCGCACTCGACAAACGTTCGGCCAAGTCCTTTATCCGCATCAACGAAAAGATTCGTGCACGCGAAATCCGCGTCATCGACGAAAACAGCGAGCAACTGGGAATTCTTCCGCCTTTTGAGGCGTTGAAGATCGCTCGGGAGCGTGGCCTTGACCTGGTCGAGGTGTCGCCCAACGCGGTACCGCCGGTCTGCCGCATCCAGGATTACGGCCGCTTCCTCTATGAAAAGGAAAAGAGCGACCGGGCCGCCAAGAAAAAGCAGAAAGTGATCGTGGTCAAGGAGGTCAAGTTCTCCGTGACCGTGGACGAGCACGATTACCAGACCAAGAAGAACCAGGCGGTGCGTTTCCTTGTGGACGGCGACAAGGTGAAGGCGAGCTTGCGCTTCCGTGGGCGGCAGATGGCCCACCGCGAACTGGGCTATGCGATCATCAACAAGCTGATCCAGGATATCGGGGAGGCGGGAATCGTGGAGTTCATGCCGCGCATGGAAGGCACGATTCTGCACGCGATTATTGCGCCGTCGAAGAAACAGGAAGCGCCCAAGCCCAAGCCCGCGGCCCCGCCGCAACCGTAGCACAGCCACCATTCCAGGCTGGTTCGAGCCAAAAGCGCGGGCGTTAGTTGCCTTTGTCAATGCAGGCTGGCGGGAAGACTCCTACTCCCTGCCGCCTGCTTTGATCAGCCGGTCGTGAATCGCGGCTCCAATGCCATCGGGCGGCGGCAGTGGGCAGAGGATGACCGTGCAGCCCTCGTTGTCCAGCGCCCGCAGGCCCGCGTAAAGATTCCGCGCCAACTCTTCCGGCGCCGCCCACCTTCCCCATGGGACTACCGCCACCGCTCCGACTGGCGCGGCTACATCAGCCGGCAGCATCACTCCGACCTGATCTTCGGGAAGGCTCTGCACGAACCGGGCAAGCCTGTCTTCAATCTCCCCGAGATCGCCTTCGATCAGCAGCAGCCGCGCCCTGGGCGCATAATGCCGCAGGCCCATGCCCGGTGAGGGGAGCGTCGTTCGTGGCTTGGCTTGCTGGGCCCCGCTATCGCGGAAGAGGTCGACCGCTCCGGCAGTGTATCGAATCTGGACACTCGTGACCGCGCCGGGGCGGTAAATCATCATCGGGGTCTGGCAGGGGTCCAGCACCGTGGATTCGACCCCGCAATCTGTTGGCCCTGCATCGAGTACCGCATCAATGCGTCCGTCGAGATCCGCGAGCACATGTGCCGCGGTCGTCGGGCTGATGTGGCCAAAGAGATTGGCGCTGGGTGCGGCCACCGGAACCCCGGCTCGCCGAATCAACTCGAGCGCCACCGGGTGCGCCGGCATCCGTACCCCCACTAGCGGACGCCCAGCCGTCACGATATCCGGGACAGCCGCCGTTCTGGGCAGCAGCAGCGTCAGCGGACCGGGCCAGAACGCCTTCATCAACTTGCGCGCAGCATCGGGAACCTGCGCAACCAGCCCATCGAGCATGGTCTCGGAGGCGATATGAACTATGATCGGGTCCCATGCCGGCCTCTGCTTGGCCGCGAAAATCCGCTCCACCGCCGCCGTATTGAGCGCATTCGCACCCAGCCCGTACACGGTCTCCGTCGGCAGCGCCACCAGCCCGCCAGCGCGCAGAATCTCGGCGGCCTGGTCCAGCGCGCATGCGGCCTCAGCACTCTCCAGGTCTTGGGGGTCGACAACTAGCCGAAGTGTCTTCACATTTGTATTGTCGCCTTTTTAGCCCGGACTCGCGGAATGCCTGGCCAACACAGATCTCCAGGATCCCGACTTTGAGCGCCTGGAATCTTTGAACCGAAGGCAGAGAGATCGTTGCAGAATTGTCTTTCGGAATTGCGAATCACAATAGACTAATCTCGGCAGGGGCTAAAGCCCCGCTCATTCAATGAACTTACGGCACGACTAAAGTCGTGCCCTGACGCTTCGTGAATTCCTTTGAATTTCGCAACTGGCTCAATCTGATAAAAAACAGGCCCTGACGCTTCTTGCATTCCTGTTTGAAATCTTGCAAATAGCTCCAGAGATTGATTTGTGCTGGCCGATGAGAGCTCAGCGAATAATCTCGAACTTTTCCCAGGGGCATTTGCAGACCGGGCAGCGTTCGTGTTCCTCTTCTGTCTCCGAGGTATAGCCGCAGACGGGGCATACGTAGAACTCCCGCGTCTCGCCAATCCACGAATCTTTTTTTCCGGCGGCGAGCAGGGCGATTGCCTCACTATACAAACGGGCATGGGTCTTCTCGGCCTCCAGAGCCCCATGGAAGGTGCGCATGGCGGCGTTATTCTTGCGCTCTGTGGCTTCTTCGAGGAAGCCGGGATACATGGTATCGATCTCGTACCGCTCGCCGTTGAGCGCGGACTTAAGATTTTCGAGCGTGCTTTTGACCTCGACCGGGTGAATCTCAGCCTGGGCCTGTCCGCCCAGTTGGGTGATGACACGGGCGTGGTTGGCGGCATGAATTTGCTCGGCGCGCGCCGCGGCACGAAAGAGGCTGGCCGCTCCGTGCAGGCCGTCTTCATCGGCTTTTGCGGCAAAGGCGGTGTATTTGGCATGCGCGTTCGACTCGCCCTCAAATGCGGCTAAGAGATTCTGAACGGTGACAGTGTTTTCCGAGGCAATTGCTGGCATAGCGCTTCTCTCCAACTCCGTTCCAAAGCCTAAGGGCGGCGGAAAGACTGCGCTGTGACGCAGCTTACAGGCGATTGGGGGCGATGACCAGATCGAAGAAAATTGGCGCGCGTGGCGATGATGAGGCGGTGGATGACTATCCGCTCTGTTTATAGCGAGTTGAACAGATTCTCTGCGCATGGAGAGTTTCCCGGGAAAGCAGACTTGAAAATAAAGGTGACAAACACCGTATCTTCAGCCCGATTTCAGGGTCTATGCTTGCATATCCCATTTTGACTGGCCGCTCTTGTCCATTGGCGTGGTTTTGAACGGATGAGGCCGATTGCGAGGAAGTCGATGACCTGGCGCTACGTTCTTTCAGGATCGCCGAGCGGGCGGACTGCGGTTCTTCTTTTGATGATTCCGGCGTGCATCGCTCAAGTGGGCTGCGGCGGAGGTTCTTCGACTTCAATTCCCCCTCCTAACAATCCGGTGGTAGCAACCATCGTTGTAACGCCGACTTCGCCCTCAATTCTCACCACCGGAACGCAACAGTTTGCGGCCACCGCGAAAGACAGCAGCAACAACACGATCAGTGGCGTGGCTTTCACATGGGCCAGTAGCGCCACCGGCGTCGCGACCATCAATGCATCAAGCGGTGTGGCTGCTGGCGTTACCCAAGGCACAACCCAGATCACCGCCGCGGCTGAAGGCGTGACCAGTCCGGTCGATATCCTGACGGTTACAGCTACGCAGATTCCGACCAGCATCTCCGTCAGCGCTCCCGCTGCTTTGAACGATCTTGGCCTGCCGCTCTCTGCGGTCACCGTCTCAATCCTCGACCAACATGGCAATCTCGATAGTGGGGCCACGGGCAGCGTCACAGTGGCGCTGGGTGCGAATCCGGCGAAGGGTACGCTCTCCGGATCGCTTCAGGAGAATGTTATGGGCGGCGTGGCCACCTTTTCAAATCTCAAGCTGAATAATCCCGGCGTGGGCTATACGCTGACCGCATCCTATTCAGGAGTATCGAGTGTAGTCTCGACGGCCTTTACGGTTCTTGCCAGCCATTCAAATCTCCTTTCCATCAGCGGCGAAACCACGACGCCCACAGATTGGTGGATATTCGGCGCAGCCAGCTTTCCGGTGACGGCATCGACGAGCGGTCTTGAGGCTTCGACCTTGGAGTCTCAACTTGACAACGGTACTGCGGTCGCCTGGGCGCAAGAGCCGCAGGAGACGTTAAGTTATTCCAATCTCGCGAGCACGACCCACACTGCCGCGATTACCGCGCAGAGTTCCGCAGGATCGATGATGGCCTCGACGTTGACGTGGGCGGATTGTGTCAACACCGACACTGCCGGCGGCCAGCCGATGGCGCCGACCAGTTCGACCTGCGCCAGCCTGACGATTCCAGAGAGTGTTGCAGCCGGCAAATTTGCCGGATTCGCTGATCCCACCATGCGCAAGGATCCAGCTACCGGGCTGGTTTGGCTTGGCTATTCATGGCCGTATACCTGGAACCCAGGCACTGGCAACGGCACTCAAGTTGTCGATCTCCACCTGACATCGAGTTCAGACAATGGCGTCACGTGGAATACTCCGACCGACCTTTGGGAATCGTCGCAGACGACCGATCCATCCACAGGCGCTACCGCTTACACGTCCAATGAGATTCTGAATATCCTGCCCGGCCAGGTGAACGGGGAGAGCGGGGAGACGTGGTTCGACGTGCATCTTAACTATTACGTTGACCAGGGAAGCACGATCATCAACTCGCTGGTGCCAACGAGCACCATGGTGCTGAACTGGGCTGCAGAGCCGACAGCTCTGGGCAGCGCGCCCGCTTCTCAGACCGTGCGCTTTGCGGCAGCGGGTCTGTCAGCAGGAATTCCGTACGATGTGAATCTGACGACTTTGAATGCTTCACTCAGCAGCTGTCAGCAATGGGCAGAACCGGCGCTTTACATGAAGAGTGGCAATCTCTACATGGTTCTGCTTTGCAAAACCGGCACGTCGCCAACCCAGATGCTGCCTGCGCACAACTTCTACGCCGTCTTTGAAACCACGCCCAACTTAGCTGTGCTGCCAACCGCATGGGTCTGGCAATACAACGGAAAGCTGGCAGACTCCTCGGATGCGGCTTTGCTGGAAGGACACCAATTCTTTTACGAACTGGACTTAGCTACGCGCGCTGATGGCAGCATTGTCGCCATCGTTTCGCCGGCCGACGATCTGCCCAACCCAAACGATCCCTCAGTCGCAATTCAATATACTTATGGCTGCCGCGTTCTGCTGGTCAATGGACTCGACAAGACGAATATCGGCATGGCTCTGGATGCCAACGGCCAGCTTGAGGTGCTGGCCAGCATTACCGCGTCCGATCTTGGCCCAGCCAATGGCGATGCCGACTCGGGGGCGTGCACTTATGAACCTCTGGCAAGCAATGGGATCGTTTTTGTGCGGGCATACAGTCCTGACACGCGATTCCCGAGCTTGGGATACTGGGTGGGCCTCTTCAATACGTATGTCATGCCTTGAAGGTAGCGGCTGGCTGTTCGAAGCTAGTTATGGAAAGAGAAAGGCCATCCCAGTTTCGAGATGGCCTTTTGCAATTTTTGGATGGCTTAGTGGTCTATTGCGCGTCGTTACGCGCCTCGGCTTTTTCGGTCAGCACTTTGTGAGCGTGATCTTCCAGAGCCTTGGCTTCGGGCAGATAGGTCAGTGCCGTCTGAATCTCCGGGTCCCAGTCGGCCCGCGTGCGCAAGCCTTGTTGTTCGCCAAATTGAATGGTCATGATCTTGTCTTTGATGCTGATCTTCAGCCAGTCCATTACCCCGTTGAGGTCGGCATCGGTCCAGGCGATCTCCTGGCTGGTGAGGTACTTTTTGAACTCCGCGAGCACAGCCGCGTCTACCTGGAAGTTTCTGTCCACCGTGCGGTTGGCCAGATAGACCGGCGCAAAGTGAAAGAAGACATCCTTGAACAGCAATGTGTCCTGGAAGTGATTGCTCTTGGGAGTTTCAATCTTCTCATCCGGGGTGATGCCGCCGCCGCCGTAGACCGTTCGTCCAGCATCGGTCAGCTTGACTTCGCGATTGGCCATATCGACGGGCTGCGTTCCGCCGTGGCTGTAGTAGTCGTAGAGCGACACTCCCGCATAGTTGCGCTGGATGAGCCGCCCGGACGGGGTGTAGTAGTGATAGGTGGTGAGCGCCAGACCCATGGTGTGATCGCCCAGGTCGTAGACGGTCTGCACCAGGCCTTTGCCAAAGGTTGTTTCGCCTACGATCAAAGCCCGGTCGTGGTCCTGCAATGCGCCGCTGACAATCTCTGCCGCCGATGCCGTGCCGCGGTTGACCAGCACTACGATCGGAAAGGTGTGCCCGCCATTGCCATGAGTGGCCTTGTAGACCACGTCTTCTTTGCCGCGCCCGCGCTGGCTGACGATGCCCTGCCCTTTGCTGAGCAGGTGATCGCTGATTTCTACCGCCTGGTTGAGGAGTCCGCCGGGATTGCCTCTCAGGTCAAAGATCAAGCCCTTCAGGTCACCGAAGTTGTCGATGGCCTCGATCACTTCCTGGGCGGTTGTCTCTTGAAACTGTGTGAGATGAATGTAGCCAATGCCGGGACGAATCTCGTAGGCCAGGTCCACTGAAGGATGGGGAATCGAGGCGCGGATCAGGTCGAAGACCAGCGGCTTCGGCTGCCCCTCACGAATCATGGTCGCCTGAACATGCGTGTCTTTGGGCCCTTTAAGAGCTTTGGCCACCAGATCGGAAGAGGTCAGCGCATCGGGAGCCTTGCTGTCTATCGAGACAATCTTGCCGTCTACGGAGTAGATCATGTCGCCGGGGTGAATGCCGGCCTTGAACGCTGGCGCGCCTTCTGCTGGATAGACCACATATACTTTGCCATTCTGCTGTTGAATGGTCATGCCCACGCCGTAGTAACTGCCATGCTGCTCTTCGCGCATTTTGGCGTAGGCCTTGGGGTCGTAGAAGTTGGAGTGGGGGTCGAGCACCCGCAACATGCCCGGAATCGCCCCGTCATAAATGGCCGTGTCAGCCTTGTCGCCTTGGATTGGCTCAGCGTAATTCTGCTCGACGATTGCGTAGACAGTGGTGAAGGATTTCAGGCTGTCGCGAAACTGGCTATTGTCGGCGGCGGACTGTGCTCCCACTTTTCCTTGCAGAAAGTTGCCGGCAACGGCGCAGAAAGCGAAGAAGAGGGCCACGGAGAACAGTGCGCGGCGTGCGGGGGGAGTCATAGGTAGAAAGATCCTCCGGACTGCAACGCGGCTCACGCTCAAAATTGGCCAGAAACGGCAGTCTTAGGGCTAAAGTATATCACCGTAGTATTTGACGTTCGCGAAGACCTTCCGGTAGCGGGCGGAAGATGCCGGCCGGGTGTCCCGGAATGGCCTTGGAGATGCGCTGATTTCAAAAAGCGTTGGGCTGTTTGAGGGCTAAACGCGCCGTATAAGAGCAGTCAATTCGTCGTCAAATGGGTAGACGCTAAATTCCATCTATAAAGGATACCGGGGGAAACGCCTCAATTTTTGCGCATGAAGCTGAGGGGCGAGCCGGCCTGGGTCAGGACGATTACACACTCCCTGCTGCACGAGCGCTTTTGACGGATGCGGATTCTTGCTGGGGTCGTCCAGGTCCCGGTACTTCGGTGCGCGCGATTGCCCACTTGATGGTTTCATTCAGAGCCCGCTTTGTTGATGCGTACATTTCTCCGCTGATGACGCCTCGCAGCCGATCCGCCTCAAGCTGAAAAAGACCCTCTTTCAAGGCCTCGACGAGCGACACCGATTTCCTTGCGCCTCTGCCAATCAGATATTCAGACGCCGCCAGCGTGCGCGACAGCCGGCGGTGCCGGCGCCACGCCAGCGATCCGCATGCGCCAAGCAGCAAAGCAGCGGTTGCGCTGAGCGACCACAACTGCACACGCGAGGGTTGCGCAGCGGGGTTTGAGACGGGAGCCGCGCCCGGAGGCTTCGATTCGGAGCCACTCCTATCCGATGGCGCGATCGATGACGCGACCGATGGCGTGGCCGAAGGCGCAGGAGCGGCCAGTGCGCCAACAAGCGGCCTCTGTGGTGTCTGCGGCTGAGCCTGCTGGGCCTGCATCTGCGGAAGCTCTCCAACTCCGGAGATTTCGAAGCCCGGTCCATCCCCCGCCTTCACCTGCTCTGCCGCCTCCACGTGGTATCGGTCATTGCCCAGAGGCAAGATCTGAAAGGCGGGGGATCGCGATGCAAATGTCATTGTTGGGGGAATCATGACGGCTAGCTGCTGCAGCGGAACCATGTTCCTGGTGCGAAACACGGCACGGCCATCGTACGGCAGATCGTAGTTGAAGGCGAACTTGGTAGCTCCCGGCCGCAAGGGAAAATTGACGGTGTAGCGCCCAGCTTCTCCGCTTGCGGGCATAGCGGAAATCATGGCTCCTAGATTTTCCGGCCCAGCGGCCATGACCGAATCGATCTTTGCCTGAGCAGGGAGATAGACTTCATAGGTTCGGTTACTTGCCAGAGTGACGGGCGGGTTGGACTCATTTTTAATCTCGACCATTTCGGAGACGTGAAGCAGGCCTCCGTGTGTGCCGACGCGAATGATTTCGATGCCGCCGGTAATGCCCTGCACCTTAGCTGCCGAATCGTAGACATCGATTGAGACAGAACCGCCCGCTAAGACTTGCCGATCATAGTTGACGCCTTGATGGATTACGCGGACCAAATGCGGCTTGCCGGGGTCTTGCAGCTGAAGGGTGAATGATCCCTGGGAATCGGTTTTGGCGCGTGCTTCTTCCTTGGCGCTCCCGTCATGACGAAGAAGAATCACTTCATCGCCAGAGGCCACCCGTCCGTGGGTCTGATCGTGAACCACGCCGGTGATGACGTCGGCAGCAAAAGTTGCTGAGGAGAAACAAGCGGTCATGGCTACGCCGAAGACTACTTTGTGTCCCCAGGACTGCTTGCCGAGGTGATGTGTCATCTGCTTCCTCCAGTTTGGGAATCTTTTGCTGTCAATGTTTGCAGTGGGGCACGGCCGAACATGATGCCGGTTTCCACTTCAACCGGCTTTCCGTTCAGTAGGTACGGTTTGAACTTCCACTGTCCCAGTGCGTCTTTAACGGCTCTTTCTTGATCGGGGAATGCGCTGAGCAAATGAATGTGCTTGACCGTGCCTTCTTTGCCGATCACAATCCTGACTGGAACGGGATTGAAGTGGCGCTCGGTAAAAACAGGGTCGACCCGCGCAATCAGATTTTCTTCGCGCGCGTAATCCTTGATGCATACGGGAACTGTATCTCCATTTCCGGGAGCGTCTTCCGCGGGCAGCTTCATCGTATTCAAGTCGCGCATCAAGTGATCCAGAAGCTTGATATCACGGCTGCTTAGTACGATCTCAATTGTGTGGCAGCGAATTTCGGTAGCCAGGAGATACCAATGCAGCTCCGCTACCGGAGACCAGTATGCAAAGGTCGTGAAAGAGCGGCCCGCGATGGTGGTCTGCGCTGGCGGTTTCTCGACCTCGTAGTCGGCTTGCAGATGGTCTTTCGTGTAATTGATCAGCTGCTGCGAGTTAGTCGCGGGAAAAGGGGTGAAGAACATATCTTCTGCGGTGATCAAGATACTTCCGCGCGCCTCCCCTTTGAATGAATCCGCGGGAATGATCTGCGTCAGCACGTATCTGCCGGTATCGGACGGCGGTGGTCCTTTATATTTCTCTATCCAGTCCGGTGGAAGCGCCCAGGTTATCCCAAAATATTTATCATCGAAGACATTGTTCGTTACATTTCCATCTTCTGGCCGAGGAGTTACCGAGTCACTCGCACTCGACCAGGCGCCTTTGACCAGGATGACTCCTTGCGGCACCTTGGTCATGTGTTGCGGATCGACGGCGCCATTTTTGGTTGAATCTTGCGGCGCGATTCCTTGTCCCCAAGCCGCCAACGACGCGCTCAAGGCGTAGATAGTGAAAAAATAGAAGAATCGAGAACGCATTTCTTTCTCCGGGTTCAGTGCGAGTTCGGTGAGGATGGGGCAGCCAGCGATGCGGGATTTAGAATCGCGTCCCAGGGACCGTACCTTCGTAGATCCCGTACCCTCACAACATCGGTCGTTTTTTGAGAGCTTCCTCAGACTGCCGAAGGAAGGATGCGGGCGAGAGATAGCTTTGTGTCTCGCCCGCAAGGTTTGCGATTAGAGTGAGCGCAGGAAATCGAGTACTTCCTGCTTCTGCGTGGAAGTGAGGTTATTGAAGTTGGTGATCACTGTGTTGGCTTCGCTGCCGTTGCTGGCGTGATTCGCAATGGTGGCGCTCACGCTAAGATCACGGCCGTCATGGTCGAGGAAGATCCGTTGTCCCAATCCCCACAAAGGAGCTGTGCGGAACTGGTCGCCGCCGGCGTTACCCTGCGAGACGTTATCCGCGAAGCCTGTACCCATGTGATGGATTTCGAAATCGGAATACGCAGGCACGGGTTTGCTGCTCAGTTCCGGAACGAGGTTGGATACTTGCGTCGTGCCGGGGGAAGGATTGTGGCAGGTTGCACATCCGACCGACGTGAACAGGGTCTTGCCAGCGGCGATTGTGGCTGCGGGGACTGCCGCTCCATTGAGTATCACCCCACCGGGCGGCGGCGGAGCCAGGAAGCGCATGAAGTTGGCGAATGCCGACACATCGTCAAGAACCGCTGCGTTTGGCGACGAGTTCGGGTTGGATGCATCTTCTGGATATCCTGTTCCGGTAAGGTTCAGGCAACTCGCCGGAAGTCCGAGCGCTAACTGGTCTTCCTCGGGTAGCGGGCGTTCGGTTTGGAATAACAAGTTGGTGATGCCCATCTCCACGTTGTAAGCCTCACCGGCAAAGATGTGCAGCGATTTGTTCTGCGCCTTCCAGCCGAAACGTGTGATGGTGCCGTCATTGCCATTGCGGTTGAACGTACCGGCGATGCCAAAACTATTGCTGAGATTGGTCTTCTGATTTGTCAGCAGGGTTGAGTCATCGAGGTTTTCGACCAGGCCCGCGCCAAATGTGGGCGTGGGAATGCGGAAGATGACGTTGCCGCCCGACTCGGCAGCAGCGAAGTTGGGCTGCGCAAGGCTGGTGCAGGTGCCCCTGTCAGAGCGTCCCGCAACGGTGAACAGGTCTTCTACTCCGCCATTGGGCTCGCTGGTGTTGACGGTGCCGTTGGAGTTCATCATGAACGGAAAGCGGGCTTCACGAGTGGGGCCATTGGCGGTGATGAAGGATGGGGTGGTGTTGCCGGGAGCAACCCCATCAGTTGCGAAACTGAATTGTGGATTGACGGCATCCCCTGATCCGCCGATGGCAGGCTGCGCATGGCACGAGACGCAACTATTGGAGTTGAACCGCGGTCCGAGGCCTACGTTTGCACTGTTGCTAACGGTCTCCACCGACTGGAAGCGGGTTTGACCGTCAGTGAAAAATGCCGCAAAGCCGTTTGGATCAGCGCCCGTAATGATCGAGGCGCCTGTACCGCGGCTGGCGGTCTGAACTCCGGGGTCTTGTTGAGCAAACGCCGTTACAGCGAGAAAGACGATCGCCGCGGCGAAGATTGACACGAGTCGTGCTCTCTTCATCATGATTCCTCCTTATAGCTGGGGTTTTGAGCGAACAGTGTAGCGTTCAATCTGGCGGTCATGATTGAGACGCACCTGGACCAGCAGCCCCAGAACGGGGATGAGCGGGCCCACTCGATTCATGCGCACCGAGGCGAGGTTTTACTTACTGAGTCTTCAAGCCGTAAGGTGCATTCAGATTGATTGTGTAACCTTGGCGATTTTCTTGCAGCTGATGTCAGATCTCAGCTTGAGCAGTACTACTGGGAAGGCGGCACGCTAGAGTTGCCGCAAGTACCCTCAAGGGGGAGGGATTACTCTAAAGTTTTTGCATCGGACACTGCCGATGGGAGCGTACTCCCACCGCCTGCTTAGGAACTTATCCCATTTTCAAATTATCTGTCAAGGATATTTTTAGTAACCCTTTTTGAATTGATGAGCGATGGCTCAGGCCAATTGCAGTGCCGTGTTTTGCAGTGCCGTGTTAAAAGATTCGCTTTGCGATTGAGGAGTCATTTGAAGAGATGGATTGGGCGGATATACCGGCGGGCGAGGGCTGAAATTGGCGAATGAACGAAAACTGGCCGAATTGACCTCATTTGTCGGCAGAATCGCCCTGCCGCTCCCCAGGCATTTACAATAGCGTCTAAGCATGTGGTGCGCGATTCGTCGCGGCATTGTGGCGTCCTGACCTTATGAATCTACGAATTTTTTGCATTCCCGCGGCTTTCGTGTTCGGCACGCTGCTGCTCGCAAGTTCCACTCTGGCGCAAACGCATCCCGCCGCGCCCGAGAGCCCATACGGCGGCACCACGGTCGAGGACATCATCGCCCGGGTCAACGATCAAATCATTACGCGCTCGGATTATGACCGCGCTTTGAAAGAACTGGATGACGAGGCACGGCAGCACGGGGCCTCCATGCAGGAGATTTCCGCAGCCCACAAGGATCTTTTGCGCGGCCTTATCGATCAGCAGCTTTGGCTCTCCAAGGGCAAGGAACTAAGCATCAATGGCGAGACGGAACTGATCAAGCGGCTGGACGAGATCCGCAAGCAATATCACCTGGAAACCATGGAAGACCTGGAAAAGGCCGCCAAGGAGCAGGGTGTGTCGTTTGAGGACTTCAAGGCCAACATCCGCAATGGCATCATCACCCAGGAGGTGATGCGTCAGGAGGTGGGCAAGCGCGTTCAGTTCACCCCCGGCGAGGCGGAGCGCTATTTTGAGCAGCACAAGCAGGATTATGTGCAGCCGGAAAGCGTCACGTTGGCGGAGATACTGGTCTCGACTGGGACGCCTGCTCCTTCAGTGCTGGAGCAGGGCGGCGTGCAGCCCGACGACCCCGCCAAACTTGCTGCTGCCAAGGCCAAGGCCGACGATATTGAGGCCAAACTCCATGCGGGCGGCGATTTTGGCCAACTGGCGCGCACATTCAGCGACGGTCAGACAGCGGCCGAGGGTGGCGATCTAGGCCAATACAAGCGGGGCGCGCTGGCGAAAGTACTCGAGGATCAAACTTTTGCGCTCAAGTCCGGCCAGTATACCGAGCCGATCCGCACCAAGCAGGGATTCGTCATTCTCAAGGTCGTGCAGCACGTTGCCGGCGGCGTTCCTCAGTACAAGGACGTGGAGTCGCAGGTGGAGGAGAACTTTTACATGGCACGGATGGAGCCGGCCATGCGCGAGTATCTGACGACGATGCGCGAACAGGCTTTTATCGACATCAAGCCGGGCTTCACGGACTCAGGCGCCAGCTCGAAGGAAGTCAAGCCGATCTACAGCGCCTATACGCCGCCCGCGCCCAAGAAGAAGCAGAAGGTGGAGCGCACGCGCTTCCGCGAGAGTACGCGAACCTATCGGCAGAAGTCAGGCAGCGTTGCGTCTTCCGATACTGCGCCGCCTGCTGCGACGGGAAAGAAGAGCGCGAAGAACGCTAGCGCTGACGTTGCATCGATGAAGCCCGGCAAGAGGGAAAAGATTCGTTATGGCCAGGCGCCAACCAAGACATTGCCTTCCGCGCCGGAGACCGCGATCGAGGACGCTGGGGCTGGCTCATCGGCAGCAGCGGATGCCACGCCAGAGCCTGTGAACCCGCTGGAAACCAAGGAAAGGCCAACCCAGAAGACTCGCTTCAGCGATCGCGCCGCGCAGGCCAAGCAGGCTAAGGTCAAGGAGTCCAAGACAGACGCTCTGGCTTCGTCTGGGCCCGATGCCGCCGAAATAGCCGACCGTCAGACCCAGGCTGGTCCGTTGGGCCTGGCCGGCGATACCTCAAAGAAAAAGAAAAAGTCGGCCACCACAACCGGCGAGAAAACGCGCATCACCGACAAGAAGAAGCCCGACGCACCGGCTCCCGGCGACGTGCCTCCAGGTTCCGCTCCACTGTCTCCCGCGCCTGCACCGCAGAAGTAGCGCCGGCTTTCAAGAAGACGCGTCCGACAGATTCGGAATTCAATTCGAATCTGTCGGACGTTTCATTTTCACACAATGAAATGGAAGTCGGACGTGATGACTTCTTGCTCCAGTTAGCCCGAGGCGAGTAGAATCGCCATTGTCAAGATACAATTCGAAACAAGAATATAAACCTTCTTGGCAGACTCGAGATTCGTGCAGACTCCGATTCACGATGACGGCGGAGGCGCGCCGCGAACGATGCTCTCGCGAAATGCGATGGAGCTTGGCATTGTCTGTCCCATGGCGAATGAGGGAGACAAGGCGGTTGCGTTTTGCCGAGCTGTGCTGGAGCAGTGCGCGGGTTTTAAGAAGGTTACATTTTTTGCAGTCTTCGACCGTGTTACCAAGGATTCCAGTCTTGATCAAATGCGCGCGCTCGAAGTGACAGAGCCGTGCTTGCGCGTGGTGTGGGCTCCTGAAGACCGCTGTGTGGTGGACGCTTATTTGCGCGGTTACAAAGAGGCGCTCGATGCGGGATGCGATTGGATTCTGGAGATCGATGCCGGATTCAGCCATCAGCCCAGCGACATTCCGCAGTTTTTCAATGCCATGGAACAGGGAATGGATTGCGTTTTCGGAAGCCGCTTTATCGGTCACTTTGAAAAAAGCTCCCTCAAACGCCGCTTCGTCAGTTGGGGCGGGACTGCTCTGGCTAACTTGCTGCTGGGCACGCGACAGACTGACATGACCAGCGGCTTTGAATTGTTCTCACGCCCGACGCTTTGCATGGTCATTGGCCGCGGCATTCAATCCAGAGCCCATTTCTTTCAGACCGAGATAAAAACCTACTGCCGGAAATTGAAGTTTGTCGAGGTGCCGATTACGTACCGGGCTGCCAGTCCGCGCCTTGGATCATCCGCGCTTAAAGAAGCCTTCAGGCAGCTTTGGCGCTTGTTTCAACTTCGTCTTGAGGGGCAATTGTGAAAGATTCAAAGTTTGAAGGACCTGTCAGTCTTGTTGTAACTTCCATTTCCGCGCCGAATACGGTACTGCGGGAGTTAGCGAGTCAGTGTAAAACTCGCGGGTATTCGTTTTTCTTGATGGGAGACGTACCAAGTCCGGCTGATTTTTCGATTGATGGATGTGAGTTTTACAGTTTGTCAAGGCAGAAGGAAACAGGCTTCAAGATCGCGGAATTGCTGCCCACTCGGCATTACTCGAGAAAGAATATCGGCTATCTGCTGGCGATGAGAACCCGGCCCAGCTTGCTGCTTGAGACCGATGACGACAATATGCCGTTGCCTGAGTTCTGGGACGCGAGAAAGTTGCGGCAGCGAGTGCCGGCGCTCTCTGGAAACGGCTGGACAAATGTCTATGGATACTTTTCCGAGAGCAGCATCTGGCCGCGGGGACTACCTCTGGATGCGATTCAAGCGCCGTTGCCGGCGTTTGAGTCACTCGCCGAGATAGAACTCGACGCTCCGATTCAGCAGGGATTGGCGGATGAAGATCCTGATGTGGATGCGATTTACCGCCTGCTCTTTCCGCTGCCGATCAACTTCCGCAAGGATCGCCGGGTGGCGCTGGCTAGTGGCACCTGGTGCCCATTCAATAGCCAGAATACGGCGTGGTTCCCAGAAGCATTTCCGCTGCTTTATCTGCCATCCTTCTGTTCATTCCGCATGGCGGATATATGGCGCAGCTTTGTGGCGCAGCGTGTTGCATGGGCGAACGGCTGGAGTGTGCTGTTCAAGGGGCCGGATGTCTATCAGGAGCGCAACGAGCATAACCTGATGCGGGACTTTGCCGATGAGGTGCCGGGGTATCTCAACAACCGCACGATCGGTTCCAGATTGGCAGAGCTGAAACTGGAAGCGGGACCGGGAAATACTGGCGGGAATTTGATCCGCTGCTATGAAGAAATGGTTCGATTGGAGCTTGTCCCAGAGAAAGAAATCACATTGGTGAAAGCGTGGGTGCAGGATTTAGATGGCTTATTGTGACGCTGCGGCTCTCGGATCGTGGCAACATCGATCCGCGGCTAGATCGGAAAGAATAAATATTAAGAGAGGGAAGAGCTGACGCGGGCTATAACCTGCGCCAGCTCAACTTCGTTTACAGGAATGCCGGTTACTTGGCTGCCCCAGCCTTCTGCGCCGCCCAGCGTTTCTTGACTGCTTCGGCGATCCGCTTCCGTCCCTCGGGGCTGAGTTTTCTCTTCTTTTTTCTCTTCGCGGGTTTCGCCGCCACTGCTGCCGCAGCCACAATCTTCTTTGGTCTGCCGGCTTTCTTCTTGGCGGCAGGCGCAATGCCGCCACTCAGCAAGGCCCGGGCCTGCTGCAAATGGGCGATTTCCTGATCGATTGTCGCCAGAATTTCTGAAATTGCCATACTTCCTCCCTTGTCAATGTAGGCAACTGGTTCAACCACTACAAGGCTAAGTCAGAACGCCACGGCATGGACCACTTGCTTCATGATTACAATAATCAATTATCAGCGTCTTGACAATTATCAATTGAATAAGGAAGCATCGGATGACTTTAAGTCGTCATCTATTGAACGCTTGATGCAATGATGTATCGATACCAGACACCCACCTTTTTCGCAGGCGTTTATGCTGGTGGCGGAGCTTGCGAGGTGTTCACTACTGCGTGGAAAGTCAGTATCTCCAGATCAATGCTGACGATCTCCGTACCGCATTGCCGCTGATTGCCAAAAGTGCATTGGCAGAGATCGGTAAACCATCGATGACCACTCTCGCTTAGCTCCACTCCAACGGCGATGATCAAGCTGTATATATCCAAACAGGCTTGTCGCTCGAACTCGAACAAGATATTCAATGCGCCGGCATCGCTGGAGCCCCGACTTAGCACCCAGCCTCCACAACCAAGAATAGCGCCCGTAAGAGTGGCCGCGAGCCGCGCCGGCTCTTCGTTCGATCTAGCCTTCATCTCTGTTGCCCAAGAAGTACTCATGGTTTGTCCGGTGCCAGGATTCGCAATGCTGGTTTCAATATCTTATTTCAAAAGGCTTGCAGTGCTTCACTGTATTGTACAAAGAAGTAAGGTGGACAAGCCGAATGGAAGATTAAAGACAGGTAGAAACGCAGTTGTCATTTTGGGAAAAAAGCCGATTGGTGAAGAAATTGGGTAAGCATGTAATGTTCATTGTTTGTAAAATAGAGTGATTTTGCGTATTGTATTGATGGAGCAACTAGTTGACACTGCTCGGATTTTTGACTTAGCTGCGCAGATGCTTAACCAGTTGCCGAAGTTAATCAGGGAGGATAGTACATGGCAATTTCAGAAATTCTGGCGACCATCGATCAAGAGATCGCCCAGTTGCAGCACGCGCGCGCATTGTTGAGTGGAGGCGCTGCTCCGGTAGCCAAGAAGAAAGTCGGTAGACCCAAGAAAGCGGTGGCTGCTCGCAAGAAAGCAGGTGCAACCAAAAAGGCATCGAAAGTTGCATCGGTGACTGTGAAACCCGCAAAGAAGAAGAGAAAGCTAAGTGCCGAGGGACGGAAGCGGATTGCCGACGCAGCTAAAAAGCGTTGGGCAGCACTGAAGGCCGGAGCCGCCAAGTAACTTGCACTTCTTCATATCGACTGAGGCTGACGCGGATTGCTACTCGCGTCAGCTTAGTCTTTTACAGGAGTTTCTTCTTCTGGCCAGAGCGGCGGCTGAATGGCGCGAATCCGCTCATGCTTAAGGTCGGCAAGAATGCGAGACCAATAAAGTATGCTGCGCTCAGTTCTTGAGAGCTTCTGTTGCGCTTCTTTCAGTTTGTGCTCGGCGTAACGCAAACGCCGGCGCTGCGCCGGATTGGGTTGTGGGTTTGCTGGCATATAACTTTTCAATCCTGTTTATAAAGAATAATACGCGCAGGCGCGCCTGGTGCGGCGCGGGTGCCTCACGCAGTCCACTCAGGTACCCTACTCGACGTTGCTGACTTTTCCAGTGGTGAACGTTACCTTCATGTCCTTGTAGTAATAAATCTCTTTCACGCCCAGCTTTGCCATTCTCAGCGGTTGCCCGAATCCGGCAATCACCTGTGCCTTGGTTTGGCCAAGCGCGATGGTCGGCGGAGGTGCATCGGCCGGAGGCGGCGGCGGCGCGATCTCCTGCATAGGAGCGGGCGCAGGCGCAGGGGCTGGAGCAGCCGCAGCAGCCGACTGACTGCCCTGATCGCCTTGGACACTTGAGTCGTCTGAAGGCTGAACCGTGATGACCTCCGCTACTGTCTTTATAAAACCGTCAATCGGAGGCATAGAACTTTTCGCGAAGGGAAATTTGATTTCGCCATAGTAGCGGACGTCTTTGTACGGATCGCTGAACGTGCTGATCAGAATTCCATCTTTTTGAAGGACGACCCCAGTCACCCAGAATTTCTCTCCAGCAACAAACTTTCGTGACTGGCAGCCGTTGTTTGCGGAGTCAGCGACGCTGGCGCCGCCGCCCAATCCAAAATGGCCCAGAACGCTGGCTTTCGCATACGATTTTGCCGCGTCCTTTGCGCGGTTATTATAATTCGCTGTCAAAACTCCATTGTTGTACGAATTTGCAAATGCATAGGAAGAGTCTGAACTGCACATCATCAGTCCATCCTTATGCAACACCACGACGTCGCCGGCTGTAACAATATCGGAGTGGTCAGCCGTGGCTTTTGTCAGCTTGATCTGAGAGACCAGCTTTTCCTGAATCAGCGTTCCGGGGTCTCCGACCTGGGCACTCATACCAATGCTGAAAGTCGCCGTCAGTGCGGCGACCCCCAATGCGCAAAGCTTCTGCACCTGAGTCATATTTCTCATCCATTTCGTGGTTTTTTGGGAAAGAACTCTGCGAACCCCTAAAAGTTACATGACGGCTTTGAGACTGTCAAGAAGAAGATCGTGCGAAGACTCGCGTTCCAATATTCTCTTTATTGACTGAACACAACTTTCACGTAAATGTTTCTCTGGTCTCAGAGATTACAGCGATCATGCAAAGAGAGCGAGGAGCAGGATGCAGATGATGTTATGAACCGCACGCCGACTTGCAAACTCATCAATTTTCTAAGAAGGCTTGGTGGGCTTCATGTGAACGATAGCGATCTGCGTCTTTCCGTCATTCTGTGAAGGCTTCGCCGTAATCGTGACCACAACAGATTCCCGCTGGCCTTTGTTCAGGGTGAGGACAGCGCCGTCTCCGCTTTCAAATACGGAGGCGGCGTCGCCCAACTTTTCTTTGTAAAAATCGAGCACTCGACCCTTCGAGTCTGTGGTGAGATATACCGCAGTGAGCATCGAGGCGCCGGGTAAATTCATTTTCATGCCGCCCTTGCCTGATTCGGCGCCAGGATAGATTTCCGTGCCTAGGTCGGATGCGCTATACGTCAGCGATGAGTTGGCGCTGAAAGAGCCGCCTGGGGTAGTCATCGTCACTTGATCGCCGGAGCCAGATACATGGATACCGCGGGAAACACGCCAGAACATATACCCGAATGCTCCTGCGCCGATAACCCCCAGTCCTAAAAAGATGGCAACAACGATCAGGATAATTTTGAGCGCGCCGCTGCCCGAACGAGCCGGAGGAGCAACGGTTGGCACAGAGGTCACAGGCGCAGAAATCGCAGCCGACGACGCACCACATGCTGTGCAAAACTGCTTGTCGGCGGATACGATGGCCCCGCATTTTCCACAGACGCTTGCCATGATGATCTCCTTGTTGATTGATTCCGTCCGGGGCTTGGGGGATACTTGCCCGGCTACGAGCCAATATACCTCAAGAAGCCCATAACCGACATGCTTTTCGCCTCCGCTTTTCTCCGAATAGAGTTGCGCTGGCCCAAAAGAGCAGTCTCCGGCAGAGAAACGCCGAGTATCGCCACTTCGGGAATCGTAAATTCCTCGGAGAAATATATTCCCTATTGCTTTCAGGCGTGGTATCTTGACTACGATTCTCTGCTTTCGCTTGCCATGGCTGGAATGATCATGTTGGCTCTCGCTTCGTGCCATGTCATCTCGCCTGACGACGGCCGGAAGCAATGCGCGGACACTCAATGCAAATTCATGGAGGCGTACTTGCGGTGAACCTGATCGAAAATGCATGTGTTGGCCTGCAAGAACCTGCCCGAGTTGCCATTGATTTAGGCGCGGAGAGTTGCCGTGTCTCCTTGCTGCGCTGGAAGAATGGCAAGCCGGCCATTGAACTCATTCATCGCTTTGCAAATGGTCCAGTGCATCGCGGCGCATTGCTCCACTGGCCGATTGAAGCCATCCTCTCCGGCATTGACGAAGGTCTGCAGAAGTCCGCAGACGCTGCTCCCGAAGGCGTTGCTTCCATTGCCGTTGACGGCTGGGCCGTGGACTACGTTCGCCTTGGCCCTGACGGCAAGCCTCTTGGCGAACCCTTCTGCTATCGCGACGAACGCACCATCGCCGCCAAGCAAGCCGCGGATGCCGTAGCACCGCCTCAGATGCTCTTTAGCCGCACGGGCGCCCAACCGCTGCGCCTCAATACCATCTACCAACTACTGGCCGACGCTGCTTGTGAATCCACAAAGCGAGCCGCAAACGCCCCTTGGCTCTTGTTGCCAGAATATGTTCTCTATTGGCTGGGCGGCCGTCGCGTGGCTGAATATACCAATGCCACCCATACCGGCCTGGTAGATATAGCGACCGGCAACTGGTCGCAAGAACTTTTCGAGTTGCTGGGAATTCCCTTCGAAGCGGCACCGCCCATTGTTCCGGCTGGAACCATTCTGGGCCGCCTGCGGGGTCCGCTGGCCGCTCTTCCAGCCTATCGTGAAACCCAATTGATTGCGCCCGCCTGCCACGACACCGCCTCAGCCATCGCGGGGATTCCTGCTAGTCTGGATTCAACCGCGTACATCTGCTCCGGAACCTGGTCGCTGGTTGGCACGCTCGTGCAAACTCCCATTACCCGCCCCGAAGCATTGCAGGCGCGCTATACCAATCAGGGCGCAGCCGGCGGCGGCTTCTGCTTTCACACCAACGTCAACGGCATGTGGATTCTGAAGCAATGCATGGACGGCTGGAGCGCCGAAGGGCGTACTTGGACGATTGAAGACCTTGTAACTCAGGCCGCTGTTTGCAACGCGATCTCGGGCACAATCGACGTGGATGCCGCGCCTCTGCTGCTCGATGGAAAAATGCCGGAGCGCATCAATCACGAGTTGCAATCTCGTGGGCTCCCTCTCATTTCTGACGTTGCCGGCAACGAGCCGCTCTTTGCGCGGTTGATCTTTGAGAGCCTGGCCAGCCGTTATGCCGACGCCCTCGCTCATCTCGAATTAATGCTTGGCCGCAAGCTCGAACGCATTCATATTCTGGGTGGCGGCAGCCGCAACAAGGTACTCACGCAATTAACCGCGGAGCGCACCGGGCTGCCGGTAGAATCCGGCCAGCCGGAAAGCTCCACCATCGGCAATCTAGCCGTCCAGTTAGCCGCTGGCGAGGCCGATGGAAAGCCGTTGAGTTCAAAGGCCGTCAGCAAGTGGGCCGAACGGCTCTGCCAGAGTTAAATAACCTGTTCTTGAGCCGGTGAATTAAAAATGCGTGGCTCCGCCGTGCCGCAAAGGAAACAAATCAGCGTGGCTTTTCGGAGATTTTCATGGACGATGTAACGCTTGATGCGCCATCCCTTTCGCAACTTTTTGCGGCAATTCCGTGTCTAACTGCTTAGGAGTATGAATCGACTTATGCGTAACTTGGTGCTTCTCCCGCTCGCCGCGGTGCTTGCCATCGCCCCGATCGCCTCCGCGCAGTCTGCCCTCTTTATTGTCAGCCAGCATGGCAAGACCGTCGGCACAGCCGGCTTCAGCTTTACGGCCACGCCCGACGGTTACAACTCTACTTCTCTGGTTCGTGTCGCCCTGGAAGGCCTTCACTACGATCTATCAAAAACCGAGCGCCTCACCCAGGCCAATCACCTCAGCCAAGTGCAATTGAGTGCGGTCGTCAATGGCGCTTCCGTCAGCGTCACTGCTGCTCCAGATCCAAAAGCCGATGCTGGCCAAATACTCCTCAGCACCTCTGCCAACGGCCACACCGATAACACCAGCCTGCCCGGACACGCAGCCGCTGTCTTTCTTCCCGACTTCGATCCCGGCGCTTTGGAGACCCTTCTGGCCCTCGGCGTCGCGAACAATAGCCGCGACCTCTGGGCCATCATCCCCAAAAAGGCCGGCACTATCGAGCCGATCCGCTTAGCCACCTACGCCGACGAGCATGGCACGCTCGACGGCAAGCCCGTCGTCGTCCATCATCAGGTGGCCACGATCGCCGGTGGAGATACCGACCTGTTCTCCGGCCCTGAAAATCAGCTCCTCCAGGCAGAACTTCCCCAGTCAGGATTCGCCTTGGTCCGCAAGGGCTTCATTCTGACCCCGCCCGCGAAAGCCGGCGCGCCTCCCACGCCCCCGCCGGCGCCTGCGCAGTGAAACATCTCTTTATCGGTTTCTTGTTCTGGTCCCTGACCCATCTTCCGCCATGGCTGATTCACATAGAGACTGAATCAGTCGTGGCGGGAGAGTGAGCTTTTTATATTTCACAAACGGGTATTTACAATGCTCTAGTAGCTGGAATTAAAGCTGCAACTCGGTACGCTGCCGCTCGTGCTCCATGTCGAAGTAGTCACGTCCGTGCCACTGGGCGTAATGTTCGAGTTATCCAGATACACCGTCGCATATTCATCGCTCGACTGCTTGGTGGAGTCCAGATCGATGTTAGCCAGATAAACCTGTGCGTCATTACTCGAGTTATATCCGTAGAACGTTGACGAGCCACTCAACGAGCTGCTCGACAGAAGTCCATTGACGATAATGTCTTGGAACTTCGGCGTGCCCGAGTTACCGCTGCAACTGCCGTAGTAAGCATCGACAATGATCAGGTGCTCCACATTGTAAAGGCAATTGTTAAGATAGGTCACCTGCTTGGTCAGGCCGCCGCAATCTTCATCCGACTTGATGCGCGCGCCGTTGTTGCTGCCTGACGTGTTCCCCGACAGATCCTTGCCATAGACATAGTTGTTCTTGAAAAGCACATTGGTTACGCCATACATGGTCTGGCTTCCGACCGACATGCCGTGTGTGCCGTAGAATTGGGAGTTCTCCACAGTGATGTTGGACGCAGCCGACTCGTTGGTTTTGACCGCGATGCCGTCATCGCCGGCTTCTACTGAGCAATCGTTGACGGTCACATTGGCAATACTGTCAATGTCGATGCCGTCGGCGTTGGCGCGAGTTGCTGGGGTGCGCAAGGTGACCTTCCATACCGTGGCGCCGCTGCCGCCCTGTAGATAGATGCTGGGGTGTGCGGCTTGATTCAGTTGGATGTCATAGATGATGAGGTTGTCGGCGCTGCTGGTCTGGATTAGACGCGGCGTGCCGCTGATGATATCGCCGCGACCGTCGATGACGCCAGGTCCGCCGATAAACGAGTTGCTGCCTTCGACATAAATCAGCTCGGACTGGCTCGAATAGCTGGTATTGCCCTCCAGGGTGACGCCGGAGTTGACCACCAGGCCTTCGCCGTTGACCGTCAGCTTGCCGGTGTAGAACGCGTTGTCGGATCCTGAAGCGGCCAAAACAACGCTCTTACCGGTTCCGGCGCAAGAAGTCAGAGCTGCTTGCACGCGGCTGGTGTCGTCAGAGCTAGGCGGCGATGAGCGCTGCGAGGTAGTGAATTGTGCTGAAAGCGTCTCGCATACAGATGGAAAGCTCGGAGTGCTGACGCTGCGGCTGTCGCCGGTTGCTACGGTTTGCGCGGAGGCTGATCCTGCGAAGAGCAGAAGTCCAGCAGCGGCAATTGCGATCGTGCTTGTCTTCCTCATTGATTCTCCTTAGGTAAATACAACGGTTATTGGAAAAGTGACCAAAACCTCTGACCACCAAATATGCGGCAAACGCAGCCGCAACACTTCTGAGAACTAGACTGCAAACAATTCGTGCGTGATTTATGCGGGCAGGCAAATTGCCCGGCCTGCCCGCATAAACTGTTGTGTGCGACTAATTCAGAGCGCTTGTATCTACAACTAGTCGCTGGTATTGAAACTGCAGCTCGGAACGCTTCCACTGATTGTGAAGGTGTGCGTGGTCACGTCCGTGCCGGAGGGTGTAATGTTCGAGTTATCAAGAAACACGTTCGCATCCGCATCGTCCGACTGCGTGGTAACGTCCAGGCTGACATTGGCCAGATAAACCTGCGCCAAATTACTGCTGTTGTAGCCGATGAATCTTGAGTACGCGCCCGATATCGAGGCTTCGGATTTGACACCGTTGACCAGAATATTCTCGAACTGTGGCGTGCCCGAGGTCCCGCTGCAGCTGCCGTAATCGGCGTTCACAACGATCAAATGCTTCACGCCATAGAGGCAGTTATTCTGATAAGTCACCTTGTTGACTAAGCCGCCGCAATCTACGTCGGTCTTGATATTCAGGCCATTGGCATCGGCTGAGACATTTCCAAGCAGGTCCTTTCCATACACATAGTTGTTCTTGAAAAGCACGTTGGTCACGCCATCAAAAGTCTGGCTTCCAACAGAGAGGCCATGTGTGCCGTAGAATTGAGAATTTTCGACAGTGATGTTAGACGCGGCTGCTGAGTTTGTCTTCACCGCTATGCCGTCATCGCCTGCTTCAACGGTGGAGTTATTGACAGTCACATTGGTGATGCTGTCGATGTCAATTCCATCGGCATTCGCGCGGGTTGCAGGCGTGCGAATGGTAACTCCCCACACAGTGGCGCCGCTCCCGCCCTCGATGTAGAGGTTAGGATGCTTGGCTTGCTGGAGGGTGACATTGTAGATGATAAGGTTGGTGGTCTTGCTGGTCTGTACCAGTCTCGGCGTGCCGCTAATGGCGCTAAGGTCTCCGCGGCCGTCGATTGCGCCCGGTCCGCCGATGAACGAGTTAGTGCCTTCGACTAATACCAATTCCGACTGGCTTGAATAACTGTTACTGCCTTCGAGGGTAACGCCGGAGTTAATCACCAGACCTTCGCCGTTCACAGTCAGCTTGCCGGTATAGAAGGCGTTGTCTGATCCCGAAGCGGCAAGCACAACGCTATGGCCCGTTCCAGCACAAGCGGTCAAAGCCGCTTGCACGCGGCTGGTGTCGTCAGAACTCGGCGGCGACGAGCGTTGCGAGGTGGTGAATTGAGCTGTGAGCGTGTCGCAGACGGTTGGATAGCCGGGCTGGCTGACGCTGCGGCTGTCGCCGGTTGCGACTGTTTGCGCACCGGCCAGGCCTGCGAAGAGCAGAACAACAGAGGCCGCGACTAGAATCGTGCGTGTATTACTCATGGGGGGATCTCCTTTGGTTAGTGTGTCGGTTTATGGGGTGATGGCCAGAAGCTTTGACCACCAAATATGCGGTTATCTTGCCGATACAATCTAAGGCGAAGAAAACCGCGAACTCGGCCTGCCTGCATCAACAGCTACAAGCTGGAATTGAAGCTACAACTCGGTACACTTCCTCCAATAGAAAAAGTGGAGGTCGTCACATCGGTGCCGGAAGGCGTAATGTTCGAGTTATCCAGAAACACTGTCGCATTCTCATCACCCTTCTGCGTCAGAACTTCCAGATCGACATTGGCAAGATAGACTTGTGCCAGGTTACTGGCGTTATAGCCCGCGATCGTGGAGTATCCGCTCGTCGATCCCGTGGCTAAAACACCATTGATCAATATGTCTTGGAACTGAGGTGTGCCCGCAATGCCGGTACAACTTCCATAATTGGGGTTGAGCGTAATCATGTGCGTCACGTCGTACAAACAGGTATTCGCATAAGTCACCTGCTTGACTAGGCCGCCGCATACTTCATCCGTCTTGATGTTGATGCCATTGTCGTTGGATGACAATATTCCCGTCAGGTCCTTTCCATACACATAGTTATTCTGGAACAGGACATTGGTCACGCCATACATCGTTTGGCTTCCGATCGACAACCCATGCGTGCCATAGAATTGTGAGTTTTCTACCGTAATATTTGATGCAGCGCCGGAATTTGTTTTTACCGCAATGCCGTCGTCGCCGGCTTCAACAGTCGAGTTGTTGACAGTTACATTCGTGATGCTGTCAATGTCAATGCCGTCAGCATTTGATCGGTTTGCGGGAGTGCGAATCGTGACGCTCCATACTGTCGCGCCGTCGCCGCCCTCCATGTAAAGGTTGGGGTGTTTGCCCTGTTGCAGTGTCACGTCGTAGATGATGAAGTTAGTCGTGTCAGTTGTCTGCACAATGCGCGGCGTGCCACTGGAGAGAAGGTCTCCCCGGCCATCAATAGCGCCCGGCCCCCCAATAAACGAGTTAGCGCCTTCGACAAGAACTAACTCCTTCTGGCTCGCATAGCTCTTGTTTCCCTCCAGCGTAACGCCAGAGTTAATCACCAAGCCCTCGCCATTTACAGTGATCATGCCGGTGTAGAAGGCGTTGAAAGAACCGGATGCCGCCAGCACAACACTCTTTCCGGTTCCAGCGCATGCGGTCAGCGCTGCCTGCACGCGGCTGGTATCGTCCGTGGTAGGCGGTGACGAGCGCTGGGCGGTGGTGAATTGAGCAACGAGCGTGTCACAGACAGCTGGAAAGCTGGGTTCGCTTACGCTGCGGCTGTCGCCGGTCGCCACGGTTTGCGCGCCGGCCGATCCTGCGAAGAACAGAAGTCCAGCAACAGCTATCAAAATCATTCGTGTATTACTCATGGGAATGTCCCTTCGTCAGTGCGATAGTTTTCTTGGCTAATGAGATGGTCTGACCACCAAACAAGCTAACTTGACAGCGATACCTTCAGGCAATGCAGATTGCAAACAGTTCGTCTGAGATCTTTAGAAAATATTCTCGATCTGTTTGAGTTTCGTCACCATGAGACGGGCAGCTTCGTCCTGCTTGAACTCTCACGAATGGCGCAGATTCTCGAGCCATGCGTGCAGCCAATTTGCCCGGCCTGCACGCATGGTTCAATGATTTTGAGTTAGAAGGTGCAGGTCGGGACGCTGCCGCTCAAATTAAACGAGCCAGTTGTCACATCTGTGCCGGCCGGCAAGAATCCGTCAACGTTGTCGAGGTCGACGATCGCGTATTGGTCGGTATTCTGTTTGTTCGTATCCAGAGCAATATTCGCAATGTACGCGTTGACCAAGCTACTCGCGCTGATGCCTCTGAATCTCGAATAGGCGTTCTTGGTATCCGAAGCAGTTGATACGGCTCCATTCACCACAATGTTTGTAAAGACTGGAGTGCCGGTGTTGCCGGAACAACTTCCGTAATCTGTGTCCAGCACAATCAAGTGCTTGATCCCGGTCATACAGGTGTTTGTATAAGTGACCCTGTCAACGGGCCCGCCGCAATCTACGTCAGATTTGACTCGGATAGCGTTGGGGTCGGTTGAGATGATTCCGTTCAAGTCAGTGCCATAAACGTAGTTGCCGGTAAACAACACGTTGCTCACGCCATACATGGTTTGGCTCCCGATCGACAGTCCGTGAGTCCCATAGAATTTGCTGCTCTTCACGGTAATGTTGGACGCGGCACTTACATTAGTCTTCACAGCGATTCCATCGTCGCCCGCATTTACCGAAGAATTGGCGACAGTCACGTTCGTGATGCTGTCAATGTCGATGCCATCGGCGTTAGAGCGGTCGGCAGGGGTGCGGATAGTGACGTTCCACACCGTAGCTCCATTGCCTGATTGGATATAGAGATTGGGGTGTTTGGCCTGCGTCAGTGTCACGTTGTAGATAATGAAGTTGGTCAGAAACTCAGCCTCAACAAGGCGCGGACTTCCGCTCACAATGTCGCCGCGGCCATCGATGGTTCCCGGTCCGCCGATAAAAGCATTGGTCCCAGTGGCATAGACCAACTGAAACTGCTTCTCATAGCCGGTGTTGCCGTAGAGAGTAACCCCCGAATTGATCACAAGGCCCTCGCCGCTGACCGTGATTGAGCTTGAATAGAAGGCGTTGTTCGAACCTGAAGCGGCAAGCACCACGCTCTTGCCGGTTCCCGCGCATGTGGTCAGCGCCGCTTGCAGACGGCTGGTGTCATCCGTAGTTGGGGGCGAGGAGCGCTGCGCGGTGGTGAATTGCGCTGAAAGAGTGGTGCAAACGGCGGGATAGACAGGTTGGCTTACGCTGCGGCTATCGCCAGTCGCCAGGGTTTGCGCACTGGCGGATGCGGCCAGGAGCAGAACAGCGGCTGCGAAACGGATCATATGGACATTGTTCACGGGGGGGGATCTCCTTGGGTACTTCAGTTCTAGAGTGCGCCGGACATGGTCTGACCACTCCAGCCGCCGAGTCTAGCCAAACAAAAATAGAGTTGTCAACTCTTAAATGTAATAAGCCTGTGGATAATGGCATATTTACGCGTTCGTAACGATAAAGAATGCGCGAGAGGTACGACCTCATGATTTTAGTGAAAGCGCACCAAAGTAACCTATAGCAATAAGGGAAATGATAGATTGTCCCGAGGAATAGAATTTGCGAGCGAAAAGCGATTTACTCTTGGGGACAGCTTGTGCTCCGACGACAAGTTTTCGCGGGTCGATGGCGGCTTCAAACTGCCCGTCCCGCCGCCACCCCCGAGGCCCAGGCCCACTGAAAATTGAACCCTCCCAGTTGCCCGGTTACATCCACCGCTTCCCCAATAAAAAAAAGTCCCGGCATCGTCAGCGCCTCCATGGTTCGCGCCTGCAACCCCCGAGTATCGACGCCCCCGGCCGTCACCTCGGCCTTCTCAAATCCCTCGGTTCCCACCGGATTGAGTGTCCACCGATGCAATCCTCGCTCGCACTCTTCCAATGCCGCATTCGACCACCCCTTTGGCCCGCCTGCCTCGGCCAGATAATCAGCCAGCCTTTGCGGCAAAACACCGCGCAATACCTGCTTCAGTGTCGCTAAATCTCGCCGTGCCCCCGGCTGTTTCAAATCCTCGAAAAGCTCCGTTCGGCCGTCCAGCACCGCCAAGTCCAACACCAGCTTGTCTCCCGGACGCCAGTAGGAAGACGCCTGCAGCACCGCCGGCCCGCTCAATCCGCGATGCGTGACCAGCATCTTTTCTTTGAAAGATACGAGATGGCGGGCCAGAGTTCTAGCGCTGAAGGCATTTTTTTCGGTCCCGTTGCTGGAATCAGCGCCAGGTTCCGTCCAGGCCGCAACTGCGGCAGAGACCCCGGCCAGCTTCGTCCAGCCTGCCTCATCCCCGCCCAGAACCAGCGGAACCAGGCCCGGCCTCGGCTCCACAACTTTCAGCCCAAACTGCCGCGCCAGCTCGTAGCCCAGTCCGGTCGCCCCCAGTTTGGGAATCGACAACCCTCCAGTAGCCACCACCAGCGCCTCCGACCGAAACTCGCCTTGCGAGCATATCACTCGAAACTCACCGCCTTGTTCAACCGCAATTGTGTTGGCATTCAGCACCAGTTCCACGCCGCCCCGCGCGCACTCTGTCAGCAGCATCTCTAGAATCGCCCGAGCCGAGCCATCGCAGAACAGCTGCCCCAGCGTCTTCTCATGCCAGGGTATTCCATACTTTTCGACCAACTCCAGAAAATGCCGGGGCTGATAAAGCGCGAGCGCAGACTTGGCAAAATGCGGGTTCTCTGAAATGAAATTGTCTGGCCCGCAATACAGATTCGTAAAGTTACATCGCCCGCCGCCAGAAATAAGAATCTTCCGCCCTGGTTGGCCATTGTGCTCCAGCACAACAACCCGCCGCCCGCGCTGTCCAGCGACCGCCGCGCACATGAGGCCGGCCGCTCCGGCGCCCAATACAATCACATCGAATTGGCGCAAGCCGGATGACATGGTCTCTACTTCAGAATACCTGCCGCGATTTCCACAAGAAGCGCTTGATCGCCGCTGGCACCCTCAATACCTCAACAGTTAGTATCCGTGTTGCAGTCAAGTTAATCTCGGTAGTATTGTTGTGATGTCTGACAATGAATTACTTTGACTGGCCGGAGCGCAAGACGTTGGCGGAGGTCAGCCTAAGCGGGACAACGACTCACAATCCCCGGCATGAGCTTTGATTGGCATGAACGAGGCCGAATAGAGCGGTTCACCAATTCATAGCCCTTGCCGTTTCATCGAGAGTGGTCTTCTGAGGACGATGCTTCTCCGCAGGCGTAGTTTCGCTGTTCTGCAATCGGGGTGCCGCTCTATCCGCGGCAATCCTTCCGCTGGAGTGGTCGGGAAGGTTTTTCAAGCTGACTTGCGTAGCTTCTCACCAGTTCGCGCTTAACCCAAGGGCGCAGGTTCGGTCCTGCATGTGAGGTTCAGGCATGAGCAAAGTAGCAGTCTCTGGACAAGCTGTGATCGCCTTCGCCGAGGAGTGCAATCGAGGCGCTCTGCGTCACGAAAATCTGAACTCCGTTCTCCATGTCCACATCGAGCTGGGTGAGCTGATGATCGTCGCCGATGGGGCCGGTGAATCCACCGGAGGGTCGGTTGCATCGCGGATGGTCGTGGAACATTTTTACGCGCATCTGGCGGCTTTACCGCGGGATTACGCAGCCGAAAACGCCATTCGTGAGGCTGCAGCGCGCGCCAATGCCAGCATTCTGGCGGCTAACCGGGCGCCCGGCTCGCCATACCAGCGCCTGGGCTCTACTGTGGTGGTTGCGCTGTTGCAACAGTCTGGAGACTTGACCAACGCCTGGATCGGCCATATCGGCGACAGCCGCGCCTACCTGTTGCGCGCCGGGCGTTTGAATTGCATCACGACCGATCACTCGGCCGTGCAGGCGCTGCTCCATCGCGGCCTCATCAATCCCAATGAAATCGAGAACCATCCCGATTCCTCAGTGCTGACGCGCAGCCTCGGCCATCAGCCGGTGGTAGACATTGAAGTTGAGCAGCTTCCACTTGCTGTCGGCGATACCCTTCTGCTCTGTTCCGACGGCCTGTGGAAGTTCGTTCCGGAGCAGAATATTGAGACCGCTCTGGGCAGTGTGACGGTAGAATCAGCCGCGCACAATCTGCTTGAGATGGCCCTCATTGCCGGAGGACAAGACGACATCGGTATCGAGTTGGCGCGGGTGATTTCGCCTCCCGACAATACTGCTTCTCAACGAGCGCACACTCACCCCGCAATCAAGGTGCTTTTTGCGCTCTTCCTGCTGATTCTTGCTTGTTTGTGCATACTCTCTTACCTGACCTTCTGGGCCAGATAGCTCGCGCTAATCGCAGACCGTCATGCCTTCGGGAAATTCTGCGAATGCGGCGTCTTCAGGCGCTGCATCGATCTGCCCTCCGCTCGCAATCTGAGCGGCAAAGAATGCGTCCACCTGGGCCAGCACCTCAGTTCCTTTCCGCGCCTGGTAGATGGCTCCCCGCAGCTTGGCCCCGCCCGCTACGCCGTGGGTGAACCAGGTAGCAAACTGCTTCATCTTGCCGGCCGTCTCTCCTAATCGCGCCGCGCGAGGCAGGTCTTTGGTTGCCTCCACCTCGTCCAGCAGCATCTGAAAATAGGCGCGAATCATCCGGTAGCGGTCTTCCACCGTGGGGCGGTCATATGCGCCGGTAGCAGTGTACTGGGCAATCTGCCTAAAAATCCAAGGGTTCGCCGGCGCCGAGCGGCCGATCATCACCGCATCGCAGCCGGTCAAGGCCACCATGGCCGCAGCGTCCTCTGGGGTTCGTATATCTCCGTTGCCGACGACTGGAATCGTCACCGCCTGCTTGACCCGCGCAATCCACTCCCAGCGCGCCTGGCCGCTGTAGCCCTGTTCGCGAGTGCGTGCATGCAGCGCCACGCCGTTCAACCCTTCGGCTTCGGCCATGCGCGCCAGCTCGATGCACACGATGTCTGCGTCGTTCCAGCCCAGCCGAAACTTCACGGTAAAAGGAATCGTGACCGCTTTGCGAATAGCGCGAAAAATCTCGCCAATGCGTGGCAAGTCGCGCAGCAGGCCAGAGCCGCCATTCGAGCCGACGACGCGCTTGGCCGGGCAGCCCAGGTTCAGGTCGACCAGATCGAAGCCGGTCTCTTCGACAATGCGCGCCGCGTCGGCCAGCGTCTCGGGATTGGCCCCGAAAAGTTGCGCGCCGATCGGATGCTCGTCGTCGTAGAAGGTAAGGTAGCGCTGACGCTTGGTCTCGCGCATTCGCGCCAAACCGTCGGCTGATGTGAACTCGGTCATCAACAGCCCGCAGCCGGATTGAACATTGCTCACGGCGGCGTCGATAGCCTGCGCATTTTCAGCACCACGCACCTGCGGCGGAGCCGCGTCTGCCCCACCGCAGGTGGAGAACAAACTCGCATGGCGAATAAAGCGGCGGAAGACCGTGTCCGTGACTCCGGCCATAGGCGCCAGCACCGTGGCCGGAGCCACCATCACCGGGCCCAGGCGCATCTCGGCTGGCACCCGCGCCTCGGCGGGCATGGCGTGCTCGGCTGGGTTGTCCCATTCCTTCTTCACGGTAAAGCCCTTGCCTGCCATTTGAACCTCATCCCAAACAAACTCAGATTAGCCCGGCAACTCACCCACCTGAAACGTTGATGGCTGGCCTCGTGAAGCCGGATCCCAGCCAGCCTCCATTGCTTCCCGAATGTGAGCCTCGACCTTGGCCGGCAGGATTCTCTGCCGTGCAGGGGCTGTTTTCATGCTGTCGATCGCTTGAGTTTCGTCGGGCGGATATTCCAGAACAAGCTCGCGGCGCGCCTTATCCGCCACTCGCACATGGATGGCAACGCCCTTCCATCCGTCTGCTGTGAACCATTGCTGCTCCCTGTGCAGACGCCAGATCAAAGGGAATCCGTCGATGGTGACTGCGGACTGAATCGAGCGTTTCGCGCGTGGCATCGCCATCCACCTCTCACATTCAATATGTATAAACCGTCCGCGGTGACATTCCGCATGACACGCGAAAGGCCTCCGCCGTGGCGGAGGCCCTGGTCGTGCGAGCCGTTTTGCCGGGCGCGGTTACTTGGCTGCTGCCGCTGCTACTGCGCCGTCGGACTTGGCATACTTGCGGCGGAAGCGCTCGACGCGGCCGGCTGTATCCACCAGGCGCTGTTTGCCGGTATAAAACGGGTGGCAAACCGAGCAGATTTCCACGTGAATGTCGCCCTTGTGGGTCGAACGTGTCTCGAAGTTGCTGCCACAGGCGCACTTAACCTGCACTGCGGCGTAATTGGGGTGAATCTTTTCCTTGGGCATCGCGGTAGACAAACCTTTCCTGCAATCGTTCTCTTCCATTGTAAGGAGATTGGGGCGGTTTAGCAATTGTGGATAGGACGGATTCCCGAATCGATCATTGTGAGCATTCGGGCTTGGCCTTGCCGTCTTGAAGCAGGTTGAGTCGCTCGTCGCTGTCCTTCCGTCCAAATTGGAGGGTTTCCAGATGCCAAAGACCGGCGGATTTGTGCTCCTGCGCGTAGAGGGTACCGCTTGCCCTCGGGCCAGAGACGGGAATTGCAAACTCGGCCGAGCCCGAGTCCGGCGTGACATTGATGCTCCCTGTGATGAACCAACCGGTTTTCACAGGCCGCCCCAACTGTGTAACAAAGGCAGTATTCGCCTCCGCAGTGTTGACTGCAAGCGTTACCGCATTCGAATGATGGAACAAGGAAAGCACCAAAGTAAAAATCGCGACAATAAAAGAAAGAAAGAGCGTTACCGCCGCGGCAATCACCCATCCCCAATTCCGTGCAAACCAGCTACGTTCCGGTTTCAAAGCGATCGTTTCCATCTCGTTCTCTTTCACGCAGTTCATCAACACTGAGATGACTCACTCACTTCAGCGCCTTCTCAATCCCAGCCTCGACCAGCGGCGCCATCACCGCGTAGCCAGCCGGAAGCGGATGTACCCCATCATGGCTCAGAGCGGCGGGAAGACCGTCGCGGCTGTCTTTCATCGCCGTGTGGTAATCCACATAGACATGCCCATGTTCGGCCGCATAAGCCTTGATCCACGCATTCAGCGCCAGCACCTTGGGAGCAGGCGTCACTCCCGGCTTCCATGGAAAATCGAAGGCCGGCAGCACCGAACACAGCACCACGCGAATGTGATTGGCCGCGGCGAGCTCCGCCATCGAGGCCAGGTTGTCTTCCGTCTGTTCCAGCGTCATGGGACCGGTGTTGCCGGCAATGTCGTTGACGCCCGCCAGAATCACCACCACCTTCGGCTTGAGCGCGATCACGTCCTGACGAAAGCGCACCAGCATCTGCGGCGTCGTCTGCCCACTGATTCCCCGATTGATATAGGGCTTGCCAGGGAATGAATCAGCAATCTTCCAGCCTTCAGTAATCGAGTCGCCCATGAAAACCACACGGTCTTCGCCTGGGGCCGGTGGAGCGAGTGCCAAATCAGCCTCCTTGAATGTTGTCAGCCCACCGAAATCCGTTCTCAATTGCTCGTCATGCTTCTTCCAGTAGTCGTCCAGCGGATGAGCGACGGGGGCTGCCGCGCCTTGCGCCTGCGCGACCGACCCTTGCGCCTGCGCCGCATGAGCGAAGCTGGAAAGCACGGCGGCGAGCGCCATCCACAAGAAACCTGTGCGCAAAACAATTCGATGCAAGGCGGATCCTTCCTCTCATCGCGGGCAGCAAGACCTACGCCCGCATTCATTCCATTGTAGGCAATGCCCCCATCGGGTCGCCGAGCGCCAGCCCGAAATCGGCAAATGACTCAGGTGCCTTTTCCACAATTCAAGGCCGCCATGCACCGCGGCAGCAAGCCGGTAAGTAGGCTACGCTTGAAGAGATGGCAGTTTGCTCAATCTGCGATGGAGTGGGGCTGGTGCGTGTGGTTAACGCTACTGGCCTTTGGGTCTCGCACGCCTGCGAGTGCCAGCAGATGCAGCGCGAAGAGCGTCGCCTGGCCGCCGCGCACATCCCCGAGCGCTACCGGAATTGCACTCTTGACACCTTCGATCCTGCGTTCAAAGATGCTGACCCTTCGCTGGGCAAGGCGCTTCAAACCGCGCGCAAGTTTTTCGAAACCTACCCGGTTGATACCGCCGGCAAGGGTTTGTTCTTTACCGGCACGCTGGGTGTAGGCAAGACCCACCTGGCCGTCGGCGTGCTCCGCCGTCTGATTCGAGAGCGCGGCGTGCGGGGCCTCTTTTGCGACTACCGAGAGCTGCTCAAAAATATCCAGAACAGCTACAACCCGCAGGTCAATACCACCGAACTCGAACT
>Ga0116117_1000024_pt1 | contig 80602 bp, 66 predicted proteins | sample June2015DPH_11_1_FD_89790 | JGI IMG/M metagenome (GOLD analysis project Ga0116117, IMG submission 89790) | Peatland microbial communities from SPRUCE experiment site at the Marcell Experimental Forest, Minnesota, USA - June2015DPH_11_10 | ecosystem: Environmental > Terrestrial > Soil > Wetlands... | reverse complement strand
TCCACCTGGATGCGCGCAGTGTGAAAGTTAGCTCCCCTTAACCGCCGCCCTCCGCAACCACGGTACATCCGAAGGCATGGAGGACGGAATTAATAGTTTCAACCGGGGTGCGCTCCCCCGCTCAGGGCTTTGTATAGGCTCTCCCCGCCCAGTCCAGAGTCTTTGGCGATCTGTGCCATGCCTCGCGCCCCGGCCACGTCGCCGAGAGCGGCCAGGAAGACATCGGGGCTTGAGTCTTCGGCAGCGGCGGTAAGATATTCGGCCATGACGGCATCGTTATCGAGATATGCCGGCGCGTCGAAGGCTGTGTGCGCGGGGGAGATCCCTCGTCCCGCTGGTGAAAACGCGGAAGCCGAAGCCTGAGAGCCAGACGCCAAAGCCCGAAGCCCCCCAATTCTAACCCTGCTCCATCTCCAGCAATGCCTTCTTGCGCTCGATGCCCCAGCGGTAGCCGCTGAGTTTGCCATCTTCGCGCACTACGCGATGGCAGGGAATCGCCACGGCCACAGGATTGGTCGCGCAAGCCCGCGCCACGGCGCGGCTGGCGGTGGGTTGCCCAATCGCCTTCGCCACTTTGCCGTAAGAGCTCGTCGATCCGAAGGGAATCGATTGCAAATACATCCACACCCTGCGCTGGAAGGCGGTGGCGCGAATGTCCAGAGGCAGCGCCGCGTTCAACTCTGTGCCGCTCATCTGCGCGAGCAGCGCTTCCACCCAGGTTTGCAGGCCGCCTTCGTCCGGCTTGCGTGCGGCAAAGGGGAATTCGCGCTTCAGTCCTTCGATCAACTCTCCGTCGGAGTGGGCGAATTGAATGGAGCAGATGCCGCGCTCGGTGGCCGCAATCAGCATGCGTCCCAGCGGCGAATCGGCACAGGTGTAGCGGATGGCGGCGGCGATGGCGCCGCGACGGTATTTGTCGGGCGTCATGCCCATTTGCGCCGCAGTCTTCTCGTAGAGGCGGCTGCTCGATCCGTAACCGGCGTCGTGCATGGCGCGGGTCACGTTGTCGCCGGCCTGCAGGTTGCGCTTGAGGAGGCGGAGGCGGCAGGAGTCGGCATATTCGCGCGGACTGATGCCGAGAGCCGCTTTGAACCGGCGCTGCAAGTGAAACGAGCTCTGCCGGAAGATCTTGCCCAGGTGCAAGAGCGTGATGGGTTCGTCGAGATGCTGCTCGATGTAGCGGCAAACCGCTTTGGCCGAATCCGACGAGGGATGGCCGCTCAGCGTCTTCGGACGGCAGCGCAGGCAGGCGCGGAAGCCGGCCTTCTCGGCCTGCTCGGGGCGGTTAAAGAAAGTGACATTCTGCCGCCGCGGCCTACGCGCCGCGCAGGAAGGCCGGCAATACACTCCCGTGCTGGCGACGGCGAAGACGAACTGACCGTCGTGCGCAGAGTCGCGTTCGACCACGGCCTTCCAGCGCGGGTCGTCTGGTTCCGCAACGGACGGCGGGTGAATTGTCGAGTTAGAGCTTGTGCTAGCCATCTCGCGGGAAACTTCCTCTGCGAGTATGGCATTCGCAGGCGTGGTTGGGAAAGTCAGGTTTGTGGTCGTCATGATAGAAACAGGCTACGGCGAACCCGACCAACGGGCTATCCGAATCTTGCGGGCAAAGCGAAAAATCAGCTCTTGGTTCTCCGTTAAAAACGTTCGCAACCTTATCGCTGCTGTAGCATTTACTGGCGCGAAGGGTTACATTTGTTTGTTTTTATTCCAGCTGCTCGGGAGAAATTTATGAGCAAGACACGGTTAGTTGCGGTGGGCACTTTCGTAGCGGCAGTATTGACCGCTGGCCTGGCTCAGAAGGCGGCGCAGCATCTGCTGAATGGCGACGAGATTAAGAAGGCAGTGCCGGCTGAGTTTTTCTTCGCCGGGCAGAAAGCGCCGACCCAGATGCGCAACGCTGCCGGCCTTCAAACCTCCGCCGGCAAGATGACACTGTTCGCCCTGGTGGATGCTTCGGGATATTCGAGCGCGATCCAGCAGAAGTATCAGGGGATGCTGATTACGGAATCGAAGCTGAACTTCGCCGGCTCGGAACTCGCTCCCGGAGAATATGGCTTCGGGTTTGCGGCCGATAAATTCGTGGTGATGAATGCGGCCAGCGAAGATGTGCTGAGCACGGCCTTCCAAACCGATGGAGAGCTAAAGCGGCCCGTGCCTCTGAAGCTGATCGAAGACGGCGCGGCTTACAAGTTATACGCGGGCAAGAAATGGGTCTCCGTGAAGCCGGAGTAGTTTGCCTTGGCCGTTTGAATGACCCACCGCCCAGTTTGCGGCCGGTCCCGGAGCGCGGGCGCGTTTTAAGCGACTTGACGGCACGACTGAACCAGGTCGCTGAAAAAGTCTTCTCGCCTTGCCGAACGTCCATCAGCTGATAAGCAGGCTGCGGAAACTGTCGCTTTCGCCTGGCAAACGTACCGCAGTGGCTTCTATGAGACGGCTGGTGCGTGTCAAGAGCTAAGTTTTTGATCTTCTGTTTTTTCTTTCTTTTTCCCCTTATTGGCGGTTTTGGTTTTTGGTTTTGCGTTGTGGATGTGTCCATTCATCTCGGCGCTTCTATCCGCACTGGTTTTGAGCCCACTGTGGGGCTCGGTGCATGGTGGTGTCCGATACCGATGAAAGGGCGCTGCTATCTAAAGCGCGGCCTCGAAGGCCAAGCCACTGGTCGCAGTCGCCAGAACGCAAGATGTCAATGAACCTGGGCCGAGCCGCCCCATTCCTACCTCGGTCTTACCTCACTTTCACCATCCACGCCAGAGCTTCACGCTGGACTCGACTGCAGGGCGACCGCCGGGGCTGCGTCTTGGGGAAAGTTGCGGTAGTCCTGTCCGGTGCGCCACAGGTGGTGCAGCAGCACGGCCAGTTTGCGGGCCACCGCCACCACCGCTCGTTGTTTGGCGCGTTTTCCTCCCCCCGCCAGTTTCAATCCCCAGCGGCGCAGCGCCGAGTCGGGGCCAAACCGTCCCAGCGTGGTGTGCGCCGCTTGCACCAATAAACGGCGGAGATACTGGTTGCCGGTCTTGCTGATGTTGTGCTCGGGATCGGAGTTGCCGGACTGGCTCTGCTGGGGGCGCAAGCCCAGAAACGCTCCCACCGCTCGGCTAAAGCCGAGCTTGCCATCAAAGTCTTCGCCACGGCGTGGTAAGCGCTGCTCCACCCGAAACCGGAGTTTTTTAGCGACCTCGGAAGGCTCGTACCCTTCCCGTACTCGCGCGGATTAGGGTTTTTCCGCGGCCTTATAGGAATCAGTCTCTCGCGCGCGGTCAGTCGGTTAAGGGATGAAAGGGGCCGAGCAGACTGGAAACGCCGGAGCGCTTGCGGAGTTCGTTGAGCAGCGCACCGGCGGCGTTGGAGTAGGTTTTGTTGGGATCGGAGGAGTCGGCCCAGACCGCGTCATAGACAATCTGGGTTGCTTCCTGTAGGTCGATGTGCAGGGCGGCCTCGCACACGTCTACGCGCTCCTGCAGACGGTCGTAACAGGGCTTACAGATGGCAGCGGCCTCGGCGCCTTCGAGATGGTGTTCCGCCAAGGTGCAAATGATCGGGGAGTTGGCCACCTCGGCGTGGGCGGCGAAGAGTTGCGACTTGAACTCCTTCAGAAAGGCCTCGCGCTCCTGTTCGACGACGGCGGTGTCGGGCGCGGGTTCGGCGGCGGCATTTATTTTCGGAGCGGTCGGGACCACATTCGGAGCGACCCGCTCTTTGCTTTTGCAAGTGGGACAGGCGGCCAGGTTGCCGGAATAATACAGGTGGCAATGAGCGCAGGGTAGGCCGAGGCCGGAAGACCTGCCCGGAGCCGCGGGATCGCGGCGAACGGAGTTGCGCAGGTCGTTTCTGGACTCTTGGCGGACGTCAACTTCTGGCGGAGTGGAGAGGGCAGGTTGAGCGGCTGCGGCTTGTGTGGATGGCGTCGACTGCATGCGCGATTCTCCCGGGTCGTGTGTGATGCTTCAGTTCGTCAGTTCTTAGTTCTTGGTCACGCCAGGTTCCGCGCTGGCGGGACGGTTTGCCTCTTCAGTGTAAGTAATCGCGTGATCCCGCTAAAAATATCGGGAGTACAATGCCGGGCCTAGTCCTCTTGGCGGCTTAACGCGAGTTGGTTTCTTTCAACACCTTCAGCAATTCGTCGCGGCGGGCGCGATAGAGGTGGCGCTCGGGATCGAGTCGCGATGCGATCTCGAGCTCCGATAAAGCTTCTGCGTAGCGATCCATGCTCATGAGGCACGCCGCCAGAGAATAGTGGTTGTCGGGAGAAGCGTTGAGGCGGAGGGCCTCGCGAAACTCTTTTTCCGCCGCGGGCAGTTGCTGTTGCTGGAAGAGAGCCGTGGCCAGGGAGTGGTGAGCGGCGTCGGAATCGGGATTCAGGGTAACGGCGAGCCGCAGTTCGCGGACGCCTTCTTCGAGCTTGTCATTGAGCACGAGGGCTTCGCCCAGGGCGCGATGTTCGGCGGAGCCGGTGGGATTGTGGCGAATCGCCAACTGCAGTTCGCCGATGGCGCTGCCGTATTCTTTCTTCGACAGGTAGGCGCGGGCGAGGCAGCCGTGGCCCTGCTCCCACTCGGGGTGCTGGCGGTAGAGTTCGCGGAGTTCGAGGATGGCAGCGTCAAAGTCTCCTTTGTCGCAGTAGGTGTTGCCGAGGTTGTTGCGAACCGAGGCTTCGTCCGGAGCGAGACGCTTGGCTTCGCGATACTCGGCGATGGCTTCCTCCAGCCGGCTTTGCTCGTGGAGCACAAGAGCCAGATTGGAATGCGCTTGCCAGAATTTGGGAGTGAGATGAATCGCGTGGCGATAGGCGGCGATCGCCGCGGAGGAGTTTCCCGTGGCGTGCAGGCTGATGCCGAGGTCGTAATAAGTATCGGGATTTTCGGAGTCGCGGAGCAGAGATTCGTTGAAGGCATGAACCGCCGCGGAATATTGTTCGCCGGCCAATAAGGCCAGGCCGAGGAACTGATAGGCCTCGGCATTCTGCGGATCCATGCTCAGGGCGGTGCGGGCTTCGGCGATGGCGTTGGGCGCGTCGTCGAGGCGATAGAAAATGTAGGCGAGGGAGCTGTGATTCTCGGGGAAATCGGGCATGAGCTTGGCGGAGATCGTGATCTCGTCGAAAGCTTCATCCCAGCGCTCCTGCTGGCGCAGCATGGAGCCGAGTGCGAAGTGCAGCGCGGCATTCTGAGGATCGGCGGTCATGGACTCGCGCAAGGCCAGCTCCGCTTCGTGAAAGCGCTGACTGCGGGCAGCAGCGGCGGCGTGGAGAAGCGATGCAGGAATTTCTGAGCTGGCCGGGTCCGGGAGAGCGGGTTTGAAACGGGAAAGCGCGCGCAGCAAGCTTTCCGGCGCACCAACGGCGGCGAGTTGACCAATCTGCTTCTCGCTGAGGAAGGCGGCGATGCCGCACTCCTGCACGATGCGAAGCAGGCGCTGGCCGGGGACTCCGGCGGCGAGCCAAGCGGTCAGTTGCACCGGGTCGACGGGCTTGGAGTCGCTCGCAGGAGCGCACAGGGCAGTCGCGAGAATAAGGATCAAGACTGGAAGGCTGTGGCGCTTCACACCAATCTCCGCCCAAACACAGTAGCCGGTGGGGCGCTCTGGAGTAAGGTCACCGAGGTAACAGGGTGGCATGCTTCTTACTCCGATAAAAGGCGTCACTTCTCGGGGTGATTTTGATCACAGCGCCTCATCTTTTTGGAATGCATGGTATTAGCGAGGGCGGTTGAAAGCTTGAGCCAGCCGGAGCGGAGAAGCCGGAGAGGTTTGACTTCCGGTTGCCCGTCCAGTAGCGTATGAGAGTACCGTCGTTTGGAGGTTCTTATGTTTGAAGGCTTGTTCCAACCCATGCATCTGCTGGTGATTTTTGCCATCGCTCTCCTGGTATTCGGCCCCAAGAAGTTGCCGGAACTGGGGAAGGGACTCGGCGAGGGGATTCGGGCCCTGAAAGAAGGCATGAAGGATAATCCTCCGGCGCAGGCATCCACCACCGAGCAGAACAAGACTCCCGAATCCAAGGGCTGATCGTTGCCGCGTATCGACGAAGATCCCAGTCGAACTTCGCGAAAGTGTCTTCCTGATCCGTACAGGTTTATGAATGCAAGGGCCAGGCTGTAGCCTGTTTTCTGTCCCGTTCCAAACAGTTCCCGGTTCCTCATATCAAGCGGTCGAGCGGTATCGCTAACTCTAAAATTGGGAGGCAGGTAGCCTTGCGTAAAGCCGACTTTATTGCCTTCGCTGTGGTTCTGGGATTGGCCACGGCAGTTTTCGCGGATCAAATCACGTTGCAGAATGGGGATCGCCTGACCGGCACAATCGTGAAGTCGGACGGCAAGACCTTGGTGTTGCATACCGAATTCGCCGGGGACGTGACGCTGCAGTTCGTGGCGATCACCAGGATCACCACCGACCAGGAATTACATGTGAGCACGGTCGACAAGAAGACGGTGGTGGGTCCGGTGACCGGCAGCGATGGAAAAATTGAAGTGGCAACGAAAATCACGGGCACGGTGGAGCTCCCGGCCAGCAGCGTGGTGTTGATCCGCAATGACGCCGAGCAAAACGCATACGAAAAGTCGCTGCATCCCGGCTTACTTCGCGGATGGAATGGCGGGGCGAGCGTGGGTTTCTCGATCGCGCGCGGCAATAGCCAGACCAGCAATTTGGCATTGGCTGTGAATGCCGTGCATCCGACGGAGAACGACAAGCTTACTGTCTATATCACATCGATTTACACCAACAACGACCTGGCTTCGCCCAGTACCGTGGCGAACCTGATTACGGCGGGCGTGCGCTACGATCACAATCTGAACGCCCGGGCATTCGCCTTCGTGGGCGCGGACTTTATGAGCAATGTGCTGCAGGATTTGGATCTGCGCGGCGTCTTCGGCGGCGGACTGGGCTATCATGCGATCAAATCGGACAGCACCACGCTGGACTTTTTCGCCGGGGTCAACTACACCCATGAGACGTACTCGAACGGCCCGCTGGTCACGCCGGCAACCGTTCCGCCGAGTTATGTGTCGTATGGCGTAACCAATAAATTTGCTGCGCTCACGCTGGGCGAAGAGTTGATGCACAAGCTGGGCAAGACCACCGTGATCACGGAGAAGTTTTATTTTTATCCCGACTTGTCGAGCGGCTATTCCGGGCAGTACCGCGGCACCTTCGATTTCGGTACGGTCACCAAGATCAGCAAGTGGCTGGGATGGCAGAATCAGTTCAGCGACATTTATGTTTCCAATCCGCCGGAGGGCGCTAAGAAGAACGATCTGATTCTGACCACAGGACTGAACTTCTCGTTGAACCACTAAGCAAATTTGACAGATGAAATCGTAAAGCCGTCCGCGAGGGCGGCTTTTTTATCGTGGAGGAGTTGGATGACGGCTCACCAACACTTGAATTGCGCGTCTAGTAACGGGTACAGTACTGTTTCTCGTTTTCGCATACCGTGAGTCCATTCTTTCATTCTTCCCCGGAGGAGTCCGCTCGATGCGTAGTGCCATGAAATTGCTGGTCGTAGTCTGTTATTTCGGTGCGTTTTCGTTTTCGCAAACGGCGGACGAATTGATTGCCAAGAATATTGCGGCCAGGGGCGGCATGGAAAAGATAAAAGCCATCAAGACCCTGCGCATGACCGGGAAGTTCGAGGGCGGCGGAGGCTTCACCGCGACCTTGGGGCAGGAAAACGAGCGGCCGAATTTGGTCCGCGAGACCCTGACTTTGCAGGGAATGACCGAGGTGCAGGCTTATGACGGCGGCACGGGGTGGCAGATTCAGCCCTTCGGCGGAAAGAAGGATCCGGAGTTGCTGGGCGAAGACGATCTGCGCGATCTGCTGCTGGATGCCGACTTTGACGGGCCCCTGGTCGATTACAAAGAGAAGGGCAGCACGGTCGAATACCTCGGCCACGATACCGTGGATGGCGACGATGCGCTGCGCTTGAAGATCACGCTCAAGAACGGCGACATTATTTACGACTATCTCGACCCCGATACTTACATCGAGATTCGCAAAGAGATTCAGCAATTCATTCGCGGCTCGGTGCGGGATCACGTAGTCGGCTACGGTTCGTACAAGCCGGTGAACGGCGTGATGTATCCCTTCTCGATTTCGCAGGGAAGCAAGAGCAATCCTGACGAGCAGACAGCGACGGTGCAGAAATTGGAGGCGAATGTGACCATCAGCCCGGCGGATTTCGCCTTGCCCGCGTCGTTGAAAACGGAAGAGAAGAAATCTGGAATGGTTGGGGTTCACTAAAGCACGCTGATCCAACTCGCTGGTTTCTGCGCGCGCACGGACCCGAAAACAAAAATCGATTGCACGGAAGAGGGCTCATCGACATGAAAGCATCCGCTCCAGGTGGTTGGTGGGTCGCTGTACTGTTTGCAGCTTCTATCTACCCGGCTCTGCCGGCTGCGGCGCAGGCGCCGTACCGCTTTGACGCGGCCACGGTTTCGGGATTGCCGGCGCGGAACATCGGCTCTGCAGCCATGAGCGGGCGCATTGCCGCGGTGGACGCGGTCGAAGAAGAGGGCCGCATCACCGTGTTTGTCGGCGCGGCGAGTGGAGGAGTTTGGAAATCGGTGAATGGCGGCACGACGTACAAGCCTGTCTTTGATCGCGAAGACGTGCAGTCGATCGGCGCGGTGGCGATCGACCCCTCGAATTCCAAGACGGTTTGGGTTGGCACCGGCGAAGGCTGGCTGCGCAACAGCGTGTCGGTGGGGGATGGGATTTACAAATCGACCGACGGCGGCGAGAACTGGAATCATGTTGGACTGAAAGACAGCGAACACATCGCCAAAATTCTGGTGAACCCCAGCGATGGCAATGACGTGCTGGCCTGCGCCACGGGACATTTGTGGAACGATAACGACGAGCGCGGAGTTTTCCGGACCACGGACGGGGGCAAGAGTTGGAACAAAGTTCTGGCGGGGGCAAACGGCTCGAGCGGCTGCGCCATGATCGCGCGCAGCCAGCAGGAGCCGAAGACGATTTATGCGGCCCTGTGGGATTTCCGCCGGCAGGGCTGGACGTTTCGCTCGGGAGGTCCGGGCAGCGGGCTGTTTAAATCGACCGATGGAGGCGCGCACTGGAGCGAGATCACTCAGGACAATGGCAAGGGGCTGCCGCCGAAGCCCTACGGCCGCATCGCGGTGCAGGTCGCGCCTTCGAAGCCGCAAGTGGTCTATGCCAACATCGAAGCGGAGAAAGGGCGCGGGCTGTATCGCTCCGACGACGCGGGTGCGAATTGGACCAAGCTCGACGCCAGCAATTACATGGTGTGGCGTCCATTTTATTTTGGAAATTTGATCGTCGATCCGAAAGACGAAAATAAGATTTTCAAACCTGATCTTATTCTGCTGCTCAGCAACGATGGCGGAAAAACTTTCAACGTGGTGTCAGGCCAAGACCACGGCGACTTTCATGACGTGTGGATCAATCCTAAGAATACGAACATTGTGATCGCCGGCGACGATGGCGGATTGTGGCGCAGCGAAGACGGCGGCAATCGCTGGAAGCATCAGATGAATTTGCCGACTTCGCAGTTCTACCACGTGAGCACGGACAATGCGGATCCGTACCACGTGTACGGCGGCTTGCAGGACAACAGTTCGTGGGTGGGCGATTCCTCGTATCCCGGCGGCATCACCAATGCGCAATGGGAGAACATGTTTGGAGGCGACGGCTTCTGGATGTTCGAGGACACCTCCGACCCCGACTATCTTTACGCCGAGGCACAGGGCGGTGAGATTGGGCGCGTGAATCGGTACACGCACGAGATTCGCGACATCCATCCCTGGCCGAATTACGGCGAGGGCAAGCTGCGTTTCAATTGGAATACGCCCATTCACATGAGCCCGAATGAGAAGGGGACGATTTACATCGGGGCGCAGTTTCTATTCCGATCGCGCGATCATGGGCAATCGTGGGATCGCATCTCTCCCGACCTCACTACGAACGATCCGGAAAAGCAGAAGCAGGAAGAGTCTGGCGGAGTGACCGTGGATAACTCTTCGGCGGAAATGTACACGACCATCTATTCGATTTCGGAGTCGCCGAAGAATGGACAGATCATCTGGGTGGGCACGGACGACGGCAACGTGCAGATCACGCGCGATGGAGCGAAGACCTGGACGAATGTGATCGGGAACGTAAAGGGGCTCGACAAGAATTCGTGGGTCACGACCATCGAGGCCAGCCGCTTCGATGAAAGCACAGCCTATGCCACCTTTGACCGGCACACGTTCGGAGACATCCAGCCCTACGTCTACAAGACGACGGATTACGGGCAGAGCTGGACGGCGCTGCCGGCGCAGGAAAGCGGCGTGCGCGGGTTTGCGCACGTGATCAAAGAAGACACGGTGAACCGCAACGTGCTCTTTCTCGGCACCGAGTTCGGTCTCTGGATCTCGGTGGATGGCGGGCAGCGGTGGGCGCAGTACAAGGGATCGGATTTTCCCGCGGTGCCGGTGGATGACATCGTGGTGCAGGCACGCGAGTCGGATCTGGTGCTGGCTACGCATGGACGCGGAATTTGGATAGTGGATGACATTTCGCCGCTGCGGGCTCTGACTGCGGATGAGATGGCGAAAGAGGCGGCGCTAATTCCAGGGCGGCCGTCGATTCAGTACTTCGATGTAAGCGGAGGCTGGGCGGCAGGCGACGAAACCTTCCACGGTCGAAACCGGCCGAGCGATGCACAAATCACTTATTACCAGAAGGGCCGGCATATTTTTGGCGATCTGAAGATCGAGATTTTCGATCAGGACGGCAAGCTGGTGGATACAGTCTCGGGGGGAAAGCATCGCGGGCTGAATCGCGCCGGCTGGGGAATGCGAGTGAAGCCGCCGGCGGTGGCGCCCGCGGCCAGCGCGTTGTTTGAGGCGGCGCAGGGACCGCGGGTGCTGCCCGGCACCTACACGGTGAAGCTTACGAAGGGAGATCAAACTTACACCGAGCAATTAACGGTTGCGATCGATCCGCGAGCCAAGTATTCGCTCGAGGAACGCAAGGCGGAATTCGAGCTTTCCATGAAAGTTTATCGGCTGCTGGAGCACATGACTTATGGAGTGGCGTCGATCGAAGGCGTGCGCGATGCGGCCAACGCTCGCTCGGCCAAGCTTTCGGAGAAAGATCCGCTGCGCAAAGCATTGCAAAAGCTGGCAGCGGATTGCGATGGGCTGCGCTCGAAGATCGTTGCCACCAAGGAAGGCGGCATGGTAACAGGAGAAGAACGCATCCGCGAACACATCGGGCAACTCTATGGTGCGGTCACGGGATACGACGGCAAGCCCACGGATTACCAGGTGGCGCGCAACGAGTCTCTCGGTCATGAACTGCAAGACGTCATCGACGACTTCCAGAAGCTCACGCAAAAAGAGCTGCCCGGAATCAATGCGGGGCTGAAGAAGAAAAAGCTGGAGACCATCGTGGTGTTGGAAGAGGAGAAGTGGCAGAAGGGCAGAGCGGAATCCGCGGCCGCTGCAGGCGCGGGAATGAGAGCGCAGGAGAAAGAATTCCATGAGATGGATTAGAGATTTCTGACTTGGGGGTGGAGTGGATTACTCTGGGATGAAAAATCCTGGAGTATTTTTTTGGTCCACGCAGAGCGCACGGCGATTGCCTCAGCGTTCCGGGAGCGCGCCACCCAGCACGAGTTCACACAGATGATTGACGAAGCCCGAGTTCAAGCTGCCGTGGCGTATGAGAAATCTCATGTAGATGGGGCCGTAGAGAGAATCGAGGAGCAGGTCGAGATCCGTCCCCTTACGCAGTTCGCCGCGAACGATGCCGCGGCGCAGGGTGGCGTAGGCTTCGCGGCGGCGGGGTTTCAAAAATCGTTCGCGGAAGGCGGCTATGACCTGGCGATCACTCTGTCCGGCGGCGAGAATCGCCGAGACAATGCGGCCGCGGCGGCTGCGAAAAATCTTTACCAGTTGCCGCATCTGCTGGCTCATATCAGTTCGCAGCGAGCCGGTATCAGGAAAGTGAAGCTTCCGGGTAGTACTGCTGGCGAAGGCGTCGGCGATGAGAGCGGCCTTATTCGGCCACCAGCGGTACACCGTGGTCTTGCCCACCCCAGCGTGGGCCGATACATCTTCAATCGTGAGATCGGAAAATCCGTTCTTGCCGAGCAGTTGCAAAGTGCTGCGCAGTATGGCCGAGCGCGCCTGTTCGCTGCGCGGACGGCCCGGCGCGCGCTTCTTTCCGCCGGGGCGGCCATTACTTTGTGCCGGAGACTTCTGGCGCATGCCCTCACCTTACCATATAATCGCGGTCAAGCTTTAGAATCCGATACGGGGAGTATCGAATCTAAATTTGAAGTGCTGGGGGTTTCTTTGCGGCCGCGCAGCTGACCCCGGTTGACTCTTGACCTTGGAGTGGGTGCTTAAGCGATGTGGATTGTAGCCCTAGCGCTGCGCCGTCCCTACACCTTTGTGGTGATGGCGCTGGTCATCATCATCCTGTTTTTTGTGACGATCTTCCGCACCCCGGTTGACATCTTTCCTGACATCGATATTCCAGTGGTTTCGGTGGTCTGGTTCTACACCGGACTCTCGCCGCAGGATATGGCGGATCGCATCGTAGCGAACTCCGAGCGCGGCATTACCACCACCGTCAATGACATCGAGCACATGGAGTCGCAGTCCGTCTACGGCTATGGCGTGATCAAGGTTTTCTTTCGGCCGGGGACGAACGTGCAGGGAGCGATTGCACAGATCACCGCCATCGCGCAGACCACGGTCCGTAATCTGCCGCCAGGGACGACGCCTCCGCTGATCATTTCCTACAGCGCTTCTACTACACCGATCATTCAGCTGGGCTTGAGCAGCAAGACTCTGCCGGAGCAGCAGCTTTTCGATCTCGGGCAGAATTTTCTTCGTAACTATCTTGCGACCGTGCCGGGCGCGGCTACGCCTTATCCTTATGGCGGCAAGTTCCGGCAGATTCAAGTCGATCTCGATCTGCCGAAGCTTCAGTCCTATGGGCTGCAACCTACCGATATCGTGAATGCGGTGAATGCGCAGAATCTGATTCTGCCGAGCGGCACGGTGAAACTCGGTCCGCTGGAATACAACGTCGAGATGAACGGCACGCCCCAGACCATTGCGGAATTAAACGATTTGCCGGTGAAGACCGTCAACGGCTCGACGCTATACCTGCGCGATGTGGCGCACGTGCGCGACGGCTTCTCGCCGCAGACCAACATTGTGCGCCAGGACGGAGTGCGCGGCGCGCTGATGTCGATCTACAAGAACGGCAATGCCTCCACGCTGCAGATTGTGGCTGGGGTGAAAAGTATTGTTCAGCAGGCGGCGCAAGCGTTGCCTCCGGAACTGAAGGTCAGCGGGCTTTTCGATCAATCTCTATTCGTGCGCGCCTCGATTCAAGGTGTGCTGCGGGAAGGCTTGATTGCGGCGGCCTTGACCGCAGTGATGATTCTTCTTTTCCTCGGGGACTGGCGGCCGACGATCGTTATTTCTATTTCTATTCCGCTCTCAATTTTTGTCTCGATCATCATTCTGGGAGCGATTGGGCAAACCATCAACATCATGACGCTGGGAGGATTGGCGCTCGCCGTCGGCATCCTGGTGGACGATGCCACGGTGGAAATCGAAAACATCGAGCGCAACCTTGCCCTGGGCAAGGAGATGAAGCAGGCAATTCTCGATGGCGCGCAGCAGATTGCGGTGCCGGCGTTCGTTTCCACCTTGAGTATTTGCATCGTGTTCGTGCCCATGTTTTTTCTGACGGGCGTGGCGAAATTCTTGTTCGTGCCACTGGCAGAAGCGGTGAGCTTCGCCATGCTGGCCAGCTATCTGCTTTCGCGAACTCTGATTCCGACGCTGGTGATGTACATCATGCGCGGGCACGAGCATCGCGCGGAAGCTCCCAAGTCGGCGTTGGGGCGCTTCCAGCGCGGCTTCGAGCGCAAGTTCGAAGATTTCCGCCGAGGCTATGAGCAGTTGCTTGAAACCACGCTCGAGCATCGCGGCGTTTTTGTGATTTGCTTTTTGGCGTTCTGCGTGTTGTCGCTGGGATGGGTGGCGTTCCTGGGGCAAGATTTTTTCCCGCAGGTGGATGCCGGGCTGTTGCGGCTGCACGTGCGCGCGCGTCCAGGGTTGCGGGTGGAAGAGACGGCGCGGCTTTGCGACGAAGTGGAGGCGGCGCTGCGCGACGAAATTCCCAAGGGCCAAGTGCAGACTATTCTCGATAACATCGGTCTGCCCAACTCTGGCATCAATCAGTCTTACAGCTCCTCTGGAACGATCGGCACCAGCGATGCGGAGATTTTGATCGCTCTCGACCCGGAGCATCATCCACCGACCGCGGGGCTCACGCGGCATCTGCGAGAAGTGCTTCCGCAAAAATTTCCTGGGGTGGAGTTTTTCTTTCAGCCTGCCGATATCGTGACTCAGATTCTCAACTTTGGGTTGCCCGCGCCCATCGACGTGCAGGTCGTGGGCACGGACGCGGCCAGCAGCTACGCCATCGCGCAGCAGATCGCCAACAAGATGCGGCACATTCCCGGCACTGCCGACGTTCACGTGCAACAACTGCTTTCTCTCCCCACGCTGCACATGGATATCGACCGCACCCGGGTGACCCAGGTGGGGCTAACCGCGCGCGATGTGGCGCAAAGCGTGCTGGTTTCGCTGAGCGGAAGTTTCCAGACCACGCCGAACTTCTGGCTCAATCCAAAAAACGCGATCACGTATCAGATGGCGGTGCAGGCTCCGCAATACCGAATGACCAACATGCAGGACTTGATGGATATCCCGGTGACCTCGCAGCAAGGTCCGCAGTTGATGGGCAACCTGGTGCAGCTGTATCCGATCACGCGGGCGGCAACGGTGAACCATTACAACGTCCAGCCGGTCATCGACGTCTATGCCAGCACGCAGGATCGCGACCTGGGCGCGGTGGCAGCGGCGACCGATAAGGTGCTCAAGAGCTTTGACGGAAAGTTGCCGCGCGGCACTCACATTGTGGTACGCGGGCAAGTGGCGACCATGCGGTCGTCATTCTTCGGACTGGGCGTAGGATTGGCGGGAGCTATTCTGCTGGTCTATTTGCTGATCGTGATTAACTTTCAATCGTGGCTGGACCCGTTCATCATCATTGCGGCGCTGCCGGGAGCGTTGGCGGGTATCTGCTGGTTCCTGCTCCTGACCCGCACCACACTCAGCGTCCCGTCGCTCACGGGCGCGGTGATGTGCATGGGCGTGGCCACGGCTAATTCCATTCTGATGGTGAGCTTCGCGCGGGAACAAATCGACGAGGGCATTCCGGCGCTACGAGCCGCAGTGTCCGCTGGATATACGCGCGTGCGGCCTGTGCTGATGACGGCGCTGGCCATGATTATCGGCATGGTGCCGATGGCTTTGGGCTTCGGCGAAGGCGGAGAGCAAAATGCGCCGCTGGGCCGAGCGGTGATTGGGGGCCTTCTGTTCGCGACGGTGGCGACTTTGTTTTTTGTGCCCAGCGTGTTCGCGATCTTCCATGGCCGGCTGGAGGCTAAACGAGCGCGGCAGGCGCATGGCGATTGAGAAAGACAAAGCCTTTTGACGCGGAGGTTGCGGAGAAGGGCCGCGGAGATCGCGGAGCGAAAACACTTTGGAGTTCACGCAATGAGTGCTGACACCGAGTCGAAGCAAACACGCGATGCGCAGCGGGTTGAGTCTGGGCGCGAGGGTGCGAATCCGGGTGAGGAGCATCGCGCTTTGAGTCCGCAGGCGCAGATGGACGAGGAGATCGAAGAAATCGAGCGACACGCGCGGCATCAAGCTCCGGGGATCGAGCCCCCACCCGACCTGCCTCCCGCTCCGCCACGCAGGGCGCTGATGATGGTGGGCGTCGCGCTGCTGGTACTGCTACTGGCCGGCGGGCTCACGCTGCTGGGCCGATTGAGCCATGACCGCGCGCTGGCCAAGGAAACAGAGCGCGAGACCGTGCCCACAGTTGCGGTGGTTTATCCGCTCCGCGAAAAACCCGACGAGGAATTGGTGCTGCCGGGATCGCTTCTGGCTTATGAGGAGTCGCCGATTTACGCGCGCACCAGCGGATATCTGCTGCGGTGGTACAAGGACATGGGCAGCCGCGTGACCAAGGGCGAGTTGCTGGCCAAGATCGACACGCCCGAAGTCGACCAAGAACTGAACCAGACGCGGGCGGCGCGGCAGCAAATTGTGGCACAACTGGAGTTGGCAAAAATCAGCGCGGAGCGCTGGGAAAATCTGCGCAAGACGGACTCGGTTTCCGCGCAGGAGGCCGATCAGCAGGAAAGCGGCTACAAGCAGGCGCAGGCGAATCTGGCGTCCGCCGATGCCAATGTGCGGCGGCTTGAGCAGATGGAAGGTTTCAAAGATGTGTACGCGCCGTTCTCCGGGGTGCTGACGCGGCGCAACGTTGACCCGGGGGCTCTCATCAATGCGGGAGCGGGCGCTGCAGGACGGGAATTATTCGATCTGGCGCGAGTCGATCCGCTGCGCGTGTACACCAGCGTTCCCCAAGCGTATGCGCCTTACATTAGAGTCGGTGCCAAGACTACGGTGACTCTGCAGGAATTTCCCGGGCAGAAGTTTATGGCCACGGTGGCGCGCACCGCGGAGGCGATCGATCCGGGCACGCGAACTTTGCTGACTGAAGTCGACGTTCCCAATAAAGATGGACGCCTGCTGCCCGGTTCGTTCGGGGAAGTTCACTTTGCGGTCGGGTCCGATGTAAATAAAGTTACGGTGCCGGTGAACGCGATGCTGTTTCGCGCCGAAGGGCCGCAGCTGGCCGTGGTCGGCACCGATAACAAGGTTCAGCTGCGGCCGATCAATATTGGCCGCGACTACGGAGCCACGCTGGAGATTCTGGGAGGCGTCTCCCCCCTCGATCGGATTGTGATCAATCCTCCCGACTCTTTGGAGCAGGGGCAGGAGGTTAAGGTCGCGCAGCCTGCGCCCAACCAGTCGCAACCCAATCAACCGCCGGCGGGCCAGCAAAAAGGCGGGGCGTCGTGAAGAGAAGTTTCAATTTAGGTGGGTCCGCAGCGCGGCGATTTGCACCTGCGACTTTTGTATTTTTTGTGCCCGTCATTTTATTCTCCCTGGGTTGTACGGTTGGTCCACGCTACAGCCGCCCTTCGGCACCGGCGCCCGCTCCCGATGCATGGAAGACCGAACCTCCTTGGGAGCAGGCAGCGCCCAAAGATTCCATCCCCAAGGGAGCGTGGTGGCAGATTTTTCACGATCCCGGGCTGGATGACTTCGAGCGCCAGTTGCTGGCGGCGAATCAGTCTCTGGCCGCGGCGCGCGACCGTTTAGATCAGGCGCGATCTCTGGCACGTGTGGCCACGGCGGATTACTTTCCGCAGCTTTCCACCGACCCCAGCGCGCTGCGGCAGCGCGGTTCCGGCAATCGACCGTTGAATGGTTCCGAGCCGGCGCTTGTGAACGGGGTGCCCCAGCCCACTACCCCTTACACGCAGAGCGTCTACACGGTTCCGTTTAATCTTAGCTATGAAGTCGATCTGTTCGGCCGGGTGCGGCGCAACGTGGAAGCTGCGAACGCTTCGCTTCAGTCCTCGGCTGCGGATTTGCAGAACGTGCAACTGGTGCTGACCGCGGAGTTGGCTGCCGACTATTTTTCGCTGCGCGAACTCGATGCCGAATTCCAGGTGGTGCGGGAATCGGTGGGCTACCAGCGCAAAGGACTCGATCTAGTCAACAACCGGCATCAGGGCGGAATCGCGAGTGGCTTGGAGGTTGCGCAACAGGCGGCGTTGCTGGATTCGACACTGTCGCAGTTGGCGCTGGTGCAGCAGTCGCGGGCGCAGTATGAGCACGCGATCGCGGTGCTGGTGGGAAAGCCGGCCTCGAGCCTCGCCGTGCCGGTGGCGCCGTTGCAGGCTACGCCGCCTCCGATTCCGCTGGGAGTGCCTTCGGACGTGCTAGAGCGCCGGCCTGACATTGCCGCGGCGGAGCGGCAGATCGCTTATCAGAACGCGGAAGTCGGGATCGCGCGGACGGCTTTCTATCCGCACATCACGTTGAGCGGAGCTGGCGGCTGGCAGAGCCGCGAGATTGCTCCACTCTTGAATGCCCCCAGCCTGTTCTGGTCGATCGGTGCGGACGCGCTCGAGCCGCTGGTCGAGGGCGGGCGCAACCGCGCAAATCTGGCGGCTGCGCGCGCCGCTTACGAACAGTCCGTCGCCAATTACCGCCAGGCTGTGCTCACGGCGTTTCAACAGGCGGAGGACGGCATCAGCAATCTGAGCACGCTGGCGCAAGCTTTGTCGACCCAAGCGGCCGCGGTGGAAGATGCGCGCCGCGCTCTCGATATCGCCAACAATCGCTACATCGGAGGCGTCACCAGCTATCTCGACGTGATCACTGCCCAAACTACGTTACTAACCAGCCAACGGCTGGAGACGCAGCTACTCGGGCAGCAGATGGTGAGCGCGGTGTACCTGGTGAAAGCCCTCGGCGGGGGCTGGGATGCGAGCCAAATCAAAGATGAGCGGGTTCGTCCGCAACTTGGGCAGATTCTGCAACCATAGTGGAAACTCCAAGGGGGCGTTTCGAGAAGCTTCCCCTCGGATATCCATAGGGCTTCTATCATTGCCATGAGCTATAATCTCGGCTGAAGTAGTTTGACAAGAGCCACAAATCGGCCTAAGATAGTAACTGCTGTGACACCTCTTCATGCTGAGATTCATTTATTCTTTTCGGAATTCGCAGTGAGTCAGTCCCATCTAGACATTTTCTATTAAGGCGATTCAAGCAGGAATCGTGTCTCGCACGCTGCGCCGATTTAGCTCGTCATCCTGTAGCAAGAAGGACCACCCATGAAAAACACGAAATTTCTGGTTAAGGTGAACCGTGGCGGTGCCCGCGCCCCGGAGTATGTGCAACGGATCGACCGCACGCCGATTCAGACGACGACCAACCTTAAGCTGGCGCTGGCCATGGGCAGGCTGACGGCCGAGGACGCGGTTAAAACCATCCAGAATTCCCGCTGCAATCCCGAGCTGATCTCGATTCAGGTACCCGCGTAGTTCGATTCATGCTCCGTTTTTGCGACGGCGAAATTATGATCCCGGCGGAGCAGTTTCTTTTCTTTTCGTAGAGACTCAGTTGGAAAAAAGATTCTATCCGAGCATCGCTTCAGCGATGCCGACAATTAGGGCGCGCGATTGGCTTTAGTTAGCGGAACGAGGCGCGCCCCACGTTCCCAACCGCCGAAGCCGGTGTCGAGCTTTGCGCTCAGCGACCGAACAATTTCAGGCACATCGTACGCGTCTGGTTATAAGAATCGCCTTTCGGCGCTGCGCACTTGGCAGCGCGTTTTTTTGGGCGAAGCTTCTTCCGCAAACCTTAAGCGCCTAGCGATGAATGAGCCCTCCCTGCTGCGTTAAGTCAAGAAACAAAATGCCGGGCTTCGTCTCGGAATCCCGGCGCCGTAGTCTTCGATTCCGGCCGCAAGTACGAACTGGGGCCAGGCGGCAACTCTTACTGCAAAGTCACCTTCACCGCTTTCGAAGGAATTCCGTTCGCCACCACCACGATCATGCTCGCGCCCGTTTCGGCGGCCGCGGGTACGTCGAAGGTAGTTGACACAATAGCGCTGCCCGTGGCAATTCCCATCGTGCTGTGATCGTGCGTACGAGCATAAAAAACATGTTTCGTCGCCGTGTTGGTGATGCGCACGATCGGATAGCTGGTCGCCATCTGGGCGTCGTCGCCATAAGTAGTGCCGGCCGAGAGGCCGTTAAACTGCGTACCTGAGATGGTGTAAGAATCGCCCCGGGTTAGAGTGCTGGGAACCGATGTGATCGTGGGCCTCCAGGCTGGGTTAATCGTGCCCTTCGACTCGTACAGCTCAACATCGATCACGGCGGGTTGGGATGCAGCCAACCACATCACCTCGCCGGTCGGCAGTAACAATTGCCGTCCTACAAAAGAGGTCAACTTGGCCGACTTCGCCGTGGAAGGCGCGGCTACAAAGGTGTTCCCCGGGTAAGTGAATTCGTAGAAGTTGGCCCCGTTTTGAAAGACACCCGGGCTGGTGTAGACCAGTATGTTGCCATCCGGCAAGATCGTAGCTGGCGCGTCGGCCATATCGTCGGAATTGGGAAACGTCGGGCCTTTGGTCCACTTACCGCTAGATGTGCTGTAGATGGACGTGTTCGTGGTTGCGCCGAAAGCTACGACGCTGCCATCGGGACGCTGCAAAAGAGGCCCCATTTCGGGGACAATACCCATACCGCCGTCGTTCGGCAGCGGTACGATGGTGCTGCCCGCGATGCTCCACGTGGTGGTCGTTGGATCATAGATCTCGGAATTCGTTCCGTCTTCGCAGTCTACGGTTAGGACCGAGCCATCCGGCAGAAGCACGAACCCCTCTTCCGAGAAACCGTCCGCCTTGCCAGTTCCAATTGCGCTCCAAGTCAGTGTGGTCGCATCGAAGTTGACCTGCAGCTTTGAGGGCTGTCCTCCTTGCCCCATCATAAAAGTTCCATCCGGCAGAACCACAGCGGGAGAGTCGCCGATTGTCCTCCACCCGCTGGGTGCGGTCACCGGAGTCCAAACATTCGTGGTCGGATCGTAAATTGCTCCGAGGTTCGTCTCGACTTGATTCCCGTTGTTGTACTCTCCCCCCTCCACCAGTACGCGGCCGTCGGCCAACACCGCCGAAGCAAAATAGAGCGGCGCGTATCCCCTCTGCATGGGAGCCAGCGCGCTCCAAGTGCCGTTGAGATAGCTTCCCGTAATGTCGGGCGTCAGCCGCCACCAGTTGGCGCTGTCATACTCGTGCATCATCACGGTTCCGTCGGTCAACAAGAGAGCGGTATCGGTATTAACGGTGGGTTGATGCGCGAGCTTGGTCCATTTTGAGCTAAGCGGGTCCTGGGCACTGGCGATACCTACCCATGCCAGTAAAGTGAAAGCGACTGCGAGGGTGCGCGGAGCCTTCATGTTTCCTTTCATTCCTGATTTATCGAGTCTGGTTTTGTGAAGCTGGACGTAACGTTTTCAGAGTACCAAGCCGGGGGGAGAACGCGACTTGCACTTCCGCCAAATGTGAGTGCCGCAGAATTATAACCCGGTTCGGGAGTTCTTCAGCCACTTAAGCGGAAGATTTAATACTTGATCAGAGTGTAAATCTCTGCTGTCGAACCTTGCAAGATCTTGCACACTACCGCTCGAGATTGGCGCGTATCAAGCTACCTGCAAGGGCTCGTTTACAAGCAAAGTAGGCAGCCATCTACTCTTCGTCGATGGCCGCCTCTTCCCGGTTGGGATCGGATTCGAGTTTGACTTCGGGTAAATTCGCGTCCCGGAGCGTGCGATTCACTGCAGGGAGATCTGTGGACCGGAACGCATCCCAGCGCTGCCATGCATCGAGCGCATCACGCTCTACCATCGCGAGAGCCTCAAGTTGGGAATGGGTCGGCTGGTCGTCGGCCTGCCACACTTGGCCATACAGAGTGGCGACTTGAGCATTTATCGTCATAAGGGTGATTTCATGGTTCGGGGCCGCGGCGAAACCAGCAGGCGCTCCCAGCAGCGCGGTTAATTTCTTTTCGAACGCCTGCAGCGAAGCTACCGTCGAGCCGCTGGCTTGCTCAACCAGTTTTTGCAGAGACTCGTGAATCGCCTGTGCCTGGCGCACCGCCCCTGAACTTTTTGTCAGTAGCGCTGCCAGATGCTTCTCGAACTGGAATTTCTTTTCCAGCGCAGCTTCGGAGGCTTTTACGCGCGGGTCCATCTTGACGATGAACTTGCTTTCGTAACTCTTGCCGTTGGCTGAAAATCGAGCCGTATATCGCCCCGGTAAAGCGGTGGGGCCGAGCGGAATTCGTGGCGTATCCCCTGGAACTGCGGCAATGGGATACTCATGCCGCACCGCGTCCGGCGCAGGATAGTGAAGATCCCAGATCCAGCGGTGCATGCCGGCACCCGCCGCTAGAGCGCGAAAAGGGCGAAGCCAGTAAAGCGGGATCAGTTGTTTCTCCAGCGCCGCTTCGGTGACGTCAGGTTGATCGGAGCTGGAAAATTTGCGCACCCGTTGGCCGTGATCGTCGAGAATTTCCAGAGTCACTGCGGAAGCGGAATTCTGCGCGAGATAGTAATCGATGATCGCTCCGTCCGGAGGATTGGCCGCCGCCGGTTCGTCGGGTGGCAGCGGCGTGTCCGAGTAAGTATCGCGCTGAACGCGAAGCGCCGGGGCGGGAGTGAAAAGATGAGCATCGCCCAGCGAGGCGGCGGCTTCGCGCAGCGGCTCGATGTCATCGAGAATCCAGAACGAGCGCCCGTGCGTGGCCACAATCAGGTCGTCCTCGTGAATCCAAAGATCGCGCATCGAGGTGTGCGGCAAGTTGAGTTGCAGTGACTGCCAATGGTTGCCGTCATCGAAGGAAACCCAGACTGCATTCTCCGTGCCGGCAAACAATAGTCCCTTGCGCACGGGATCTTCGCGCACCGCATCGACCGGGCCGATCTGAGGGAGCCCGGCGATGATAAGGTTCCACGTTTTGCCGCCATCGTGAGTTCGATAAACATACGGGCGCTCGTCGTCGATGCGGAAGCGGCTCACCGAAGCGTACGCGGTGTCGTCGTCGAAGTGCGAGGCGCTGATCTGCGTGACCTTGCTCCAGGGCGTGAGCTCCGGCGGGGTAATGGCGCTCCATTTCTTGCCGCCGTCGCGAGTCAGCCAGATCAAGCCGTCGTCGGTTCCCGCCCAAAGGGTATGGATGTTCTTGAAGGAGGGGGCGAGCGCATAAATCGCTCCCCGCTGCTGCTCGGCGTCCTTGGGCACGAGGCTGCCCACACTGGCCGGCACTCCCGGCTTCTCGCGCGTGAGATCGGAGCTGATGGTCTGCCACGAATTGCCGCCATCGGTGGTTTTGAACAGAACGTTGCTGGCGAAATAAAGCGTGTGCGGGTCCAAGGGAGAAAACATCAACGGCTCGGTCCGGTCGGTGCGATATTTCGCGTTGCGCACCGGCAGTGGGGTAATGTTCTGCACCTGCCCTGTAGAAAAGTGAAACTTCGAGACCTCGTTCCGACCTCCGCCGTAGACGACGTCAGCGTCGAGCGGATCGGGGGCGACGTAGCCATACTCAATCACGCCCACAGGGTGCCAGTCGTGAAAGGTAATCGCTCCATCGTTGCCGCGGCTTAGAATGCAAACCGACCCGCTCTCCTGCTGTCCGGCACAAAGTTGATAGGGAAAAGTATTGGTGACGGCTACGTGGTAAAGCTGCGCGGTGGGCTGGTTGTACCACGAACCCCAACTCTGCCCGCCGTTCACGGTCACGATCGCGCCCTGGTCGCTCACCAGAAGAATAATGTTGGGATCGTTGGGATTGATCCAGAGATTTTGGTAATCGTCGCCGCCGGGGGCGCCGCGAAAACCCGACCAGGTCTTGCCTCCATCGGTCGAACGCATGGTTACCGTGCTGGCGCTGTATACGATGTCGGCATTTTTTGTGTCTACACGCGGGAGGGCGAGATCGCCCCCGCCGATCCGGCCCGAAGGCCGCGGATCGTCTGTCGTCTTCGACCAGTTTTCTCCCGAGTCGTCAGAGCGGTAGAAGGCCAGTTTTCCTGAACTCATTGCCACCGTCGCGTAGACGCGCCGCGAATCGCTCGGGGCGATGGCAACATTCATCTGCGAGAGATCTTGGGGCAAGCCATGGGTCAAAGGATGCCAAGTGTTTCCGCCATCGCTGGACTTGAACAGTCCGCCGCCAGTTCCGTTGAATCCGTTGTTGTCCTCCCACGGTCCCTCGCGAGCTTCCCACATGGATGCGTAAATCATGTCGGGATTCGAGGGGTCGATCTCCACATCGGAGGCTCCCGTGTTTTCGTCTTTGTAGATCGCTTTCTGCCAGCTCTGTCCGCCGTCGGTCGAACGGTACAGCCCTCGCTCTTCATTCGGGCCATAGGGATGACCAAGTACGGCGGCGAATACCCGATTAGGGTCGCGCGGATCGATGGCCAGCGCGGGAATCTGAAAGCCGTCGCGCAGCCCGAGATGGGTCCAGGTTTTTCCGGCGTCCGTGGACTTGTAGATGCCATTGCCCACGGAGAGATCGGGACGATGCAGGCCTTCGCCGCTGCCGACATAAATAATGTTGGGATCGGAAGCAGCGACTGCAATGGCGCCGATCGACTGCGTCGATTCGTGGTCGAAGATCGGGTTCCAAGTGCGGCCGTAATCGTTCGACTTCCACACGCCGCCATTGACCTGGCCCATGTAGAAAACATTTGGTTGAGTGGGAACGCCGACGGCGGCGCGAGTGCGACCGCCGCGAAAGGGGCCAATCATTCGCCAATGAAGCTCCTGATAAGCGCTTTCCGGTATTTGTTGTGCTTGCGCGGACTCGATCGAGAAGGCGGAGAATATGAAGAAAAAGATAAAGATAACGAATACGAACCCACTACGGACTACCCGGCACTTTGTCACTAGGCCCCCTGCATGAAAGCCTACTCAGCATAAACCAAAACCCAGGGCTCGCAGCTTTGGTTAGAGAAACGGAACCGCGGGTCATAGTGGTGCGGACTCCTGAAAATCTGTTATGCAATTTCCGCCAGCGTGCGCTCCAGGCCGCCGTCGCTCGGCGCGGGAGTCGCCCCCCGCTGGCTGGCGACCCACGCTCCCACCCGATTCGCGTTTTCGTTCATCTGCGCAAGCGATGTCCCCCGCAGGTATCCATGCACCAGAGCAGCAGTAAAGGCGTCGCCGGCGCCCACCGTATCGGCGACTCGCACTTTAAAGCCGCTGTGTTCAAGGCATTCCTCAGCGGACACCAGCAGGCTGCCGCCATCTCCCCGGGTCACGCACACCAGCTTCAGATCATACAAAGTCAGAAGCTGCCGGGCCGACTCTTTCTCGCGCCGATGGTCGAGCCCGAACGAACGCATAATTCTCGGAAGCTCTTCATGGTTCAGCTTGATCACGTCGGCCAGCTTCATCGATTCCGTGAGCACCTGGGTGGTAAAAAAATTCTGCCGCAGATTGATATCAAAAACGCGAGTCGCCTCTTTCCTCAGAGCCTTAAGGAATTCGCGGATCGTCGAATGACTGCGCTGGGCGCGTTGCGCCAGCGATCCGTAGCAGACGGCATCGGCTTTTTGCGCGAGCTTCTGCCATTGCGGCGTCCACTCCAGATAATCCCAAGCCACCGAATCGGAAATTTGAAAGCAGGGCTGGCCGGCGCGGTCCACTTCAACCTTCACCGTTCCCGTGGGATGATCGGCGTCTCGCTGAATCCATTCCGTGGGCAGCGCGAGTTCTCCCAGCCGGCGAATTGCCTCTTCCCCCAGATCGTCTTGGCCGAGCCGGCTCGCAGGGATTCCCTCATCGCCCAGCAGCGAAGTGATGTAGGCGAAGTTGGCGGGCGCGCCACCGAGTTGTTTCCCCCCCGGAAATAGATCCCAAAGCAATTCGCCCAGGCCGACCACCAAGTATTTGCTCATCTCGACGCGCCCCGCGCTGAGAGTTGCGCGAACCGCCAAAGTGGCGGAGAATCGTGAGGCAAGAATGTACCTCGAGGCAAACAACAGGGTTCGCCAAAAAAAAGGTCCACGTTGACCATCACATGATCCATCCTATTTATTCCAAGAGCTGGATAAAACTCTTCGCCCTGCTGCTGGCGCTGGCTTCACAGGATAGCGCAAATCTGCCTTTCGGGGCGTGGCATCGCGCTTCGGAAACTCCCATCGTCTCTCCCCAAGGCAAAGGATGGGAATCGGCGGGAACATTTAATCCCTCCGTGATTCTCCGCGACGGCAAAATCGTAATGCTCTACCGTGCCCAAGATAGGAGCGGCACTTCGCGCCTCGGTTACGCCACAAGCGGGGACGGCATTCACTTCACCCGCCGTAGCGAGCCTGTGTTTTCCCCGGAGACAGATTACGAAAAAGATGGCGGCGTCGAAGACCCGCGCCTGGTGGAGTTCGGCGCCACCTATTATCTGACGTACACGGGCTATAACAAAAAAGACGCGCAGCTTTGTTTGGCGACCTCGACCGATCTCATCCACTGGGAGCGCAAAGGCGTGATTCTGCCTGCCTACAAAGGCCGCTGGAACGTGCGCTGGACCAAGTCGGGCGCAATCGTGCCGGAGAAAATCGCCGGCAAATATTGGATGTACTTTCTCGGCACAGCCGCCGACCATAACGATCAGGTGGGGCTGGCTACTTCGCCAGACTTGTTGCATTGGACTGAAGCTACCGACGCTCCTGTGCTGCCGGTGCGCGCCGGGAAGTTTGATTCCCGCGTAGCAGAGCCCGGCCCGGCGCCCATCCTCACGCCGAGGGGAATTGTTCTGATCTACAACGGCGCCGACGACAAACTCGTTTATCGTACCGGGGTGGCCACCTTCGACCGCAACGACCCGCGCGTGCTGGTGAGTCGAACCGACGTTCCCCTCTTCGCTCCCGAAAAAACCTGGGAGAAAGTTGGGCAGGTTCCGAACGTGGTATTTGTGGAAGGCATGCTCTGGCAAGAAAAAGAGAAACGGTATCTGTTTTACTACGGCGGCGCGGATGCGAACGTCGGCGTCGCCGAAGCGGCCGCGCTTCCGTGATCGAGATGCTGCGATATCAGCGAGAGGTCTCCGAATGAACAAGAGTGTTTCGAAAATGGCTGCGATCGTATTAGCCGCGTGTCTTTCGGGTTCCGGGGCTGCGGCTCAAACTGCATCCCATGCCAAGGATGCGGAAGGTCACGAGTGGTGGCAGCACGCCGTGTTCTACGAGATCTATCCGCGCAGCTTCGCCGACAGCAACCACGACGGCGTCGGGGATCTGAAGGGCATCGCTTCCAAACTCGATTACTTGAAAGATCTCGGCGTCGACGCCATCTGGATTTCGCCCTGCTTTCCGTCGCCGCAGGTCGACTTCGGCTACGACGTCTCCGATTACGAAAACATCGACCCCATGTACGGAACGCTGGCGGATTTCGACGCGCTGGCCAGCGAGGCCAAGAAGCGCGATATTCACATCATTCTCGACTTTGTGGTCAACCACACCTCCGATCAGCACCAGTGGTTTCTGGACTCGAAGTCGTCACGCAACTCAAAATATCGCGATTGGTATATCTGGCGTGACGGAAAAGCGCCGGGCCAGCCTCCCAATAATTGGGTTTCGGTTTTCGGTGGCTCGGCCTGGAAATTCGATCCCGCGACCAACCAGTACTACTACCATTTTTTCTACCCGGAGCAGCCTGATCTCAACTGGCGCAATCCCGCGGTGAAAGAGGCGATGTTCGATGTGACCCGCTGGTGGTACAAGCGCGGGGTCTCGGGCTTTCGCCTCGACGCCGTCGATACTCTCTTCGAAGACCCCAACCTGGCCGACAATCCCATCGCCAGGCCCGGCAAAAACGCATTCGGAGATCCCTTGCTCGAAAATAAATACAACACCAAGCTGCCCGAAGTGCACGACATCCTGCGCGGGCTGCGCGAGGTTGCCGACGAACATAACGCGGTGCTCATCGGCGAGACCTGGACTACGGATATCGCCGAACTCGACCGCTACTACGGCGAGGGCAACAACGAACTGCAGTTGCCCATGGACTTTCTTTTCACCACGGTCAACAAACTTTCGCCGGCGGAATTCCGCAGGCAGATCGCGGCGGTCAATCAGGCCTCGGGCTGGCCAACCTTTGTGATCAGCAATCACGACATTGTGCGCTCCTACGACCGCTATGGCGATGGCAAACACAACGACCAGATCGCAAAAATAATGGCTGCGCTTTATCTCACGCTGCGCGGAACTCCGATCATGTACTACGGCGAAGAGATCGGCATGAAAACCACTCCACCCACGCGCAAGGAAGAGGTTCAGGATCCCATCGGGCGTAAGGGATGGCCCAAAGAAAAAGGCCGCGACGGCGAGCGCACGCCCATGCAGTGGGATGCCAGCGAGAACGCCGGATTCACCCAGGGAAAGCCCTGGCTGCCGGTTCCTCCCACTTACAAAACGCACAACGTGGCAGATGAGTCCAAAGATCCAGATTCGGTATTGGAGTTTTACAAGAGCATCCTCAAGTTGCGGCACACGAACCCAGCGCTGCTCGATGGGCGCTACACGGCAATCAATGAGAGCGACGCGAATGTGCTTTCCTACCTGCGCGTTTATAAGGACCAAGCCGTGGTGGTCGCGCTGAATATGTCAGGCACCCTCCAAAAAGTAAATCTGGAGTTGAAGGGCAACGGCTTCGCTTCGGCGAAGACTCTGCTGGCAACGAAGAAGTCAGCTTCGCGGGAGAACGTGCTCTCGCTAGAGCCTTACGGAGTTTTTATCGGCGAGCTGGTGAAGTAGTTACGTGTTAAACGTGTTCCCAGGACTTGGCGCGGGAGATCGCTTCATTCCAGCGCTCCCGCATGGCATTCACTTGAGAGCGCGGCAGGCGCGCTTCGAACCTGGTCTCTTGCGCAGGCAAATCCGCAATTGCCTCGACATTGTTCCAGAAGCCCGTGGCCAGGCCCGCCAGATACGCGGCTCCCAGCGCGGTTGTTTCCGTGATCGCAGGCCGCACCACGGGCACTCCTAGAACATCCGCTTGAAATTGCATGAGCGCGTTGTTGGCCGATGCCCCGCCATCCACGCGCAGCTCCTTCAGAGGAGCGCCCGCATCGGTCTGCACCGCATCCATTAGATCGGCGACCTGGTAGGCGATACTCTCGAGCGCCGCGCGGGCAATGTGCCCCGCCGTGCTGCCTCGCGTGAGGCCGAAGATGGCGCCGCGCGCATACGAGTCCCAGTGCGGCGCGCCCAGCCCTACGAACGCCGGCACGAAATAGACTCCGCCATTATCGGGAACGGAGTTCGCCAGCGGCTCCACATCCGACGAAGCGCGAATGACGCCCAGCCCATCGCGCAGCCACTGTACCACGGCTCCCCCCACAAACACGCTGCCCTCGAGCGCATAATCGGTGTACCCGCCGATTTTCCATGCGACCGTGGTTAGCAGGCGATGCTTCGATGCAACCGCTCGATTTCCGGTGCTCTGCAGCATAAAGCAACCGGTGCCGTAAGTATTTTTGGTGAGGCCGGGCATGGTACATCGCTGGCCAAAGAGCGCAGCCTGCTGATCTCCCGCGATCCCAGCGATCGGAATTCCATTGAGACCTTGCCCGGCACTGACTTCTCCATAAACCTCGCTGGAGGCTCGAACTTCGGGCAACATCGATGCTGAAATTTTGAAGAGATCGAGAAGTTCGGCATCCCAGCTCCCGGAATGAAGATTGAAAAGCATGGTGCGCGACGCGTTGCTCGCGTCTGTGATATGCACGCGGCCGCCGGTCAGTTTCCATACCAGCCATGTGTCCACCGTACCGAATGCCAGGCGGCCCGCATCGGCCAGTTGCCGCGCATTCGGAACGTTCTCCAGTATCCAGCAAATCTTGCTGCCGGAAAAATAGGCATCGATAAGCAGTCCGGTGCGCTCCTGAATCAGAGCTTCGTGGCCCTGCGCTTTCAGGCGCTGGCAAAACCCGGCGGTGCGGCGATCCTGCCAGACAATCGCATTGTGTATCGGCTTGCCAGTGGCCCGATCCCAGACCATGGTGGTCTCGCGCTGGTTGGTGATTCCGATGGCGGCGATGTCGCGCGGCTGCGCCTGCGCCCCATGCAAAACTTCCAAGGCAACCGCGATCTGCGAAGCGGCAATCTCTTCCGGATCGTGCTCCACCCATCCCGGCTCTGGAAAAATCTGTTTGAATTCGCGTTGCGCCAGCGCGCGCACGGCGCCGCGATCGTCGAACAAAAGCGCCCGCGAACTGGTTGTGCCTTGATCGAGAGAAAGAATGTAGCGCAAAAAGCCTCCTGCTATCCTTGATGCTCTTACGAAGAGGACCTGGCCGCGCGCAGCAATGGTCGAATGCCGAAATCGTAAACCGCCGCGCCCACCAGCCCGCCCAGCAGCGGCCCGAAGACCGGAACCCACCACACTCGGGCGCCGTCGGTAAGGCCATTATTCTTGAATCCCGCCACGGCGGTGAAAAGCCGCGGTCCAAAATCGCGGGCGGGGTTAATCGCATATCCATGCATGCCGCCGAAACTCATCCCGATGGCCACCACGACAAGTCCAATCATCAAGGGCGCAAGGTTAGCGCCGGGAGGCACGTTGAGTTCGTCGGTAATCGCGAGCACCAGGAGTAACAACAACGCCGTGCCGATCACCTGATCCAGAAATCCCGCCTGGGGCAATGCTGGAAAAGCAGGGAAGGTAGTGAACACGCCCGCGGTTCTTTCCAGTCGCGGGTCGACCGAGTGGAACGCCGGCAAGTAATTCTTGTAAACCAAAGCGGCAGCGAAGAAGGCCCCCGCAATCTGCGCAGCGGAATAGGGCAGCACTTTACTCCAGGGAAATCCGCGGAACACGGCCAGCGCCAGCGTGACCGCCGGGTTGAGATGGCCGCCGGAGATTTTACCGGCAACATAAATTCCCATGGTAACGGCAAGGCCCCAGCCCAGCGTGATGTTGGTGTAGCCCCCGTGAACCGTGGCTCCGGGCTCGCTCGAAGGAAACAGAACGACCATGGCGACTACGCCGGTGCCGAAAAGCATCAAGACAAAAGTTCCGAGAAACTCGGCACCTACCTCGGCCACCAAAGGGAGCTTGTTCGTCATTCGATGCTTTCTCCTCGCGCGCTTGGCTCGGGCTTTTTAGACCGCCAGTAGTCTAGCAAGGATTTGCGCCGGCGCATTTTCCCTTTTTGCTTCAAGAAAGCCGACCCCTCCCGTTACCAAAAATATGAGGTAAGGCCCGGAAGGCCTTTTCCCCTTGACAACAGAGCTGCCACCTGTAAGATAGGAGAATATTTATTCATATTGATGAATAAATATTCACTATGAATAAGGCGCTGCGACAGAGAGCCGTGCTGGAAGCGCTGAAGCAAGGCCCGGTTGCCAGCCAAGACCATTTACAGAAGGCTCTTCGCAAGCGCGGCTTCAAGGTTGGGCAGGCGACGCTGTCGCGCGATATTCATGACTTGAACCTGAGCAAGACCGCAGCCGGCTACGCATTGCCTCAGGGGGAAGGCGGAATGGGCCAGGCCTTGCCGCCGGTGCAGCGGCTGGTTCGCGAGTTCGTGCTGGAGGTCCGGCCGGCGCAGAACCTGCTGGTGGTCAAAACCATCATCGGTAGCGCCCAGCCGGTCGCGGCCGCGCTGGATGAGCAGGAGTGGGAGGGAGTCGTGGGAACGATCGGCGGCGACGACACCATCCTGATCGTTTGCCCGGACAAGGATGCGGCCAAGAAAGTTGCGGGTCGGGTTGAGGAGATGTTGGGTTGACGCTTGAAAAAATAAGATGCCTGGAAAACTAAGAAGCGCGGTGCTGGGGGCGAGCGGTTATTCCGGCCTGGAATTGACGCGCCTGCTCGAGCGCCATCCTCGCCTGGAAAAACCCATGCTGCTGAGCCGCGAAAACGGTTGCGACGGAGCCCAAGACCTCGCGGAAGTCTTTCCCGAGTTATCTGGCAACGGCGGTCACCCCCTGCGGCCCTTCTCCTTTCCGGAACTGAAACGCCAGGGGGTGGAATTGCTGTTTCTGGCTACACCGCATGAAGCTTCGCGCTCCCTGGTCCCCGAAGCGATCGCGCAGGGGCTGCGCGTCATCGACCTCAGCGGCGCCTGGCGCCTGAAGCAGGAGCAGCACCGCGCCATCTATTCTTTTCAGGACACGAACGCCGTCACAGCATCAGAGTTGACCGCCATGGCGGTGTACGGACTGACCGAATTGAACGATGATCGCATTGCGAATGCACAATTAGTGGCAAACCCAGGCTGCTACGCCACCTCGGTGATCATGGCTCTAGCGCCTCTGCTGAAAGCTGGCCTGATCGACCGCGAGCGCGGAATTATTTCCGATTCGAAATCTGGAGTATCGGGAGCGGGCAAAGCTCCCACATCGCGCACTCACTTCGTTTCCGTGGCCGACAACTTTTCCGCCTATGCAGTTTTCAAGCACCGGCATCTGGGAGAGATGGTCGAGCAGTTGGGTCTGGACGACACGGAGCTGACTTTCACGCCGCATCTGCTGCCAATCCCGCGGGGAATATTGTCGACGATTTATGTGCGTCTGAACCCGGCAGCGAGGCCGGCTGAAATCGAATCCTGCCTGCGTGACTTCTATGCCGGCAAACATTGGGTGAGGGTTTTCGCAACTCCGAAGCTGCCGGAGTTGCAGTTTTCCTTGCACACCAATTACTGCGATCTGGGTTTTTGCCTGGCGGAAGACGGTCGTCGTCTGGTGCTGGTTTCGTGCGTGGACAATCTGCTCAAAGGCGCTGCCGGCCAAGCGGTGCAGAACATGAATGTGATGTACGAGTGGGAAGAGCGGGAGGGACTGCAGTGACCATCGTAGTGAAAGTCGGTGGGGCGGCGATCGAAGATGCGGCGACCTTGCGCAAGTGCGCCCGGTCCATCGCGGAGCTGGCGCAAGATGGCCACCGCGTGGCCGTGGTGCACGGCGGCGGAAGCGCCTTAACGCGCATGCTCCAACGGTTGGGAAAGAAGAGTGAATTTGTCGACGGCCTGCGCGTCACCGATGCCGAGACTCGGGACACGGCGCTCATGGTTCTCGGCGGCATCATCAACAAGAAACTCGTAGCCGCGATTCAGAGGGAAGGAGTGCCCGCGATCGGATTCTGTGGCGGCGACGGTATGACCTTCCGCGCGCGCAAAAAATTCGTCCACGGCCGCGACCTCGGCTTTGTTGGAGAAATTTGCTTTGCCGAACCCTGCTGGATCGAAGCTCTATGGCAGCAGGGAGGCATCCCGGTGCTGGCTTCTCTGGCCCTCGGCGCCGACGGCGAATATTACAACGTGAATGCCGATGAGATGGCCGCGTCTTGTGCCGCGGCGTGTCATGCCAACACGCTGATCTTCCTCACCGATGTCCCCGGAGTGCGCGATGCCGAAGGCAGCGTGATGCCGTGGCTGAGCACCAGGCAGGCAGCGGAACTCGTCGCCGGTTCCATCATCAGTGGCGGCATGTTGCCCAAGTTGCATGCCTGCAGCCAGGCGCTGAAGCAGGGAGTTGGCCGCGTGAGGATTCTTCCGGCGACCGAAGCCGAAGTCTTGCCGCAGTTTTATTTAACGAAATTGTCGTGCGGCACGGAGGTTACATTTTCATGAGCCACCCGAGCGCGTTGCGCCCTCGCTTTGAGTCGCAGTTGGCGGCTACTCAGGTTTCTACCAAGGAGTCAACGTTGAATAGTCCTGTGCAGAGCAGAACCGCGGCCGCTCCCGAGAGAGTTCCGCAAGTATTCTGGTGCCCCGACGTAGTCTCGACTCGCGACCTCGGCCCCGCCGGCGTTGCCGCGGTCTTGGATCTGGCCGCCATCATGAAATCTTGTCCCGCCGATTTCAGCAGGGCGCTTGCGGGACGGCAGATCGTGATGTTCTTCGAAAAAGCTTCCTTGCGTACCCGCCTCACCTTCGAAGCGGGCATGGTGAGCATGGGCGGAACGGTGATGTTCGTCGATCAAACTCACGAGAGAATCGACGCCCGCGAAAAGCTGAGCGATGTCGCGCACAACCTGGAGCGTTGGGTCGATCTGATCGTGCTGCGCACTTACTCCCAGAACACCATCGAAGGCATGGCGGAGCACGCTGCGGTCCCGGTGATCAATGCGCTGAGTGACCTGGAGCATCCCTGCCAGGCTTTGGCGGACTACCTGGCGCTCATCGAGCGCTTCGGGGATATGAAGGGCCGCTGCCTCGCCTACGTCGGCGACGGTAACAATGTGGCGCACTCGCTACTGCTGACCTGCGCTTGCCTGGGTTCAGCGATCCGCGTGGCGACCCCTAAGGGCTACGAGCCGAATGCTCAGATCGTCGCGGCGGCGCGCGCCATCGCAGAAGAAACCGGCGCCAAGATTCAACTGCTGAACGATCCGCACGAGGCCGTTGCCCGGGCCGATGCGATTTATACTGACGCTTGGGCGAGCATGGGCCAGGAGCGCGAGGCCGAGCAGCGGGCGAAGATTTTCCCACCCTATCAGGTGAACTCGAAGCTCATGGCGGAAGCCGCGCCCCACGCCGTGTTCATGCACTGCCTGCCCGCGCACCGCGGCTTGGAGGTGACCGATGAGGTCATGGATTCGCCCCAGTCGGTGATCTTCGAGCAAGCGGAGAATCGCCTGCACGTGCAGAAGGCGATTCTCTATTTATTATTGGGCGGCGGCGATCGCCTGCCCGCGAGGAGCGCTCATGCCTGAAAAAGTTGTGCTCGCCTATTCCGGAGGGCTCGATACCTCCATCATCATTCCCTGGCTCAAAGAGAATTACTCGTACAGCGTGATCGCGATGGTCGGCGATGTTGGCCAAGGCGAGGACAGCGAAGCCGTGGTTGAGAAGGCCTACGCCACCGGCGCAAGCAAGGTGATCGTGGAAGATCTCCGCGAAGAATTTCTCATGGGTTATGTTTTTCCGGCTTTGCGAGCGGGTGCGGTCTACGAACACAAATATCTGCTGGGCACCTCGCTGGCGCGCCCCGTGATTGCGAAACATCAAGTGGAAGTCGCTCTGCGCGAGGGCGCAACGGCCTTAGCCCACGGCTGCACCGGCAAAGGCAACGATCAGGTTCGCTTCGAGCTAGCCTACCAGGCGCTCGCGCCGGAGTTGAAGGTCATCGCACCCTGGCGCGAGTGGTCGCTGAAGTCTCGTGAGGATTGCCTCGATTATGCCCGGCAGCACGGCATTCCAGTCGCCGCCAGCCGCGAGAAGATTCACAGCCGCGATCGCAATCTATGGCACCTCAGCCACGAAGGCGGAGAGCTGGAAGATGTCGCCAACGCTCCTCTGCCTGCCACCTGGCAGATGACGCGCTCGCCGCAAGAAGCGCCGGACAAAGAAGAGCAAATCACCATCGGCTTCGAGAAAGGGACGCCGTTCGCGGTGAATGGCATGAAGCTTGATCCGGTTTCGCTGGTGGAATTGCTGAATGAAGTCGGCGCTCGCAACGCCATTGGCAGAGTCGACCTCGTCGAGAATCGCTTCGTTGGCATGAAGTCGCGCGGTTGCTATGAAACTCCTGGAGGGACCCTGCTGATTGCGGCCCACCGCGAACTGGAAGCGCTCTGCCTGGAGCGCGAACTCGCGCACTTCAAGCAGCACGTGGGACTGAAATACGCCGAACTAGTCTATTTCGGATTATGGTTCACTCCCCTGCGCGAGGCCCTCGATGCCTTTGTCGACAGCACGCAAAAAGAAATGACCGGCAGCGTCACCCTGTCGTTATATAAGGGGAACGTTTCGATCGTGAGCCGCCAATCCGAGCATTCGCTCTACCGCACCGATCTATCGTCCTTCACCATGGGCGATAGTTACGATCAGAAAGATGCGGAGGGCTTCATTCGCATTCTGGGACTCCCGTCGCGCACCCGAGCTCGAGCTCGCACGGAGGTGGTGCGATGAAGATGTGGTCGGGCCGCTTTCGGCAGCCGCTGGATGCGCAATTCGAACGCTGGCAGCGATCGTTTGATTTCGACCGTCGGCTGCTCAGTTACGAACTGGCGGCGAGCGCCGCTCATGCCCATGCTCTGAAAAACGCCGGGGTTCTGTCCGCCGACGAGCTCATCACCATTCTTCAAGGACTGCAGCAGATCGGCGACGCGGCCGATGTGTCGAAGGGTCTCGTGGAAGACGAAGAAGCGGAAGACATCCATCATTTCGTCGAAAAGCAACTGGTGGCTCGAATCGGCGAGCGGGGATTCAAACTGCATAGTGGCCGCAGCCGCAACGAACAGATCGCCACCGATCTGCGCCTCTATACGCGCGCGGCAATCGACGAACTGCGAAGCCAGTTGGCCGAGGTCTGCGAAGCGTTCAGCGATCGCGCGGAGAAAGCCGGCAGCGCAGCCATGCCCGCTTACACCCATTTGCAGCATGCCGAACCCGTGCTGGTCGCTCATTGGCTGCTGGCTTACGTCGAAATGTTCTTGCGGGACGCCGACCGCCTCGCCGACTGCCGCAAGCGCCTGAACTTTTGTCCGCTGGGATCGGGCGCCGTAGCAGGCGCTACACTACCGCTGGACCGCGCCTTCCTGGCCGCGGAACTCGACTTCGCCGCTCCCACGGCAAACAGTATCGACGCCACCAGCGACCGCGACTTTGTTCTGGAGTTCGTCAACACCCTATCGCTGACGGCGCTGCACTTGAGCCGCTGGGCGGAGGAGATGATGATTTTCTCCTCGCAGGAATTCGGTTTTGTGCAGCTACCCGAGGCTTACTCAACGGGCAGCAGCGCCATGCCGCAGAAAAAAAATCCCGATCTCCTGGAATTGGTGCGGGGCAAGACGGGACGCATGATCGGCGCCGCGACCGCTCTCGCGGTTACGCTGAAAGGATTGCCCCTGGCCTACAACAAAGACCTGCAAGAGACCCAGGAACCACTACTCGATGCAACCGATATGATGCTAGCGCTTCTGCCGCTGGTCGCGGCATGGATGAAAGCGGTGGACTTCGATCAACCCTTCATGAACGAAGCCGCGCAATCGGGATTCATGAACGCTTGGGCGGCAGCCACCTACTTGGTCAAGCGCGGCGTTCCTTCCCGCTTGGCGCACGAGCAAATTGGCAAAGCGGTAAAGTTTTGCCTGGAAAAGAATTGTCAGCTTCAGGATTTGACCCTCGATGAGCTGCGAGCGTTCGCGGCGGAATTTGATCGGGATTTTTACGACTGCTTGCAGCTGACCTCCGTATTAGCGATCCACGATGTAGTCGGCGGAACCGCTCCCGCCCGCGTCCGGCAAGGAATAGGCGCGGCCCGAAAGAAAATCGAGTCCCTGCGCGAGGCACTGCATGCGCACGCGTAAAGCCATTCTGCCGGATGCCCAGCACATCCACGAGTTGATCTCCGCCTATTCCGGCGACGGCACGCTGCTGCCGCGAACCTTGGCGGAGATCTGCGAGAACGTCAGAGACTTCGTGGTTCTCGAACACGAAGGCCGCATCATCGGCTGCGGCGCCCTGCACCTGTACGGCACGCACCTCGCCGAAATCCGTTCCATCACCGTGGGCCCGCGAGCGCAGGGTCAGGGCGGAGGTAGCCGTCTGATGAAGGCTCTGATGGACGAAGCCAAGCGCCATCGCGTCGATTGCATCTGCCTCTTTACGCGCGCACCGGAATTTTTTGCGCGCCAGGGTTTCGAAATCGCCCGCCGCGAAGACCTCCCCGACAAGATTCACAAGGATTGCCACGTTTGCCCGCGTTACTACAAATGCGACGAAGTCGCCATGGTGCGCGGCAAGCTCCCCACCTTTGCCATCCTGCCCGAGCCGCCCAACTGGCTGATAAAGATTCAGGCGCTGCAGCAATAGATTTCCAGCCTCTCGGCGAAGCACTTCAGTGGCAGTTTACGGGCTTGCACGCCGCCACCGGTTTGCACCCCGGAGAAATGATTCTCTTCGCCTCTCAGTGCTATGATGCCGAGGTAATCGAGAGCGGAAATCATCACTATGGCAATCGCGCCTCCGAGCCAATCTACCGTAATTTCTCCTGAATCATCCTCTGCTTCCTACACCGGACCGCTGGCGATCGTCACCACCCTGTTTTTCATGTGGGGCTTTCTTACTTGCCTGAATGACATTCTTGTCCCGCACCTGAAACCCATCTTCGATCTGAATTACGCCCAAATCATGCTCATTCAGTTCGCTTTCTTTGGAGCGTACTTTCTTTTCTCCATCCCTTCGGCGAAGATCATCGACTGGATCGGCTATCAGCGCTCCATGGTCGTGGGTTTGCTGACCATGGGCGCGGGCGCGTTTCTTTTCGTGCCGGCGGCCAGTGTGCCATCGTATCCATTGTTCTTGATCGCTCTGATCGTCCTCGCTGCCGGAATCACTTGCCTTCAGGTTGCAGCCAATCCTTACGTGACCGTGTTGGGCAAGCCCCAGACCGCCTCCAGCCGGCTAAATCTGACTCAGGCCTTCAACTCGCTGGGGACCTTCCTGGCGCCCTTCTTCGGCGGTTTTCTGATTCTGAGTACAGCGCCGAAGACGATGGAAGAAATCAGGGCGCTGGCGCCCGATGCTCTGCAAGCCTACCGCCTGCACGAAGCCGCCACAGTCAAGACGCCCTACGTGGGCCTGGGTATCGCGCTGGTGTTGTTGGCAATTGCGATCGGCAGCTTCAGGCTCCCGAAAATTCCGCAGGCCCAGCACAAGGTCGGGGAAAAAGTAAACGACTCCATCTGGAAGCATCCCAACTTAATTCTCGGGGCGATCGGAATATTCGTTTACGTCGGCGCCGAAGTCTCCATCGGAAGTTTTTTGGTGAACTATTTCAGCCAGCCCGAGATTGGCGGCCTGACGGAAAAAGTTGCCGCCGGCTTCGTCGCCTTTTACTGGGGGGGAGCCATGGTCGGGCGCTTCATCGGCTCCGGACTCTTGCAGAAGATGAACACTGGCCGGCTGCTCGGAATATGCTCCGTGTGCGCCGCGGCTCTGGTTGCGATTTCCATGTTGAGCACCGGCCACTTCGCCATGTGGAGCATCATCCTGGTCGGCTTTTTTAACTCCATCATGTTCCCCAGCATTTTCACGCTGGGCGTGGCCGAGCTCGGTCCGCTTACCGGAGATGGCTCCGGAGTCATGATCATGGCGATCGTTGGCGGGGCGTTAATTCCGCTAGCGCAGGGCGCAATCGCCGATCGCATCGGCATCCACCACGCGTTCTTTCTTCCCGTGATCTGCTATCTCTATATTCTGTATTTCGCCCTAAGCGGCTCGAAGCCCAACAGCGAGCGGGCCAGCCCCGCATAGAGGCGATTGCCGAATCCAGATCGGATTTCTGCGATCAATTTAAGATCGGGAGTTAGAGGGCCAGTTCGAAGCAAGATTCATATCAGGGGTGCCTTCGGGCATACCTGATGCGAATTTCGAGTGTCTCGGCAGCCGTTGGAAGGCGAGTTCTTACGGCGACTTCTTAAAGCGATTCCACCGCGGTGTGCAGATCGCGGGCGATTTGGTTCGGTTCCGAATCGGGCGGAAAGGCGATCGGCTTTCCGATGCGGGCGGAGATTTTCCAGGGCGCGGCAAATTTCTTTCCCGCCTGCTTCACTTCAAACAATCCCACGATCCGCATGGGCACGACGGGAATGCGCAGATTATTCGCCAGCAATCCGATCCCCGCGCGAAAGGGATTGATCTTTCCATCCACGGTATGTCGTCCTTCGGGAAACACCAGAACGCTGTATCCGCGATCCACAGCCTGGCCCGCATACGCGAAGCTTTGGCGGAAGCCGGCTTCTCGGGGCAAGGGAAATAGGTTCAGCAGCGAGACGCCGAGAACCCACTGCAGGCGATCGTAGATTCTGCCGAAACAATTTCTCCCGGGGGGCGGGGTGCGCAGGGCCTCCAGCGCTTCGCCGCCGGTCGCGGTGGCGATTCGGTGGCGGAAGCGCGGCGGTAGAGCCGTTTGCACGAAGCCCACATCCACGCCGGCGATGTGATTGCAAACCACCAGCACCGGGCCGCGGCAGCCGCGAAGATTTTCGCGGCCCTCGATGCGCGGCCAGCCCAGCAAAATGATCGCCGGCCTCATTAATAAATAATGTGCCAGCCAGCGCACCCACGTGACTGGCCAGCGCAAGGTCCAGGTGGGATAGTGATATTGCGCGCGCTCGGCGGCGCCCCCGCGGAGGATCTTTTCTACGTCTCCAACCGTGCGCGCAGCACTAAAGCGGGTTTCGCTGAGATCGACCTGATAACGGTCTTCGAGAGCGCCGATCAGCTCCACGCGATCCAGCGAACTGAGTCCAAGATCCGCGGAAAGATCTGCATCGCGTGATTCCCCTGCGCCGATCCCGGGCCCGCTTCGCCCGGTGATTCGAGCGATCAAGTCGAGGACTGGATTGTTACTGGCGGCATCGGAGGCGGTTAGCGCGACCTGCTGCCTAGCGAATTCGGCAATTGCATTGCGCCGTGGTTTTTGCGTGCTGGTGCGGGGAAAATCTTGCTGCGGCCATGGCACCCACATTCGCATGCGCTGGAATTCCGCCAGTTGCTGGTTGGCCGCTGCAACGATTTCCGCGAGACCGACGTCGTCACCCGCAATCACGACGGCGCACGGCTCGGCATTCCCTCCGCGCTCGATGCCCACAACGACGCAGTCTTTCACGTTGGGCTGTTGCCGCAAGGCGGCTTCCAGGTCTTCGGGATAGATATTCAGTCCCGCCGGGGTAACGATGACTTCCTTCTTGCGGCCCTTGAAATAAAGATTGCCGGCGTCATCGCGAGCGCCGACATCTCCGGTGCGGTACCAACCTTCTTCATCGGAAACGTTGGTTTGCCGATTTCCCTGCCAGTAGCCCGCCGCGACGCCGCCACCGCGAATCAGAATTTCGCCATCTTCCGCCAGCTTCACCTCTCTGCCGGGCAGCACCTTTCCGATCGATCCCTTGCTCAGTTTGAAAGGGTGGTTGACGCTGATGAGAGAGGTGGTCTCGGTCAAGCCGTAGCCCTGGATTGCGGCGTAGCCCAGGCGTCGCCAGAATGTTTCAGCGTCGCCGTCGAGCGCCGCCCCGCCGCAGATGAACGCCCAGAACTTCCATCCAAACTGCCGGTGAACGTCGCGAAAAGTCCACCAGCGGCGCAGGAAGTGCTGGCCCTCGGCTCTACGAAAGCGGTTGTGAAAAGTTTCGAGGTTCCCGCCTATTTCGAGATCGCGTTCGATCTTCTGTTTCAGCGATTGCAAGACTCTGGGCACCGTAACCAATACCGAAACGCGCTCTCGGCGAATCGTGCTCACGATCTCGGAGGGCTTCATCTCCTCCTGGAAAATGACGATCCCGCCCAACAGCGGCGGCAGAAACATTCCCAGGAATTGCCCGAAGACATGACTCAGCGGCAGCAGATTCAGAAAGCGCACGGGATGCACCCAGCGCTCGTACTTCAAATACGGCTGCATCTCTTTTTCGAGAGGGGCGATGTTAGCGAGCACATTGCCATGGGTGATGACGACGCCCTTGGGTTCGGCGGTAGTCCCGGAAGTAAACACGATTTGTAAGGTGTCGCCGCGAGCGATGCCGCCGCAGGTGCCCCATCCTTTTCCTTGTCCCTGTCCCTGCGTTCTTTGCCGGGACAGGATGGAGATTCTGACTTCATCGAGGGCTAATACATCGACTGAGCAGGCAATGTTCTTCGCCGCGTGGCGACGCGAACAAACCCAAAGCTTGGCTGCGACCTGATTCGAAACTCGCAAAGCGAAATCCGCGGAAGCGCCGTCATCCATCGGAACCACAATCGCGCCGCTCAAAGCGCAGCCAAAGAACGTTGCGGCCCACTCCGCGCAGTTCTCGCCCCAAAGCATCACCCGGTCGCCCTTGACGATCCCTCGAGACTCAAGATCGCGGCTGAAGGCCAGCGCCATCTCCACGATCTGCCCGTAGGAGAACCATTCCATGCGATAGCCGCGGCGCTGCCCATAGGCGCGCTCCTCGCGGTGCGCCTCGAAGTTCGACCGAAAAAATTCCGCTAACGATTCAGCCATGGAGTGATTCACGTACGGGTGGGTTGTATCATAATTGTTGCATGGCATTCCCGATCAAGGTCTGCGCCATCTGCTCGGAAGAGTTCGAACTGAAGCCGGGTAAACCCGGGTTTGCCAACCGCTGCCCGGCGTGCAGCGAAGAAGAAGCTGCTGACTCGAAGAAGAAGCCGGGTATGAGCGCCGATGAACGCAAGTCGTTAAAAGATGCGAACGAGGAGCGGAGAAAAGCTATGCGCGACCTGCTCTATCGCAAGGATAGCTAGCCGGGGCCTGGGTTTCACTCCCGCCCCACTCCCAGCGCGTCCGCGACGCGATTGATGTAGTTGAACCAGGAAGCGATCAGAGTGATCTGCAGAATTCCGCGGTCCTCGAATCCTGCCGCCCGTAGGCCTTCGATATCGTCCTTCCAGACCTTGGTTGCATCCTTGGTCAGCTTTACCACGTAGTCCACCATCACCCGCTCCTGCGGCGTGATGGCAGCGGTGGTGTAATCCTTTTCCAGCGCCGCGACGAGCTCTGCATCCAGCGTGACTCTACGCAGAAACTCTGCGTGCGATTCGATTCAATACACACACCGGTTGGTCACCGAGACCATGGTGGCGATCATCTCCTGCTGCCGGCGGCTTAGCGGCAACTCCGGCGCCATGAGCGCTCCAAAAGTGCCGAAGGCATGGTAGAGAGCTTGCGGGATCAGCGTGTGTGAACCTACGATGGACGAGCCTCCCGTCTCATCGGGATGCACCGGCTCGGCGTACTCGTTTGGGTACAGCGACCGTTGGCCCTCGATGGCTTGGCGCAGTTTGTCGTCGGCCTCAGAGAGAGGAACGGTACGAATCCAGGTCATAATCTCGATTCCCTTTCGTCGAGATGAAGGTAGCGTGTCATTTCGCAGGGCAAGATTACTGGGTTACCCCTGAAGTCCCTATAGCCTGTTTGTATTAGAGGCTGAGGGGAAGGGTGATTTCTGGAGGCTTCCAGCCCTCTCTAAGTCTCGCAGTCCAAAGCAAAACTTCTCTCGTGTCTAGTAATTCCCATGGTAACTCGTTCGTACACTCCCTTTCGGTAACCCTTGGTAACCATGCGATTCTGCTGCGCCAGCCGTACAATTGCCCTTGTCCGAACGGCCATGTCTCCTTAAAAGAGTTTGGCCACTTGAGGTTCCAGGGCCGGTACGGCGGGAACCATCATTCGATTACTCGGGGCAGCTTTCTCAGCTTCGAGCCTTCTGGGTTCTGGCTTTCTGGATTCACCGCGGGTCTGGAGTTCTGACTCTTATGGCGTTCGGTTTCGGGTTCAACAAACAAAAAGCTCTCAGCGCTGCGGAGAAGTACGTCCAGCAGGGCAAGATGCAAAATGCCATCGCTGAGTACGAGAAAGTCATCAAGGCCGACCCCAAGGATCTCACGGTCACCAACACCGTGGGCGATCTCTATTCCCGCCTGGGCGATGCCGACAAAGCCACCGAATGCTTCAAGACCGTGGGCGATGCCTATGCCAACCAGGGTTTCACGGTTAAGGCCATCGCCATGTACAAAAAAATCAGCAAGCTCAAGCCCTCGCTGGAGAGCGTGCTGAAGCTGGCCGAACTTTACACCCAGCAGGGACTCTTCAACGACGCCCGCTCGCAATACTTGCAGGTTGCCGATGAATTCCTCAAGGCCGGCGAACTGGACAATGCCGTCCGAATTTTCCAAAAGATTCTGGAGATGGACCCGGAAAATACCGCCATGCGAGTGCGGCTGGCGGAGGTTTATGTTCGCCTCGGCAAGAAAGACGATGCCTGGCAGATTTTTTCCGCCGCCGCCGAGACCCTGCGCTCGAAGGGCTCGCTGAGCGGCGCCGACGAAGTCTTGCAGCGCATGCTCACGCTCGATCCCGGAAATAGCTACGCACTTCGCATTCAGGGGCGTAATCAGCTTGAGGCCGGCGACTCGGAAGCGGCGATCGAATCGCTGCAGAAAGTTTCGGATCTTGATTCCAATCCCGACGCTCTGCGCGACCTGCTGAAGGCATATCTGAAAACCGGCAAGCTCTCCGAGGCTGGACTGTTAGCCAGCAAGCTCTTGACGGTGCACAACGATTTGCCCGCGATCTCGACTTTCGCCGACGCGCTCATGCAAGCCGGACAGTATGAGAACGCGCTTCAGGTTTACGATCAGCACGCCGAGCGCTTGCTGGCCGAAGACTCCGAAAAGGTATTGAAGAATCTGCACTCCATCATCGGGCATGTGCGCGACAATTCGGCTTCTCTCGAGAAGCTGCTCGATCTTTTCCAGAAAGCCGGGGAGTCGACACACGTCAGCGAAGTGATCGAATTGCTGGCGCACTCTTCGGTGCAATCCGGCGACCTGACTCGGGCTCGCGATCTTTACCAGAAGCTCACCACGGTCGAACCGGGCAATCCTCTGCACCTGAATAATTATCAGCAGGTGGTCCGCCAGTTGGGCGGCGACACCGCCGGCAATTTAATTTCCGCGGAAGAAGCGGCGGTTATTGTCGACGAACTGGAGGCCACAGCTCCGTCAATTCCGCAGCACTATTCCGATGCGGTCGCGCTTGCGGTGCGCTCCGCGCTCACCGACGCCGAGCTTTTCATCTCGTACAATATGCCGGCCAAGGCCCTGGGGCCGCTGATGGCGGCGTTGCCGCAGGCTCCGACCGACCAGCGCCTGAATCAGCGTCTGGCCGCGCTGCATACCCGCGCCGCGCGCTTCGCCGAAGCCGGCGTCTGCTGCCGCACTCTGCAGAATATTTATTCCGAAGCTGGACATCCGGAGGAAGCGACTCGTTACGGCGAACTGGCCACGCGCTACGAAGGCCGGTCGGCTGTGGAGGCGCCGGCGGCTTCCGTTTCTGCCGTGGCAGCGGCAGCCCCACAAACAAAGCAGGCTTCGGCTCCCTGGCCGGTCTCTGAGCCGGCGGAAGTTGCGGAAGCAGCCGAATTCGCCCTGGTCGCCGATCCGTCGCCCGAGCTTCCCGAAGCTGCAGTTCCCGACCAGGTTGCGTCCGCCGACGACTCCACGGCGGCGGGCGCAACGGAAGAAATCGATCTTTCTTCCGAGTGGGATGATGCTCTTACCATTGAGGCTGACGATGCCACGCCGGGCGCAAGCGAGGATGAAGCTGTAGAGGCCGCGCCGGTAGCCGCCGCGGCGAAGCTCGGGCAGAAGGCTAACGATCCGGAACAGACCGCCGAAACCGTCGAAGAGATTCGTTTCTACCTCGAACATGGCATGGCGGAGCAGGCGTCCGCGATTTTCGAGAAGCTGCAGAGCCTCACGGACGACGAATCCATCCTAACCGTGCTTCGAGCTGAGATCGAGGCAGCTTCCAAGAAGCCCGTCGCCGCGGAAGAAACGTCGGCGGTCGAGAGCATTTCTGATTTCAGCATCGACGAGCCTGCGGTCGAAGCTCCCGCGGAATTTGCCGTCGACGAAGTTGCGGTGGCCGAGGTCGATTCTCCTGCGGCGGTCGAGCCCGTTGCTGCCTCCGCGAAACAACCCGAGCCGGTCGTAGAATCCGCACCTCCTCCGGCGCTGGCCAAAGAAGCTGCCCCAGAAGCGAAGCCAGGCGCGCTGGGCGAGTTCGTCGCCGAGCTGGAATCTTCTCTCGGGGAAGGCTTCGTGCCGGAAAAGGCCGCTCCCCAACTCGCGAATGAGAGTGCCCAGCCTGCCTCCACGCAAGCCGCCGCGCTGCAGGCGTCAGCGGAAAGCAATCCGACTGAGCATCCGAGCCAGGAACTGGAGGCCGTGGGGCAAGCCGCGCCTACCGTCTTTGGAGTGCGCGAACCTGAAGTCATGGGCGAGTTCGTTGCCGATCTCGAAGCTTCGCTGGGAGAGGACTTCCTAAAAGGCGCTCCGGTGGTCGAAAGCCAACTGCCTCCGCCTGCGCCAGTGGAGGCTCAGGCCCCTGCAGTTACGCTACCGCCTCCGGTTCCGGTCGCGCCGCCGGTCGTGGCTCCTCTGGCTGCTGCTGCTGCCGCCTCGGCGTCCCCTGTGGCTTCGCTGAAGGTCCCGGTGGCAGCGTCTAGGCCACAAAGTTCTCCGATCATTCTGCCGGCGGCAACGGCCGCCCCGAAGTCGTCTCCCTTCGGCGAAGAGGCAGGCGTGGATCTGTCGGAGATGTTTGGCGAGATCAAGCACGATCTCGAAGCTGGGGGTCCTACCGCGGCTGACGAAGATCCTGAAACCCACTACAATCTCGGCATTGCCTTCCGAGAAATGGGGCTGCTCGACGAGGCCATCGGAGAATTACAGAAGACCTGCCAGGCGGTCGATCGCGGACACGCTTTCCCGCAAGTGATGCAGACCTACACCTGGCTGGCGCAGTGTTTTCTCGACAAGGGAGTTCCGCAAGCGGCGATCCGCTGGTACGACAAGGCTCTGCAAGCGCCCGGGATCGACGAAGAAACGCGCACTGCTCTGCACTATGAACTCGCGACCGCCTACGAACTGGCGGGCGACCGGCCTGCCGCCATGAAGAACTTCATGGAAGTTTACGGCCGCAACATCGATTATCGCGACGTGGCCGAGCGGATCAAGCCTCTAAAGTCGTAGAATAGCGCGATGGGTTTTGTTCCTCACTTTGCTTTTCCCGACTCAACCAGCGTGCGCGGCGGATCGTTCCAGGATTGTTGCAAGCGGCTTAGGCGGCCATGGAGGGCTCAATGACCGATCCCCTCATGCCGGCTGAAAAAGCCGCTGCCCAGCAACCGCCGCCGCAGGAAGCCGATACCCGTACCGCCGTGATCGATGCCCCTGCGACCTTGACGCCGCAGCCGCCGAGCAGCTTACACCTCTGGCTGCACCGCACTTCCGTTTTTCTGTTTGTCTTGATCAGCGCGGTCGCCGGGGTGCTGCTGGTGATCCTGCCCTGGACTCCTCAGTGGACCGACAATTATCTGCTGTTGTCGTTCCCGGGGCTTCGTCCCCTCGTCTCTGGCGGTTTTTTCCGCGGGCTGTGCAGCGGCCTGGGATTACTCGACATCTGGATTGGCTTCTGGGAAGCCCTGCACTACCACGAACACCGATGACCTCCGACAATTAAGCAACAATTTTTCATCCCAAAGAGATCGATGCCATGCCCGATAAACTGAATCCCGCACCGCTGGCCTATCGCAACCAACCATTTTTGGATAGTCCCGATGGCCGCATCCTGCGCATTCTGGCTGAGTATCAAGAGCCGCTGGCCCGCTTTCGCCGCGAGCAGATTCAAGACACTGTGGTCTTCTTCGGCTCGGCTCGCTTTCAAGGCCAGACCTCGGCAAAAGACCAGCTATCGACCGTGGAAAAAAAACGCGCCGAAGCTGCGGATGTTGACGCCGAGCACCACGGATCTCTGAAGCGTGCCCACGCGGCGGTGAGCATGGCCCGGTATTACGAAGATGCACGCCGCCTAGCGTTCCTGCTCACCGAATGGTCGATTCAGATTCCGGCGCGCCGCCGCCGCTTCGTGGTCACCACTGGCGGAGGTCCCGGCATCATGGAAGCGGCCAACCTGGGCGCTTACGAAGCCGGCGGCAAGAGCATCGGGCTTAACATTAACTTGCCCTTCGAGCAGAATCCGAATTCCTACATCACGCCCGCGCTCAACTTCGAATTCCACTATTTCTTCATGCGCAAATTCTGGTTCGCTTATCTGGCTAAAGCGCTGGTGATTTTTCCCGGCGGCTTCGGCACCATCGACGAGCTTTTCGAGATCCTTACACTGGCTCAGACCGATAAGCTCGCCAAGAAAATTTTGGTGGTGATCTACGGAAGCGAGTACTGGCACCGGATCATGAACTTCCAGGCCTTCGTCGATGCGGGCACGATCTCCCCCGGAGATCTCGACTTGTTTAAATTCGTCGACACGCCCGAAGATGCCTTTGCATTTCTGCGCGACGGGCTAACCGAATACCACCTCGGCGGCTCGCCCAAGAAAGAAAAAGAGCAGGAAGTGATGCCAGAGATCGCAAAAACCAGACCGTGATTGAATCCCACGGGTTTGGCTGGGTTACCCTGTGCGCCCCCGGATCCTCTGGGTTGAAGCTTGTGAGAGTCGAAACTGAAATTTGATGCTGCCAAGCACTCTCCTTTACTACACCACCGACCGAAAGTCTTTCGCCGGAGACGAACTCACCCGCCGCCGTAGTGTGCTGGACAAGATCGAGGAGGCGACGAGCCAGGGCGTGGACTACATTCAGCTGCGCGAGAAGGATCTCTCGACCCGCGAACTGGAAACGCTGGCCCGCGAAGCGGTGGGTATCGTTGGTATGCTGAGAGCTGCGAACCGGGAACTGAGAACGGTTTTACTAGTCAATTCCCGCACCGACGTAGCGCTGGCCAGCGCCGCTCACGGCGTTCACCTCACCTCAGACGATATCTCGCCTGCTGATGTTCGAGCCGCTTGGACTTCTGGCGCGGCTTCCAGCGGCCGCGGAAACCTGACGTCAACGCCCATCGTCGCAGTTTCCTGCCACTCTCCAGAAGAAGTAGCTCAAGCCGCCAAAGAACGCGCCAGCTTTGCCGTGTTTGCTCCCGTGTTCGAAAAAAAACATTCGCCCGAAACTGTTCCCGCCGGCCTCGACGCTCTTCGCCAAGCCTGCCGCGCCAGTATTCCGGTGCTTGCTCTGGGAGGCATCACGCCGAAAAATTCCCGGGCCTGTATGCAAGCCGGTGCGGCTGGGATCGCGGCGATTCGGATGTTTCAGGAGAACGACATCGCTACCATCGTCCGCGAGTTACGCGGAACGGGTCGCGCGATCTGACCAGCGGTGCTTCATCAGGACCTGTCCGGGTCTGGACCAAGCGATTTTTTATCGCTGAAGATTTCCGCGGTGAAGGCCTCGAGGTTCGCTCCCCGGCGCCAGGCATCGAGCGGCAATCCCGCTTTGCGGCAGGTCTGTTCGAGGAAGGTGGTTGCTTCCCAGCCCCGCTCTACCGGCACTTGCGGCAACAGCAAACCGCGGCGCCCGCCGCCGGTGATGAGCAAACCGTGCCGGCCGACCTGAATTTCTCCGGCTCGAATGGCTTGCGGCGACGTAAGGATACTGAGTTCGATTTCGAGAAGCGGAGCTTCCTCCGCGCTCACGGGCGGGAAGCGGTTATCGGCGAAGGCCGACGCGCGCGCGGTTTCCGCTACGGCGCGATAGACGCTGCAGGCGGGCAGCACGTAACCGACGCATCCCCGCAGTTCACCCCGCAGGTAGAGCGAAGTAAAAGCGCCGCGGTGTTGGGAAAGATGTGCGCTCGGTGCCTGCAATGAAATCTCCCGGCGTTCGAGAGCGGAAGAAATGGAGTCGTGCGCCAAACGCAGCAGCAGGGATCGCTCGCTCTCTGAGAACTCTTGGGAGACAAATTCCTCGCGGCTGGCCGAGCCCAGCGATGGACTCTCGTTCGAGCGCTTAACCGCCGCAGGCTCCGCGGCGGGGGGCGAATTAGGTTGAGCGGGCGACATCGGCATTGGCCGGCGGGGTCTGCGGCTTGGCGCGGCGGCTGAGCACGAAGGCCCGGCGGCGCCGCTTCGAAACCCGGCGGTCGATCTTCGACCAGAAGGCTACGAAATAATCGATGGCAGAAACCAGAGAGACGCAAACCACGAACCAGATTGCCAGGTAGGCGATCCAGTGAATCGGAAAGATAAAGTTTCCGTAGACCGGCCACTCCTTCCAGCGATGATCGAGGATGACTGCTACCACGGAAACGATCTGCACCACCATTTTAAATTTGCCAAGATCGCTGGCTTCGATAGTAAATCCACCGGAGGCGGCAATCGAGCGCAGCCCGCTTACCAGAAATTCGCGGCCGATGATGACGATCGCGATCCAGGCCGGAACCAGGCTGGGATTGAATTGCACCAGCAACACGAACGCCGCCGCGATAAGAAGTTTGTCGGCCATGGGATCGAGCAGAATGCCCATGGTCGTGATCTGCCCGCGCTTGCGGGCGAGATAGCCATCGATGCCGTCGGTCATGGAAGCGGCGATGAAAATAGCCGACGCTAAAAGTTCTTTGGCGCCATGCTCACTGCCGAAACGATTAGAAGAAAGAATCCAGACCAGCAGAGGGATGCTGCAGATACGGATCAGCGTGATGGAATTCGGCAGGTTCACTACGACCGTTCACCGCGACGAGGGCGCTCCCGGAAAAGCTACTGACGCTTGTGTGATTATCCTCCACGATGGAAGGGAACGCAATCGGGGAAAGAACGCGAAAGTGCGGGGCTGCCTCGCTGGGCTTGGCGGACAGACCAGGCGGCTGTCTCCCCATGATTTCCGCCATTCTGGTTCGACCAAGCCACCACTGCTATTTCGGCGCCATCGTCGCAGCCTTGGGCTGCTTGGCAATAATCTGCTCTTTGATCTTGTCGTATGTGGCCTGCGGAATGATCTTTTTATGAACCAAATCGAGTTTGGTGCGGTAGGGGCGCCCGGCGATAATTTTCTGCGAGTAGGCGTCGCCGATACCGGGCAGGGCTTTGAGTTGATCCGGGGTGGCAGTATTAATGTCGAGCTTATCGGCGGCCCCTGCGGCTTGGGGCGCGGCGGCTGCGTGAGAGAGCGTCGGCGCAACCGCGGACAACATCAGGGACAGAAGCAGCAACGGCAAGATTGGCGCGAACCGCCTCTTCGTGCGTGAACTCATAAATATTCCCTCCGCAATTCCGCAGTGCCGAAACCGCCTCGGGCGTTAACTGGCAACTGGGCACTGGCAACTGGCAACGGCCTTTACGCGTAAATACCGCGCTGCCGAATGGTATAGGCCACGCGATCAATCGCCAGCATGTAAGCGGCGACGCGATTGTTCACCTTGTGGGTTTCGGCGTAACGCACCACGTCACCAAACGATGAAATCATGATTTCTTCCAGTTGCTCGTTGACCACCGATTCCTTCCAGAAGTAGCCCTGGCGGTCCTGCACCCACTCGAAGTACGAGGTGGTAACGCCGCCGGCATTGGCCAGAATATCGGGAATTACGAATACACCCTTCTCGGTTAAGACATCGTCGGCGACAGAGGTGGTAGGACCGTTCGCGCCCTCGGCCAGAACACGGCACTTCACCTGATCGACATTGCGTGAAGTAATCACGTTTTCGGTGGCGGCAGGAATTAGAATCTCGCACTCCGTGGTCAGCAAGTCGGCGGCGTCGTAAGCTTCCGCGCCGGGAAAACCATGCACGGTTCCATTCTTCTGCCGGAATTCGACCAGCGCGTTCAAGTCGATGCCATTCTTGTTGTAAAGTCCCCCGCCCACCTCGGCGATGCCAATGACCTTGTATCCGCCCTGATACATGAGCTGCGCCGCATTCGAGCCCACGTTGCCGAAGCCCTGCACCACTACGCGGCTGCTCTGGCGCGACAGGCCGAGCTTCTTGATGGCTTCGTCGCACACCACCATCACGCCGCGGCCGGTAGCCTCGCGGCGTCCGCGCGAGCCGCCGATATTGATCGGCTTTCCGGTCACGCACGCCGTAACCGTCTGCCGCATGTGCATGGAGTAGGTGTCCATCATCCAGGCCATGATTTGTTCGTTGGTGTTGACGTCGGGGGCGGGAACATCTTTTTCCGGTCCGATGAATTCGATCAGCTCCGAGGTGTAGCGCCGGGTCATGCGCTCGATCTCGCCCATCGACATCTTGTGGGGATCGCAGATCACGCCGCCCTTGGCTCCGCCGAAGGGAATATTCACCACGGCGCACTTCCAGGTCATCCAACTGGCCAGAGCGCGAACTTCATCGAGAGTAACGTCAGGCGCGTAGCGGATGCCGCCCTTGGCCGGCCCACGCGCAATCGAGTGCTGCACCCGGTATCCCGTGAAAACTTCCAAGCGGCCGTCATCCATCTGTACGGGGATGTAGACCGTCAACTCGCGGTTTGGAGAGCGCAGAACCCGCCACAGGCCTTCGTCGAGATTCAGCTTCTGCGCCGCCAGATCAAAGCGCGCCCGCTGCGACTCCCAGGGATTGGTTTCTTTGTCGACGTGCGGGGCGGTGGTCATCGTGGTCATAGATCTCTCCGGAATGAGCGCGATTCGAGACGTTGGCCGGCGCCGGGCTGGTTCCCGGAACGAAAGGGCAAACGTTCCGAGTATAAGAGCCGGACGGCACCGAAGCAAGGCGGTCCGTAGCGAAGGTGCCGCAAAGGTTCACCCATCTCGAAACCGATCAAAGTCCAGATCGGGAATTCGAGCTCTGGCAGGTTTGCGGTGACGGTCTTGCCTGACGGAGACGTTCCGTTCTGTGAAGTGATAAGACAGCGGACGGCTGTTTTCTCGTTGGATTTACGCGTGCTGATCGTAGGTTCCGCGGCTATGCCGTTGAGCATCCGAAAACTCGGAGGTTGAGGGGGCCACATGGCGCGCGGCTCAATGATGACGATTGTTTCAGCTACGCTCTCGCCCAAAGCTTGGGCGAGGAACTGCTTTATAAAAGTGTGGACCTCGCTTACACGGACGTCGCACGGGCCGAAGTAGATTGGAAATGAGCCTGCTCCGGAGAAATCTAAGGTCCGGCTGAAATCAGCCCAGCTAGCGCTTCTTGGCTTCTAGATTGATTTCCATGCCTTCGGCGGCGGCCCGTACCTTGGGATAATAATTGCGGGCCTCGTGCACCACCTTGTCGATGATAGCGTCGGTGTGATCGGGATCGTGATGGAACAACACCAGCTCTTTCGCCCCGCTCTCCATCACTACGTTGACCGCCTCGCGCCAGTGGCTGTGTCCCCAGCCGCGGCGTCGGGCTTCGTATTCCTCCGGCAGATACTGCGCGTCATAGATCAGTACGTCCGCGCCTTCGGCCAGCTTGCGCACGGCTTTATCGAAGGCCGCATCGCCGGGTTCGTTGTCGGTGGCGTAGACCAGAATTCCGTCTTTGGTTTCCAGGCGAAATCCCATGCATCCTTGGGGGTGGTTTAACCATGCCGTCTTCAGCACTACTCCGTCTTCTACGGTGACGCGCCCGTTTCCGATCTCGTAGAAGTCGCGCCTGGCCTTCATCTCGTCGAGGCGCACGGGAAAGTAGGGTGCGGCCATCTGCTCTTCCATCACTTGTTTCAGGCTGCGCGTCCGGCTGGAGCATTGGAATTGAAATCGGTTCTCGGCGTTCGCATATAAAGGCCGGAAGAACGGCAGGCCCTGAATGTGGTCCCAATGAAAGTGGGAAACGAAAACGTGCGCGGAGAAAGGACGGTCGCCGAATTCGCTCTGCAATTGCCGCCCCAGCACGCGGAAGCCGGTGCCGCAATCGAAGATGTAAATGCGGTCGCCAAGGCGCACCTCGACGCAGGAGGTATTGCCTCCGTAGCGCATGTTCTCGGGTTGTGGGGTGGGCGTGGAACCGCGCACGCCCCAGAACTTAATGCGCATAGACTCGTAACCGCACGAGGCCCGCTTGCTTGTATCTGCGTATCTTCGAATGCGGCAAGGGGTTGCGTCAATTGCCGGAATGGTTCACGACGCAATATTCCGCGGGTAAACTCGGTTAACGAGAAGGGTACTCTATTTCGCATGGGAGTTGAACTCGCCTGCCGGCCCATAAACGCCGGCCACGAAGAAGCGGGGAGCTTACGCTCCCCGCATTGCCTAACCCATGGAACCGCGGGAAATACTAGAACGGAAGTCCGGGCAATTCGATCGTTCCTTCTTGTTGTACTGCCTGCAACTGGGTTGGATCGAGCCCCAGCGCCTGCAGAATGGTGGGAGCAATCTGCCGGGTCTCGACCTGCGAGGTAAACGTCGCGGCCGGCAGCGCCGGATTCGAAACCACCAGGATCACATTGCGGTCATCGTTGGCGAACCCGCCATGCTCAGCCACCTTGGCCTTACCCCCGGTGTAAACGACACCCACGTTGGGAGCCACGATGATGTCGGGGGTGCGCGAGTCTTCCAGTGGATCGTTGAAGATCAGATCGAGCATTGGACCCGCAAAGATCTCGCCCTGTCCGTAGAGGCTCTCGTTGGCCGCCAGCGTAAGGACGTCGGCCGTGGTTTGACTTTGATTGCCGAGCCACAACATCGAAATGTCGTCCTCATCGGCCTGCACCACCGGGAATGCAGGCCCCACGCCCATCGGCGACAGAACCTGAGAGGGCGGCTCGTCGTTCGGATTATCCGCCGGAATGCGCAGCACCCGATTGGGATCGATTGGCGACTGCCCGTGTTTGGCCGAGACGATGATCAGCGTCGACGACAACAGCCCTTGATTCGACAGTTCGCTCACCATTTTGCCGATGGACTGGTCGACGTATTCGATCTCCTGCTGCAGCGAGGCGCTCGGAGTTCCCAAAGGATCCAAGTAGCCTCCGGTCTGGCTGAAGTTAGGATTGGTCGGTGGGTTGGCTTCCACCAGTTTTTCTCCGACGCTGACCGCCTGGAAATTCATTCCGAACAATTTTGGAACCGGCGCCGAGGCGCTGCCATCGTGCGTCTTGCCGTCGATCTCGTTGAGAATCGCCTGCACTTTCAGCGAGTCGTAACACTGAATGTTCTGGAAGCTGTCGGTCCAGGCGTTTGTGCTGGTCGCATCCAGCTGGTCGGGCAAGGGATGGCAGCCCTGAACCGTGGGCAAGCTCACCGGAATGGAATTGATTTCTGGCGACCACAGATCGGCCACGCCGTCACCCGTGGGGCCGTTGGTGAAGTCATACGAGGGATGTTTATCCGACCAGGCGGTGTAACCACCGGCATTGTGAACCACGTTGAAAATTGTGTTCACCCGGATAAAGTTGTGAGGATAAACCGGTGCGCATCCATTCTGAGGATCGCGCGGCAAGTATTTCCAATTGATGCCGTTGCGGCCCTCGTTGCCATTGGGGCGGCCGGCGTCGAGCTTCATATAGTTGAAGTCAATCTCTTCGTCGAAGCCGACTTGGGTTCCGACCACGGCGGGGCAAAGCTTCGGTCCGCCGATAATGCCGTAGGGGGTAGTCTCGTAGGGAGGGGAGAGCGCACGGTCGTAGCTCACATCGTAGAAAATTCCCGCCGAACGTGGCGTTCCGCCGGTAATTTGCGCGGTCAGGCCGGGGAAGGAGTCCGAAGGGCGGGAGGTCAGTGCCTGCAGGTACGTGACTCCGGTCTTCGATAGTGCGACCAAGTTTGGACAAAAAGGTTGATTGCCCGAAGTGGAAACTCCGTTAGCGCAGCTGACGAAATCGACGGCGTGCATGCCGTCAACGCTGATCAGTAGAACATGTTGATATTGAGTTGAGGGCTTGGTTTTGTGTTGCACCTGGCTGCTGCGCACCTGGGCCTGGACTGCGGCGCCGGTCAACAGCATCCCGGCAACCGCGACAACGCTGCCGATCTTCACTTTCTTCTTGAGCATAATAGTGTCCTTGGAGGAGATTTCCAGAAAAGGTATGCCGCCAGCTTAGCCAGCGCGATGTGACAGAAGGATGAACGGCTTGTGAACACTCGGTTAAAAAACATCCAGCTCGAGGTGGTGCGTGGCCAGGAGTTTCACTTGGGAGAAATCCTTCCCTGCGCACAAAACGACCTCCAGTGCCGGTCCCCTTATAATGAACCGCGAGCCCGCGCTACGGTTCGGTGAACCGCGCGGCACACGCTTTGTCTTGCTCATGGTCAGCCCTGATTACAAAGAGTTCTCGCGCCTGGCGGGCTCGGCGACGCTGGTGCCGGTGATGAAGTCGGTAAGCGCCGATCTCCTGACGCCGGTCTCCGCGTTTCTTTCGATCGCAGAAAACGAGTCCCACGCTTTTCTCTTGGAATCGATTGAGCGCGGCGAGCAGATTGGGCGCTATACCTTCCTCGGAGCGCGGCCTTACATGCGGCTGCGGGCGCGGGGCAACACGATTGAGATCGAGCGCGGACGCCATCGCGAACAGCACGAAGGCAGCGCCTTCCATTTTTTGAGATTGTTGCTGCGCGAGCATCGTCCGGCGGTCATACCGGGTCTGCCGCCATTCAGCGCCGGCGCCGTCGGGTATTTCTCTTATGATTCGGTGCGCCAATTGGAAAAAATCGGACAGCACGCTAAGGACGATCTTTCCCTGCCCGATGCCGAACTCATGTTCTTCGACCGCTTACTGGCCTTCGATCACCTGCGTCACCAGATCCACATCGTGGCTGCGGCCGACGTTTCGCGCGAGAGTCCGCGCCGCGCCTACGACCGCGCCGTTCGCGACATCGCCGCTCTCGAGAGAAAGCTGGCCGCCGGATTGCGCCCGGGTATATGGCGTAAACCCGGAAAGCCCAAGGGGCGCAAGCTGAAGATTCATGCCGGAACCAGCCGGGCCGCGTTTCTACGGAGTGTGGAGCGCTGCAAGGAGTACATCGCCGCGGGAGACATTTTTCAGGTCGTACTCTCCCAGCGCCTCGATTTCATCCCTGAAGTCGCGCCCTTCGATCTCTACCGCGCCCTGCGCCAGGTAAATCCTTCGCCCTATCTGTACTTCTTGCGGCTGGGAGAGACGCAGATCCTGGGGTCATCCCCCGAGATGCTGGTGCGCGTGACCGGACGAAAGCTCGAATACCGGCCCATCGCTGGCACGCATCCGCGCGGCCGCGACGAGGCCGAAGACTTGCGCCTCGAACAGCAGATGCGCCACGACGAAAAAGAACGCGCCGAGCACGTCATGCTCGTGGACCTCGGCCGCAACGATCTGGGGCGCGTCAGCGAATACGGGTCTGTCCAAGTCAAGGATCTGATGTACGTGGAGCGCTACTCCCACGTGATGCATATGGTCTCAGCCTTGGAAGGCACGCTGCGCAAGGATCTTGATGCCGTTGATGCCTTCGCCGCCTGTTTTCCGGCGGGCACCTTGAGCGGCGCGCCCAAAGTTCGCGCCATGCAGATCCTTGAAGAACTGGAGCCGGTGCGCCGCGGCATCTACGGCGGATCGGTCCTCTACGCCGATTTCGCCGGAAATCTCGACTCCTGCATCGGCATCCGCACCATGCTCATGCAGGGCAAGCACGCCTACCTGCAGGCCGGGGCCGGCATCGTCGCCGATTCCGATCCCGCGCGCGAATTCGATGAATCGATGAATAAGGCCCAGGCCCTGCTCCGAGCGGTCGAGATGGCCCGGCATGGTGCTCGGTAATGCGGGGTGCATTGCTAGCCCGGGCAGCGCTCCTTTATCTAGTAGAATCAGACTTTCGGGGAATATGACTGACGTACGGCGCGGCCTGATCATCGTCAATACTGGGCCCGGCAAAGGCAAGACGACCGCTGCAATGGGGACGGCCTTACGCGCGGTGGGCCAGGGCATGCGGGTGCTGATGCTGCAATTTTTGAAGGGATCGTGGCACTACGGCGAACTCGATGCCGTGAAGGCTTTCGGCGACAGGTTCGTCATGAAGCAGATGGGACGCGGATTCGTGAAGGTGGGAACCGAGAAGCCGGACCCCGAAGATATAAAGATGGTGGAAGGCGCCTGGGCCGAAAGCGAACAGGCGATCCACTCCGGCGAATGGGATTTGGTGGTGCTGGACGAAATTAATTACGCCATCAGTTACGGAATGCTCGACCCGGCGAAGGTGGTGGAGAGCCTGAAGAGGAAACCCGAAATGGTGCACGTCATCTTGACGGGGAGGAGCGCGCACCCCACAATCGTCGAGGCCGCCGATACGGTAACGGAAATGCGCCAGATAAAGCATGCCTACGAGAAGGGCGTGATGGCGCAGAGAGGAATCGAGTACTGATTTGGTAATTTACTAATTTTAGTAATTTTCAAGGCCGAAGCATTCGAGGTTTGGTTTTTCAAGCACCGAATTACAAAATTACCCATTTACTCAATTCTCATGGCTTGGTTTAAGCGCGAATCCGGGGATCTCGACAATTCGGGCAAGAAGACCGTCCGCACCGAAGGCTTGTGGGTGAAGTGTGAAAACTGCCGGCAAATCATCTGGAAAAAAGATTTGGAAGAGAACCTGAATGTGTGCCCGAAGTGCGCCAAGCACTTTCGCATCGACGCGCGCAGCAGGTTGGCGCTACTGCTCGACGACGAAGAGTATGAAGCCTTCGACGGCAACTTGTCCTCGACCGATCCCCTGAAGTTTGTGGACTTGAAGCCCTACGCGTCGCGTTTGCTGCAGGCGCAACACGATACCGGGCTGAACGATGCGGTGATCAATGCTCAAGGCAAAATTATGGGTCGCCCGGTGATCGCCAGCGTGATGGAGTATGCGTTTATTGGCGGTAGCATGGGCGCGGTGGTGGGTGAAATGATCACGAGAGCGGCGGAGCGCGCCGCCGATTCGCGCACGCCGCTGGTGATCGTGTCGGCTTCGGGCGGGGCGCGAATGATGGAGGGCGTGGTCAGCCTGATGCAGTTGGCCAAGATTTCGGCGGCCCTAGCCCGGCTGGACAAGGCGAAGGTTCCTTACATTTCTGTTCTCACAGACCCGACCACGGGCGGGGTGACGGCGTCGTTTGCTATGTTGGGCGATTTGAATATCGCGGAACCCGGCGCGCTGATTGGCTTTGCCGGCCCGAGGGTGATTGAGCAGACGATTCGCCAGAAGCTGCCGTCAGGATTTCAGCGCAGCGAATTTCTGCTCGAGCATGGCATGCTGGACGCGGTGGTGCCTCGCAAAGAAATGAAGCCGTATATTGGGCGGGCCCTAAATTTTATGGCAGCGTGAGGAACGCTCTCGGCTACTGGCTATCAGCCGTCAGCTAAAGCCAACTTGGCGATTGCCGATCGGCCCTACTTCGAATCTTGACTCCAAACTTGATAATCTGACAAAAGTACAGGCTGAAAGCTGACGGCTGATAGCTGAGAGCTCAGAGCTACTTCATGTCCTACGAGACCGCGCTCTCCCGAATGTACGCGCTCGGCCACGAACTGGCGCAGACGCCGGCGCACAAGTTCGATCTGGCGCATATGCGGGTATTGCTGCAGGCCATGAATCATCCCGAGCGCCGTTTCCCGAGCGTGCTGATCGCAGGTACCAATGGCAAAGGTTCGACCGCGGCCACGCTGGCGTCGATTCTGCAGGCATCGGGACTAAGAACTGGGCTCTACACTTCGCCTCATCTCATGCGCCTCAACGAACGGATTCGCGTGGACGGCGAAGCGGTCAGCGACGACGTATTTGCGGCTCTGCACGGCGAAGTGGATCGGACGGCGGAGCAACTTGTAGAGCGCGCGGGATTGCCGTGGCATCCCAGCTTCTTCGAGATGATGACGGCGATTGCCTTCGAGCATTTTGCGCGGGAGAACGTCGAACTGGCAGTCCTCGAAGTGGGGATGGGCGGACGGTTGGACGCGACCAATGTGGTCGAACCGCGGGTGAGCGTGATCGCCGATATTGCGCTCGATCATCAGAAATTTCTCGGGGATACGGTCCGCGAGATTGCGCGGGAGAAAGCCGGAATTATTCGTCCCGGGGTCGCGGCAGTCACGCTGCCCCAGCAACCGAAGGCCAATGACGTGATCGGAAATACGATTTTGGATCTGGGGGCGCGGGCGGTGAACGCGGTTCCGTACGTGCCGCCGCTTTCGCCGGCCAGTAGCCAGTACCTAGTACCTAGGACCGGAAAAGCCAAACCCGTGTATCGCTACCCGCTTCACGTTCTGGGCGAGCAAATTTTAGTAGAAACTCCGCTCGTGGGGCGGCATCAGCTGCGCAATGTCGCGCTGGCCGTCGCGGCAGCCGTGGAGTTGAATCAGCAAGGGTTCGGCGGCATCACGGCGCAGACGATCGAGAAGGGCATTCGCGTGACGCGCTGGCCGGGGCGCTTTCAGGTGTTTCCTGCGCACGCTGGCTGGCCAGAGATGGTCATCGATGTGGCGCACAATCCCGCGGGCGCGTGGGCGCTGCGCTCTGCACTTTCCGAACAGTACGAAGACCGTCCGCTGATTTTTGTTTTTGGGGCCATGCGGGACAAGGCCATCTCTGAGATGGCCGAGATCCTTTTTCCTCTCGCGGAGCGGGTGATCGCGACCCGGCCGGAGAACCCTCGCGCGGCCTCGCCCGAGGAAATTCAACGAGCGGCAGCCCGCACAGGGGTTGAGATTGAACGGGTGGAAGACGTCGATCGCGCACTGGAGCGGGCACGAACGCTGGCGCGTCCGGGGACGCCGGTCGTGGTCACCGGATCGATTTACCTGGTGGGGGAAGTGATGGGAATTCTCGGAATTAAAATCTGAAGCAGTGCGTGGAGTAGCCTGATCCGGTGTTGGTGCCCTATGGGTTGGAATTCGCTGCCAGGCCCAAAACCTTTAACACCGGGGACACCGACGCACGAGGTAAAGGCCAGCGCTTTCCCTTAAAATAGAAGAGTGCAAGAAAAAGTGGAGGAAGTACATTCATCCGTGGAGGTTGGAACCGGCGTCGAGAGCTCGCCGGCTGTTACCTTGCGCGGAAGTCCGCACGCAATTCCGGGAAAGGATTTCGGCTGGCTGAGCCGCCTGCGATCGTATCTGATTCTTGATCCGTTGATCTGGTTCTACACGCTGGTTCTCGGCCTGCTGGCGCTGCCCGGGGGCTTGTTCGACCGCAGTGGACGGCGCCTGCACTGGTTTTCGCGGGCCTGGTCGTGGCTCATCGTGAAGACGATTTTGTCGCCGGTAAAAGTGACCGGCCTCGACAAGATCGATACTTCTAAGCCGCATGTCTACGCGGTGAATCACGCTTCCGCCATGGACATCCCGGTCCTCTATGTGTATCTTCCGTTTCAATTCCGCATTGTATTCAAGAAGGAATTGTTGGCGTATCCGGTGGTGGGCTGGCAGTTGAAGCGGTCGGGGCAGGTTTGCATCGATCAGCAGAAGCCGACGAATTCGATTGCGGCGATCCGTTCGGCGGTGAAGAGCCTGAAGGCGGGGATGCCGCTGGTGATTTATCCCGAGGGCGGGCGCACACCGGATGGCGAGATCAAACCGTTTTTGCCGGGAGCTTTTTTTCTGGCGATCAAAGCCCAGGTGGACATTGTTCCCATCGCTTTAGTCGGTACTTATGAACTGCTGCCCATGAATACCTACCACATCAAGTGCCGGCCGCTGGAGATGCGCGTGGGCGAGCCGATCTCGACCGCGGGCATGACGATGCGGGATATGGAGACGGTTTCGGCTAAGGTGCGAAGCGCCATCGAGGAGTTGTACTACAGGGAATCGATCGGCGACTGACTGCCGCGCCGAGGATGCCTATCTGTAACTGCGTGTGAAATTTACCTGTATCTCCGTATCCAGTGCCACCGGATCGCCCTGCAGCAGAGATGGCGGGTAGCGCCATTGTTGGACGGCCTTTGGGGGCGGCTTTGGTGAGTTCTTCGCGACCGGAAACGATCCGCAGGTCAGCGATTCTTCCATTTTTATCGATCAAAGCCCACATCACGATTGTGCCCTGAATACCTGCGTTTCTCGTCTTAGAGGATAAGACGGCTGGACCTTATGCCAGAGTAGACCTGGCGATACTCCCTGGGAGACTCGCACTCTTTGGGGCGCCTCAACGCCAGGAAGAGGGGACTCGGGCGTCTGCCGTGAGGGCGTGCCGTCCGGTGCGGGTACTGAATTCGATTGAGCCCACGCCGTCGCACAGACGAAAACTACAAGCGGCGATACTTTTGCGCAGGAACGACATGGTGGTTGTAGGTTCTGTACCAAGGATTCCGGCTCTGTCAATTGTTCTCCGGCAGGAGTGTTGAGAAACCTCCCGCGTAACTTTTTCCGGAGTTAGCCGTTATCTCTGTGTAACACTACTCCGCGCGGAGAACGGGTTGACGGCTCTGACGGCTCGGAACAAAGAACGCCAAGCGGACGAGCGGCTTCTGATCGAGGCGGCGCAGCGGGACCCTGCCTGCTTCGCCGAGCTTTACGAGCACAATTTCGAGCGCGTGTATGCCTACGTGGTGCGGCGAGTGGGAGACCGGGCGGAGACCGAGGATTTAACGTCCGAGGTGTTTCATCATGCGCTGGCCAACTTGCACCGATTTGAGTGGCGAGGGATTCCGTTTGCGGCGTGGTTGTTTCGCATCGCGGCCAATCTGATTTCGGACCGCTGGCAGCGCCAGAGCCGCGAGGCGTTGGTGGATGAGCCGGAGCAGATCGAATCCGCGCCGGCCGCGACGGTTGAAATCGAAGACGTGGAGCGCAAGGCAACGTTGTTTCGCCTGGTCGAGACTCTGCCGGCGGAGCAGCAAAGAGTTTTGCAACTGAGGTTCGTGAAGCAGAAAAGCATCAAGGAAGTGGCGCGGGAGATTCGCAAGACTGAGGGCGCGGTGAAGCAGTTGCAATTCCGCGCCATCAGCTCGCTGCGGGCGCGCATGGAGGGTGCCGATGCCTAAGCGCTCTCTGAACTCTGGGAATAAGGACAACAAGAAGATCGAGCTACTGAACCAAGCCGTCGAGGCCATGTTGGCTCGCACGGACGGACAGGGCCCGAAAGTCGGGACGGAAATCGAGCCACTGGTGCGCATCGCGGCAGAATTGCGCAATCTGCCGAGCGCAAGCTTCAAGGCACGATTGAAATCACAACTAGAAGGGGAAAAGACTATGGCGATTATTGCTGAACCCGTGACAGCCGTTCGTACGAGCGCAACTCCAAGATTAACTTTCAAAGATGCGGCCAAGGCCATCGAGTTTTACAAGCAGGCCTTTGGCGCGAAGGAGACCATGCGCTTCGAAACCGGGGGAGGAATTCCGGCCGCTGACATCATGATCGGGGACTCGCGGATCATCCTTTCCGACGAGTGGCCGGAGGGCGGGAGATTCAGCGCGGAAACGCTGGGCTCCTCGCCGGTGCAGTTGAACCTTCAGGTCGAGGATGTCGATTCCTTTGCGAAACGTGCTGTGGCTGCCGGGCTAAAAACGGTTCGGCCGATCCGGGATGAGTTTTACGGCCACCGAGTGGGAACCTTCCTTGATCCCTTCGGCTACAACTGGAACCTTCTCACGGTGAAAGAAGAAATGTCGGTCGAAGAGATGCACCGGCGCATGCCAGCGGCGGAGGGGCAGGCACGGCATGGCACAAAACCGGCGGTAAATCCGGTTCCGCGGGGATTCTTTACCGTGACTCCGTATCTGGTGGCCGAAGACGGGCCGGCACTGCTCGACTTTGCCCAGGCGGCGTTCGGAGCCAAGGAGACGGGCCGCTTCATCGGAGCGGTGGGAGGAGTGCACGGCGAAGCGCGCTTTGGCGACACCATGATGATGCTGGGAGGCGGCGTTCCGGGACGCCCGTTTACCGGCAAGACCATGACGGCGGCCTTGCACCTTTACGTGGAGGACACTGACGCCGTTTACCAGAAGGCGTTGCAGGCGGGAGCGACTTCGATCGGCGCGCCGCAGGATCACGATTACGGCGAGCGCGGCGCGAGCGTGAAAGATCCGTTCGGCAACTATTGGTATATCGCGACCGCGAAGGGCGGGAGCTATGTGCCGAAGGGGGTGCATAACGTGAATGCGTACATGCATCCGCTGCGGGCGGAGCCGGTGATCAGCTTCCTGAAGCGCGCCTTCGGCGGGCAGGAAATCGCGAAGTATGCTTCACCCGATGGTGTGGTTCATCACGCGCAGGTCCGCGTAGGCGATGCGGTGATTGAAATGGGCGAAGCCAACGGGCCTTATCAGCCCATGCAGTCGATGTTCTACATTTACGTGCCGGATTGCGACGCGGATTACCGCCGGGCATTGGCGGCGGGGGCGAAGTCCATGCAGGAGCCGGCCGATCAGCCGTATGGTGATCGCAATTCGGCGGTGACCGATCCGTTTGGGAATACCTGGTACATTGCGACGCATGTGAAAGACGTGGGCTAAAGATAAGCTTTTCACCACGGAGTCACAGAGACACTGAGATAACCTTGGGGTTTGCGAGGCGGCGCGTGGCCTGGCGGATTCTTGCGCAGGTTCTCTCTGTGTCTTTGTTGCTTTGGGGAACACTCTGCCGTTTGACCCTCCCCCATCCCTCCCATAAACTGAAAGATTCAATACTCCTGCAGGTCTCAACTTTATGGCAGATAGCATTCATGTGAAGCTTCCGGATGGAAGCGTGAAGGATGTTCCCAAGGGCACGACCGCGCTCGAGATCGCGAAGTCGATCAGCCCGCGGCTGGCCGATCTGGCATTGGCCGCCAAGACCAACGGCGATCTCATCGATCTTACGCGACCGCTCGAAAACGACACCGATCTTCGTCTGTTGACCGAGAAGGATCCCGAGGCGCTCGAAGTCTACCGGCATTCTTCGGCGCATCTGCTTGCCGCGGCCGTTCTGGAGCTTTTTCCTGAGACCAAGCTTGGGCATGGTCCAGCGACCGAGAGCGGATTCTTTTACGATTTTTACCGGCCGACCCCGTTCACTCCCGAGGATCTGGCGAAGATCGAAAAGAAAATGCAGGAACTGGTGCAGCAGAACATTCCTTACGCGCGCGAATTTCTGCCTCGCGATCAGGGGCTGGCGGAGTTCAAAAAAGAAGGCGACTTCATGAAGTGCCATTTCATCGAGCAGTTCACCAAGCCCGATGAAAAAATTTCCATCTACCGCACCGGCAAGTTCACCGACTTTTGCCGCGGTCCGCATATTCCTTCGACGGGAAAGATTAAGGCTTTCAAGCTGTTCAACATTGCAGGCGCGTATTGGCTGGGGGATGAGAAGAATCCGCAACTGCAGCGCATTTATGGGACTGCATTTTTCTCGAAGAAAGATCTCGACGCCTACTTGCAGCAGGTGGAAGAGGCAAAAAAACGCGATCACCGCATGTTGGGGCAGCAACTCGATTTGTTTTCCATTCAGGAGTTGGCGGGGCCGGGGCTGATCTTCTGGCACCCCAAGGGCGGCATCATCCGCAAACAGATGGAAGACTGGATGCGCGAGGAGTATCTCAAGCGCGGCTACTCGCTGGTCTACACGCCGCATGTGGCGCGGCGGCAGCTATTTTTTACCTCGGGGCATGAAGGTTATTACGCGCAGAACATGTTCGACGCCATGGAACTGGACGACGCCGAATACCGGCTGAAGCCGATGAATTGTCCGGGGCACATTCTGATTTACAAAGATTCGCTGAAGTCGTATCGCGACCTGCCGGTGCGCCTCGGCGAGTTGGGAACTGTGTATCGCTACGAGCGCTCGGGCGTGATGCATGGCCTGTTGCGCGTGCGCGGCTTTACCCAGGACGACGCGCACATTTTCTGCACGCCCGAGCAGATCGAGAGCGAAATTGCGAACTGCCTCGATTTCGCTTTGGATGTGCTGAAGGATTTTGGCTTCGACAAATTCCAGACGGAGCTTTCGACTTGGAATCCGGAGGACAAGAGAAATTTTGTCGGGAGCGAAGAGCAGTGGATTCATGCTACGCAATCGCTTGAAAAAGTTTTGAAAGGCCGGAATATCGAGTACAAAACGATTCCCGGCGAAGCGGCGTTCTACGGGCCGAAGATCGATATCAAGCTGGTCGATGCGATCGGGCGGCTATGGCAGCTTTCGACGGTGCAATTCGATTTCAACCTGCCGCAGCGCTTCGGTCTTGAGTACGTGGCGGAGGACGGCTCGCGCAAGCAGCCGGTGATGGTGCATCGCGCGCTCTATGGCTCGGTCGAGCGCTTTTTCGGCGTGCTGCTCGAGCACTATGCCGGAGCGTTCCCGGTATGGCTCTCGCCGGTGCAGGTGGCGATGATCCCGATCAGCGAGCGGCACGCAGAGTACGCCAACAAAGTTGCGGATCAACTCAAGAGCATTGGCGTGCGCGTGGAAGTGGATGCGCGCAACGAAAAGATGAATGCCAAGATTCGTGAACACGCCATGCAGAAAGTGCCGTTCCTATTGGTTGTCGGAGATAAAGAGGCTGAGGCCGGCAAGGTAAACGTTCGCACGCGCGGGAAAGAGAAGACTGAGGACATGTTGGTGAAGGAGTTCGAGGAGAAGATTAAGAAGCTGATTGCGGAGAAGAGTCCGGGCCTTTGAGTGCGGTTTCGCTGACGGCGCGATGACTTGCGATTTCGCGCATTCCACTCTTCGGCGGTGTTTCCCTGATTTCGGCAGGCAGGCGACCTGAGACGTAATTCCGCCCTCTTCCTGCCCCACCAGCCGCATGGCGCTCTTCTCCGAGATGCGGCGTGATGCAACATTGGCCACCGCTTTCGGAACCCGCAGCACCGGAAACTGGAGCGTGTTGAACCAATCGTCGGTGACGGCATCGCAGCCCTCAGTCATCAGGCCCTGCCGGTGCCAGAGCAATCCAAGCCAGAATCGGCGATTGTCGTTCTCTCCCCGGAGCAGGGAGATGCTGCCGATCATTTTTCCTTGGTCGTTTTCTTGATCGGTCTTCAGCCCGAGTGACCCGTGCCATGCGACCCCGCGATCCATCGGCGGAAGAGCGATGTCGCGATAGTAGGTGTAGGCACCATCTGGCAGGTAGGGCCAGGGAACGACGTGCGCGAGGTAGCGCACGATCTCCCAATGCGGAAACTGAACCTGTGCCTGCTGGGCATCGGCAAGTTCCAGCGGGCGCAGAATCAGGCGCGACATTTGCAGAATGGGGACCACGATTTTCGAATGATACCCGGTGGCGGCCATCGCCTTCGCTGCGAGCCTTTTTTGAAGGCCAGCCGATGTACCATGTTTCGGTGCATGAACTAGCCCGTCGGATGTTGCACCAGGTTCGGTTCGAAGAATTCCTTCGCGCCGGAGAGCGCGTTGGCGTCGCGGTTTCAGGCGGAATAGATTCGGTTGCGCTTTTACGATTGCTGGTTGAGTTGGATCCTGAGCTTGGCGTCGTTGTTTCCGTCGTTCATTTCAATCACCAGCTGCGCGGGGCGGCGTCGGATGCGGATCAGGAGTTTGTGGCTGGGCTGGCTCGCGAATACGGGTTGGAATTTTATGGGGCTTGCGGCGATGCGGCTCGTTTGGCGGCGGGGGAACATTCCGGAGTGGAAGCTGCTGCACGGGAGTTGCGATACGGATTCTTTCGCCGGCTTCTCGGATCGGGGGAGGCCTCGGAATTTGAAGCGTCGTCCCCTCCGGCTGGCGCTCTGAACAAGATCGTCACCGGCCACACACTCGACGATCAGGCCGAGACGGTGCTGATGCGGATGATTCGCGGCACGGGGTTGCGCGGGCTGGGAGGGATTTATCCGCGGATTGTGGTCGGGGATGAGGATGGCGAGAGCCAGGGCGAAATTATCCGGCCGCTGCTCGGCATTCGGCGCCGCGAACTGGAGCAGTATCTCAAAGACCTCAAACAGCCGTGGCGCGAGGACTCGAGCAATGCTGATTACAGGTTCACGCGCAATCGGGTTCGCAGCATGGTTTTGCCGTTGCTGGAGCGCGAGTTCAATCCCGCCGTCGCGGAGAGTCTTGCCGAGCTGGCCGAAATTGCGCGCGACGAGCAAGACTATTGGGAGAACGAAATTTCCGGCTGGCTCGGGACCGTGGTGCAGTGGTCGCAGCCGGAGTGGACGCGCGGGCTGCCGGAATTCGGCGAAGCGCGATCTCTGGTGCAGATTCAAACGGCTTCGTCCGGAGCGATTGACGCGAAATCACTTGATCCCGAATTATTGCAGCGGCTCGAAGAGCCGGGCCCAACCCTGATGAACGCTTCGGTCAGCCGGCCCTGGCTGCTGACTGAGCCCAGAGCGGTGCAGCGCAGGGTAATCAAGGCTGTCAGCGAAGAAGCTGGCGTTCCGCTGGAGTTTAAACACATCGAGGAAATTTTGCGGTTTGCCGCCGAGGACGGACCGCCGGGCAAAGAATTATCTTTGCCGCTCGGCTGGAAAGTGGTGCGCGAGGCCGAGGCCATCGTATTCGTTACGCCTGATCTGCGGGGGCAAGAGCGCATTCCAGACTACGAGTATTCGCTGCCGCTGCCAGGCCGGGTGGTGGTGGCGGAACTCGGCACCGTGATCGAAGCGATACGGTCAAATTTTGGAGCGAGACTTGAGGGGTATAATTCCGATCAACTTCTTCGCGCGGACTTGTTGCCCGGACCGCTGAGTGTGCGCAACTGGCGTGCGGGGGAGCGTTTTTGGCCGGCGCATACGAAGGTGCCGAAGAAGATCAAGGAACTGCTGCAGGAGCGGCATGTGGCTCAGCCCCAGCGCAGGCTTTGGCCGGTGGTTGCGACCGCAAACGAAATTGTTTGGATGCGAGGGTTTCCGGTTCCAGCCAGACTTCGCGCCGAACCGGAGAAGGATGCGGTGCTGATTCGAGAGTCCATATTCGCCGAAGCCGAGGACGATTAAACGTGAAAGCTGGGGAGTGGAAATAAATCGGGAGGCACGCCATTTCATGAACGCGCCCACAGTCGAGCCGCTGCGCCCGGTCATTGCCGCGGAGCAGATTCAGAAGCGTGTGAGGGAACTGGCGCGCCAGATCTCCGATGACTACGAGGGGCAGACGATCCAGGCGCTCGCGGTTCTCGAGAACGCGTTTATGTTCATGGCCGACCTGGTGCGCGCGCTGGAAGTTCCTGTGGTGTGCCAGTTCATCAAGCCCAAGTACAGCAAGCAGCCCGGCGGGCAGGCCGGGGAGATGGTGGAGATTTTTTTCAGCCACGAGCCCGATATTCGCGGGCAGCATATTCTGCTGGTCGAAGGCCTGGTGCATTCCGGGGTGACCAGCGAGTTTCTGATGAACGATCTGCGGGCGCGGGGGGCGGCTTCGGTAAAGCTGGTGACGCTGCTGGACCGGCAATCGGCGCGGCGCGTGGCCTTGCAGCCGGATTATTTCGGCTTTCTCGTCGATGAGGCCTTTTTGGTAGGCTACGGACTAGGGGCCGTCGAGCAAACCAATCGCAACCTACCCTACTTGGCGGCAGTCGCACCCCCGCTCATGACTTAAGTTTCGCGGAAGGTGCCGCGCCTTTTTCCCCGGGAAAAGGTAGAATAAGGTGCTTAGGGATTTTCCCTATCGAAATTGGTTGAAGTGCATCTAATCTAAGGTGTAGGAGCCTCAGGGCGCCGGGCAGGCCGCCGTCGCCCAGTTGTTCAGGAGTTTCTTGGTGAATTCAACAGTCAAAACCGTAGTCTTTTGGGTCGTGATCGGGCTGTCCGCCCTGCTGTTGTGGACGGTCATTCAACAGGGGCGCGGCGGGCAGAAAGAGCGGGACGTAATCTTCTCCCAGTTCATGACCGATGTGGGCCAGGGCAAAGTGCACGAAGTCACGCTGGACGGCCAGCAGGTGCGCGGCAAAGACAGCGACGGCTCCGCCTTTCACACTACGGTTCCGGCGAATTACCCCGACATGTTCAAGACGCTCAGCGACAAAGGCGTGCAGACCACCATTAAGGATGCGAACAGCGGCAGCTGGCCGCTGACTTTATTGGGGACCTGGGCTCCGCTGATTTTGCTGGGAGCGCTATGGTTTTTCATGATCCGCCAGATGCAGACCGGCGGCAATAAGGCATTGTCGTTCGGCAAGAGCCGGGCGCGGCTGCTTTCGATGCAGCAGAAAAAGGTCACGTTCAAAGACGTGGCCGGCGTGGAAGAGGCCAAAGAAGAGCTGCGCGAGATTATTGAATTCCTGCGCGAGGCGCAGAAGTTCCAGAAGCTCGGTGGCAGGATTCCCAAGGGCGTGCTACTGGTTGGACCTCCGGGCACCGGCAAGACTCTTCTCGCTCGTGCCGTTGCCGGCGAGGCCAACGTTCCTTTCTTTTCCATCTCCGGTTCGGACTTCGTCGAAATGTTTGTGGGTGTCGGAGCCAGCCGGGTGCGCGATCTTTTTGAGCAGGGCAAGAAGAATGCTCCCTGCATTATTTTCATCGACGAGATTGACGCCGTGGGACGGCATCGCGGCGCGGGCCTCGGCGGCGGGCACGACGAGCGTGAGCAGACTCTGAATCAGTTGCTGGTGGAGATGGATGGTTTCGAATCGAATGAGGGAGTGATCCTCATGGCGGCTACCAATCGTCCCGATGTGCTCGATCCGGCTTTGTTGCGGCCGGGGCGTTTCGACCGTCGCGTGGTGGTAAGCCGTCCGGATGTGCGCGGGCGCGAAGAAATTCTGCGCGTGCATACCCGCAAGATTCCTCTGGCGGAGGATGTCGATCTTACTGTTCTGGCTCGTGGCACTCCTGGATTCTCCGGTGCCGACTTGGCCAATATGGTCAACGAAGCGGCGTTGGCGGCGGCGCGGCAGAATCGCAAAGCCGTTCTGATGTTCGACTTCGAAGTCGCCAAGGACAAAGTGTTGATGGGTGTCGAGCGCAAGTCCCTGATTCTTTCCGATGAGGAAAAAAAGGTCACAGCGTACCACGAAGCCGGGCACGCTCTTGTGGCGGCGAAGCTTCCGGGCTCGGATCCCGTACACAAGGTCACGATTATTCCGCGCGGCATGGCTCTGGGCGTGACCATGCAGTTGCCGATCGACGACCGGCACAACTATACGAAAGAATATTTGAAGACTGACCTTGCGATCTTGATGGGTGGGCGTTTGGCGGAGGAATTATTCCTCAGCCAGATGAGCACCGGCGCGGGCAACGACATTGAGCGGGCCACCGAAATGGCGCGCAAGATGGTCTGCGAGTGGGGCATGAGCGATCTTGGCCCGCTGACCTTCGGCAAAAAAGAAGAGCAGATCTTCCTCGGCCGCGAGATCAGCCAGCATCGCGACTACAGCGAAGATACGGCCATCAAGATCGATGGCGAGGTTCGCAAGCTGGTCAATCAGGGGTACGAAACCGCCAAGCATATTCTCGAGAGCAGCCGAGATACGCTGCAGAAAATTGCCGCGGCTTTGCTGGAGCGCGAGGTGCTGGATGCCTCCGAAGTCCTGATGTTGGTGGAGGGCAAGGAATTACCGCCGATGAAGTCTCCTTCGAAGCCCGATGACGGTGTGCAGCAGGTGCTGAAGCCGGAGCCGGGGCGGGGAATCGTGAAGGGCGGGGAAAGTCCAGCCCGAGCATAGCGCAGCTTTCCATTTGCTAGTTTAAGGGCGGCCTCATGGCCGCCCTTCGTCATTCGAGTCGAAACGAGAGGAGGGGTTCCCCTGCTTAGGCCTGGCCGGTAGCGTCCGCGGCTGCAAGCCCTCGATAGAGGCAGTACAGCGCGTAGGCATGAAAGGCAACGCTCAGAATGTCCCGCGCCGTGAGGAGCAGAAAGCCGTCCAGCGCATAGAGCGCCATGCCCACAAGAAAGGCCCACTTCTGCGCCTTGCTGGCGAAGCTGCCAAACAGAATGAACAGGCCTGCAACGCAACCGTTAATGATCAGGTCGAGCACCACGCCAGCGTTCCCGGCCTGTTTGGCTAAGGCGTCCACCACGCTGGTGACGCCGAGTCCAACCACGAAATGAAAGTTGCCGCCGAAGATCACAACGGCGGAGTTGATCAGCGACAGGCCTGCGATCCAATAAAACCAGCGCGCGCTCACCCGCACGCGGGCTAACGCGGTGGCCTGCGCTACCGTGCCTGCGCTGTTGAAAGTTGCCGAAGTTGAATCCACACTCGCCATAGACACCTCTTCTGTAGACTCCGTCCATGGGGAAGCCGGCTAAGAACGGTTGGACTAAGAAAATTCTAATCTTTCGCCGGAAGGCTCACCAGATGACTTTCGGACAGGGTCGGATAGGGACACGAGCTTTATCCGTTCACGATTTTCATCATGTGCTCGGGATAGCGATCGCCCGCGGCTGCGCCGGTGGGGAAGATTTCGTCGAGCCGACGCAGGTCGTCCGGGCTAAGCTCTATGTTGAGAGCGGCAATATTTTCCTCCAGATACTTGCGCCGCTTGGTACCGGGGATGGGGATGATGTTGTCGTCCTGCGCCAGCACCCACGCCAGCGCAAGCTGAGAAGGCTGGCAGCCTTTCTCCTTCGCGATCTCCTCGACTTTGTGTACGAGGTCGAGATTCTTCTGGAAGTTTTCTCCTTGGAAACGGGGAGAGAATCTGCGGTAGTCGTCCGGGGGGAAATCTTCGAAGCGCTTGAACTGTCCGGTGAGAAACCCGCGGCCGAGCGGGCTGTAGGCGACGAAGCCTATGCCGAGTTCACGGCAGGTCGAGAGCAGTTCGTATTCCGGCTCGCGGCTCCACAAGGAATATTCGGTTTGCAGCGCGCTAATGGAATGAATTTTTGCGGCCCGGCGCAAGGTTTGCGGGGAGGCTTCCGAGAGCCCTATGTGGCGGATCTTTCCTTCTTGCAGAAGTTGAGCCATGGCGCCGACCGTTTCTTCGATGGGCGTGGTGGGATCGACGCGGTGCTGGTAGTAGAGATCGATGGTCTCGACTCCCAGGCGCTGCAGGCTGGCTTCGCAGGATCGGCGCACGTATTCAGGCTTGCCGTTCACTCCGCGAACGTTGGGGTTCTTGGGATCGCGAACGATGCCGAATTTCGTGGCCAGTACAAATTGATCGCGCTTGCCTTGGAGGGCGCGGCCGACCAGTTCTTCGTTTTTGTAAGGACCGTAGACATCGGCGGTATCGAGAAAGTCGATGCCGAGTTCGAGCGCCCGGTGAATGGTGGCGATGGATTCGGCGTCGTCGCCGGGACCATAAAACTCCGACATGCCCATGCAGCCCAGGCCCTCGGCTGGCAATATCAGACCGCTGCGGCCAAGTTCTCGAAATTGCATAAGTGCTCCTATCGTTAGCGCCCAACGATGTTAACTTGCTACCTAACCGATCCCGATCAGCGGCTTTTGCGATTCCATGACATCGCCGATGTGGCGCGCAGGAACGCCCGCCTTCTGCAGTTCGCGCACGAGTGAATGGCAATCCTCCGCAGCGACGGAGATCAGAAGCCCTCCAGCGGTCTGGGGATCGAAAAGCAGCGCCTTAAGTTCCGTGCTGACGGGAGCTTCGTAGCCGACCAGGTACTCGGCAAATTCGCGGTTGTTGTTCAGGCCGCCGGGAATGTAGCCGGCGCGGATGCACTCCAAAGCGCCGGGGAGAACTGGAATCTCCTTGCTGAAAATTCGCAAGGCGACCTTGCTGGCGAGCGCCATCTCGCGGGCGTGCCCGATCAGGCCAAAGCCGGTAACATCGGTCATGGCGTGGATGCGGAATTCGCTCTGCTGAATGACCTCCGCAGCATGCTTGTTCAAAGTGGTCATGGATTGAACCGCGGCATCGATCCACGCCTGTTCGGCCTTGCCTTTCTTGATCGCGGTTGAGATCACGCCCGTGCCCAGTGCTTTAGTGAAGATGAGGGCATCTCCCGGCTTGGCTCCCTCGTTGGCGAGAATTTTTTTCGGATGAACCAGACCCGTGACCGAATAGCCAAACTTGGTTTCTTCGTCGCGAATGCTATGCCCGCCGATCACCGTGCATCCGGCCTCGATCATTTTCGAGAGGCCGCCGGCGAGGATGCGCCCGAGAATTTCGAGATCGGCCTTTTCGGGAAAACAAACCAGCGCCAGTGAAGTCAGCGGCCGTCCGCCCATGGCGTAGACATCGCTCAGGGCGTTTGTGGCTGCGATCTGGCCGAAAACATAAGGGTCGTCCACGATGGGCGTAAAAAAATCGATGGTCTGCACCAGCGCCTGGTCGGGCGCGATTTGATACACTCCGGCGTCGTCGGCGTGGTCGAAGCCGACTAGAACATTGGGGTCGTGTTGCCGGGCTAATTTCCCAAGCACCTTGTCCAGCGCCGCCGGACTCAGCTTGGACGCTCAACCCGCGGCTTTTACCGACTCGGTTAACCGGAATGGCTTTACTTCCGACATGCACGCATTGTACCGAGTCTGGAGGAGGATCAGGCGCGATCCAGTAATTGCTGCAGCCGTTCCTTCACCGTCGGCCACTCCGCCGCGACGATTGAGTAGCGAGCCGAGTCGCGAGGAATAAAGTCTGCGGCCATGCGATGAGCGCGAAGAATTCCCTCGAAGTTGCCGCCGATGCGTTCAATCGCGGCGCGCGAGCGCTGGTTGCGCACGTCGGTGTGCAGGCAGACGCGCAGTACCTGCCAGCTTTCGAAGGCGTGCGCGAGCATGAGCCACTTGGCCTCGGTGTTAGCCTTGGTTCGAAGGGCAGAACTCGCGAGCCAGGTGTAGCCGATCTCGCAGGCATCGACGATGTGGCCGTGGCGCGGGTGGTCGAGCGGCCAGGCCCAGCGCTCGATGTTAAAGAAGCGCGTGGATCCGATCACCACATCATCTTGCACTCGGACGAGCGCGAATGGCACTGCGCTGCCTGCCTCGCGCCAGGCAACTGCGGTCTCCACATAGCTCACAGCTTCGCTCTGGCCCTGCGGCACTGGACTCCACCGGTAAAGGGAAGGGTCGGCTTCCGCAGCGGCGACCAGCCCGTCCACATGTCCTTGAGCAAGGGGTTCCAGTCGAATGTGGGACCCACACAGCAGCAACCTTCTCGCCTCCTCGGATGGGCTTTGCATCAATTGGTGCAACGACGAAGGTTCTCTACTTCGTCGCGACATCGGTGACCTGAATCTCGGGATACTGGTGGTTCCACTGCGCGGAGATGCTCTCAAAGGTCAGCCGAAAGGGTTTGCTCTGCCCGGGGCCCAGCGGCGACACGCTGAAATCCACTGCTTCGGGATACGGGCCGCTGGTTTTCAAAACCTGCAGCGGAATATCTTCGCGTTGAGCAAGTTGGCCCATCTCGTCTTTGAATCGGACCTCCACCATGATGTGCGTGACAGTCTTGTCGCCTGCGTTGATAACGGTTCCATCCACATAGCTTACGGTGGCCCCGACGAAATTCTCGGCGGCGCTCATTTTGAAATCCGAAAGCTTAAGGTTCGCGGCGTAAGGCGGCGGGCCGGACGCGGTCTTGGGCTGGCTGCGAAGAAGAAACGCAAAGACAACTGCAACGACGATTACCACGGCGACCGCTATCGCAATCGTTCGCCGGCTGGAATCGTTCTCTTCTCCGACCGGAGTTGGCTGCATTAGTCCGCCCATGCCAGTCGATTGTACCTCTAGGCCGAACCGGGGGTCTTGAAGAAGGCGGCTAGAAACAGGGCGCCTAAGAGCAGGTCGACGCAGCCCAACGCCAGATCTCCTGGAGTCAAGCGGTGTTGCAGATAAAGCGTGACGAAGGTTGCGCCGTAGCCGAATTTCTCGATCGCCGACGGAATCATCATCGGACGGAGACCGGCGGGGTCGCGTGCGATTACGAAAAATGCGATCTGGAACGCCAGCCCCACAGCGATGAAGCCGTAGTAGAACGCGGGGTGCGTGATCGGAGGCGGATCCTGGCGGCCGATTACATCGAACATGAAATAGAGAGGCGTCAGAATCAGGACGCCCCAGATGCCGGCGATCCAGAATACGATCTTGGCGAATTTCATGGTTGTCACTGGGGCTGCCGCTCGCTGCTGGGCGGCCGAGGCGGCCGTCCCCACATTTTCACACGTCCTGCCACCGCGTTCAATTACTCTCCGCCGACGGTTAGGCCGTCGATGCGCAGCGTCGGCGAAGCCACGGAGCCGCGGAATTCGAGATCGTTGGCAATCTCCGAAATGTTGAAGAACATTTCTTTCAGATTGCCGGCCACGGTGATTTCTTCGACCGGGTAGGCGAACTCGCCGCCGGAGATCCATAAACCCGAAGCGCCGCGGGAGTAATCGCCGGTCACCAGGTTGGCGCCGTGGCCGAGAAACTCGGTCACGTACAAACCTTCTTTAATCTCAGAAATCATCTGCTTCGGGGTCCTGCTCCCGGCCTGGAGGAAGTAATTGCCGGGGCCGATGCCGGGCGTGCCGGCGAGTCCGCGGGAGGCGTTGCCAGTGGTTGCGAGTTTCAGTTTTTTTGCAGTGTAGGTGTTCAACAGGTAGGAGTTCAGCACACCGTTCTCAACCACCACCGTGCGCCGCGTGGGCACGCCTTCGCCGTCGAAGGGGCTGGTGCCGAAGCCGCCGGCGATGGTGCCATCGTCGATGATGGTGACGTTGTCCCCGGCGATCTTCTGCCCCAGTTTGCCCGCGAGAAAGGATGCGCCGCGGTAAACCGAATCGCCGTTCACGCCCTCGAAGATGTGTTCTAGGATCGAGGTCGCGACCATGGGATCGAAGATGATCGGCACCTGCGCGGTCTTGGCTTTACGCGCGCCCAGGCGGCGCAGCGTGCGCTGGGCCGCAACCTTGCCGACTTGCTCGGGCGACTCGAGTTTGCTTAGCGTGCGCGACACGGCGTACCAATAATCGCGCTGCATCGCGCCATCCTCGGTTTGCGCGATGGGAACAGCGGAGACGGAGCAGTACGAACGGCGGTATTCGCCGACGAAGCCGTGCGAGTTGGCGAGAACTTTGTGGCCGGTGGCGGCGTCAAACGATCCGCCCTCGGAATTCTTGATGCGCGGGTCGAAATCGAGCGCGGCTTTTTCGGCGCGGCGGGCGTAGTCGATGCGATCGGCGCCGGGGAGAGAATAGACGTCTTCGTGATAGAGATCGAGATCTCCGGGGAGCGAGCCTAGTTGCGAAGGCTCGGGGATTCCGCCGAACGGGTCTTCGGAAGTGATCTTCGAAAGCTCCAGCGCGGATTTCACCATGCGGTCGAGGCTGTCGCTGGAGAAATCGCTGGAGTAGGTGCTGGCCGCGCGCTGGCCGTTGAATACCCGCACTCCGATGGATCGGGATCCGGATTCTTTGAGGGTTTCGACCTGGCCGAGGCGCACCAGCGTGGAGAATTCGTCGCCTTCGCGGACTACGCATTCAGCCGCTGTGGCTCCGCCGTTCATAGCGCGGCGGACGATGTCCTGGGCTAGTTCGTGCAGGTCGGTTTCTATCTTCGGGCTGCTGGCTTTCAGCTCAGTTGTAGGCATGAACCTCTATTATCCCAGCAAACGCCTCTGTTGTCCTAGGACGGTCCGTTCGCTTCCGGGTCGGCAGATAGCTGCAGGGCGTGTCGCAGTTTAGGACAGATTCGTAACAGGGCATGCCTTGAGGCATGCCGCCTCGACGCGAGCCTCAAAATCGGCTTCAAGCCGTCGGGTCTGTGCGGCATGTTGCAGCGGCTGAAGCCGTTTCTCCCCTGCGGTGTTGGCATCGCGGAAGTGATGCCCCGATACGAATCTTCTTTCAAATTTCAGCGCTGCGCCAGCATTTGTCTGTAATGCAAATATCCATTACAATGGAGAATGGAAAGATATTGCCATGACCACATTGACGGTGACCGCGCGGGGGCAAGTGACGTTTCGCAAGAAGGTGTTGCAGCACCTCGGCATCAAGCCGGGGGAGAAGATTGAGTTGGACCTGCTTCCCGATGGCCGGGGCGTGATTCGCGCGGCCAAGCGTTCGGGGACGATCGAGGACTTTATCGGACGGCTCGCCGGAAAGACGAAGAAAGTTGCGACCATCGAAGAGATCAACCAAGCTGCGGCCAATGGCTGGGCGGGGATAAACGGCCGGAAATGAAAGTGGCGGTCGACACCAATGTTCTGGTGCGAGCGGTAGTGCGCGACGACAGGGCGCAGGCAGAGATCGCGGCCAAATGGCTGCGGAATTCCAGCCTGCTGGTAGTCGCCTTGTCGGCGCTTTGCGAGCTCGTGTGGGTGTTGCGTCGCGTCTACGGCTTCAAGGCTGCGGAGGTGGCTGACACGATCCGGTCGCTCACTTCGGCTGACAATGTGGAAACGAACCGGCCCGCGGTGGAAGCGGGGTTGGCTATGCTGGATGCGGGCGGGGATTTTGCCGACGGTGTGATTGCCTTCGAGGGCAGATGGCTCGGCGCGGAGACGTTCGTTTCGTTCGATAAGAAGGCGGTGGAGATGCTCTCTTCGGCTGGGGTATCGGCGCGGGTCCTATAGCAAAGTGGAATTCGTCATTCGATAGAGCTCAGAGACAATCTCGGCTCGCACCTTGGACTCTCCCGAAATTACGTTCCTGACGGGCAGTACTCCGAATCTTGTCTGGACATATGTTCGGCGTGAGGGGCTGGTCCGTGCGGGATGTTCTTGCTGTGCAACCTAACCTTGCCGTGGCAATCTTTGCACCGATACTCAAGAGAGTCTTTTTGGGGGATCACGTCGGAAACCGGGCGCTCTACCCAGCGAAGCAGGTCACCGCCATCAACCTTGAACTTTCTCTGTACTTCGACGGTGTAGATTTCGTCGGCCATAAGAAAGGCTCTTACTGCATAAATCCGCCCGGATCTTTCTTAGCTGTTCCGCCAACAGTTAGGCGATCGATCTTGATAGTCGGAATGCCGACGCCCACCGGGACGGCTTGTCCGTCTTTGCCGCAGGTGCCGACGCCTTCGTCTAGTTTCAGATCGTTGCCGACCATCGAGACTCGGGTCAGAACATCGGGGCCATTGCCGATCAGGGTTGCGCCTTTAATGGGCGCGGTGATCTGGCCGTCTTCGATCATGTAGGCTTCCGAGGCGCCGAAGACGAATTTGCCGTTAGTGATGTCGACCTGGCCTCCGCCGAAGTTGACGGCGTAGATGCCGCGCTTCACCGAGCGAATAATGTCTTCGGGATCGTCCTGGCCGGCCAGCATGTAAGTGTTGGTCATGCGCGGCATGGGAATGTGTTCGTAGCTCTCGCGGCGTCCGTTGCCGGTGTCGGCGATGCCCATCAGCCGCGCCGAGAGCTTGTCGCTCAGGTAGCCTTTCAGGATTCCTTTTTCAATCAGCACGGTTTCCTGTGTGGGCTCGCCTTCGTCATCTACATTCAAAGACCCGCGCCGCCACGGCATGGTGCCGTTGTCGATCACCGTGCACCCCTCGCTGGCCACGCGCTTTCCGATCAGTCCGGCGAAGGCAGAAGTCTTTTTCCGATTGAAGTCGGCTTCTAATCCGTGACCCACCGCTTCGTGCAGCAGGACTCCCGGCCAGCCTGGGCCGAGAACCACTTCCATTTCTCCTGCTGGAGCTTCGCGCGCGTCGAGTTGCAGGATCGCCTGCCGAGCTGCTTCCTTGGCGAAGAATTCGGGATTCTTGTCACCGAAGAAAAAGTCGAGGGCGACGCGTCCGCCGCCGCCGGAGCCACCGCGCGCTGAATTGTTTGCGGTTTTAGCGATACAAGAAACGTTCATGCGGGCCAGCGGCTGGGAATCTTCGGCGAACGTCCCGTCCGAGCCGACAACGAGAATGTTGCGCAACTCGTCCATGTAGCTGGTGCGGACTTCCTGAATACGCGGATCGTAAGCGCGCGCAGCCTTGTCGGCGCGCATCACGAGTTCAACTTTGGCAGCAATTTCGGCATCGACCGAAGGCAGGGTCACGGGATACAAGCTGCGGGCGGCATTCTTCTGAAAACCAGCCACGGTAGCCTTCGCGGGAGCGCTGGCAATTAAAGCCGCGGTGCGGGCCGCGTGCAGAATGCGGCTGGCGGAAAGATCGTCGGTGTAGGCGTATCCGGTGCGTTCACCAGAAACCACGCGCACACCGCAGCCTGCGGAAATGCCCTGCGAGGCCGACTTTACCATTGACTCATCCACCGAAAGCGAGGTGGAGGATAGGTATTCAAAGTACAAGTCGGCATAGTCGCCGCCGGCGGAAAGAGCCGCCGATAAATAGTGTTCGAGATCGTTTTCGGTGACGCCGTAGTGGTCGAAGAAAAAGCGCTGCCGGTCAAGGGAAGCTGGTTTGTCCAAGGATTTACTCACCGGAATTAGATGCCGCCGAGCCTGCCGCAGACTCTATGGACGGATGACCCATTATCCCACACGGGGAAAGGCGAGACGGGCGAAACAACCACAGCGGACGTATAAAGAAGGTCACTTGTCACAGACTGGGAAAGCGGGCGGGCTGGACAATGTCGCATGAATAAATCGGCACCCCCGTGGCGACTCCGGGAGCGCTGACCCGCACCGTGCAGGACTTTCTGAGCGAGGTGGCGGGTGCCGTGGTGCTGGAAAATGGCGCCGTAGGGGCTGGATTACTGGTCGCGCGTGGAATGGCACAATGCCCGCCGCGAGTTTTCCTGCTTCGGCTATTTCGAAGGATGCGAACTCTCGGAGCAGAAGCCGCTGCTGTGTCTGGTGGCTCCCGCCCTGCACGTGCATCCGGCTACAGACACGGCATTGCGCTACTTGTCGCCGGAAATCGAATGGGAATTTGTTGGGATCGACGAGCGCTGGCGCGAGGGAGTCAAGGTCGTGTTCCGGAAGAGGCCTGGCCTCAGGCCGTACCTCGAAAACTCCATTCAATCTCGTTCCGCGTAGTGTATCGCGACGACCAGTGCCAAATCGGCGTTCGGTTTTCGTAAGAATACGCAGAAACTTTTAGCGGGAAGCCTCGCGTGGGTTACGATTCCCCGAATCTCCAGACGCAAGCATGTCGGCAACGACATTCGACTCGCAACCCTCACTCTCAAATCCTTGCAGGCCGAACGTAAAACATCGAGAACATTCAAACGAGAGGATCAGAAAATGAGAAAAATCGCTTTCCCTTTGCCCCGGGTAGCCGCGTCGATTTGCGCGGCCGCGTGCTTCATCACCATTCTATTGTGCTCAACTCCAGGGGCTGCCCAGAAGCCGTTGCAGGTCTTGCATCATCATGTGCGTCCCGTCGTCTCCAGCGGCCAGGCGGCGCCTGTGGGCGTGCTTCCATCCACGCAACGGTTGAATCTGGCCATCATGCTGCCGCTGCGCAAAACCAGCTTTCTGGAGCGCCTCAACGATCCCAGCGGCGCAGACTATCAGCAATTTCTAAGCGTAGCTGAGTTTACCAAAGCCTACGGCCCCTCGAAAGAGAATTACCAGGCTGTGGTCGATTTCGCCAAAGCCAACGGCTTCACCGTAACCCATACTCCTGCGAATCGCCTGCTCGTGGATGTGAACGGAACGGTGGCGCAAATCGAGAAGGCATTTCACGTGGTGATGACCGTTTATCAGCATCCCATGGAGAACTGGACTTTTTACTCGCCGGACCGTGAGCCTTTGCTCGACCTAAGCGTGCCCTTGTGGCGCATCGCCGGTCTGAATAAATTCTCCATACCGAAGCCGAAATTAAAGAGGCTTCCCCCCGGAGCGGCGGTCCACAGCAACGCAACCGGATCAGGCCCGCAGGGCGCTTACCGCCCCTCGGATATGAGGGCGGCCTACTACGGCTCGGGCTCGCTCACCGGGACTGGACAATCCGTCGGCATGCTGGAATTTGACGGATACGAGGTCGCCGATGTTACCGGCGACGAAGGCGGAGTCACCTACAGCGTGCCGATCACAAACGTGCTGGTCGACGGCGGCAGCGCAGGTTCCGACGGCGACGATGGCGAACAAGCGCTCGATATCGCGCAGGCCATTGGCATGGCCCCTGGGCTCAGTTCGGTTCGGGTCTACATCGCGCCGGGTACTTCCTCCATCGGCGTAGCCGATGTGGACATTTTCAATA